>FZPS01000110.1_pt49 | contig 64176 bp, 59 predicted proteins | sample 1817821 | NCBI WGS metagenome assembly FZPS01 (sample SAMEA104158645, study PRJEB21678) | metagenome | place: Germany | collected 2015-04-21
ACCTAGACCCAGGCTTTCGCATAGGGGATGAAACAGAGATTAGCCTTATAAAGCTTGAGCTATTAGAAGAGCTCTTTGAGGAGGAGTACGAAAAGGCTGACCCCACCTTTTTTGGCCTTATAGAGAGGTTTTCTAGTAACAAGGGCGATGATGACCTAAGAAATCTAGTCCTATCCATATACGGCTTTATCCAAAGCAAGCCAGAGCCCCTCAAATGGTTAAAGGACAGGGTGGAGGACTTTTCCCTGCCGCCTGACCAGATGGAGTCAAGCCCCTGGTGCCTGGCCTTGAGGGACCAACTTAGCTTAGAGATAAAGGGTATCTTAGATAGCTTGAGGGATAGTCTAAGGATTTGCCAGCTAGCTAATGGACCAGAGGGCTATCAGGAAGCTATTTTAAGTGACATAGACCAGCTAGACAAAATCCTAGACCTACTTAAAAACCAAGGCCTAGGGGCCACAATCCAGGCCTATAGGAAAATAAGCTTTAAAAGGCTAGGCAGGTGTAGCAAGGAAACGGATGAGGACCTAAAGAAAGAGGCCAAGGATATAAGGGATAGGGCAAAAAAGGCTATTGGCAAGCTAGGCGATGAGGTCCTAGCCTATGATATGGAGTCCTACGCAGCCGAGCTAAACGAACTTTACCCCTTCATGGCCTATCTATATAGGCTAGTAGACCAGTTTGATAGTATCTTTAAAGACCAAAAAAGGGAAAAGGGTATACTAGACTTTAATGATCTTGAGCATTATGCCTTAAGGATTCTGGCAAATGACCAGGTTGCCAGTGAACTAAGGCAGGCCTATAGCCATATCTTTATAGATGAGTACCAGGACAGTAACATTGTCCAAGAGACTATAATTAGTAGGATTAGCCGAGATGACAACCTTTTCATGGTAGGGGATGTAAAGCAAAGCATTTACAGGTTTAGGCTGGCTGATCCGACCATATTCCTGTCTAGGTACCAGACCTTTAAGCCTGGTGACAAGCTAAATAAGCGGGTAGACCTAAATAAAAACTTTAGGAGCCGGCCCCATATATTAGACGGGGTAAACTATATATTTGAAAATATTATGTCAACTGACTTTGGTGAGATGGATTATGATGAGGATGCTGCCCTTTATGTAGGCGGTAGCTTTGAGCCCATAGAGGATACAAGCATTGAACTTAACCTACTAGAAAACCAACTAAATGAAGACTCAAGCCAAGGTCTTGACCTTGATCCTACAATAGAGGATATGTCCAATATTGAGGCAGAGGCCCTTTTTACTGCCAATAGGATAAAGGACCTCTTAGAGGAGCAAATCTATGATAGGTCCATAGGAGACAAGGGAGCCTTTAGAAAGGTTGAATATCGGGATATAGTGATACTAATGAGAAGTACAGTATCTAGGGCTCCTGTATTTCAAGAGGTCCTAACTCAAAACAGCATACCAGTCTTTGCTGATGTAAACACAGGCTATTTTGATGCCCTAGAGATAAAAACAATAGTAAATCTCTTAAAGCTAATTGATAACAAGCGCCAGGACATACCCCTTTTATCTGTCCTTCGGTCTCCTATTGCAGGCTTTGATGTAAAGGACCTAATAGAGATCCGTACCGAAACCAGGGAAAAAACCTTTTATGAGGCGATCCTAGCCTATATAGAAGCCAATGACAATGGCCTTGCCAAACAGCTCAGAGCCTTTTTAGACCGGATAGATGAGTGGCAAGAATGTGCTAGATATATGCCTATGGAGGACTTTTTGTGGAAGCTTTACTTAGATTCAGGCTACTACTATTATGTAGGAGCTATGCCAGGGGGCCTACAAAGACAGGCCAACCTCAGGCTCCTCCTAGACAGGGCAGGCCAGTTCCAGCAGACCTCCATAAAGGGGCTTTTCCGCTTTATCCATTTTATTGACAAGCTAAGGGCTTCTAGTGGGGATATGACAGTGGCCAAGGCCCTAGGCGAAAATGAAAATGTAGTAAGGATCATGAGCATCCACAAGAGCAAGGGACTAGAATACCCAATTTGCATAGTAGCAGGACTTGGCCAAAGGTTTAATATGAGGGGGTCAAATGCTGCCTTTTTAATACATAAGGACCTAGGCCTTGGGCCAAAGTACACCAACCCTGAAACTAGGCAGACCTTTGACACAATAGCAAAGTCAGCCATAAAACAGGCCAGCCGACTAGAGGGCCTAGCCGAGGAGATGAGGATCCTTTATGTAGCTATGACAAGGCCCAAGGATAGGCTAATACTAATAGGGTCAGTGTCTAGCTTAGAGAGTGCAGTAGCAAAATGGGCTAGCAGGATAAGCCCCTATAGCCTATCTAGGGGAAGCTGTTTTCTTGACTGGATTTGCCCTGTGCTTATGAGACACAAGGATGGAAAGGGCCTAGCTGACCTTGTGGCAGGCTCTGGCCTACTTGAGGATGAGACTTTAAAGGGGGCAGATGGGCCATCTAGCTTTAAAATAAATATCTACAACCGGACCCATTTGTCTGCCAAGGCAAGGGACCTAGCCAGGCAAAGGGATGAGCTAAGTGACCTTTTATTTAATCCTAGTATTGAGGAGGGCCCTTACAGCAAGCTAATTGAGGACCGTTTTTCCTATAGCTACCCCTATATGCCTGCCTCAAGTCTGCCTTCCAAGCTAACAGTAACTGAGATAAAAAAGATAAACACCCATGCTAGCCTTTACAACCTGCCTAGCCTAGTAAACAAGCCTTCCTTTATAGAGAGTAAAAAGCAGTTTACAGCCGCTGAGCTAGGTTCTATTGTCCACTTTGTTATGCAACATTTGGACCTAAGCCGGGTTGCTAGCGAGGAAGAAATCAGGCAGCAGCTAGAGGAAATGACAGCCCTTGAGCTAATAACTCCTGAGCAAGCAAGGGCCACAGACATAAAAATCATCACAAACTTTTATAAAAGCCAGACTGGTAAACGTATGCTAGCAGCTAACCGAATTTGGCGGGAGCTCCCCTTTAACTATAAAAAGGATGCTAGAGAGGTCATAAAGGGCCTATCCATAGAGGGTGAATACCTCTTAATCCAAGGGGTTATTGACTGCTGCTTTATAGAAGACGGAAAATGGATTCTAGTTGACTACAAGACAGACTGGATAGCTGATGAGGCCGATATAGACAGGGTAGTAAACAATTACAGGGTACAGCTTGACCTATATGCTGAGGCACTAGAAAAATTAACAAATAGGCCCGTAGGAGAAAAAATACTGTATCTACTTAATATTAATAGGGCTGTACATATATAGGCTAGCTAATTTGACTACTATAATTTGCAACTTGCCCATATATGTGTTATATAATAAGCAAAACAAAAGGATTGAGAGGTCTAAGATGATTGACTTTTTAAAAGACAAGCTTTTAGAGTACAAATTTATAGGGGGGCTAAAGTCTGGCAGCGGCCAGCTATGGTCATCAATTTTGGCCTATGCCCTAACCATAGCCTTTATCCTCCTAATAATAGCTATTGTTCACATACTACTTAAAAGGGTAGTAGTAAAGGCTATAAAGGCCCTTGTAATAAAGAGCAAATTCAAATGGGATGATGCCTTAATAGAGCACAAGGTTCTAGATAGAGCTATTAAAATTGCCCCTGTCTTAATTATTTATTTCTTTGCTCCTGTATTTCCAGAGGTCCAGGTCTGGATAGAAAGGTTAGCATCTGCCCTTTTAATACTTGGTGTATTATATACCCTCTTTGCCCTACTTGACAGTCTAGACACCATATATAACAAGCAGGAGGTAGCCCGGCAACGGCCAATCAAAGGCCTGCTTCAGGTAGTAAAAATTATTTTTACTATCATAGGCCTTATACTAATGCTAGCAGTCCTTATGGACAAGCCACCCTGGGTCCTTTTAAGTGGTATTGGTGTTTTCTCAGCAGTTTTACTCTTAGTCTTTCAAAATTCCATATTAGGCTTTGTTGCTGGTATACAGCTATCTACCAATGATATGGTTAGGGTAGGTGACTGGATTGAGATGCCAAAGTACAATGCAGATGGTGTTGTAACCGAGATATCCCTTCATACGGTAAAGGTTCAAAACTTTGATAAAACCATTACCATGATCCCAACCCATACCCTGATATCAGACTCCTTTAAAAACTGGAGGGGGATGTTTAGCACAGGTGGCAGGAGGATAAAAAGGTCCATCTATATCGACATGACAAGCGTTAAATTCTGCACTGAGGAGATGCTGTCAAGATTTGAGAAATTTCACTATATTACGGACTACATAAATGCAAAACGTCTTGAGATAGAAAAGTACAACAAGGAAAACAATATAGACCCCAAGCAGCTGGTAAATGGTCGTCGTATGACCAATATAGGGACCTTTCGTGCTTATGTCCTTGAATACCTTAAAAACCATCCCAAGATCCACAAGGATATGCTTATCATAGTAAGGCAGCTACAGCCAGGACCTACTGGTATACCCATGGAGATATATGCATTTACCAACGATACCCAGTGGATAAACTATGAGGGCATTCAAAGTGATATCTTTGACCATATATTGGCTATCATACCTCAGTTTGACCTTAGGATTTTCCAAAACCCTTCTGGTGCTGATATGAAACAGCTGCTTTTAAGTAAAGAATTAGTTTCAACCCTTGATGATACAATGGGCAGCACAGACAAAACTTAACTTAAGGCTAGATATAAAAAGCCCAGGCCGATTTAGGACCTGGGCTTTATCTATTGCCCTGCTTTATATATGAAATTTAGAGTTTGTATTATCGTCCTGCCTATAGTCTTTCAAGAAGTGACCTATTTGATTAATGGCCATTTTGAGGTCCTCTAGGCGGGGTAGAAAGACTATCCTAAAGTGATCCTGGTTTGGCCAGTTAAAGCCTGTGCCCTGGACAACCAGTACCTTTTCAGCCTGCAAAAGGTCATATACAAACTTGGTGTCACTTTTAATATTAAACCTCTTTGTATCTATCTTTGGAAAGAGATAAAAGGCTCCCTTTGGCTTTACACAGGACAGGCCTGGGATACTATTTATAAGCTCATAGGACAAGTCCCTTTGCTGGCGTAGCCTGCCACCCTCCATAATTAGGTCATTTATACTTTGATAGCCGCCTAGGGCTGTTTGTATAGTATATTGGGCGGGTGCATTACTACACAGCCGCATAGAGGTTAGCATATTAAGACCCTCTATATAGGATTTTGCTATATCTTTGTTGCCACTTAGGACCATCCAGCCTGCCCTAAAGCCTGCAATCCGATGGGATTTGGACAATCCATTTAGGGTGACACACAAAATATCATCTGTAAGTGAGGCAGGAGATATATGCTCTTCATCCTCGTAGATTATCTTGTCATAGATCTCATCAGAAAAGAGTATCAGGCCATGTTCCTCAGCAATCTTGACTAGCTTTTCCACAACATCCTTAGGGTAATGGGCACCTGTGGGATTATTAGGGTTTATCACAACTAGCCCCTTGGTCTTATCGCTAATCTTGCTTTTAATATCCTCAAAATCAGGGCTCCAATCTGAGGACTCATCGCATAGGTAGTGGACTGGTGTACCACCTGACAGGTTTACGGCAGCTGTCCATAGGGGATAGTCAGGCGCTGGTAAAAGGACCTCATCACCTGAGTCTAATAGCCCGTTCATAGCAATCATAATCAGCTCACTTACACCGTTTCCTATATAGATATCATCAATGGTAACACCATGGATCCCTTTTTGCTGGCAATACTGCATAACTGCCTTTCTGGCAGGGAATATTCCCTTAGAATCGGTATAGCCCTGGGCATTCCAAAGGTTATAGATAACATCTCTTATTATTTCATTAGGCGCATCTAGTCCAAAGGGTGCTGGATTACCAATGTTGAGCTTTAATATTTTATGGCCCTCTTCTTCAAGCTTCATGGCCGCATCCATAACAGGACCCCTTATATCATACAAAACATTGTCAAGCTTTGAGGATTTTTTATATGTCTTCATGACCTTAATCCCTCCTACATATCATTTAAAGATATTTTATCCAGTATAAACCAAGTTAATCTTAAAAGCAATACTTGTAGATTTAGCAAAGTAAAAAAACAGATAAAAAAACCAGCTCATGCAAGTATTATATCAAACAAACTATATAAGAGCCTGCAGAAACAGTTGCCCTGTTGACACAAAATATAATGGCAGGTTACCAATACCTAAACCTACTCTAACATTGGATGGAAGGACCTAGTCACAGAATATAAGTCATACAATCACCTATGATCAAATAGGCAATCCACTTTCTTGTTGTGCAAAAATTTACCTCCAAAACCCCCAATCTTTTTTGCTTGCTTTTGTCTAGCTAAGGAGGGTAAGATATTTTTAAACTAGAGGCTAAAGTCATTTTGGGAAAGAATCTTTATAATCAACTTAGCCATGAAATTTATCTTGCATTTAACAAATTGTTCTTGTATATTATTTTTAGCTTATGGGTTTAAGTTAGGCTACATAGGCAAATACGATAAGGAGGAACGAGCAGTGAGCAAACACCGCATAAGTCAACTTAACAATATAGTTTCGCAAAATATTGCTTTTGCGGTTAGTCGTGCCCGCATTTTTAGCATGCGTAATCTGCCTGCCTTCAATGGTCATGTCCTTAGTGGATTTGTGTCCATTTTTGCAGATCACAAAAGCAATCTATCCGCTTCGTTCCCAAGGTTATCGGTAATTATGACCAGCTAGCATTAGAAAAAGGCTAGATAGGGATTATCACCATAGGGAAGGAGCAAAACAAGTACCTATGGTTTTTTTATGCATATTACTTTGAAGGCCAGCTATCATGATAGGGCTAGCAAGGGTAAAAGCAAGAGTTACACAAGCCATAGGTAGAAAAGGAACCTATGGTTTTTTTGTGTCCTTATAGCTGGACCTAGGTGGACAAGAGTTAGCCGGGCCCAGGTGAATAAGAGTCAAAAACCAAGGAAATTAGCTAGAAAGAGAAAATTTAAGGCAATTTAAGTCAAGACAGGAAGTGAAGAAAGTTGAAACGATTCAAGCTACTAATTAAACTTATGAGGGGAAACCGCCTACTATACTTTGGTTCAATTATATTTGTGGGTCTGGCTACCCTCCTTTCCCTGGTATCACCCCTTATTATGAGGTTTACCTTAGACAATGTAATATATGGTAAATCCATGGAACTGCCAGCCTTTCTAGATAGGATTGTAGTAGGTCTTGGAGGGATTGATGGCCTGAGGCGAAACCTTTGGATCTGTGGTCTGGCCCTGCTTGCCATAACCATAGTAAATGGTGTATTTCAGTTTGTAAAGGGAAGGTGGTCTGCAGCTGCATCAGAATCCATAGCAAAACAGCTAAGGGATGACCTTTACGACCATATTCAAAGGCTACCCTATGATAGTCATGTAAAGGCTGAAACTGGAGACCTGATACAGCGGTGTACCTCCGATGTTGAAACTGTCCGAAGGTTTTTATCAGTCCAGCTGGTTGAGCTGGGTCGGGCTATCATTATGCTAGTTGCAGCTATCTTTATCATGATAAAGATAGATAAGCAGATGACCCTAGCATCTGTATTGGTAGTCCCCATAATATTTACCTTTGCCTTTGTCTTTTTTATAAAGGTACAAAAGGCCTTTTTAAAGGCAGATGAGAGCGAAGGCCGCCTATCCAACATCCTACAAGAGAACCTAACTGGAGTTAGGGTAGTAAGGGCCTTTGGTAGGCAGGTATACGAGGATGAAAAGTTTGACCGGCAAAACATTGAGTACAGGGACCTAGTAAACAAGCTAATAAGGCTCCTGGCAATGTACTGGTCACTATCTGATGGTCTAGCCCTTTTCCAAATAGCACTTGTAGTTGTCCTAGGGGTCTATAGGGCCAGCTCAGGCCAGATCACCTTTGGCGATATGAATGTCTTTGTATCCTACGTTAGCATGCTACTGTGGCCCATCAGGCAGATGGGTAGGATTTTAACCGATATGGGCAAGACCCTAGTCTCTGTAGGCCGTATCCAGGAGATACTAGAGCGACCTGTAGAGAGCCAGGATGAGGATTCGGTTGAGGCCCCGATAAATGGAGATATAGTATTTGAAAATGTTGACTTTGAATATGAAAAGGGAAAGCCTATCCTAAAGAATTTATCCTTTAGGGTAAAACAGGGCCAAACGGTTGCTATTTTAGGACCTACTGGCTCAGGCAAGTCCTCCCTGGTCCACCTATTGCAAAGGCTATATGACTATACTGCTGGTTCTATCACCATAGGTGGGGTTGAGCTAAAAAAGATAGATAAAAAATGGCTACGCCGCCAGGTAGGTCTGGTCTTACAAGAGCCCTTTTTGTATTCAAAAACCATAAAGGAAAATATAAGGATTGCAAGGCCAAGTGCTAGCGACGAAGAGGTTTACCAGGCCAGTAGGATTGCCTCTGTCCACGATGTTATAAGTGAGTTTGAAAAGGGCTACGATACGCCTGTTGGAGAGAAGGGGGTTACCCTATCCGGTGGTCAAAAGCAGAGGGTAGCCATAGCTAGAACCATAATAAATGATTGCTCCATACTGATATTTGATGACTCCCTAAGTGCAGTTGATACGGAAACAGATGCTGCCATAAGAAGAGAGCTAAACAAAAGGAGCAAGGAGATTAGCACCTTTATAATATCTCACCGGGTGACCACCCTAGCAGAGGCAGACCTAATCCTAGTCTTAGATGAGGGTAGGCTCATACAGTCTGGTAGCCACCAAGACCTATCCCAGCAGCCTGGCCTTTACCAGCGGATTTGGTCCATCCAAAACTCCATGGAAGAGGAAGGGGCAGAGGATGAGGCCCTCGCCCTATAAAGTATTGAAAGGAATATTATTATGAGCGTATTTCAAGAAGAGGAATATAGTAAAAAAGTCGACTTTACCCTATGGAAGCAGCTACTTGCCTATGCAAAGCCCTACAAGGGCCAGCTTGCCTTTCTAGTCTTTGTAAATGTGCTAGCTGGGGTTATAGATGTTTTGTTTCCCATGATGAACCGCTATGCCATTGACAATTTCATTGTAAAAGGGACCCTAGAAGGGATTGGCAAGTATCTAGCCCTATATGGCCTACTGATAGTAGTCCAGGTTTTAAATGTCTGGTTCCTTATCTCTGTAGCAGGCAAGGTAGAGGTTTTTATGGTCTATGACATTAGGAAGGCAGGCTTTAAGCACCTACAAAAGCTTTCCTTTTCCTACTATGACAAGACTCCTGTAGGCTGGATTATGGCCAGGATGACCTCTGATGCCCAAAGGCTAGGGGAGACAATATCCTGGAGCCTGGTTGACCTGTCCTGGGGCTTTAGTATGATGGTAGGTATTATCATAGTAATGCTGTCACTAAACCTAAGACTTGCCCTAATAGCCCTGGCAGTAGTACCCCTACTGCTAGTAATAAGCCTATATTTTCAAAAGAAGATCCTAGGTGGCTATAGGGCTGTTAGAAAGACCAACTCAAGGATAACTGGCGCCTTTAATGAGGGCATTATGGGGGCAAAGACCACCAAAACCCTGGTAAGGGAGGAGGAAAACCTAAAGGAGTTTAAGCAGCTAACAGGGTCAATGAAGGCCCAATCCATCAAGGTGGCCATAGTGTCATCAATCTTTATGCCTATTGTTACAACCCTAGGCGGTATTGGCCTGGCCCTAGTGCTTTGGCAGGGCGGGGAGGGGCTTTTGGCTAATAGCCCCCTTGTGGGAGTAATTAGCTTAGGCACCCTATATGCCTTTATCTCCTACACCCTACAGTTTTTTGAGCCCATAGGCCAGATAGCCAGGATCTTTGCCGAGCTACAATCGGCCCAGGCTTCAGCAGAGAGGGTATTTTCCATGATAAACACCCCGCTTGAGATAGTGGACTGTGATGAGGTAAGGGAAAAATATGGGGACTCCTTTAGCCCCAAAAGGGAAGACTGGGAGCCTATATATGGGGATATTAGCTTTGAGAATGTTAGCTTTTCCTACAATGAAGGTGAGCAGGTACTAAAGGACTTTAACCTAGAGGTAAAGGCCGGTGAGACCATAGCCCTAGTGGGTGAAACAGGGTCTGGCAAGTCCACAATAGTAAACCTTATATGCCGCTTTTATGAGCCAACAGAGGGCCAGATTTTAATAGATGGCAGGGATTATAGGGAGAGGTCCCAGCTTTGGCTTCAGTCAAACCTTGGCTATGTGCTCCAATCCCCCCACCTCTTTTCCGGTACCATAAGGGATAATATCCGCTATGGAAAGCTAGATGCAAGCATGGAAGAGATTGAGGCAGCAGCTAGGCTAGTAAATGCCCACGACTTTATAAGCAGGCTAGAAAAGGGCTATGATACTCAGGTAGGCGAAGGTGGTGGCAGGATGTCTACAGGGCAAAAGCAGCTTATTTCCTTTGCTAGGGCTATAGTTGCAGACCCAAAGCTCTTTGTTTTTGATGAGGCTACCTCCTCGGTGGATACTGAGACAGAGCAAGTCATACAAAATGCCATCCAAAAGGTACTAAAGGGCAGGACCAGCTTTATAATCGCCCATAGGCTATCCACCATAAGGGCAGCTGACCGGATATTAGTCATAGTTGATGGCAAGGTTATTGAAGAGGGTAGCCACAAGGACCTATTAAGGAAAAAGGGCTACTATTACAGGCTCTACACCAACCAGTTCTTAGAAGAAGAAGGGGCCCGTTTGTTAAACAAGTAAGAAAATATTTAGCCCCTCCTAAAAAGTTTTTAAGTAAAGTGCCTGTTATAAGGTCAAAGAAAGCGATTGGCTAAAAATATAGCTATCTAGTATTAAAATATTAGGCAAATATTTAAACACCAAGCATAGATAAGGGCTACAAACAATTAAGGCATAGGCAGTTTGGCTAGTGGCCAGGCTGTCTATGCCCTAATAATTTAAAAGGAAAAAGTTAGGCCAAAGCAGGGGAAATAGGGCTTAAAATCTGAGATTTTGGCTTACCTTGCAGGACCTAGTTTTTTTTGCTAGAATATATATCATTACTTGGCTCTTACTATAGCTTATTTACTAGAGGATTATATAGAGCTTGTATACATAGGACCAGTAACAATAAAGCAAACTAAAACATGAAATTAAAGGAGATGGTTGTCTGATGGACACAGACGGGTGGCCTAGGGTTATACTCTTAATTTTATTATTATTAGGAGCTGCTTATTGTGCATCCGCTGAGATAGCATTTGCTTCCCTTAACAAGATCAAAACTAAAAATCTAGCCGACAAGGGCGACAAGCGCGCCATAAAGGCACTACAGATAGTAGACAATTTTGATAGAACACTAACAACACTTTTAATTGGCAACAATATCACACATATAGGTTTTGCATCCTTGGTGACCCTGATTGTAACCCAAGAGTGGGGTGCTTCCTATGTCAAGTACGCAACCCTTTTATCTACAATAATAGTATTTTTATTAAGCGAAATGCTACCGAAATCCTATGCAAAATCAAATCTTGATTATGCCCTCAGGATATCGTCTTCTCTTGCTGTCCTTATAAAGATATTTGAGCCCTTTTCAAAGCTATTTACCCTTATAGCAGATTCTACTGCAAAGCTATTTAAGATAAAAGATGAACCAGAGATTAGTGAAGAGGACTTTTATGAAATAATGAGGTCTGTAAAGGAGGAGGGGGTCCTAGACAAGGAAAAGGAGGACCTGGTATACTCTGCCCTAGACTTTGACCAGACTGTAGTAGGAGATATATTTACCCCTCTAGAGCTGGTAGACTCTATTGATATAGACAGTTCAACTGAGGACATACTAGCCTATATAAAGAAAAGCAGGTTTTCTAGGATACCTGTCTACAAGGGACAAAAGGATAATATTATAGGGGTTCTTCGTACTAGGAACTTTTTAAAGGCCTATATAAAGGGCCAGATCACAGACCTTGTAGGCCTACTTCAAAAGCCTAGCTTTGTAACTATGGGCGTATTAATAGATGACCTCTTAAGAAAGATGTCCAGTGAGAAAAACCATATCTGTATTGTAAAAAATAACGGAGGCAAGGTTGTTGGCATTGTGACCATGGAGGACATATTAGAAGAGCTCGTCGGAGAAATATGGGATGAAAATGACCTAGTAAAGGGGGAGCTAGTCTAATATGAATATAGGACCTTATTTGGGGATTTTGGTCTGTATTATCCTGTCTGCTTTTTTTTCAGCCTCTGAGATATCTTATGCCTCGGCCAACAAGCTAAGACTTAAAAGCGCTAGCAAGGATGGTAACAAGCGGGCCAAGACAGCCCTTTATATATCAGATAACTTTAACGAAGCCCTGTCTTCAATCCTAATTGGTAACAACCTGGTCAATATTGCTGCTTCTTCTATAGCTACAGTTATAATTATAGACCTATTTGGAAACAAGGGGACTATTTTATCTACCCTTGTGATGACTGTAATTATCCTAATCTTTGGGGAAATATCACCAAAGACCATAGGCCGAAAAAGCTCTGATAAGTTTGTACTATTTGCAGCCTACCCAATAAGGCTTTTGATGCTAATCCTAAAGCCTGTACTTTGGCTGGTAATGCTTGTAGTAAAGCTTTTCTCCAAGCTGTGGAAAAAGAGAGACCAAGACGATGAACTAACCGAAGAAGAAATAGTCTCTATAATTGAGAGTGTAGAGGATGAGGGTATTATCGACGAGGATGCCTCAGACCTCTTGCAGTCAGCCTTAGAGATTTCAGACCTTTATGTAACTGATATACTGACCCCTAGGATAGACCTGGTAACAATAGATATCGAAGATGACATGGAGACCATACTAGATATTGTATTTAATTCGCCCTATTCAAGGCTACCTGTTTATGAGGGTACCATAGACAATATAATAGGGATACTCTATGTAAACCATCTACTAAAAATCCTAGCTGGTAATGGCGGGATAGACAAAGATGAACTAAGGGGCCTGCTTAGCAGTCCTGTCTTTATCCACCAGACCATGAGGGTAACAGAGGCCTTTAGCCTGCTTAACAATGGTCAATCTCAAATGGCCATAGTCACAGACGAATATGGGGGTACCATGGGCTGTATTACCATAGAGGAAATCCTAGAAGAACTTGTAGGAGAGATATGGGACGAGTACGACGAGGTATATGATGATTTTATCGATCTTGGGGATAACCGCTATGAGGTTAGTGGGGACCTGAGCATTAGGGATTTTGCTGATTACCTAGATATAGATGAGGACTATTTTGATAGCGACTACACCACAATTGGTGGCTGGACTGTAGACCTTTTCAATGGTCTGCCAAAGCTAAATGATGTAGTAGAGTATGACGACTTTACCATAAAGGTCTTAGAGCTAGGGTCTCTTAGGATAGAAAGGATACTAGTTGAACTTAAAAAGGATCCTAAAGACCTAGAATAGGCTAAAGATCAATCAATAAAGATATAATATAAACAAATAAAAGGGCTAGCCTATCTTATTTAGTCTTTAAGACAGGCTAGCCCCTGCTTTTAGCTTTTATTTCTTAGTTTACTATTTATCTATTGTTTTTTCTTATAGACTCTTAATATAAGCCATTGCCTTTTACTAATACCCTTACTTTGAGCTGGCTAAAAGGTCCCTTTGCATCTTTGACACTATCTTTCTTATGCTATCCTCTGAGAGGTGGTAGCTAGTAACTAGGTCTTTTACAGAAAGGCCCCTGCTGTATTGCCTATATATCTCAAGGTTTCGCTTTCTAATCAGCTGCCTTGTTCCATTGATCTCTCCCCAGCCTGCCCTAGCCCTATCCTTTTTTGGTATATATATCAGCTCACCCTGAATATAGTTTTGTAGCTCCTTTAGTAGTTTCTCGGGAAGCACATCCTTCCCATTTTTGTAACCCAATGATAACAACCTCCCCAAAGCTTTTAAAGTTACCTGTACTATTAATAATATTTATCATCTGGGTCACCCCCCTTTCATAGTGTTTTTCCTATTATAAACAGACATAAAAATACCGTGGACAATAACCACCCACGGAATAAAATAATAATAAAGACACGATAAGCAAACCGTGCCCAATTTCATACTGACTTTACTTAGATAATCAAGCTGATGGTTATTAAGGATAGGGATATTAAATTATTGGCCTAGGCCCTCCACATGTAATCTTATTCTAATCATAATCCACACTCCTTTCAGCTTTATTTAGGTCATAAAACCTATATTTGGATTATAAACCTGTTAATCCTCCCTGTCAATATAAAGGAGAAAATTATAGAAGAGAAGGGACCGATTAAGGGTCCCTCCCTGGTCTGCTATAGGGCAGACCACCTTCCCAAGTTAATCAATTCATACCAACTCCTTTCCCTTGGAGTATTGACCGGTCTAAGCCTATGATACAAAAAGGGGGCAAAAATGGCAAAGGAAAGAATACCTATAGCCATACTTTCCAAGCCTTTCAGCCAAAAAATTAAGTGAAAACAGGCCAATATCCTTTAAAAGCTAGCTCCTCCCCTTGTAGATAGGGAAAATCTATGTTTTAATTAAATTGATAGAGTATAAATATATGGAGGTAAGAAGATGGGTGGTATTGTAGGAGGTCTTGTCCTGGCATGGATACTTACCTGGTTTAGGGTAGACAATATTATCATAAACGGAGTCAATGAACTATTTGGACTTGAGATTACAAGGTCAGGTTATTATGTTATGTTTGCCCTAATTGGCTTGATAGTTAACCTCCTAAGGGGCAAGAGGGTTTATTAGGGTACTTAAAGAGTTTTCGATACTAGACACAAAGGATAAGACATAAGGAGAGATATATATGGCACTTATAAATTGCGACTTTTACTCAGAGGCCTTAGGCCTTTCTACTAGTATGAAGGTCATATTACCAGAGGAAGGCAGGCAGGACCCCAAGCAGGGATTTAGGGCCATGGATAAAAAATATCCAACCCTATACCTTTTACATGGCCTGTCTGATGACCATACCATATGGCTACGCCGTACCAATATAGAAAGATATGTATCAAACAGGGGTATTGCAGTTGTTATGCCAGCAGTACACAGGAGCTTTTATACAGATATGGCCAAGGGGCTAAAATACTGGACCTTTGTTAGTCAGGAGCTAGTTGCCAAGGCCCGAACCTTTTTCCCCCTTTCAGATAAAAGGGAGGATAACTTTGTAGCTGGCCTTTCTATGGGAGGCTATGGCGCCTTTAAGCTTGCCCTAAGTCAGCCAGAGGCTTTTGCGGCTGCAGCTAGCCTGTCGGGAGCTGTGGATGTAGAGTCAATAGCCTTGAAGAACACAGCCAATGTGGAGCTAGACCTTATCTTTGGAGGCATAGATGGGATAAGGGGCACAAAAAATGACCTCTTTTACCTAGCCGATAGCCTGGCAGGCTCCAAGGGACCAAAGCCAAGGCTATACCAATGCTGCGGTACAGAGGACTTTTTATATGAGGACAATATCAAGTTTAGAGACTATATAAAGGAATTAGGCCTTGACCTAACCTATGAAGAAGGCCCAGGTAGCCACGAATGGGGCTACTGGGATATGATGATACAAAGGGTCTTGGACTGGCTGACTAGATAGGCAAAGAGGCCCTTTGCCTTTTCTCCCTATACATTCGCTTGTCTGCTATGGCAAGCAGGCGGTTAGCTGACACTCCGCTATGGGGCTCATAGACTACGCATCCATGACTGGCAGATAGCTTGTAGGTCTTGTCAGTAGCCTTGTTATAGGCCTGCATCTTAGCTTCGATCCTCTGCCAGGCGGCCTCGGCCCCCTCCATATTACAATCAGGGAATATGATTAAAAACTCGTCTCCGCCCATCCGGCTGACAATATCTCTAGGGCGGACAACTTCATTTATGCAGCCTACAAAATCTTTTATCATTTGGTCACCTAGACTGTGGCCATGGGTATCATTTGTTAGCTTTAGGCCAGTTAGGTCAGTAAAGATTAGGGCAAAGCTAAGGTTTTTCTTATCGGACTCCTTTATCAACTGATTTATATAGTAAATACCGACCCTTCTGTTGTATATACCTGTAAGGTGATCTACACGGCCTAGCCTTTCTATGGACTCAAATAGCCTCATATTTTCTATAATAATGCCAACAAAGTTACACAGTTCCTCTAGGGCTGAGAGCTGGTTTTCATTTATTTTGCTAAGCGTATAGATATTATCAACTAGGACACAGCCAATTACCTGGTTTTTTGCCCTTATCGGTAGCCACCAGCCAGATATATCATCAAAGGCCTGGGGTTTATTATCTAGCTTTGGTATCTTGGGGGTGTGGGAGATCGTAAGGGGTTTTCCCCTGGATTTGGCCCCGTATTGGTATATGATCTGCCCATACTCGTCAAATATAAAGACGCAGGTCCGGTCATAAAGGAAATACCTAGACACCTCGTTTACAAAGGTAATTACAAGCTTTTCAATGTTGTCCTTTGCCCTTAGGTCAATTAGGATCTTCATTATCCTGCTATGCAGGTCCCGACGCCTTTCACTTTTATCCTTTTCCTTTATTATATAAAGACCGAGAGATACACTATTGCCATAGGCGCCAAGGGCCATTAAGACCTCATCGGACAAGGGTGACTCCCTAGTGATTTCTATAAAACCTATGAGCTGGTCCTTGTGCCTAAGGGGTACCGATATAATGGTCTGTCCTGGATTTTCGTGCTGGATAGCTGTTAGCTTTTTCAGCAGCTCCGGGTCTAGTTGATATATGGGCAGGCTGTCATCACCCACCTGTACGCCAAGGTCCAGAATATAGTACTTTTCTTCGAATTCGTTGTAGTCATTTCGTAGGTATATACGCATGGGGGAGGGAACTAGCCTATGGACACTCCTGATAATAAAATAGCAAGCCTCATCAACCGAGCCTACATCACTACTTAGTATCTTTTGAGCAAGCCGGACTCCTAGGGATGCAATATACTGCTTTGAATACTTGTCCATTCAGATCAACTCCAGTAGTAGTTACAGACGGATTTTATCCTTTTATCAGCATTGACTAAAATGTCCGTGTAGAGCTTGTCAAAGGATTTTCCTTCGTAAATATAGTTCCAGGCAAAGTCACAGATAGCATTTGAGAGTATATTTTCGATAGGCATCCAGGTAGGTATTTGAGGATAGGGTTTTGCACTCTGGATATGGGAACGGAGGACCTTTGCTGTTGGATCGTCCTTAAATTCCTGCCAAAAGCCCCTGTCAATACCCGGCAGGTCCCCGCACATCAAGCTCCTACTATTATAGTGGTCATGGCTTAATAGCTCAGCTGCTATTGCCCAGGCTACTGCCTTGTTCTTGCTACTAGAGGAGACACATAGCATTGAACCACCCGCAAAGGGGGCGGAGGGACTAGGGCCCGTTGGTATCTTAAAGGGCGCATGGGTCCTATTAAAGTTTTGATCTATATCCCTTTGCCTATACATATCAAGTATTAGCTTCCAGGTCCTATTGATAGAAAAGCTGTATTTAGACTCTAAAAAGAACTCAAAATCCATTACATAGCCAGGCTTTGCCATAATGCCCCTATCTAGGTGGGAGGCCTCCATCAGGCTCTTTATATAGTCAAAAAACTCAAAGAGGATGGGCCTATTATCCCTTGCGAAAATAGGGAGTTTTAGCTCATCTATATTGTTTAGGCCATAGGACCTAAGCCAGGGTATAAATAGGTTAAGGGTATCATGGTCTGGTCTAATCTGTAGGGCTAGGGGTAAAGAGGGCTCGCTAGAGCCAGTCATTGAATGTTCCCTGAGGATTTGACTACAGGTTTTAAGTAGGTCTTCTGTGGTTGAAAAGTCTTCTTCCTTAAGGCCCATTTGGTCAAGGTGGCTTCTGCTGGCGAAAAACATATAGGTATCAGCAATCCAGGGCAAGCAAACCTTTTCACCCTCAAAGATGGAAATATCCTCAAACCAATCAGCCAGGGGCTCATACTTTGGAAAAGACTTTGGTACAGGATCAAGAAAACCCATATCAGCATAGGCAGGAATCCATGTAGTCCCCAGTTGAAATAGGTCCGGAGGGTTGTCTGATTTAAGCCTCTTTGAAATGGTATCAACAGAGTGGGTCCAGGAAATAGCTTCGTATTCAATATTAACACCAAGCCTTTTGCCAATCCTGTCAAAGAAGGCATCATAAAAGCTATTAAAGTTTCTAATTGCTGAGATGGATAGCATTAATATCTTTATTGTCTTTTTTCCCATATGCACCACTCTAAATAAAGTTTAGTTTTAAACAAATAAAGCCTGTGATTAGTAAATTCGACAAAAAGCAAAATACTCCTGCCTTTTTAAATATATCAGCTAACAATAGTTTATAGGTCCCTGGTCTAAAATGGCCCTGCAAAATATATTAGATAAAGGAAAGACTTACTTCTTTTTTTGATGGTTGACACAAATTGCTAATACGAATAAGATAAACTCAAGAAGATAAATTGAAACATTACTTACATAGCCTTTAGGCTGAAAGGAGTGCTGGCCAATGGAGGGCAAAGTACACTGGATTGATTTTAAGACCCTAGAAGACTTTATGGTCGATGTTTTTATCGGTGTAGGGGTAGTTGAGGAGGATGCTAGGGTTTGTGCTGATATACTAATTACATCTGACAAGAGAGGAATAGATTCTCATGGTATAGGCCGGTTAAAGCCCATATATGTAGATAGAATCCGCCAGGGTATAATGAATCCTGTTACCAAGATAGATATAGTAAGAGAAGGGCCTACTACAATGGTCCTAGATGCCAACAACGGAATGGGTTTAGTAGCCTCAAAGTATGCTATGAACAAGGCTATTGAAAAGGCTAAAAGCTATGGTATGGGGATGGTAGCTGTTAGAAACTCTAGCCACTATGGGATTGCTGGCTATTATAGTTTGATGGCTATAGAAAGAGGCATGATAGGTATTACAGGGACAAATGCCAGGCCCTCTATAGCCCCCACCTTTGGAGTTGAAAACATGCTAGGGACCAATCCCTTGACCTTTGGTATGCCAACTGATGAGGACTTTCCCTTTGTTCTTGACTGTGCTAGCTCTGTTAGCCAGCGGGGCAAGATAGAGGTTTATGAACGAGAGGGCAAAGAAATACCAGAGGGCTGGGTCATAGGAGAGGATGGGCAAAGCAGGACAGATACATCAAAGATCCTAGAGGATTTGGTAAAGGGTGGTGCAGCCCTAACCCCCCTAGGTGGTATTGGCGAGGACCAGGCCGGCTACAAGGGCTATGGCTATGCTACTGTTGTAGAGATCCTATCTGCAGCTCTTCAGGGAGGAGCCTTTTTAAAGGCCCTGTCAGGTATGGACCAGGGTAGGCCTGTAGCCCACAGGCTAGGTCACTTTTTTATAGCCATAGATATTGAGGCCTTTATAGGCCTAGATGACTTTAAGAGGACGACCGGTCAAATCCTAAGAGACCTTCGGGCATCTAAAAAGGCCCCTGGCCAGGACAGGATTTATACAGCAGGTGAAAAGGAGCACCTAGCCTGGCTTTATAGAAAGGATAGGGGGGTCCCCGTAAATGAAGCCCTGCAAAGGGATATAATAGACTTAAAGGAGAGCTTAAAGCTAGATAAATACAGCTTTCCCTTTTAGCCCTTAAAAATAAAAGACAATCTCCCAGCTAGGCATATAAAAGGTCAATCCTATCTGGGACAAAGACTTTGATTGGAGGTTTAAAAATGAAGATTAAATGGCTTGGACATTCATGCTTTTTAATTACAGGTGGAAATGGAGTCAGGATCTTAACTGACCCCTTTGATGAAACTGTGGGCTACCAGCTACCGGCTGTAGAGGCTGATATAGTAACCAGCAGCCATGACCACTTTGACCACAATCATATAAGGGTGGTAAAGGGGGACTTTGTACACCTAAATGAACCTGGACCCTATAGGGAAAGGGATATAGAAATTAGGGGTATTGGCTCTTACCACGATGACCAAGGTGGGCAAAAACGGGGAGATAATATTATCTTTACCTTTAGGCTTGAGGGCATAAGTGTCTGCCACCTAGGGGACTTAGGACATCTACTAGAAGATGAGCAGATAAGGGCTATAGGTCCTGTGGATATCTTGCTTGTTCCAGTAGGGGGTACCTATACTATAGACTACAGGCAGGCTGTGGATTTAATTGGCCAGTTAGAGCCAAAGCTAGTAATACCAATGCATTACAAGACTCCTGCCATGGGCTTTGATATAGATGGTGTGGATAAGTTTTTAAAAGAGTATGGGGTAGGAGCCTATGAGGCAGGCAGCCAGGAGATAGACCTAAGTGCTACTAGCCTAAATGACTATGGAAGGGTCATACTTTTAAACTATGAGTAAGGGTGGCCAATATTTTAAAGCTATAAGCTGGATATAATAGGCGATGTAGTGGGAGGAAGTAAAAATAAAAGGATTAGAAAGGGATAGATAGCTATATGGCAAAGGATATAGTAGAGGATACAGTAGATAAACTAAGGCTAGACAGTGAGAGGCTAAGCAGGCAACTAGAATTTATCATAGAGATAGACAAGCTAAAGCAGATTTTACGCCAAACCGTCCTAGTAGACAAGTCCAGGCAGGAAAATGATGCTGAGCATTCTTGGCATCTAGCCATGATGGTTATGATCCTAAAGGAATATGCACCAGAAGGTGTAAGGATAGACCGGGCTATGAAGATGGTCCTAGTCCATGACCTAGTGGAGATAGATGCAGGTGATACCTTTTGCTATGATGAAAAGGCCAATTTGGACAAAAGGGACAGGGAGCTAAAGGCAGCAGACAGGATATTTAATATTCTGCCCCAGGACCAGGCAAAGGAGTTAAGAGACCTATGGGATGAGTTTGAAGAAGGAAAGACTGTAGACGCCCTTTTTGCCATTGCTATGGACAGGCTCCAGCCCCTACTACACAACCATTATACCAGCGGTCATACCTGGGCAGGCAAGATTAGAAAGGACCAGGTCATCAGCCGAATGTCCAAGGTAAAAGAGGGGGCAGCAGACCTTTGGCTAGTGGTTGAAGAAGTTGTAAAAGAGGGTCTAAAAAGAGGATATTTAAAGGCCTAGGTTTATCCTAGGCCCTTGTTTATTTTATTTTACCTTGTCGCTCATTTCAACTAGTCCCCTGGTATCTAGTATGGGCTCAACATAGAGGATACCCTTGCCTGGTTCATCTAGGCTTAGGCCTTCGGCTAGAGCCTTTATTACCTTGTCGACTAATTCCTCAGGAGTTAGCATTATAACTAGCTCCTTTTCAGGTTCAATCTCTACACCAAATAGGCTTGTGGCTATTTCTGCACCAGCACCACGACCGTGTAGGATAGTACCACCTCTGACACCTGCCTGCCTGGCTATGTCCATTACCTCATCGGACATACCTCGGTCAACGATCATATTTATTTTCTTAAACATAGTTTTTACCTCCATGTTCTGCTCGCTATCATCAAGCTTTTCAACTGCTTGCCCAGTATGGCCCATAATACTAGATATGGGTGTGGTAAAGGCTATACCCTGGCCGGGTTTATCTAATTGTAGTTCCTTTTCGAAAAGGTCTAGCATGTCTTGAGCCTGGTCATTAGCCAGTAGGAATTTGACTATTTCTTTTTTCTCATTCTTTATACCCAGCAGATTTAAAATAGTATTTTTGACTGTACCTTTACCTATGGTTGCCATTCCGCCATAAACCCCATGGTCTTTGGCTATCTTTATGCATTTGTTGGACTGGTGTTCATTGAGGATAAGGGTTAACATCTGTGCCTTACCTGTCAGATCCATTTACATTTACCTCCAAATTACTATTTAGTATTTTTACTAGCTGATGCCTTGCGAGTCTTTGCTTGATAGAGGGCTCCAAGTATCTCTACTGCCACAATCGGCATCATGGCCACAATGGATATCATACCAAAGCCATCTGCCACTATATCAGCATTAGGGACTGTAGCAGCAATACCTTGAACAAAGGCCAGGGAAAAGGTCGCAGTCATAGGGCCTGATGCAACCCCGCCCGCATCAAAGGCCATTCCAACAAATAGGTCGGGAACGAAAAAGGATAAGAGGACTGCCAGACCAAAGCCTGGTAAGAGGTACATCCACAGCTCCAGACCCGGTACTATAATCCTAAGGGCGGACATAAAGATGGACAGGCCGACAGCAACAGAGAGGAATAATAGTACTAGACTCCTCTTAACGCTACCACCTGTAACATCTTCTACCTGATGGGTCAGTACATGAACGGCGGGCTCAGCTAGGACTGTTGTAAGCCCAAGCAGGAGGGCAACAAAAAGGGCGGGTAGGTATGTATCCATTGAGGCAAGCCTAATTCCAACCTCCCTGCCTACTGCCATAAAACCACCATTTACGCCTAGTAGAAATACCACAAGACCCACTAGGGTTATAATCATGCCCCGTGTAATGTCAAAAACCTTGCCCTTTTTATGTTTGAAAAAGAATATTTGAAAGATAAAGTATACAGCGATAATTGGTAATAGTGATATAAGGGCTTCCTTGGCAATGGTAGGTAGCCTTGACCCGTAAATCTCCAAGATACTGGCCCCTTCAACAAAGGCCTGGTCTGGTAATGAACCCTGTAGCTTGTCGACCCCAATAAAAAGACCTGCTGTAAGGACTCCCAGGATTGCCCCGGTTGATGAGATACCAACTAGTCCAAAGCTATCTATCTCACCGGCCTTGCTATCCTTTTTCATTGAGGATATACCTCCGGCCAAGGCTAGCATAAAGGGAACTGTTATTGCACCTGTTGTCGCACCTGACGCATCAAAGGCGATGGCCATAAAATCTGCTGATGAAAACAAGGATAGGATAAGGATTAGGCCATAGGCTCCTGCAAAAATGTATTGGAGCCGGACTCCTTTGAGTATCCTGAGCATCCCTAGAGTCATCATAACCCCTATACCAACAGAGACTACAACAACCATCAAGGTTTTACCAAATTGGCCGCTTGTAACATCGTTTACCTGGCCTGCTAGTATATGTAGGTCAGGTTCAGCATAAGAGATAAAAAACCCTAAGATTAGACTTACTGTAATAAAAATTGCAAAGCTTTTAGAAAGGCTAAGTATACTGCCAATGCTGTGTCCTACAGGCTCAATACCCTGGTCAATACCAAATAGAAAGATGGTAAGGCCTGCAATTATTAGTACTGACCCTAAGAGAAAGGCATAAAGCATAGTAGGGTCAAGTGGGCTTATAGTAAAGTGAAGTATTAAAACTATAATAGTGATAGGTAAAACAGAGGCCATGACCTCTTTTAGTTTATCTATTAATACATTCAAAAGAACACCTCTAATCGAAAAGTATTAAGCTTGTTGTTTATTTGCTTTGGACTTTATTTTTCTATCCTTTTTAGTTAAGGGATAAATATAGTTATTCACTTATTATTGTATTGCCATATCCATATGTTGTCAACAAGCATTTTACTATAGGTAAAGACCCATATTTTTGCTCAATAGTGGTTTGCGCCTGTCTTTTTGTAGCCTTTCAAGCTTAGGACAAGGCTTTTTTTATAATATGATATGTAAGCAGAAATAAATGCTAGACAAACTAGAGAGTATATTCCCTAGGATGATTGAATATTAGCCCTAATAGGGTATTAGCTAGGTCTTAAAGATCTTGCGAAAGTGAAAGCCATATATGGCATAGGTGATGGCCATGGGAAAGAGGCGTGGCCGCCTAAAAAGGGACCAGAAAAATAGCTTCCAAAAGTATATACGCTCCTTGCCAAGGGCACCTAGGACCAGGATGGACTTTAGCAGTGCTCCCACATAGGCAAGGTCTAGCCTAAAGCTTGGCCCCTTGCCAGGATTAAAGTCCTTTAAAAAATCTATAACTCTCTTGTAATAGGCCTTTGGAGTGTATATGGAGGCAACCACCCTCTTATAGCCATCGATTAACAGTCTATAGTCCAATTTGGGTATAAAATTCATAGATAGGTCGGTATTGTCCCCAGTCATATTTTTAACTAGCCTTTTTTCCTTTTCCAGCCTCTTGTAGAGCTTAGTACCCCTGGGTGCATTTAGTAGGCCCACCATGGCAACTATGATACCACTTTCCTCTATAAAGCGGATTAGGCCCTCAAAAACTCCTGGATGGTCACTATCAAAGCCAACTATAAAGCCACCATGTACCATCATCCCCTTGTCCTGGATTTTCTTGATAGATGCGACCAGGTCCCTGTTAATATTTTGGGTCTTGTTACACTCTGCTAGGCTGGCCTCATTTGGAGATTCAATCCCTAAAAAGACAGACCTAAAGCCAGCCCTTACCATGGACTCCATTAGGTCATCGTCATCGGCCATATTAACTGAGGCCTCAGTGGTAAAGGTAAAGGGGTATTTATGGTCCTGCATCCAGGTTCTTATGGCTGGAAGGATTTCTTCCTTTAGCTTTTTCTTGTTGCCGATAAAGTTATCATCTACAAAAAAGACCCCACCCCGCCAGCCCCTGTTATAGAGGGCGTCTAGCTCTCTTATCACCTGGTCCTTGGTCTTAGTTCTGGGGCTTCGCCCATAGAGGCTAACAATATCACAAAATTCACAGTTAAAGGGACAGCCTCTGGAGTATTGGATATTCATAGAGGCATAGTCCTTCATATTAATTAGGTCCCACCTAGGGATAGGAGTCTTTCTAATATCAGGCTTGTCCTCACTTCTATAGATTCTTTTAGCCTTGCCTGCCTTAAGGTCCTTTAAAAATTCTGGTAGAGTATGCTCTGCCTCATCTAGCACCAGGTGGTCAATCAAGGGGTACTTGTCAGGATTGGCTGAAAACAAGGGACCCCCTGCTACGATTTTCTTGCCTGCCTCTTGACATACCTTTACTATATCCCTTACTGACTGGTCCTGGATTGACATAGCGCTAATAAAAACATAGTCAGCCCAGTTTATATGATTTTTTCTAAGCCTCCTGGTATTGAGGTCAACTAGCCTTAGATTCCATTCCTCAGGTAGGAGGGCGGCTACAGTCAAAAGGCCAAGGGGGGGATAGGATGCCCCCTTTCTTATAAATCTTAGGGCATACTTAAAGGACCAAAAGGTATTTGGGTATTTTGGATAGACTAATAGGATATTCATGCTTCCTCCGGATTATGGTATAATATAGTCTCTGATAGTTTTTCCACAATTTTGACCTTTAATGTAGGAAAAGCCAAAACAAATAAATATTAAAAAACTAAGAATAATAGGGGCCAGCTTTGCTTATGCTTTTACTTGTAACAAGGCAAGGGTCCCCCTTGAATGGAGGAGCTATAAAATGGATGAAAACGTTACGGTAGAGGTATTTATTGAGATACCCAAGGGCAGTAGAAACAAGTACGAATACGACAAGGAAAGAGGCTTTATCAGGTTTGACAGGATGTTACATTCCCCGGTCCATTACCCCTGTGACTATGGCTTTATTACAAAAACCCTATCTGAGGATGGAGATGCCCTAGACGCCCTGGTACTGGTCTGGGAGTCCACCTTCCCTGGCTGTGTTATTGACGCTGTACCTATCGGGATTTTTGTAATGCACGATGAAAAGGGGGAGGACCAAAAGATTCTCTGTGTCCCAAAGGCAGATCCCCACTGGAACCATCTAACCTGCTTAGATGAGGTATCAGAACACCTCCTAAAGGAGATAGAGCACTTTTTCTCTATCTACAAGGATTTAGAGTACAAGGAGGTTACCATTGAGGGCTGGCGGGGCAAGGAGGAGGCCATAAAGGCCATAAAGCTTGCCCGTGAGAACTACAAAAAGGCAAAGCAAGAAGGATAATTTAATAAACTATCTAAACATTAGTAAATAGTCTTTTTCAAAGTGGTCCTAGCGAATTTTAAGCTAAATATGGGCCACTTTTCACTTATTAATACATAGATACTCATGTGAATTTCACCCAGTTTCGGGGTTGACATTTAACTTTTGCCTATATAAGATACTTTATAGTGTTACTTATACGTATAAATAATACGATAAATCCTACATTTGACTAGGGGGTCTAGTATCTTGTATCAACTTATTTGTGAGCTTAACCTCGACAAATCCCAAACCATACCTAAATCCTGGTGTGAAAAGCTAGCAGACCTAATGCTTGACGGGGAAAAGCCACTTTTTGCAGCAGCAACAGACCTTAATTTAGAGGGTAAATATGACCAGCAGTGGGCCATAGTAACTGATAAAAGGCTCTATACCATAAGGGGTCTTTCCCATGAAGCGAAAGATAAGTCTAAAGCTAAGATTGACAAGGCTACTGATAATGAGCAGATTGCCATCGAAGTCTATCCCCTAAAGGATATAGAAAGGGTAGACAACAGGGTCTATTATGGTGTTGGTGCTATTGAGATTACAGACTCCGAGGGTAGAAGAGAAGTCCTTAGATATACCCGTCGCTATAGGAGAAAGTTTCTAAGCTTTACCAGCTATTTAAACCGGGCCATAGAGGGTCAAGTTTTTGATATAGTAGAGGACCTGTCAGCAGCCAAGGAAGGTGTCCAAGGGGAGGGTAGGTGTCCAAACTGCAGTACTCCTTTCAAGCGGGGTACCTCCTCCTGTCCAAAGTGCTCTAGCAAGGCTGAAACCTTTAAAAGGCTCCTAGGCTACCTAAAACCCTACAAGGGCAAGGCTGCCCTAATGCTGACTACCACCTTTGTCTTTACCCTTCTTAACTTAATACCGCCACTACTACAAAAGGTTATGATAGACGATGTAATAACCAAGTTTAACCTTGACCTATTAAAGTGGATAGTCCTGGCTATCTTTGCTGTCCAGCTACTTAGCTCAGTCTTTATGGGTCTTAGAAACTATCAGCTGTCCTGGCTGGGCCAAAAAATTATCTTTGACCTTAGAAAGCAGGTTTACAACCACCTTCAAAAGCTCTCCCTATCCTATTTTGATAGGAGGCAGACCGGTGCCATAATGAATAGGGTAACCGGTGACACCCAGTCAATCCAGCACTTTATTGTACATGGTACCCAGGAGACTATAGTTCAAGTATTTACTATGTTAATCATAGCTATTGTCCTTTTTACCCTGGATTGGCAGCTAGCCCTTATAGTTATCCTACCAACCCCCTTTATATACTTTGGGACCAAGCTATTTAGAAAGAGGATACACAGGATCTACCACAGGATCTGGAGGCGAAGGTCCAATATGAGTGCAGTCCTAGGAGGGGCTATACCCGGCATCAAGGTTGTAAAGGCCTTTAGCCAGGAATACCAGGAGACAGAGAAATTTGAGTTTGCCCTAACTGACTATTTTAAAGAAGAGGTAAGGGCTATAAAGTATAGGTCCCTCTTCTTTCCCCTTATTTCCCTTGCCACCTCCTTTGGGGCAGTCCTTATCTGGGGCTATGGGGGCTACAGGGTAATAGGACCGGTTGCAGACCTTAGCCTTGGTACCCTAACAGCCTTTATAGGCTATATGTGGCGTTTCTACCAGCCCATCCATAGCCTGAGCCACCTAAGTGAACAGTTTGAGGGTGCAACTACTGCAGCTGAGAGGGTCTTTGAAATCTTAGACCATGACGCAGAGCTAAAGGACCTGGCCAAGGAGCTAGGCCCTGTTCAGCTAGAGGGTGAGATAGAGTTTAAGGACGTATCCTTTTACTACAATGTAGGCGAGGAGGTCCTAAAGAAAATCAACCTACATATAAAGCCAGGGGAAATGATAGGCCTGGTTGGGTCCTCAGGTGCTGGCAAGTCTACCCTAGTTAACCTTATACCCCGCTTTTATGAAACAACTGAAGGGGATATCTATATAGATAAAAAGAATATAAAGGATTATGACCTAAATTTCCTTAGAAACCATATAGGGGTAGTCCTCCAGGACACCTACCTATTTTATGGGACTATTGCAGAGAATATATCCTATGGCCAGCCTAATGCCAGCATGGAGGAAATCATATGGGCAGCCAAGGCCGCGAATGCCCACAAGTTTATCATGAACTTTCCCGATGCCTACGATACTATGATAGGGGAGAGGGGCATTGGCCTTTCAGGTGGTGAAAAACAGAGGATATCTATAGCCCGTGCCATACTTAAAAACCCCCAGATCCTAATCCTAGATGAGGCTACATCCTCGGTTGATACAGAAACTGAAAAGCTAATCCAGGAGGCCCTAGACAGGCTAACAAAAAACAGGACTACTATAGCCATAGCCCATAGGCTATCAACCCTTAAAAATGCTGACAGGATCTTGGTTTTAGAGGATGGTGACCTGGTGGAGGAGGGTACCCATGATGAACTTATGGCCAGGGAGGATGGAGTCTTTAGGCACCTAGTTGAGATCCAGGCCGAGATTGCCAAGACCCGTGCAGTCTAGGGGCCAATACCTTGGGCCAGGCTTAGTACAAGTTATCTAGCCATAGCAGTTAATTAAAGTGACAAACAAAGAAAAGCAAGGGGGACAAGGATATGACCGATAAAAGCAGTGAGGGAAAAATGACCCTTGACTATATAGACCCAGGCCAGTTAGAGTTTTTTCTAGACAGGTTTACAGGCCTAAACTATAGAAATAAAAGTACAAATGAGACCTATGAGGATATCAGGATAAGGAGGATGTTCCCCCTATCCCAGAGGGACAAATTCCTACTGCTTTCAAATGAAGAGGGCGAGCTTGGCATTATATATAGTATTGATGAACTAGAGCCTGATTATCGCCAGCTCCTATATAAGGTTTTAGATGACCAATACTTTGTTCCTGAGATAAAAAGTGTTGAAAAGGTTGAGGAAAAGTATAGGCTTATCCACTGGCAGGTCGTTACCGACAGGGGTCCTATGGAGTTTTACACCAGGACCAGAAACGACATAGTGGTAAAGGGGACCAGGGTCTATATCAGGGATATTGACTCTAATAGGTATCTTATAAGGGACCATACTGCCCTGAGCCCTAAAAGCCAAAGGGAGCTGAGTTCAGAGATTTAAGCATATCTAAAAATTACTAACAATTCTTTTGCTTAAGCACTGATTCTAATAGATATAATGCTTGCCAGGTGATATAATAATTATGGAAATCCATGACTATAATGAATAGTATATAAAGCAAAATACCAAATGGATTACTAATGGAGGTGTCACCTTGACTAAGCTTAGACTTGCACTTGTTTTCGGTGGCCAGTCTGCAGAACACGAGGTATCCTTACTATCAGCAAAAAATGTATTATCAGCTCTTAACAAGGATAAATATGAACCTGTGCTAATTGCCATAGATAAAAAGGGTCGGTGGTTTCTAATTGAGGACCCTCAAACCCTCTTAGATGAAGACCAACACAAGCATTTATTTAAAGAGGGGAAAAAGGCTGGTCTGGCTGTCTTGCCTGGCCAAAATGACTATCAAATAATAAAGCTTGAAACAGGAGCCAGTATTGGCAGGATTGATGTGGTCTTTCCAGTACTACATGGCCCCTTTGGTGAGGACGGGACTGTACAGGGTCTTTTAAAACTAGCAGGCCTACCCTTTGTAGGGGCCTCAGTTTTAGGCTCATCAGTTGGCATGGACAAAGACATTATGAAAAGGGTCCTAGACCATGCTAATATCTCGGTTACCAAATTTATGGCCATAGGCTATGGACAAAAGCTTAGCTTTGACCAGGTAAGGGATAGTCTTGGCATGCCTGTATTTGTAAAGCCCTCCAATATGGGATCATCTGTAGGTATCAGCAAGGTCACCAATGAAGAAGAATTAACAAGGGCAATAGAGACAGCCTTTTTATACGATACCAAGGTTATTATAGAGGAATTTATAAAGGGTAGAGAGATAGAATGCTCTGTTCTAGGCAATGAGGACCCTATAGCATCTGTGCCAGGTGAAATCCTGCCCCAGCAGGACTTTTACTCCTATGAGGCAAAATATATAGATGAAAATGGAGCTATCCTAGATATTCCTGCAAAGCTATCAGAGGATATGGTTCAAAAAGTACAGAACCTTGCCATAGCCGCATACAAGACCCTTTGCTGTGAGGGTATGGCCAGGGTAGACATGTTTTTAAAGGACAATGGAGACCTAATAGTAAATGAGATAAACACCCTTCCTGGCTTTACAAAGATTAGTATGTATCCAAAGCTATGGGAAGAGACCGGCCTGCCCTATGACCAACTCATTGACAGGCTGATTGAACTTGCCCTTGAACGCTTTGACAGGGAAAGGGTACTAAGGACAGACGTAGACCTATAATCTAATAGGAATTAAGAGGGGAGTATCATATGGCGACTATTAGAAACAGGGGAAAGGGTGCCTATTGGATAGGCATACCTGAAAGAGCCTACAAGTTTGCAGACACAAGGATTAGCCGTGACAAAAACGAAACAGCCTATTTCAAAACGGAGTTTTACATAAAGCAGCTTTCAAAGCTAGAGATCAAGATTTCCGCAAACTCCAGGTATAGGCTGTGGGTTAATGGTAGTCCGGTTCATTCTGGTCCCCTAAAGGGGGATAGGTACCGCCACTACTATGATGTTATAGATATTTCAGACTACCTTAGGGTGGGCTTTAATGTTATGGCAGTAAAGGTGGTAGCCTTTCCTTCCTACCAGGCCAATACTGAGGATAATTTTGCTCCCTTTTCAATAATGGCAAATGGAGCAGGGCCCTACCTAGTAGTAGAGGGCTATGTTAGGGGTAGAAATAATCGGGTAATAGAAAATGTATCAACTGGCTATGCTGACTGGCAGGTTAGCCTAGACAAGGCTATCAGTTGGGTTACCTATGACCAGGCCTATTGGGTAGGTGCCATGGAAAGGGTAGACTCAAACTACCTACCCCATGGCTGGACCTATAGTAAAAAGCCTGACGGTCAATGGTTTGATATTGTTAGGCTTTGGCCCTTTGCGCCCTCAGTTCCAGACCAATCCTATGGGATAATCAGTCCCTTTCCCTTGAGGGAGAGGACCATACCCCTTCTTTATGAGGAGAAAAAGTACTTTGTCAGGGAAATGCCTGTCACTGCTACTGACCGGCAGATTATCACCTTTTCATCTCTTGAAAATGGTGTTTCCGTAACCCTGGCTGCCAACTCTAAATTTAGGATTGTCCTAGATGCAGGGGAGCTAACAACAGCCTACTTTCAGCTAGGACTCAGGGGTGGCAAGGATAGTGTGATAACCATACGCTATGCCGAATCCTATGTAAAAAAAGAAAAGTCCAATCCGGAAAAGGGTGTAAGGGATGACCACAAGGGCTTTATTATGGGCTATGAGGATATTTACATAAGCTCTGGTAGAGATGAGCTATATGAGCCCTTTTGGTTTAGGACCTTTAGGTTTGTACAAATTGATATAGATACAGGGGACAAGTCCCTAACCATAGCTCCACCTAGCTTTTTAGAGACTGGCTATCCCTTGGAGGTTGAAACCTACATATCATCTAGCCACGATTGGGTAAAGGGAGTATGGGATATAAGTCTTAGGACCCTAAAAAGGTGTATGCATGAGACCTATGAGGACTGCCCCTACTATGAGCAGCTCCAATACCTTATGGATACTAGGAGCCAGGCCCTTTTCACCTATATGACAAGTAACGATACTAGGTTAGCTGAAAAGGCTATGATGGACTTTCATAGCTCCCTATTGCCAAACGGCCTATTACAGTCAAGGTATCCCTCTAGCCAACCCCAGATAATACCTATGTTTAATATATACTTTATCCTTATGGTGGAGGATTATTATTGGCATACAGGCAGGACAGACCATATAAAACAATACAGGCCTACCATTGATAGTATCCTAGACTGGTTTGATAGCAAGATAGGTCCCTATGGCCTAATAGAGGACCTAGGCTACTGGCCCTTTGTTGACTGGGTAAAGGGCTGGGTCAGAGGAGTACCCAGGGCTGCTGCCAAGGGACCCTCAACCATACACAACCTTATGTATGTAGCAGGATTGCAGGCTGCTGCCCGCCTAAATGACCTAACAGACAGACCCTATATGGCACAGGAGTACAATGAGAGGGCCTCTTTTGTCCTAAGGCATGTTGAGGAGCATTGCTGGTCCAATAGGCATGGACTTTTCAAGGAGGGGCCAAACAGGTCAGAGTTTAGCCAGCATGCCCAGATCTGGGCAGTACTTACCCGGCTTGCAGAGGGCAAGCGGGCCAAGTCCATCCTTAAAAAATGCTTTGCAGTAGATGATATTTACGAGTGCTCCTATTCTATGCGCTTTTACCTCCTAAGGGCCCTAGAGATAGCAGGCCTTTATAGCTGGTCCGAGTCAATATGGGATGATTGGAGGTCTATGCTTGACCTTAACCTTACTACATGTCCTGAAGACTCTCTTAGCTCTAGGAGCGACTGTCATGGCTGGTCAGCCCTACCCCTATTTGAGTTTACCCGTTGCATACTTGGGGTCAGGCCCCTATTGCCTGGCTGGGAAAAGATTATGATAAAGCCTGAGACCCTATCCCTAGCTGATTGCTCAGGTACTGTAATAACGCCCAAGGGGATGGTAAAGGTTGCCTGGGAGAAAAAGAAGGACGGCTTTACGATCAAAGGCTCTGTACCAGAGGGTGTACCCTTTGAGCTCCACCTCCCAGATGGAACAACCCAGATCTATTTAAGGGGCGGCGAATTCGAATATTAATAAATAAAAAGGGAAACCAAATGGTTTCCCTTAAATTCTTTCTACTAGTATTCTAGCTATTTCTGCCCAGATTACTTACTGAGTATTATTTGAGTTTTTCTTGTACCACTTATCCGCAACTGCTTCGGCAATCCTGCCTAGGATAAGGGCTATAACAACTACTAAAACCATAAATTTTAAGGTATTTAAGGATAGGAACTTATCACCTAAGAGGTCAAGATAATTTCCTATTAGGTAGCCTAGAGTTAAGGAAAGGAAATATACGACCATGTCTAGGCGCCGCCTTAGCTTATGGTATTTTTTAATAGTATTATCTCTAATATCCTCCATATCCCCTACACCCTCTAATCTCTTTTACTCCTCGTCATCCTCATCTTGGTCATCATAGTCGTCCTCATCTGCATAGGATTCCTCTAAATACTCAACGATAGCATCAAGCTTTTCGTCCTCAACTGGGACAAATTCTTCGTTATCGCCATCTACAATGACCTTCATAACTATAATTTCCATTTCTTCTCCGTGGCTAGCACAATCACAATCATCACAGGCCTCGTCTTGACATTCTGTGGCATCGACAAGCAGGGCATATTCTTCGTCCTCAAACTCAAAATATTCTAAAAGCTCTAATGTTATTTCTTGGCCCTCTTCATTTTCAAAAACAAGCAGATCTCTTTCTTCAATCATAGGAAATACCTTCCTTTCATATTAATAGGACTATTGTATCTTATCTTTGCACCATTAACAATCTTTTAAGCAAAAAAATTTTGTCAGCCTACATTTTGGTCTGCCTAGCCCTATTTTGCCCATCTTTTGCCTGTGAAGTCCTATTGCTATTAATCTTTTATTGAGTACAAGCTTTGCCAGCCTACTTGTATAGGGTAAGCATAGGCTCTTGAATTGGCCTATCCCTAAAGCAGGGATGGGGGTAGATAAGGTCCTTTTTCTGCCTATGTACTATCCTGTCTAGCTGAAAGGCTTGGTGCTTGCTATCCCTGTGGTAGTAGCACTTGACCACGTCACCGTTCTTAAGGTCAAAACGGCGGGGCTTTTTCTCATATTGGGAATAGGTCTTGACCAGATAATATTTACGGGCCAGGCCAGGACCTAGCCTATTTAGGTCAGACTGTAGGGAAAACTGGCAGATATAAAATCTCATGCTACCTGCCCTCCGGTATATATGCTTGACCACTAGGTAGTCATGAATTACCCTCTTGTATTCTTCGTATATGTCCACCCATCTCATCCTAGGCCACCCCTTTTAGTTATTCTTACATAGCAATTCTTATATATCAATTCTCTATTTCCCATCGCTTACCTTTATTTCCCATAACCTTACTTAAATATTGGCCTAGTATCTAAATAATTTTTTTGCAAAGAGTATGAAGTGAATTTGCTTTTGCCTACGTCTAATATTTATGAAAAGGTTCGGTTAAGCAAGTATAACGAAATGGGGCCTAAAAGGCCTGTTAACTAAGTATGAAGAAATAAGACCTAAACGTTTTTTATAAGAACTCTAGAAAGACAAAAGTCTACTATTTTAGGAGGTATCCTATGAAAAAACTATATCGTTCGGAAAAAGATATTAAAATTGCTGGTGTCTGTGGAGGTATAGCTGAGTATTTCTCCCTTGACCCAACCCTAGTACGGCTTCTTTGGCTATTGGCTATTTTCTTTGCTTTTTCAGGGTTTTGGGCCTATATTATAGCTGTCCTCATAATTCCAAAGCGACCCTTTGCTGATACAGGCTCTTGGCAGGGCAAGGCCGGGCCAGATGGCCAAAACAATGATTCCTACGCAGATGCAGAAAATAATTCTTATAAAGACACAGGAAATGGGGGAGAAAGTATGGATCAAGATTATAAAGATACTGGCAGGACCTATGATGATGGGGGGCCGGTTAGGGCTAACTATAAGGGGAGGAACAATACCCTATTAATAATTGGCCTTATCCTAGTGGTTATAGGCTCAATTTCTCTTGCTAGAAACATAGTACCAAACATATGGGCCATATTTAGGACCTACCTATGGCCGATTGTCCTTGTTTTAGCTGGCATTATAATTCTTATAAGTGCCTTTACCAAGGATAAATAAAGCCTGCTAGGGTAAAAACCTATACCAGGCTTGGGCTTTTATTGATTAGACCTAAAAATACTTAAATAAAAGGCTAAGGGATTTTTCCTCTTAGCCTTTCATTTTTTTAATTAGGATTTTAAGCTAGCTGTTTGAGGCCAAGCAATTAGGCTACCATTGCCAGCCCTTAAAGAGGCTAATTTTCCTATTCCTCTGGAAATTCCTTAGCTGGTTTCTCAGCCAGGGCATGAGGTAATGGTCTACACCAAGGACCCTACCTGCTCCTGCAAACATAGCAAAGGATGCCCAGATAAACCACCAGTCATTAATGCCGGTACTTAACATAAAGTTAATATTAAGTAGGATAGAGGCAATACCAGCTAAGAAGGTAAACATACCTATTATAAACAAGATGCCCAGTACTAGCTCTCCTAGTACAATCATCCTTTGGAAGAAGAGACTATTTGGGTAAACGACTTTTTCCACAAAGGACTCATACCAGCCAGGCGTATTTTCACCTACTAGGGGTATTAGGCCAGTAGCACCGGAGGCAGCATCGGGACTAGCCCCGCTAACGGCACTATCACCTAGCACTACATTTGACCACCAATTATCATCTATCTTAACCTTGGCTGACATAAACCACTTGTAGCCTAAATATAGTCTTAAGGGGACTAGCCAAAACCTAAAGCTCCTCTCCCTGGCATGGCTAATAGCTGACTGTATAACAAATCCATAATTGCGCTTTGTTTCGAATAGCTGATGCTTTAGGTAGTCCCAGCATAGCTCTATGCCACCTATGGTATAGAGGTAATGCATATTGACCAGGTGCTTTATTATAATGGCAAAGATACCTGACAGCCTTGGCATCCTCTTTAGCTCTGCAACCCCATACAAGGATCCGATTGAAACCATTGTCCCGTGTAGGTTTGCCTCTAGCTTTTTCTTTTCCTTGCCTAGGATCTGTGAGCTTATATTTTTAGCTGCCATCCTACCTGACTGGATGGCTGTTTCAACTAGAGCGGGAAGGGCCTTGCCCTCTTCATTTATAAACTCCATATTGTCTCCTACAGCATAGACATAGGGGTACTCCACTGTCTGGCAGTACTGGTTTACTACTATTTGATTTTTCCTGCCTAGGCTTAGGCCAAGCTCTTTTGCCAGGCTATTAGTCCTAATACCACCGGTCCAGATAAGGGTGTTGGTGTTTATTGCTTTACCACCATCTAGCATAATCTGCTGGCCGTTTACCTCTGTAATAGCAGAACCTGTTAGGACCTCGACACCCTTCCTTTGTAGATATCTTGTAGCCTTTTTGGCAGACTTTTCACTCAAGGTCGTAAGGATACTTGGTAGGGCCTCTGCAACAACTAGCCGGACCTCTTTTCTATCAAGCCCATACTCTTTGCATAGGGTCTTGGTCCACTGGATTAGCTCTCCCATGGTCTCTATCCCTGTGTAGCCACCACCGCCGACAACAAAGGTTAGTAGCTTTTTGCGTATCTCCTCGTTATCCTCCTCTGATGCCTGCTTAAAGCTAGCCCTGATATGGCTATTTAGTTTTTTGGCATCATCTAAAGACCAGAGGGTAAAGGCATTTTCCTCAAGGCCAGGGATATCAAAGAAAGCAGGCTCGCTACCGATTCCCAATATCAAATAGTCAAAGTCATATATCTTGTCCTTGGAAAAGAGCCTTTTGTTTTCAAGGTCTGCCCTAGTTATCTTATCTTGGATAAACTTAACCTTTGTATATTCCAGGACATGGTCAATGGAAACCTTTACTCCGCCTTCATCGACTCTGTCACCTGCGACCTCGTGAAGGGTAGTCAGCAGGGTATGATGGTCATTTTGGTCTATTAGGATTATCTCGATGTCATCCTGCTTTTTTAGTCTTTTGTGCAGGGTTTTGGCAGCCTCAAGGCCCGCATAGCCCGCACCAAGAACAATAATTCGCTTCATAAATGTACCTCCGATTTTTCATTAGTCCTGCTTGTCTTAATTTTAGCACAGGGAGAGCATTTTAACTATACTTAAATACCCATAAATTTAACCTTTAAACTTTTTAGGCTACAATATTCACATATACTTAAGGGTATGATAGTATAAAAGTGGAATTTAGCTAATTATCCAAGGAGTCTAACATATGAGGCAGTATTTTAAGTTTGGCGATATATTGGTTTATATATTCATTGTCCTTTTAATAGGAGCTAGTTTTTTAGGCCTTAGGCTAATGGGGTCTGCTTCTGACCTAAGAAAGGTCTCTATTAGGCTAGGAGATGATACAATCGGACTATATGATCTGCCAACCGGTGATGGGGAAGAGATAATCAGGGTGGATGCCGGTGGCGATAAATACAATCTTGTGATAATGACCAATCAAGGGGTATATATAAAGGAGGCAAATTGCCAGGACAAGCTCTGCGTTAACTGGGGCTATATTAAAAGGCCTGGAGAAACCTTGGTATGCCTGCCCCATAGGTTGGTTGTTTCTATCATAGGACAAGGAGAAGAGCCAGCTGTGGATGATATATCATCCTAGGAGGCTAGAAAATACTATGAGCAAAGTAAAAAAGCTGGTTTACCTGTCACTTATAATATCACTAGCCCTGGTTATCCACTATTTTGAGTCCTTTATTCCACCCCTGGCACCAGGAGCAAAGCTAGGCCTTGCCAATATTATGGCCCTTGTAACCCTTAGCCTCTTTGGCTTTAAGGAGGCTCTGGTCGTTACCCTTATAAGGTCCCTACTAGGTCCCTTAATCGGTGGTAGTCCCTCTAGCATCCTCTATAGCCTGGCAGGCGGTATATTAGCCACCCTGATAATGGCCCTGCTCTACCAGAAGTTTAGACCCTATTTTACCCTTATGGGGATATCAACGGCTGGAGCAGTCTTTCACAACCTAGGCCAGCTACTTGTAGCCTCAAGCCTGTATGGGACCTTTGGTATAATGTTTACCTACCTACCTATCCTGATGCTATCATCGGTAATAACGGGTTACTTTGTAGGCCTTGTTTCAAGATATATAATAAACTTTTTTGTAATAAAAAAGGCTTTAACAACCTAGTATTTGCAGAAAGAGAGAAAAGCACTTATGAAAATTTGGAAAAGGCATATAGATATATATGAGGACTTGAGCCTAGTTGATCAGCAGATAAGGGAAAGTCTAAAATCAAAGCAGGGAGTCCTCAGGCAGGCCCTGGAGGACCTATTAGATAGGGGAGGTAAAAAGCTAAGGCCGGCAATCTTGCTCCTAGCTGCCCAGTTTGGAAAGTATAATAGGAAAACCCTTATACCCTTAGCTAGCGCAGTGGAGATACTACATATGGCTACCCTAGTACATGATGATGTTATAGATGACTCCAAGCTAAGGAGGGGGCGGCCTACAACAGGTAGTCGCTTTGGTAATGACGTAGCAGTATTTACTGGAGACTTCCTTTTTACCAGGTCCTTTTCTCTTATAACCCAGACCACTTCAGCTGAAAACATGCACTATTTATCAAGGGCCATAAAGGCTATATGTGAGGGGGAGATAGACCAGTTTGAGGCAAGATACAAAAGCCAGGTTTCAATTCTTAGCTACCTAAAAAGGATAGGCAGGAAAACCGCTGTCCTCTTTTCCCTAAGCGCCTATGTTGGGGCTGTGGAGGCTAAATGTAGCCCAAATGATGCAAGGCTGCTTAGGAGGCTAGGCCACAATTTTGGCATGGCCTTTCAGATAACCGATGATATTTTAGACTTTATGGGAGATGAATCCCAATTAGGCAAGCCAAGGCTCAGCGATTTTCAGCAGGGAGTTTACACCCTGCCGGTCATCCATACCTATGAAAATGACCTTTTTAGGGACAGGATTCTAGCCTATATGGGTAGGGATGACCTAGACCAAGAGGATATTAAAAGGGTTAGCCAGCTAGTTGAAGAGAGTGGGGGCCTTGCTTATGCAAGAGACCTAGCCAAGACCTACATACAAAGGTGTCATGATATTCTAAGTCAGCTACCTGACAGAAAGGCAAAGGAGCCCATAGTAGAGTTATTAGATGAACTAGTTGGTAGAAAGACCTAAGCCCCTTTGCCTTAATATGACTTGTGATAAAGCTATTTATCATGTAAAATTAATACACAACTTCATAGCTGTGTAGGGAAGAAATAGTGGACAGACAAATTTAAAAAAAGGAGTGATCTTTGTGGATAAAAAGGTCCTTACAGTCTCACTACCCGACAATCCGACAATAAGCGTGAATGTAATCCCAGGACACTATGCAACAAATAGGTTTCATGTTACCCATTACTTAAAGCTTTCTAGCTTAAAGACTAATGCAAACCTAGCCCGTGAGGTGGCCCGAGATTTAGCCATACCCTATAGATCAACTACACTAGTAGACACTATTTTGTGCATGGAGAGGACAGAAATAGTAGGAGCTTATTTGGCTCAAGAGCTCCTTACAGAAGGTACATCTCTTATGAATAGTGGCAGAGAAATCCATGTTCTAAGGCCAAGGCTAAATGTTAACAGAAAACTTATTTTTACAAGCAATCTAGAAGAACTAATACTTAACAAAAACGTTCTTCTCCTGGTTTCAGCCATAGCTACAGGCATAACCCTTGACAAAACATTAGAATTTATCAATTATTACGGGGGCAAGGTAGTAGGCATATCCGCTCTATTTAGTGCCCAGCCACAACTAGATGACCAAAAGATACATTCTATGTTTACTAGTGAAGACATCGAAGGCTACCAGATTTTCGATCAGGACAAATGTCCAATGTGCAAGAAGGGAGAAAAGCTTGAAGCAATTATTGTCGACAATGATTACAAGAAGTTGTAGTATAATTACTAGGAGCTGATATTATTGACAAAATTGTTCGAGTTTTTGAGCGATTTTTCTTTACTGGGAATGGGTATACCTGAGATTGTTATGGTATGCCTTTCCTTATTATTGGCCTATTTAGCCATATATAAAAAGTATGAGCCATTACTACTTTTGCCCCTGGCCTTTGGCATGATGATAGCCAATGTGCCGCTTGCAGGGCTTTCCTCCTATGACGAGGGCGGTTTAATCTACTATTTATACAAGGGTATCGAGCTAGGTATATATCCACCTATGATCTTTTTGTGTATTGGTGCCATGACAGACTTTGGCCCACTTATCGCCTCTCCCAAGAGTGCATTTATCGGAATAGGTGGCCAGCTAGGTATCTTTGTAGCTACAGTGGGTGCCTTTTACCTTTCTAGGATCATACCAGGTCTTGACCCCTTTACCATTCAAGAGGCTGCCTCAGTTGGTATAATCGGGTCTTCTGACGGCCCTACCTCAATTTATACAGCTAGCGTGCTAGCACCACACCTATTGCCAGTTATAACTATAGCAGCATATTCATACATGGCTCTAGTTCCCCTTATCCAGCCACCTATAATGAGGGCCTTGACCACCAAAAAGGAAAGGGTAGTTGAGATGCCTCCTACAAGAGACGTATCAAAGCGCAAGAAGATATTTTTTGCCTTTGGCCTAACCTTGGCCACCTTGATCTTGGTTCCTGAGGCTGGTACCCTTATTGCTATGCTTATGCTAGGAAATATCATAAAGGAAAGTGGTGTAACAGAGCGCTATATCCGTACACTGCAAAACCACCTATTAAATGTTTTAACCCTCCTAATTGGTATTTCCATAGGAGCTACTGCAACTGCTGAAAGGATCCTAAACTTTAATACCCTAATAATAATTATCCTGGGTCTAACAGCCTTTGCCTTTGGTACAATAGGCGGTATCCTAATCGCCAAGCTATTAAACAAGCTAACTGGAGGCAAGGTAAACCCCTTGATAGGAAACTCTGGTGTATCTGCAATGCCTATGGCAGCTAGAGTGTCCCAAACTATGGGACAAACATACAACCCCAACAACTACCTACTCATGCATGCTATGGGGCCCATAGTTGCAAGCACAATAGGGTCTGCAGTAGTAGCGGGTATCTTCATTAGGATATTTGGATTTTAAGTGATTGTATGACCAATTAGATAAGTAGTTAAGTGGGGCTTTAAAAATATGGCAGGAACATATTTAAAAAGCCCCCTTTACAAATCTATAGACTTTGATTATAATATAACTTGTCCTTTGACGACCTGGGGGTATAGCTCAGCTGGCAGAGCGCTTGACTGGCAGTCAAGAGGTCGTCGGTTCAACTCCGACTATCTCCACCAAATAAACCGCTTGAAAAGACTTTCAGGCGGTTTTATTTTTGTCTGATACTGCACATCTAAAAACCATCTATTAATCGCCTAGTAACAGGGTACAAACCACCTAGCAACCACCTAGTAATCGCCTAGTAACACCGTAGTAACTGTCTAGTATCCAGATAGTTACCGCATTGCAAACAGTAGTAACCGCGAATCAATCGCTTAGTAATCGCGTAGCAACCACCTAGTGTCCACCTAGCAACAGCATAGCAAGCAGCTAGCTTTAATATAGGGTTAACATATATCTATTAGCCGGCATAACATGTATAAGGTAAAATTCCAATTAGGAGGCTAAAGATATGGATTTTTTTGATAATTACCCCTATGACCCCTATTTATACAGAGGACAATGCGATGACGGGTATGATGATTATCCATACGCATACTATGATGGGCCAGCCATGGTCTATCGAGATCAACCATACCCACCACAGCCCTGGCCACCTTGGCCGGACCGACCCTGCCCACCCTGGCCAGAACCACATCCACCAATGCCAGTATGCCCAAAAGTAAGTAATGACTACTATACCTATCCGCAGAACCTAGTTGCAGCCTTGGACCTTGTAGCCAAGCTTGTCGAGGGTGACTGCTATGAAGAACTATTTTTAGAAGCCATGATGAAAATGGCCCCATCAAAGCACGACAAGGATATGATCGCAGGTATGTTAGAGGATCTTAAAAAGGAAAACGAGATCCTAAGGCATATCTACTGCCAGATTACAGGAGAGAGGCTAGCAAAGTGCAAAGATACCAAGTTTGAAAAACCAAAGTCCTATTGTGAGGGCATTGAAAAGGCCTTTATGATGTCAATAGACAAGGTTAAAAAGCTACGCAAAGTACTTTATGCCATGGATGACAAGCGCCATAAAAACATGCTAGTTGAGCTTATTACCGATGGCCTACTAATGATAGATAAATGGGACCACCTATATGCTGCAAATGAGTGCTTTGAGAGCTGCCGTGATGATAGAAACAAAAAGCCCAGATAGGGCAGATACACTTATTACAATAGCTAAGCTAAGGTCTAAGCATATTAGCTTTTAGGTTTGCAGCAGTATGCCTAGGCCCCCAAAACTACTTTAGATTAGTAAAAGAAAATCCTCCCTAAAGGGTCAGCTAAGTAGCTAACTAGGGAGGATTTTTCCTTGAACCGATTCATATTTACGAAAGGCTAGCATGGTGTTAGAATGAAATAGAATACATAACAATGCTAGATAGGAGCGGATTTTTCTAATGACAAAAAAGATTAGAGTAACTGTATGGAATGAGTTTCGCCAGGAAAAAACAGATGAGCCTGTAAAAAAGGTCTATCCTGATGGCATCCATACTACTATAGCGGGTTTTTTAAAGGAGAATGAGGACCTGATAGTAAGGACAGCTACCCTAGATGAGCCCGACCATGGCCTAACTGACGAAATACTCTCAGAAACCGATGTCCTAATCTGGTGGGGCCATATAGCCCACCATGAGGTTAGGAATGAGATTGTAGATAGGATACAAAAAAGAGTATTAGAGGGTATGGGACTAGTGGTGCTACACTCAGGCCACATGTCCAAGATATTTATAAGGCTCATGGGGACGACCTGCAACCTAAAATGGCGGGAGATGGACGAAAAGGAGAGGCTCTGGGTAGTAGATCCTAGCCACCCTATAGCAGAGGGGATTGGCGAATATATTGAACTAGCTCATGAGGAGATGTACGGTGAGCATTTTGATATTCCAAAGCCAGATGACCTGGTCTTTGTTTCCTGGTTTGCAGGGGGCGAGGTATTTAGGAGTGGCTGCTGCTATAGCCGTGGCAAGGGCAAGATATTTTACTTCAGGCCCGGCCATGAGACCCTGCCTACCTATCACAATAAAGACATTCAAAGGGTAATAGCCAATGCTACAAGATGGGCAGGCCAAAGAGGCGGGGCAGACCCATCCTATGGCCACAAGCCTGACCCCATTGAGGATATAGGCTAGAGGTATAAATTTTCTAGGGCTTTGATACATAACGAATTATGATTTATGCCCTATAGGAAGAGAAATAGTCAAGGAAATAATATAGGAGATACACCTATTAATATAAGCTACATATACTATAGTGAAAGACAATTAGATGCTTTTACACCCCGGTACGTTTGAAAAATCTTCTTATATAAAAAGGGGCTTAAAATCTTACAATAAAAGGAGGTATATGTATGGGCTTATTTGGTGGCAGAGATGATGATTCCTTATTATTCTTCTTCCTGCTTCTTGTGATCTTCTTCTGCAACTGCGGGCTGTTTAGAAGTGGTTCAGAGCTACTTTTCTTCTTCCTCATACTCGTAATCATATTCAGTGGGGGTAGACTTTTTAGCGGCTTCGGTTCAGCAGAGGTCTAGTTTAAAGATAAAAGGAGGAGTCACTTTATAACAAGGTGGCTTCTCTTTTTTATTTGCCTGATAGCAATTTATATAATCACTTTAAAAAGTTATAAAAAAGGCTAATCAAAAAGGCTATAAGATACTAGCAAAAATTTCTTTTCTTTAAAAAGTTCATTTAAATTTTGCGCCTATAAATCAATAAAAAGAGATAAAAAACTTTGACAAAAGGGGACAGTTTGGAATATAATACATATGAACATATGAACAGTTGTTCATATGATAAGGAGGTAAGAGGATGTCAAAGGAAAAAATAGATACCTGCAAGGTCTCGTGCATACATGAGGACCTAGTGGCAAAAGTAAAAAAAGAGCTCCTACCCAATGAAAGGATAGATGACCTTCAAAGCCTATTTAAGCTATTTGGGGATGGAACCCGCCTATTGATACTCCAAGCCCTACAGATTTGTGAAATGTGTGTTTGTGATATAGCAGCCTCATTAGACATGAGCCCATCTGCTGTATCCCACCAGCTAAGGGTCTTAAAGGGCGGCCGTTTAGTAAAAAGCCGCAGGGAGGGAAAGCAGGCCTATTATTCTCTTGACGATGAACATATTGAGCAATTACTAGATATTGGACTAGACCATATTAGTCATCAGTAGGAGGACATAAAGTGAAAAGTGCATTACAAAAAAGAAAAAAGTTTTATCTAGAGGGCCTAGCCTGTGCCTCCTGTGCAGCAACTATTGAGGATAGGATAAGCCGTATGGATACAATCACTAGCGCCAGCGTCAATTTCGCAGACTCTAGTTTGAGCATAGAGCTAAGGGAAAGGGATAGGCTAGAAGACACCCTAGCCCAGATAAGAGAAATAGTAGACTCGGTAGAACCAGGTGTGAGGCTAGTAAAAGGAGAGCAAAATGAAAAAGGTGAGGATAGTAGCTTTTTTAGCCGAGAGAGAATCATCCTTGGCCTTGGAATCCTTGGCTTTATTGGAGCCATCCTAATGCCAGCTAGCCTAGGAAAAACCATACTATTTATCCTGGCCTACCTAGTTATCGGTGGTAGGGTCCTTTTGTTAGCAGGGAAAAATATTACCCGAGGTAGGGTCTTTGATGAAAACTTTCTAATGACCATAGCTACCCTAGGTGCCATTGGCATCGGTGAGTATCCTGAGGCAGTCTCTGTTATGCTTTTTTACCGCATTGGCGAGGAGTTTCAGGAGGCAGCAGTCAACCGGTCTAGAAGGTCAATAAAGTCCCTTATAAACATAAAGCCTGACAGCGCAAACCTATTGGTAAATGGTGATATATTAACAGTTAGTCCTGAAAAGTTAAAGCTAGCTGACACCATTATCCTAAGGCCTGGTGAGAGGGCCCCGGTAGATAGTAGGGTCATAGAGGGTAGGTCTGAGCTTGATGTATCAGCCCTCACTGGAGAGTCCATGCCTGAGCCAGTAGAGCCAGGCGACCAGGTCCTAAGTGGCTCAATAAACACTAGTGGCCTGCTCACCCTAAGGGTAGAAAAGCTCTTTACCGATTCCACCGTTTCTAGGATACTTGACCTAGTTGAAAATGCCTCTAGTAAAAAGGCACCCACCGAGCAGTTTATAAGTCGTTTTGCCAAAGTCTATACACCCATAGTGGTCCTATTAGCCCTAGCCTTGGCTACCGTACCCCCTCTTTTAGTGCCTGGAGCCATATTTTCAGACTGGCTCTATAGGGGTCTGGTCTTTTTAGTAGTATCCTGCCCCTGCGCCCTTGTCATATCAATACCCCTTAGCTTTTTTGCTGGCATAGGTGGGGCTTCTAGACGGGGTATCCTAGTAAAGGGAGGCAATAGCCTACAGGCCCTAAAGGATGTAGATACAGTTGTGTTTGACAAAACTGGAACCCTGACCAAGGGAACCTTTGAAGTAGTAGGAATAAGTCCTGCTAGTGGTATAGATGAAAAGGACCTATTAAGGCTGGCAGCGATGGGCGAGTATCACTCAAACCACCCCCTAGCTAGGTCCATAATTTCAGCCTATGGCCAGGAGATTGACAAGGATAAAATACAAGACTATAAAGAAATCCCAGGCAAGGGGACTTGCTCTTTTCTAGCTGGAGAGCCCCTTTTAGTAGGCAATAAAAGGCTAATGAAGGAAAATCATATCCTTATCCATGAGCAGGCAGGCTCTCTCTTGACCGATGATAGCAGGGTCCATGTAGCCTATGCTGGCAGATACTATGGCTATCTTGACCTAGCCGATGGTCTAAAGGCAGATACAAGGGCTGCAGTTGATAGGCTAAGGTCTCTTGGAGTTAAGAGGATAGGGATTTTGTCAGGGGACAGGGAGCCCTCGGTTAAGCATGCGGCTAGTAAGGCTGGTATAAGTGAATACTACTATGGCCTTTTACCCCATGAAAAGGTTGAAAGGCTAGAGCAAATGATAAAGGATAAAAGGTCTGGCAAACTTGCCTTTGTAGGAGATGGCCTAAATGATGCCCCGGTCCTGGCTATGGCAGATGTGGGCATAGTCATGGGAAACATCGGATCAGATACTGCCGTAGAGGCTGCAGATGTAGTTCTGATGACAGATGAGCCTACAAAGGTCGGCCAGGCTATAAGTCTGGGCAGACGGACCCATAGGGTAGTTATGCAAAATGTTATTATGGCCCTATCCATAAAGCTAGCAGTACTAGCCCTAGGCCTACTTGGCCTAGCTGGTATGTGGGAGGCAGTCTTTGCCGATGTTGGTGCAGCCCTTTTAGCAGTATTTAATTCCATGAGGGTACTAAAGGGTAACACCTAAACCATAAATCTCATAAGATATAGCAGGATATATATCCTGCTATTTTTTTTACCTATCCCATGTCAATAGGAGCTAAACAAGGAGGCTGCTAGGAGATGTTTTATAATAATGGTGGTTATATATGCCAGGAACCAAGACCGGTCTTAAGACTCTGGTCCAGGGGCTACTATGTCCTTTATCTTCAGTCAGCGCTCGCCAGTGCTGGCTACAATGTAGGTCCACTAGATGGGATATACGGTCCCATGACCATGCAGGCTGTTATAGATTTTCAGCTTGACAATGGCCTAGTGCCTGACGGTATAGTAGGACCCATGACCTGGGCGGCAATAGACCTAATTTATCCATAGGGACTTATAGGGGCTTACTTCTTAGCCCCTGATTTTATTAAAAATTGGACAAGCCTTGAACAAGTATAACTAGACCTATATAATAGCCTTAAAAACAAGCTTTGCTTAATTGAGGTGATAGGTATGGAATTTACCATTTCTACTAAAAGGGGTCAGGACCTGATTGACATTACTAGCTATATCAAAAATGCTGTTAGGGAGAGTGGGGTAAAGGAGGGCCTAGCTGTGGTCTTTGTCCCCCATACAACAGCAGGGGTGACCATCAATGAAAATGGGGACCCGGATGTTGTGACAGATATAATAGAGGGTCTTAACAAGGCCTTTCCTGTAAGGGGTAACTACCTGCACTTTGAAGGCAATTCCCATGCCCATATAAAGGCTTCCTTTATGGGGTCATCTGTTAACCTTATTATTGAAAATGCTAGCCCCAGGCTTGGCACCTGGCAAAGTGTCTACCTGTGTGAGTTTGATGGCCCAAGGACCCGGAGGGTATTAGTTAAAATATTAGATGGCTAAAGGCTAATTTATTTTAGGAAAGATCAATAGGACAGAGTTATAAAAAAGAAACTTAAATCCCACAAGAGTTTAGCAAAAATTTCTGTGGGATTTTTTTCATTTCCATTGCATATTTATGGTCAATATGATATATTAGTGATATCAAAACAATATCAATTATGGGAGGGCAAATATGAAAGAAAAAGTTTTAAAAGCAAGACCAGGTATGCCGTTTTTGATCCTTTTTATCTTACTTTATATCTTGGCGGTAGGACTAATTATCTATGGAGGCATCCATTTAGACAAGGGCAATAATATAGGGGCACTTCCCTTGGTAGTTGGGGTAATTTGGGCCTTGATTGGCTATATACCCTTTATTGGCCTCAAGATTTTAAAGCCCCAGGAGGCCTTGGTTCTAACCCTCTTTGGTAAATACACAGGAACCCTTAGGGAGGCTGGCTTTTATTTTGTAAACCCCTTTTCTTCATCGGTCAACCCAGCCTACAAGACCCAGCTTAGCCAAAGCGGTGATATAAACACAATCCCTACTAGCAGTGTAAAGGTAGAGGGAAGCAATGTTCAGATAAGTAGCTTATCTAAGAAAATCTCACTTAAGACAATGACCCTAAATAACCAAAAGCAAAAGGTAAATGACGCCCTAGGCAATCCAATAGAAATAGGTATTGCTGTTATGTGGCGGGTCGTAGATACTGCCAAGGCAGTCTTTAACGTTGATAACTACAAGGAATACCTCTCCCTCCAATGTGACTCAGCCCTAAGGGACATAGTAAGGATATACCCTTATGATATGAACCCAGGCATTGACACTACTGGCGATGGTGAGCCTGATGAGGGTAGCCTTAGGGGGTCTAGTAGCCTGGTTGCAGAACGTATTCGCAAGCAGATTCAGGATAAGGTAGAGATAGCCGGAATTGAGATACTAGAGGCCCGTATAACCCACCTAGCCTATGCCCCTGAAATCGCAGCTGCCATGCTACAAAGACAGCAGGCTAGCGCTATTATTGATGCTAGAACTATGATAGTGGATGGAGCAGTTGGCATGGTTGAGATGGCCTTAGAAAAACTAAATGAAAAGGATATAGTAAATTTAGATGAGGAGCGTAAAGCTGCCATGGTATCCAACCTCTTGGTTGTCCTATGTGGAAACAGAGATGCCCAGCCCATAGTCAACAGTGGTAGCTTGTATTAACCATGGATCCTAAAAAGCAGCTACCCCTTCGGATTTCAAAAAAACTATATGAAGAATTAGCCGCCTGGGCAGAAGAGGACTTTAGGTCCTTAAACGGCCAGATTGAATACCTCTTAACCGAGTGCGTCAGAAAAAGAAAAAAGAAAAGTATTGACTAGAAAAAGGCCTATTTATAGGCCTTTTTTATCATATCTATATTTGAAAGGATCCGCATAAATAGAAAGTCCACTAGGACAATCGCAGTCATTGCTTCAAATACAACAACAGCCCTAGGTACAATAATCGGATCATGGCGACCCTCAACCACTATACTTTTGTTAGTACCATCCTTGCTTACGCTTTGCTGGGCCTTTGAGATGGAGGAGGTGGGCTTTATGGCCGCCCTAAAGACTATATCGGACCCATCACTAATACCGCCTACTAGGCCGCCGGCATTATTGGTCTCTTTTCTTAGCTGCCCATCCTCATCATAGTAGAGAGAGTCATTGTGGTCAGACCCCTTCATTTTTCCTGCCCTAAAGCCAGACCCAAACTCAATCCCCTTTACAGCTCCGATAGACATGATTGCCTTGGAGAGGGCTGCATCTAGCTTTTCAAATACTGGCTCACCCAGTCCAGGGGCTAGGCCTGTAACTACAGTTTCTATTATGCCACCGGCTGAGTCCTTTTCAGCCATCCGTTTTTCAAGTAGGAGGCCTGCCCTTTTAGCAGCCTCTTTATCTGGCATGGCTAGGCTGTTTCTATAGATCTCATCCCTGTCAAAGCTTTCCCTGTCTATATAGACCTCATCTATAGCCAGGGTATAGGCCATGACATCAATACCAAGTTCAGACAGGATTTTTTTAGCCAGGGCTCCTGCAGCCACCCTAGCTGCTGTTTCCCTACCCGAGGACCTGCCGCCCCCACGATAGTCCCTAAAGCCATATTTAGCATCATAGGTAAAGTCAGCATGGCCTGGCCTGTAGATATCTTTAATATCACTATAGTCCCTAGACCGCTGGTTGGTATTGTAGATTATCATGGATATCGGGGTACCTGTTGTTTTGCCCTCAAAGACACCAGATAGTATATCTACCTGGTCTTCTTCCTTTCTAGGGGTTGTAAACCGACTCTGGCCTGGCTTTCTCCTATCTAGGTCCTTCATAATATCCTCTACTGACAAGGGAATACCTGCAGGACAACCATCTATCACTACCCCTAGTGCCTTGCCATGGGATTCTCCCCAAGTTGTTATTGTAAAGTTTCTACCTATTGATGATCCTGCCATAATAGCTTCTCCTTTTTTCTTATGTATCTGTATATCAATCTTGGTCTTGTGGCCAATTGTAGTTTCATGTTAGTCTAATACTTCAGTTGAGCAATCCCAACTCTATTTAGGAGATTGTACCATTATGCCCAAGTCTTCGCAAGACTGACCCAGACAAATTTCACTATTAATTGTTGAATAAAGATAGCTAAAAGGATATACTATGGATATATCTAAAGCTAAAGGCGGAGGATAATTTGATTATTGGTATAGGTCTTGACATAATTGAGGTCCCTAGGGTTAAAAGGGCCCTAGAAAATCGTCGCTTCTTGGCCAAGGTTTACTCAGAGGCTGAACAGGAATACCTGCTAAAGAAAAATCTAAATCCTCAAAGCGCTGCAGGCATCTTTGCAGCAAAGGAAGCAGTAGCCAAGGCTCTAGGTACAGGACTTGGGACTATAGCCTGGGCGGATATTGAGATTTTAAAAGAAGACAGTGGCAAGCCCTATGTAAGGCTAAGGGCTAGTGCAAGGGACAGACTCAGGGACATTGGTGGTTTAAACGTTTTCGTTTCCATCACCCACTTAAAGGAGCTGGCAGCTGCCCAAGCTGTGGTTGAGGGCTAGGCTCATTTTGTCATTATCTTTATACCCTAGAGACAAGCAGGAGGGGCCTTCGGACCAAGTAATAGTAAACTAAATTCAAGTAATAGGGAAGTAAGTTTCAAGTAAGAGGAGAGTATTGTCAAGCAAGAGGAGAGTTAGTGTAAAGTTAGAGAAGTTAGTTTAAAGCAAGAAGCAAGTTAGAGACAAGTTAGGTGCAAGCACAATTCTAGACTATTAAAGTCGAATTTACATAACAATTAGACATATCAAAGTAAAGGCCAGGAGGTTTTTTAAATGCTGGTAATAAGGGCTCAGGAAATGAGAGATATAGATAAGAGGGCAATAGAGGATTACAAGATACCCGGCATTGTTTTAATGGAAAACGCTGCCTTGGCAGTTCTTGGCTTTATGGAAAAGACCTTTAAGATTGATAAAAATGATAGTATACTTATATCGGCTGGGACCGGCAACAACGGTGGAGACGGCTATGCCCTAGCAAGGCTACTAGTAGATAGGGGCTATAGGGCAAGCCTTTTTATAATAGGAGATAGGGAGCCTAAGGGAGATGCAGGTCTAAACCTAAGGATCCTAGAGAGGCTAGTAGAGGACCAAGAGGATATGGGCGATGGTCTAAGCCAGGACTTAGGCCAGGACTTTAGCGGTACTGAAAAGCTTTTAATGGAAAAGACCCTAGGGACCAGACTAGATATTAAAAGGTTAAGAGGACCTGGGGACCTAAAAGGCTTAGAGCTGGCCCTAGCAAGCTCAAGTATAGTTGTAGATGCCATCCTAGGGACAGGCCTAGATAGGCCAGTCGAGGGCCTATTTGCTAGCGCTATAGACATTATAAATAATAGTGGTAGGAGGATCCTATCTGTTGATATACCCTCTGGCATTCATGGTGATAGTGGCAGGGTAATGGGGACAGCCATCAAGGCTAGTGCAACGGTGACCTTTGCTTACCTAAAAAGGGGCCAGGTCCTTTATCCAGCTAGAGAACATGTAGGTAGCCTATACCTAGCTCCCATTAGTATACCATCTAAAATTGCTAGAGATATTGGGGCAGACAAGGTCTTTACCCTAGATAAAAAAGAGGCTGCTAGACTCTTAAAGGACAGGCCAAGGGCTGGCCACAAGGGTAGCTTTGGAAAGCTTGCTATCCTAGCAGGCTCAACTGGCCTTACAGGGGCAGCATACCTGACCTCTATTGGTGCCCTTCGGTCCGGCGCAGGCCTAGTAACCTTAGGCATTCCTGCCTCCTTAAACCCAATAATGGAGGCCAAGCTAACCGAGGTTATGACCCTGCCCTTGGAGGATAGGGGTCTAGGTCATATCACAAGGGACAGCCTGCCTGATATAATGAGGCTCTTAGAGGGCAAGGATTCAGTTGCAATAGGGCCGGGTCTAGGAAAAGATAAGGATATTCTTGAAATATTAAGGAATATTTTTGGCAAAATTAATATATCCATAGTAATAGATGCCGATGGATTAAATCATATATCCGCAGATATTGACCTAGTAGCCAAGCACCAAGCCCCTGTTATAATGACGCCCCATCCAGGAGAGATGGCCAGGCTGATGGATATGGATATAAAAGAGCTTTTGTCAGACCCAATCCAAAGTGCCCAGGCACTAGCAAAAAGGACAGGAGCCATAGTATTATTAAAGGGTGCGGCCACTGTTATAGCAGATCCCTCTGGTAGGGTTTATATAAATAGGTCAGGCAACGAGGGCATGGCCAAGGGGGGCAGCGGAGACCTACTAACTGGTATAGTAGCAGCCCTCCTAGCCCAAGCCTATGACCCCTTTGATGCAGCAGTTTTAGCCTGCTTTGTCCATGGCCTAGCTGGGGACCTGGCTGCTAAAGAAAAGGGCAGGCTAGGTATGACCCCAGATGATATGGCCCTTATGATAGCCAGGGCCTTTAAGGACCTTTATGAAATGAGGGAAAAAGCCCACAAGCTATAAATTTTCAACTCTATATTATTTTCGCAAAATATTTAGGAGGTGTCTCCGTGGCAGAATTAAAAAAGATTTTAGTCAGCCTACCGGATAGCTTATTAAGAGAAGTAGATGAGATAGTTGCAATAGAAAAGAAAAACAGAAGTGAATTTATTAGAGAAGCTATGAGACTTTATATAAGGGAGAGGCATAGAATAGAAATTAGGGAGAAAATGAAAAAAGGCTATCAGGAAATGGCCCGAATAAACATGGAGTTAACTGAGGAGGGTCTTAACTCAGATATGAAGACTTTGGAGGGTTATGAAGCCATTTTATCGGAGTGTGAGTGATTATGGTAAGACGCGGAGAGATATACTATGCCGACCTAAGTCCAGTCATAGGCTCAGAGCAAGGCGGAGTCAGGCCTGTCTTGATCGTGCAAAATGATATAGGTAACAAGTACAGCCCAACAGTTATAATAGCAGCTATAACTAGCCAGATAAACAAGGGGAAACTACCCACCCATGTGGAGATTGGTGCCTCTGACTATGGGCTACCAAAGGACTCTGTGATACTACTTGAGCAGATAAGGACCATAGATAAAAAAAGGCTCAAGGAAAAGATAGGTTTTCTATCAGCAGATATAATGAAGCAGGCTGATGAAGCCCTGCAGATTAGCTTTGGTCTGATTGATATCTAAGGGCCTTTTGCCTTTAAAACCAGGGCCTTTAAGCTAAGATCTTTTTTTATTTAAACTAGGACAAGCAGTGGTTAATACTATAATAGACGGAGGTAAAGATGAAGCTAAACCGAGACATAGCAAAAGAGTACTTGACAATATTTATAGGCTGCCTACTAATGGCCCTATCCTTTAACCTGTTTTTTATACCAAACCAGATTGCCCCAGGGGGCCTGTCTGGTGTAGCTACAATCCTATTTCATGTCTTTTCCTTTCCGGTTGGTGTAACCACCCTTGTCTTAAACGTCCCCCTGTTTCTGATAGGTATAAAGATGGCAGGCAGGCGGTTTGGAGCCAAGACCCTAGTAGCCACCCTGCTATTATCCATCTTTATTGACCTTGTAAAGGTCCCCTCCCTGACAGATGATAGTCTACTGGCCTCTATATATGGAGGTTTTTTAATGGGCCTTGGTCTAGGCCTAGTCTTTAGGGCAAAGGCCACCACCGGGGGTACAGACCTTTTTGCAAACCTGATACATAAATATTTCCCCTCAATTAGCGTTGCCTGGGTTCTTTTTGCAGTGGACTTTATTGTGGTTGTGGCAGCGGCCTTAGTATTTGGCCCAAGTGAGGCCCTTTATGCAATAGTAGCCCTGGCCCTATCAGCCAAGATGATTGACCTAATCCAGGAGGGCTTAAATTCTGCCAAGGCTGCCATAATTATTTCAGAGCATGCAGATGAAATAACAAGGCGGGTCATGGAGGAGATGGACAGAGGGGTAACGGTCCTAAAGGGAAGTGGAGCCTATACAGGCCGGGATAAAAACGTCCTCCTGTGCGTTGTAAACAGGGGAGAGATAGCAAGGCTAAAGTCCCTTATCCTAGAGCTTGATAAAAATGCCTTTGTGCTAGTTGCCGATGTCCGTGAGGTCCTAGGAGAGGGCTTTTAAAAGGACAAGCCTTTTTAAGGCCAATAATTGCTAGCTACTGGCCAGAGGGCCTATACTTTTCAACTAGCCTATTGACCCAGTCATCTAGCGGGCTTTCTATAACCGCAAAGGGCTGGTTTTCTCTGTCAGGGTCCTTTGGAAAGAGCATAATACAGGGGCCTTTTCTAATTTCATCCTCATATATCTGGGTATAGAGGAGGACATACTCAATATAGTTTTCCTTGTAGATAATAAGGCAAAGTTCACCCCAGTCCTTTTCCATAATTTTATCAAAGCTATTGTCAGGACGAAGGGGTATTTTTATAGGGGCAGTCAAGCCATCCTTGCCAGTTATGAGGGTAAGGTCCAGCTCAGGTATAACTACCTGGGCACCCTCAATTGCTTTATCTGTAAAGCCATCTATTACAAGGGGCTGAATATAGCCGTATTTAGTTTCCCTTTTGTCATCACCATCCCTATTTGGAGCTAGGTCAACTAAAGGCTGGACCTGTGCAGGCTGGGCTAGCTTATCTGCAAAGGCTTCATAGGAGATATAGCCACCTATATGGATTGTTAGGATAGCTAGGGTCAGGACAATTATAACTAGGATTGATTTTTTATGGTCTTGCAAACTAATGCCACCTCCCATACATCATATTCACGGGGTAAAATACTTATACAAAAGTTTTTAAAAGTCTAAAAGCGTGCTATAATAGATTAAACAAAATTGAGCAAAATTTCCTTTTAAAATTACAAAACTCTAAAGTTTATCTATTAATCTTGGAGGCCGACAATAAGGGAGATGTAAATAGTGGAGAACCTATTTGATTTGTCCGGTAAAACCGCTGTCATAACAGGTGGGACCGGGGTACTTTGTAGCCAAATGGCCATAAAGCTTGCAGCCTGTGGCGTAAAGGCGGCAGTTTTAGGCCTAGATGAAGACCAGGGCCAGCTTATAGCTAGACAAATAAGGGACCAGGGTGGTCAGGCCATTGGCCTAGTAGCCGATGTATTAGACAAAGAGAGCTTAAATGTAGCTAGAGACATAGTCCTATCGGAGTTTGGCTCTATTGACATACTCATAAATGGTGCTGGAGGCAACAAAAAGGAGGCAAGCTGTTCGGCTGACCTTGACTTTTTCAGCCTACCTCAGGAAGCCCTAGAATGGGTCTTTAACCTAAACTTTTTAGGGACTATCCTATCCTGCCAGGTCTTTGGCCAGCCTATGGTGGACCAGAAAAAAGGGTCTATTATAAATATATCCTCTATGGCCTCTTTGCGGCCTCTAACAAATGTTTTAGCCTATGGTGGGGCAAAGGCAGCCATAAATAACTTTACTAGCTGGCTGGCAGTCCACCTAAACCATAACTATTCAAAGGATATTAGGGTAAATGCCATAGCCCCTGGTTTTTTCCTAACCAAGCAAAATGAATTTTTGCTAGTAGATGAGGAGACTGGCCAGATGACAGAGAGGGGCAAAAGGATCCTAGACCATACCCCTATGGCTAGGTTCGGGACGCCCGAGGACCTCTTAGGGGCAGTGCTTTATTTAGCATCAGAGGCCTCTTCCTTTGTAAATGGTACCGTAATCCCCATCGATGGTGGCTTTTCAGCCTATGCCGGGGTATAGGCAGGAATATAAATAGACAAAATTTAACCATTTGATACAAAAATAGAAGGTGAGTTGAAGCTAGTGCAGAATATAATAAAAAGGATTTGCCTTTCAGGGGGGCTTGAGCGGCTACCAATCCTGTCAGCCCTAAAGGAATCCTTGGACACCTATTTAGATACTAGCAGGGGACCGATTGAGAGGGTCTTGATAGTGCCTCCTGACTTTACCCGCTACCACAGCGGGGCAGGTAGGCTAACCCAGCTTTACTACTCCCTCCTAGCCCCCATATGCAAGGTAGATATCCTGCCTGCCCTAGGGACCCATTTTCCCATGACGGAGCAAGAAAAGCTAAAGATGTTTGGCCCCTTTATACCCAGGGAGGCCTTTATAGACCACAATTGGCGAGATGACCTAGTAACTGTTGGCCAGATACCCGAGGCCTTTGTAGAAAAGGTATCAGGAGGCCTAATCTCTTATCCTATTGAGGTGACCTTAAATAAGAGGTTACTTGACAGGACCTATGACCTAGTTATCTCTATAGGCCAGGTTGTCCCCCATGAGGTAGTAGGTATGGCCAACTATACAAAAAATATTCTTGTGGGCTGTGGTGGTACAGACCTTATCCATAAAAGCCATATGCTAGGGGCAGTCTATGGGATGGAAAGGCTAATGGGCAGGACCGATAGCCCCGTTAGGGCAGTATTTGACTATGCCCAGGAAAACTTTTTAAAGGATATACCCCTTGTCTATTGCCTGACTGTAGTATCAAGGGACAGGGGCAAAAACCAAATAAATGGCCTTTTTATTGGCCAGGGTAGGCAGACCTTTGAGCAGGCAGCCTCTCTTAGCCAGAGGCTAAACCTAGACCTAGTTAAAAAGCCTTTAGACAAGGTAGTAGTTTACCTAAGGCCAGAGGAGTTTAAGTCCACCTGGCTGGGCAACAAGGCCATATACAGGACCAGGATGGCTATAAAAACCGGTGGCGACCTAATTATCCTAGCCCCTGGAGTCAGGCAGTTTGGTGAGGATAGTCAGATCGATAGGCTAATCTTAAAGTACGGCTATAGGGGAAGGGACCAGATACTAGACCTTTACAAGACAGAGGAGGACCTACAGGCCAATCTATCTGTTGCAGCCCACCTAATCCATGGATCCTCTGACGGTAGATTTAATATCTACTATGGGGCAAAGCACCTGTCTAAATCACAAATTGAAGGGGTAGGCTACTTTTATATTGACTATGATGAGGCCACTAGTCGCTATTGTCCTGAATCTTTAGAGGATGGATTTAATATATTGCCAGATGGAGAGGAAATCTTTTTTATCAGTAACCCTGCCTTGGGCCTGTGGGCCTTGGAGGAAAATTTTCTTTAGGAGGTAATGAAAATGGATTTAGTAACTATCAAAAGTGACAAGCTAGAGGCAGTCATATGTCCTGAGCTTGGAGGCTCAATCTATAGCCTAAGGTACAAAAAGGACGACCAGTGGCTAGATATCATGAGGCCTACGACCAAGGAAGCACTAGAAAATAAGGATGCACCCGAGTTTGCCTCCTACCACCTGATTCCCTATTCCAACAGGATAGAGGGTGGCAGGCTAAACTTTATGGGCAAGACCTACCAGCTAAAGATTAACGAAGAAGGCCATGCCATGCACGGGGATGTCTTAAACAGGCCCTTTAAGATTTTATCTAGGACCGAGTCAGAGCTCCTATTAGCCTTTGACTCCAGGGACTTTGATGATATTAACTGGCCCTTTCCCTTTAGTGTAAAGATGGGATTTGGCATAAGTAGCGGCCTATTTACTAGCTTTTTCAATATAAAAAACGAGGGTGACGAGCCAATGCCAGCTGGCCTTGGGACCCACCCCTATTTTCAGAAAAAATTAACCGACAAGGACCAGGATGTTTACCTAACCCTACCCCAGGTTGGCCTTTACCCCGGTGAGACAACCATACCAACAGGGACTTATGTTGACCTGCCGGCCAATATGGACTTTACCAAGGAAAGGGCCATAGACAATAATCAGTTTATCGACAACTGCTTTAAGGCTAAAAAGGGTCCCTATACTATTAACTGGCCAGGGACAGGGGTTAGGCTGCAAATGGATGCAGACTCTTACTTTGAACACCTAGTACTTTACACACCCCTAGAAAAGGACTTTTTCGCAGTGGAGCCAGTGACCAACTGCAATAATGGCTTTAACATGGCAGAAAAGGGGATAAAGGATACAGGTACAGTCATACTAAAAGCAGAAGAAAAGCTATATGGAACAGTACTAATTAGCATAGAGGGTTAGGAGGAGCTAGATGTCAAGACCTAAAAATGTAGTTGTGGCCCAATCAGGAGGCCCAACCCCTGTTATAAATAACTCCCTTAGGGGCGTTATTGAAACTATAAAGAGTTTTGGGGACAGCTTTGGCAGGATCTATGCTGGCTGGCATGGGGTTGAGGGCATCTTAAAGGAAGAGTTACTTGACCTGTCTAGCCAGTCCGATGATGAGATAGGCCTGCTTCGGACTAGCCCTACAGCAGGAACCATAGGGACCTGCAGGTACAAGCTAAGAGAAGAAAAGCAGGAGGACTTTGACCGGATCATAAAGGTGTTTAAAGCCCATGATATAGGTTACTTTTATTATATAGGTGGAAATGACTCCATGGATACAGCTAGCAAGATCGCCCGGCTAGCAGCCGAGCGAGGCCTGGATCTAGTCGCAACCGGTGTCCCAAAGACAATAGACAACGATGTAGGTGACCAGGACTTTAAGCTAATTGACCACACACCTGGCTACGGGTCTGTAGCCCGCTACTGGGCCACCATGGTACAAAACGCCAACGAGGAAAACAAGGGCTCATACCCTGCAGACCCGGTCCTAGTTATGCAGGCCATGGGTAGGAGGATAGGCTTTATACCCGCGGCTGCAAGGCTAGCTGACCCTAAGAGGGAAATGCCCCTGCTTATCTACATGACCGAGGCAGGGGTGACCCTAGAGAGGATTGCAGATGAGATAAATGACCTACTAAAGACTAGAAAGAGGGCCATAGTGGTAGTAGGCGAGGGCCTTGACCTGGTAGATATAGGGGAGAGAAAGGATAGCTTTGGCCATACTGAGTTTGGCGCTAGCCAAATGACTGTAGCCCAGCTACTAGTAAACCATCTAAATAACATGGGCCTAAAGGTAGCAGGCTCAGCTAGGGGCCAGGTGCCAGGTACAGACCAAAGGGCTAGTATCCAGCTAGCATCACCAGTTGACCTAGACGAGGCCTACAGGCTAGGGCAAAAGGCAGTCGAGATCTCAGTCCATGATGGGTCAGGCTATATGTCAACCATTATTAGGAGGCCAGGCCCCATATATCGGGTTGACTATGACAAGGTGCCTCTTGACCTGGTTGCAAATTCAGAGAGGACCTTTCCAAAAGAGTGGATAAAAGACTCCCTGTCTGATGTAACAGATGACTTTATAAACTATGCTAGGCCCCTTATAGGGGAGGACCTAGTCCAAGTGCCAATGGTAAATGGGCTAATGAGGTATGCATCCTTTAAGCCCATCTTTGCAGATAAAAAGCTAAAGCCCTATACCCCCTGTGGCTATAGGAGATAAAAGGAGGCAAAAGCCATGACTGATCCAGCAATAAAGTTAAAGACCCTAGAAAAAAGTCATGACTTTTTAATTGGGATAGATTCAGATGGCTGCGTGTTTGATACCATGGAGGTAAAGCACAAGGAGTGCTTTATCCCTAACATAATAAATGAGTGGGACCTACAGGCCATATCAAAATATGCTAGGGAGGCAGCAGAGTTTGTAAACCTATACTCAGTATCTAGGGGTATAAACCGTTTTCCCGCCCTTGTAAAGGTCTTTGACCTCTTAGCTGACAGGCCTGAGGTTAAAAAAAGGAATTTCAAGCTCCCCAATCTAGATAGCCTAAGGGCCTGGATTGAGGAAGAAACTAAACTTGCTAACCCTGCCCTAGAGGAAAAGGTAAAAGGGACAGGAGACCTAACCTTAAAAAGGGCCCTTAAATGGTCAAGGGCAGTAAATGATTCAGTAGAAAAGATAGTAAGGGGGGTACCTCCTTTTCCCTATGTAAGGGAATCCTTAGAGAGGCTCTCTCCCCTGGCAGATATGATAGTGGTCTCTGCAACCCCGACAGATGCCCTAGAGAGGGAATGGACAGAGCACAAGTTAAAAGGCCTAGTAAAGGTCATAGCAGGCCAAGAGATGGGCACAAAGAAAGAGTGTCTAGCCTATGCTATTTTTGACCGGTACCAAAAGGAAAGGGTCCTGATGATAGGGGATGCGCCTGGAGATTTAAGGGCTGCCAAGGAAAACGGCATCCTGTTTTATCCTATAAACCCAGGTCATGAGGATATATCCTGGCAGCGCTTTTACGAAGAAGCAATAGATAGGTTAATGCAGGGTAGTTACAAAGGGGCCTACGAGGATAAATTAATAGAGGAGTTTAAGGCCTACCTACCGGCGACTCCCCCCTGGAAGGCCTAGAAAAGGAGGATTTTTTATGAATACTGGCAAGGCTGATATAGGTCTAGTTGGCCTGGCAGTCATGGGCGAAAACCTAGTTATGAATATGGAGAGCAAGGGTTTTACCGTGGCTGTCTACAACAGGACCCTAGACAAGGTCACAAGCTTTATAGAGGCTAGGGCGCAGGACCTAAATATTATCGGTACATATTCACTAGAAGAGCTGGCGGACACACTTAAAAAGCCTAGAAAGGTCATGCTAATGGTAAAGGCCGGTAGGCCTGTAGATGACCTGATAGACAGGCTATTAGACCTACTAGACCCTGGTGATATTATAATAGATGGAGGTAATAGCTACTTTCCAGACACTATTAGGCGGACAAAAAAGGTCGAGGAAAGGGGCCTTTACTATATAGGAACAGGCGTATCAGGTGGCGAGGAGGGAGCCTTAAAGGGTCCATCCATTATGCCAGGAGGGTCAAAGGCTGCCTGGCCCTATTTAGAGCCAATATTTAAAAAAATAGCAGCCAAGGTTGATGACGGGACCCCCTGCTGTGATTGGGTTGGCAGTGACGGGGCAGGTCATTTTGTAAAGATGGTCCACAATGGTATAGAGTATGCCGATATGCAGCTAATAGCTGAGGCCTATTATATCCTAAAGCATGGTTTAGGCCTGGAGGAGAGAAAGATCCATGAGGTCTTTGCCAGCTGGAATGAGGGCGAGCTAAACTCATACCTTATCGAGATAACAAGGGATATCCTAGGAAAGGTGGACAAGGAAACAGGCAGGCCCATGGTGGAACTAATCCTAGATACGGCAGGCCAAAAGGGGACAGGCAAATGGACTAGCCAGGTGGCCCTTGACCTGGGGGTATCAGCCCCTACTATAACAGAGGCTGTATATGCTAGATTTATCTCCGCTATAAAGGACCAGAGGGTAGAGGCTTCAAAGGTCCTAAAGGGACCCGAAGGGAAAGTTAAGGCAAATAAAGAGGACTTTATCGAGGCTGTTAGGCAGGCCCTTTTTGCCTCAAAGATATGCTCCTATGCCCAGGGTTTTGCCATGATGAAAGAGGCTAGCATAGAATACGGCTGGGACCTAAACTTTGGCCAGATAGCCCTTATGTGGAGGGGTGGCTGTATTATTAGGGCCCAGTTTTTAGACCATATCAAGGAGGCCTTTGACAAGGACAAGGACCTTGAAAACCTCCTACTTGCCCCCTACTTTAAGGAGGCCGTAGAAAGGGCCCAAGACTCCTTTAGGATGGTGGTCAGCGAGGCCATAAGGCTAGGCCTACCAGTGGCTGCCTTTTCCTCTGCTATCTCCTATTATGACTCCTATAGGACAAAAACCCTACCTGCCAACCTAATACAGGCACAAAGAGACTACTTTGGGGCCCATACCTACCAGAGGATAGACAAAAAAGGGACCTTTCACACTGAATGGCTAACAGAGGGTCAAAAAGTGACAAGTGACCCGGTATAGGTACAAATACAAACTTGTATCGATGAAATTATGCAAAATGCGTAAAAAACCTGTTGATATATCCTGCTAGCGGTGGTACAATAATTACAAGTAAATATAGTTAATACTAAATTATGGCATTTTTTAAAAAGACCTATAATACGTGACCTAAAGGAGGGCCCATAATGACAGTCGAGACTATCAAACTTAAGATCCGCTCAAAGCAGGACGAGCTAAACAAGTTGACTTTGGAGTGTGAAACATTAACCAGCAAGGATGTTTTAGCCCTTAGCAGGCAGCTTGATGAGTTAATAGTTAAATATATAAAATTAAAGAAAAATAAAAAGCAATATCAATAGATTACTAAAAAACCGGAGCTTTGGCTTCGGTTTTTTCTTGAAGAATTGTTGTTACATGTGTATATATGTGATAGTATAATTAAGGATTAGACTGAATTGTTAAAAAATTGGCTTTTTTATGCAAGTTGCGTATTGTTCTAAATTATCAATTGTGTTATGTTAAACAGGTGTACTTTTTTATATAATACAACAGTTTTGGAGGTTTCCATGGAAGAGCTGGATTTAAGAGACATTATAGATATTATCACTAAACGTATATGGATAATAGCAGCTATCACAATATTCGCCCTTCTAATGGGCATAATTTTCAGTGTATTTATCTTAGATGACATATATGCCTCATCTACAACCCTAATAGTCAGGGAAAATAGAAAAGATGGAGGCAGTGTTCAGCTTAGTGATATAAACCTAGCCCGTAACCTAGTCGATACTTATAGCGTTATCATAAAAAGTGATAGGGTACTTGAAAAGGTAGTCACTGAACTTAGGTCTGACCTAAGCCTTGGCCAACTCCGAAATAAGATATCCGTTAGGGCCGAGGGTAATACTGAGATAATTAGGATCTCAGTTGAGGATATAAATCCTGAAACAGCTAGAGATATAGCCAATTCAGTTGCCAGAGTATTTATAAATGAGATACAAGAGCTCATGGATATGGACAATGTACAAATCATTGATGAGGCAAGGGAACAGAGCTCCCCTGTAAAACCAAATGTAAAGCTAAATATTGCTATTTCTCTTATCTTAGGCCTCATGCTAGGGATAGGCCTAGCCTTTATCATAGAACTCTTGGACAAGACTATAAAGGAACCGGACTTCATAGAAAAACAGCTAGGGCTACCTGTTCTAGGTGTTATCCCGGAAATAGAATAGGGGTGCAGGCATGGCAGATTCAACAATTCTAAAAGGCAACCAATTATCAAAGGCTCCAGCAGCAGAGGCATACAAGACCCTTAGGACCAATATACAGTTTTCAAGCCTGGACAAGCAGCTAAAGGTATTAATGGTGACCTCAGCTAGTCAGTCTGAGGGGAAAAGCACAACAGCTGCTAACCTTGCTATAACAATAGCCCAGTCCGACAAGAGGGTACTACTCATTGACAGCGATTTAAGAAGGCCTCATATACACAAGGCCCTTAGCCTCTTAAATGTAAAGGGGCTTACAAATGTATTAGTGCAAAGCATAGATTACAAGGATATTTGTAACACTGTTGGGGTAAAAAACCTTGAGGTATTAACCAGTGGCCCAAAGCCACCAAACCCTTCTGAGCTAATAGGTACTGCCAGGATGGAGTCCCTTATAACAACAGTGGCCAGTGAATATGACACTGTGATAATAGACGCTCCACCAGTCCTACCTGTAACTGATGCTGCTGTTTTATCAAGATTGGTAGACGGGGTAATTTTAGTTGTAGAGTATGGCTCTACCAGCTATGAGATGGCCCAGGAGGCTAAGGATGATCTAGAGAGGGTAGGGGCTAACATAATTGGGGCAGTACTCAACAGGTATCCAATAGAAAAGAAGGGCCGCTATAACTATGAGTATGATCAGGATTTACCAAAGAAGCAATCGACGCGAAGCTTTTCAAAGGGTGTTAGAAGAGCCTAAAGTGAGTGATTCCTTATGATTGACCTTCATTGTCATATATACCCTGGGGTAGATGATGGACCCATATCCCTAGAAGAAACTAGGGCTATGCTTGATATTGCAGTGACCGAAGGTATCAGGACCATCATTGCAAGCCACCACTTTAGCGAAGAAGACCATACGGTGGAGACCTACCTAGATGCTATACAAGAAGGCAAATCACAGGTACAGCCCCTGATAGATGACCTATCAGCTGATATAAAAATATTAGATGGGGCAGAGGTCTTTATAAGTCCTAATATAATACACATAAAGGACCTAAAAAAGCTATGTATAAATAATTCTAGATACCTACTAATAGAGCTACCTATGATGGATATACCCATCTATACAGAGGATGTAGTCTATAGCCTAAAGATCAATGGGATAACGCCAATTATAGCCCATCCTGAGCGCAATAGACGAATAGTACATGAACCTAGCACCCTAGAGCCACTAATAAACCTAGGAGCTCTAGCTCAGGTAAATACCGGTAGCATAACAGGCCTCTTTGGCAAACATGTACGCAAGACTGCCAAAAAGCTAATAAAGAAAAACATGATACATGCACTAGGCAGTGATGCCCATTCTCCCCGAAGACGAGGCCCCTATATGAAGGAGGCTGCAAGGCAGCTCACAAAGTGGGCTGGGAGCCATGCTGCAAGAAGGATTTTGCACACTATCCCAGAGGCAATAATAAATGATGGGTATATTGAGGTATCAGATAAGTAAAAAAATTAATACTCTACGCAAATTGTGACAATTTTTTAGTTTTATTATGCTATCATATTGAAATGTTACTAATGCACAAATTTATTAAAAAAGGGTTTGCTGTTTCGGCGCAGATTCTTTTTGCATAATGACATAGTTTTTTCCATGTCCGCTCTCAGTAGAGAGGGGGCAATGGCGGAGCTATGCATATAGAGGTGAGACAAGCACGACGTGAGTAGGGTGAAAGGACCAAGACCACAAGATGTAGCATAGGAGTTATGAAAAATTAAGATGGTTAAACAACATATTGATCGGAGTAACTGCTCGAACTTTTCGATGAGTTGATGCCGTTGAAAAATTGATTTAATATATAATGAAAGCTGACGGAAGATGGCCAAGCTATGAACTCAGAGATTATCATGTATCAGACAGAAGATGGTTTGAGGAAAATAGAAACAACGTTTGATGGTGATACCGTATGGCTTTCATTAGATCAAATGGCTGAGTTGTTCCAACGAGATAGAAGTGTCATTGGTAAGCATATAAGAAATATTTTTAAAGAAGGC
>FZPS01000027.1_pt145 | contig 64160 bp, 54 predicted proteins | sample 1817821 | NCBI WGS metagenome assembly FZPS01 (sample SAMEA104158645, study PRJEB21678) | metagenome | place: Germany | collected 2015-04-21
TGCATAAGCGGACGTCCGGTATTGCTGCGCTTCCAATAGTTACGCCATTTTGTTTTTGTGCTTTCCCAGTCATTTTTATAAAGCATATACTTTCACTCCTTTGACCTGCAGCCTTTTATCTCAACTTATTTTACTTTTTTACTGCTCCGGAGGAAAGCCCCGAAATAATATACTTTTGTCCAAAGAAATAAATTACTGCCACAGGTAAACATGTTAATATAATATCAGCAAAAACATACTGCCAGTTACTGGACATTTTTCCAAAGAAATTGTATACCGCAAGATTCATCGGCCACATCTTGCTTGTGCTTGAAAGATACAGAGGCGTCATAAAATCATTCCATACTCCCATGAACTGAAGCAGAAACGTTGTAATAAGCACAGGCTTAAGCAAAGGCAGGACGATTTTGAAAAACAACATAAGCGCATTTGCTCCGTCGATTACAGCCGCTTCATCGATTTCAACGGGCACAGAACTTATAAAATTGCTTATTGTAAAAATACAAAACGGAACCATGCCGCTGGTAAACGCTATAATCAAACCAAACCTTGTATTTGCTATTCCTATTGTATTAAATATCTTCATAAGAGTTACAAAATTTACCGGGAAAAAGAACCCGCAGAGAATAAAGTAATATATCATCCTGTTCAGTTTTGATTTCTCACGGTTCAATACAAATGCCGCCATTGCACAGGTAACAACCGCGATAGTTGCGGAAAGAAAAGCATATAAAAAGCTGTTTGAAAAACCCTGAATAAGGTTTCCTTCCCTGATAACAACAAGATAATTTGAAAACAACCACTCCCGAGGTAATGAAAGGTTCATCCTGGCAGCCTCGTTTTTTGTTTTTAATGAATTTACAAAAACCATGTAAAAAGGTGTAATTACAATAATGCTAAGTATAATACAAACAAGCTGTTTGAGTATATAAATAACTTTCTTTTTCATTACTGCTGCACCTCCAGCCTGCTCATATATTTCACTACCAGAACTCCAATAATTGCGGTCAGGACAAACAAAATGGTATTTAAAGAGGTTGCAATTGCATACTTGCCATTCGCATAAAGGGTATATGAATATGTTGTTATTACTTCGGTGGCATGGCCAGGTCCGCCGTTTGTCAAAACGTATATAATATCGAAAACCTTTAAGCCGTATGTGATTCCGAAAATAAGGTTTATCGTAATTGCTCCGGTGAGCATAGGCAGTGTGACATGTACTAATTTCTGAAAGAAATTTGCACCGTCTATATCTGCGGCTTCATAATATGAATCCGGTATACTGCTAAGACCCGCGAGAAAAATTGTCATAACGTACCCAATTCCTCTCCATGCGTCAACCATGTAAATGGACTTCCAAACGACATTCAGATCAGACAGCCATTGCTGTTTTAAAAAGCCAAGCTGTAACGCCTCAAGTGCTATATTCAGCAAACCATTATTATAGTTTAGTATCGACTTAAATATGATACCGATAATTAAAAATGGAAGGACAGCGGGAATATATAAAACCGAACGATAGAAATTACGCCCTTTAATTTTTTTTTGAAGCATTACCGCAAGAAAAAAAGCTGTAGTAATTTTAATAATATTTGAGATAACGGTAAACTTCAAAGTATTTGCTATCCCGGCCGAATAATTCCTGTTAGAAGTAAATACTTCAATATAATTTTGAAAGCCCACAAAGTTAATTTCCAGACTGCGAGAATTCCAATCGGTAAATGAGTAACCGATTCCTAACAAGCCCGGTGCCAGAAAAAATACTACATATAATATAATAGGTATAATTAAAAACCATTTCGGATATATTTTGTGTTTGTACATATAGCTCACCTTACTGCCCTTAAAAATATTCAAGAAATTTATTTAGCCAGTAATCACGAATAATGCCGGGAGCCATAAAAACTCCCGGCCTGACTTTGTTATGTTCTCCTTAATTGGCGCCTTATTTCAATTAATCATTTCCAATATGGGTCGTTCTGGAGTTTTGCAGCTTCCGCTCTGTTTATATCCATATTTTTCAACACATCATTTGCAGACATCTGATCTGTAAAGTATGCAATCATATCTCTTCCGAAGTCCATCCAATAATCATTTGTATATTTGGTTCCCGTTTGAAGCACAGGTGTTAACCTTAATGAATCATCCACGCTTTCGACAAGAGCCAATTCTTCTTTGGTCCAGTGCTGCTGAATTTTTACAGCATTCTCATTCACGGCAAGGTTTGTCCAGTTTGTATGAGCGTCCAGCAATTCCTGCAAGCTTTCCTCTGTCGTTACAAAATCAAAGAACGCTTTTACAAGATCCGGATTTGCCGAATTCTTATTCCCCATCATGATCGGCCCTGCGGGATTTGTCGGGTATGTCTGGTTGTCACCAAGGGGAATTAAAAACAGACCGAATTCATCAGTTGTCCCTGTTTCATTTTTTACCTGATTAATAAAACCGGGGTTACTCATTGCCATAGCAATCTCTCTGTCGGCAAACATATTCGCCATATTTGTACTGTCTGTTCCAATCCAACCTTCGCCAAAATATCCCTTGTCATGGAGTTCTTTCATTTGGCCAAGCACTTCAAGCATTTTTTCATTTCCTTCAAATGTTGACTTATTTGTGTTTAAAGCTTCATACAGCCCTGGCTGAGCCTGTTCGTAAACTCCTCCGATCTGGAAAAATGCCAGTTGGTGCTGCCATCCGTCCGCGCCGGGAATGAACCATGGGATAATACCCTTCCCTGCAATTTTTTCGCATATGGATAATAATTCATTGTAAGTAGAAGGTGTCTTTGTAATTCCTATTTCTTCAAAGAGGGTCCTGTTATACATCATAATATATTCCGGGGAGTTGGTCCAAAGCATCAAGCCGTAAAGCTTATCCCCAACCATACAAGCTGACCTTCTTTCTTCAGGAATTATATCAAACCAATCGGATCCGGTAAAGTCCATGCAGTATTTTTCGGGCTCCACAAGGTTACTTTCGATCGCAAACGGATTAGACTGGATCCAATAAATATCGGTAAGCGTGCCGCTGGTTAGTTTGGAATGCAGCAGATCAAAATATTGATCAGCCGGTACTGTCTGCAAATCCACAACTACATCATATTCCTTTTCAAACCTGTCAATGATGCCGTCGTAGTAGCTGTCCATCCATCCCTGGGACACAAGGATACTCAATTCTTTTCCGGCAAACGGGCTGCCTTGTGTTTCAGTTGTTTCGGAGCTGTCGTTTTGTTTGGAAGGCGCAGTGGTTACTCCGCCGCATCCTGCTATCATCAGCATAAGCGTAGACAAGCACAGTAAAACAATGAGAATTTTTTTCATTCATCTTCCTCCTCACAAAGAAATATTTTGTTCAAGAATACAAATTAATACTGTTACCTTATATTTTACTTGTATATTTTGCATAGTCCATGCACTTTTTGAATTATAATTTGCACTTTTTTGAATACACTTTCACAAATCCCTCTTCCATAGTATAATGTTGATAACGAACCTTAAAGATTAAGTTATTTTAAGCCGTATTTTCAGCGTCTTATCAAGAGATCGGAAATTAGATTTATAATATAAACAGCAAATGCAGCCTGTATGCCGATACCTGCCTGCGAATAGTATTTTTCCTAGGAGTAGTATACATGAAGAAAATGAAACTGCAGACCCGGTTTTTTCTAACGTATATTATGCTCGCTTTGATGCTTGTACTTCTTTTTTCCTCTTTATTTTTTTCATATACATCGAAAATATTGGTAGAACGGGAAACACAAAATATAGTAAACCTTGTCACCGGATTTCAGACCCAGACAGATGACGCTGTCAGCGCTTTGGATACGGTATCTATTAATGTCGGCTATAGTAATCTTATAAAACAAAAATTAGAACAATACTTTGAGCAGGACAGCATAAACTGGGCTAACACCAGTACTCTCGCCGAATTGTTTGTTGCTATAAATGGTACCGATACAAGGGCAGATCAAATTAATATATATGATTTCAACGGCAATATTATAGGTTTCGGACGAGCCGCGATTATGAACAAAATTGACTTGGCAGGTACCGACTGGTATGAACCCACTCTGAAACTAAATGGACATAAATACATTTCGCCGCCTTACGTAACCGATTCTATGTCTAAAACCTCGAAAGCCGATATTTCCTATATTTCATTATACCGTGTTTATTTTAATAAATATGGTAAACCGGTAGGGTTTGTTGAAACAATAAAAACCAGCAAATCTATTTTCAAAAATATAATTGCATATTCAAACAGAAACAGAAATAACCTGCGCATATATGTATTTAATAACAGCGGAGACCTAATCTATCCGTATGAGCCTTCAAACGCTGAAGACCTTTCAGCAAGTAATCATTACTTCTATAGCATGAAAGACGATTCGAACCATACAATATTAGCAAACCCTGAAACAAACGTCAGGGAATTGGTGGCATACCAGAAATCACCGTATACCGACTGGACTTATATTACCGTTATGCCTGAAGAAACAATACTGAAACCCGTACAAAATCTTTTTAGGATGCTGCTTTGGGTTGTAGTCCTGTTCATTGCCATATCGGTTGCAATCTCGTTTTATATGTCCTTAAGCCTGACAAAACCGATTCATAAGCTCAGAAACATCATATATAAAACCGAGCTTGACACATTGGGTATCCACAACGATAGTTCCCTCGATACTTCCATTGACGAGCTTGAAGAATTGAACCAGGCATTTCAGAACATGAGTACAAAACTAAAAAATTCAATGAATGAATTAATCTACACAAGGCAGCAGGAAATGAGATCCCGAAACATGGCACTACAATCACAAATAAACCCGCATTTTTACTATAATTCACTGTCAAGCATTATCATCCTTGCTGAAAACGGCCGCTGTGAAGATGTGGTTACGCTGTGCAGAAGCCTTGGCAGCATTATGCGGTATATTGCGAAAGATTCAGAAAACACGGTAACCTTAGGAGAAGAAATAGATTATATTAAAAAATACCTTTACTGTATGAAAATCCGTTACCAGTCAAGCCTTAACTACCATATTAATATTGACGAATCACTGCTTGATATAAAAATACCTAAACTGATTATTCAACCTCTTGTCGAAAATGCTATTAAATATGGAACTGATTGCACACCGCCCTGGGATATTTATATTAAAAGCACGGTATCTGATGATTATTGGAGAATCGACGTTATTGACAGCGGAAATGGGTTTCCCGATGAGATAATTGAAACACTAAACGAAAAAATTAATAACGCCAAAAATCATATTGGTATCCCCAATATCGAGATTGACGGAATGGGTCTTGTCAATGTATATTCAAGATGGAAATTGCACTGCGGAAATAATATTATTTTTACTTTCGGCAACATGGAAAAAGGAGGAGGCATTGTTTCGATAGGCAGATATTTAAAAAATGCAATAAATGAAAATGGCCCCTCTACACTGCCATCCGATTCGTAAACGACATTTTTCGCGGGTTCGGGGATTGGAGAAAAACTATGGAAAACAGTAAATACACGGTTATTGTCGCTGAAGACGAAGAGCTGCTTCTTGATAACCTGATTCAAAAAATACATAACACACAGCTAAATTTTCAGGTTATTGCTACAGCGCAAACAGGTAGCCAGGCATATGAGCTTGTAAAGCAATTGTCGCCCGACCTTCTAATTACCGATATCAAAATGCCAGTAATGGATGGTATAACGCTGCTTGAAAAAGTACATGTGCTGAATCCCGATATTCAGTTTATTATTATCAGCGGCTTTTCAGATTTTGAATATGCGCAGAGAGCAATCAAAGTACAGGCTGCCGATTATTTACTGAAGCCAATCAACCCCGAGCAGTTATACGAGGCACTGTTAAATATTAAAAACAAACTGGAAATAGCGCAAAATGCATATTCCGAAATATTCAATCCATCAATGGCACGGCATACTTCGGAACAAATAGCCGCCGTCCTCCAGGAATACATCGCATGCCATTACTGCAGCGACATTAACCTGAACCTGATAGCGAAAAACATGGGCTATAGTCCCGGGTATCTTACAAAAATATTTGATCAGCATTATAACATAACGCCTGCCAAATACATTATATCGCTCAGAATTGCGAAAGCAAAAAATTTACTTATGTCTAGTCCCGAATTGACAATAAAACAGGTGGGCGAACTTGCAGGATATCCGGTTCAAAGCTATTTCAGCAGAATTTTTAAAAAACACACGGGGATAAGCCCTTTTGAATACAGGGAAAACATTACCTGATTCATGATAATACAAATATATTAATTTTCGAAAATGGGAGAATAACATGACAGATAACAATACCGTTTTTGAGCAACAGCCTTTAAGAATTTGGTTTAAACAGCCTGCAACGCACTGGAATGAAGCCCTTCCGATAGGCAACGGCCGAATGGGAGCTATGATTTATGGAAAACCTGACAACGAAGTTATTGATCTTACTGAAATAACATGTTTTTCGGGTGAAAAAGGCCATACCCGCTGCAAAAAGGACGCGTACAGGTACTTTTATAAAGCCCGGGTTGACTTAATTAAAAACGATTACGAAAGCGCCTGCGAAAACCTTAAGCATTTTGTCGGGACGCGGACGAATTATGGTACTCAGCTTCCCATGGGACGCCTCATAATAAAAACCAACAAAACTCCAGTCAGTATATCGGATTATCAAAGGAGCCTTTGCCTTCGTTCCGCCGTATCGACCGTATCATATAATGTAAACAAAATAAATTATGTGCGTACGGCTTTTATTTCAAACCCGCATCAAATAATGATAATAAAACTGACTTGCGAAAAACCGGACCTTGATTTAATAATCTCTATTGACGGCGGGTACAACCTTTACAAAGTCAAAATGGATGAAAACGGAGATCTGCTCCTTTCAGGCAACGCGTTTGAAAACACCCACAGTGACGGAAAAACCGGTGTATCTTTTCATGCGCGTTTGCGTGTAACTTCTTCCGGAGGCAGCGCTAAATACGGCGAAAAAGAAATAACTGTCAGAAATACCGGAAAGGTTTTGATATATCTCGCGTTTGAAACTGACTTCAACGGCAACGACGCTGTCGCGGGATGCAGAGAAAAAATTGAAAACTGTGTCAAATATTCCTTTAATGAATTGCTTAACGCTCACGTAAGCGATTACAATGCGCTTTTCGGACGCGTGTCGCTGTATCTTGGCAGTGAAGACAACTATCCAACCGATACTCTTATTAAAAAGGTTAAAGACGGATATCAAAGCCCATATCTTTCGGCACTTATGTTCCAATACGGCAGATATCTGCTTATTTCAAGCTCCCGGGCCAATTCCCCTCTGCCCGCTCCGCTCCAGGGTGTCTGGAACGATTCGGTGGCGTGCCGCATCGGCTGGACCTGCGACATGCACCTTGATATCAATACCCAAATGAACTATTGGCCTGCCGAGGTTACAAATCTTTCGGAATGCCATTTGCCTCTTTTCGACTGGATCGAAAATCTGCTGGTCCCGTCAGGGCGTGAAACAGCGAAAATGTTCTACGGACTAAACGGGTGGGTGGCGGAACTTGTTTCGAATGCCTGGGGATTTACCGATCCGTACTGGCATATTAATTTAAGCCCATGCCCGACCTGCGGTGCATGGCTGGCAACGCATATGTGGGAACACTACCTGTTTACAAATTCTATCGATTTTCTTAAAGATCGGGCTTTTCCGGTTATTCATGAAGCTGTTTTGTTCTTTATTGATTATGTATTTATCGATCCGGCTACGGGATACCTGACATCAGGGCCATCGGTGTCACCGGAAAACCATTTCTGTGTCGCTGGGAAACAATACAGCGCATCACTCGGACCGTATTATGAGATTGCCGTTATCCGCGAATTGTTCGGCATATATTTAAAAGCCGCCGAATTAACAGGCTATTTTGGACCTTTATATGACCGCGTCAGAGACTGCCTGGATGACCTTCCCCCTTTCCAAACCGGCAAGGACGGCGAACTGAAGGAATGGGCACATGATTATTGCGCTGCGGACAGCCAGCACAGGCATACGAGCCATCTGTTGTCTTTATATCCTTTTTGTCAGATAACTCCTGACGAAACACCCGAACTTGCCGAAGCGGCCCGGAAAACGATACAAAAAAAGCTGACACCTCCGGAAAATTGGGAGGATACAGGGTGGGCACGCTGTATGCTTATGCTCTATTCGGCAAGATTGAAGGACGCAAATGACACTATTGAGCATATAATCACACTTCAGAAAAACCTCACGAACCCAAACTTAATGGTTAAGCACCCGCCAACCCGCGGCGCCCCGTCTTTTGCCGACGTATATGAACTTGACGGAAATACAGGATTCACTGCGTGTATCGCTGAAATGCTCATTCAAAGCCATAGACATGAAATTGAACTTCTTCCTGTTCTCCCGAATGAATGGGATTTCGGACATGTAAAAGGATTATGCGCACGGGGAGCTTTTACAGTGGACATTGAATGGAAAAACGGCTCTCTTTTTAAAGCCGCGGTCCATTCAAAATTTGATTCACAATGCAGGGTCCGTTATAAGGATATTGTTCGTGAAATTGATTGTAAAGCAGGACATACCTACTTTTTTGACAATAAACTAAATGCTGCTGACGCGTCTGTTTAGCAAAAACCGGATATGATTTAGCCTAACTATACAATTAAAAAATAAATATATGATTTAAAAGGAGTGTTTAATTATGAAAATCAACGATTTCAGTCGCAGTAACGGAGTGCTCCGTCTTAATCTTGATAGCGGAATAATTGAAATTAAGCCTGTAACGGATAACATACTAAGAATCAGGCATACCGCGCAAGACAGCTTCAGTACATGCGAAAGTCTTATGTGCGTGCCTTTGCCGGAATTCACCGTACAGTTTGATCTGCACGAAACAAAGCAGCAGCTTATATTAAAAACAAAAAAAATTGAGCTTAGAATCAGTAAACAAAATTCTGCCTTTACTTACTGTGACGCCGACGGGAATATAATAGCAAAGGAACCGGAAAAAGGCGGAAAAACGCTTATTCCCGTCGATCTTGTAAAAACTGTGTTTGATGAGAACACCACCGTCGAAACCGATTCCAGCGCGGATGGAATGCGTTCACATGCAAAGAACTATCGTGAAGTGGTTGACCGGAAATCATACCACACAAAGCTTGAATTTGAGTGGGATGACGACGAAGCACTTTACGGGCTTGGTTCCCACGAGGAAGGCATAATGAACCTCCGAGGCCATCATCAGTATCTGTATCAGCAGAATTTTAAAGCCGTTGTTCCGTTTCTAATCTCCACAAACGGTTATGGAATACTTTTCGACAGTTATTCATTAATGACATTTCATGATGACGTTTACGGCTCATATATATGGTCCGAATATAATGATGAACTTGATTTCTATTTCATATACGGCCCGGAATTTGACGAAATTATCGGCGGATACAGGACACTTACCGGAAAAGCGCCAATGTTTCCGCTTTGGGCTTTTGGGTATATTCAGTCAAAAGAGCGTTACAAAACTCAGCAGGAGCTTATTGATATTGTATCCGAATACAGGAAGCGCGGAATTCCTCTTGACGGAATCGTTTTGGACTGGATGTCCTGGACAGGTGACCTGTGGGGACAAAAATCATTGGATCCGGAACGGTTTCCAAATCCGAAGGAAATGATGGATATCCTTCATTCGATGAATGCCCGTCTGATGGTTTCAATATGGCCGATTATGCGAAAAGGAGGAAGCAATCACTCCGAGATGTCTGAAAAAGGATATCTGCTTGGCAACCAGGCAACATATGACGCGTTTAATGAAAAAGCGCGGCAGCTTTACTGGAAGCAGGCAAATGAAGGTATTTTCTCCCACGGCACCGACGCTTGGTGGTGTGATTGCACCGAGCCGTTCGAATCCGACTGGAACGGTGAATACCGGCTTGAACCTGAACGCCGTCTTATGGTCAATACAGAGCAGTCAAAAAAGTATCTTGATCCGCAGTTTATCAACGCATATTCATTACAGCACTCAAAGGGAATTTACGAAGGCCAGCGTAAAACGACAAGCGAAAAGCGTGTTGTGAACCTTACCCGTTCGGCATATGCCGGCCAGCAGAGATACGGAACGATAACCTGGTCTGGAGACATTGCCGCAAAATGGGAAACATTGAGAAAACAAATTCCCGCGGGACTGAACTTCTGTGCTTCGGGGCTGCCTTATTGGACCCTTGACATAGGCGCTTTCTTTGTTAAAAAAGGCGAACAGTGGTTCTGGGACGGCGATTATGATAACGGCTGTGATGACCTCGGCTACAGGGAGCTTTATGTACGCTGGTTCCAATACGGCGCGTTTCTTCCAATGTTTCGTTCCCACGGCACCGATACGCCGAGGGAGGTATGGAGATTTGGCGAACCCGGGTCAATATTTTATGATACTCTTGTTAAATTCGATCGGCTCCGCTACAGGCTGCTGCCTTTTATTTACTCTCTTGCGGCATCGGTCACGCTGAACGACTATACTATCATGCGGGCTCTTCCGTTTGATTTCAGAAACGACAGAAACACTTACAATATTAATGATCAATATATGTTCGGCCCATCGATAATGGTATGCCCCGTTACAGAACCGATGTATTATTCGAAAGATTCCATTCCTTTGAAAGGGGTTGCGAAAAAGCGCAGTGTTTATTTGCCTGACGGATGCGACTGGTATGATTTCTGGACCGGTGAACGCTATAAAGGCGGGCAGACAATACAAACCGCTGCTCCACTGGATATAATGCCATTGTTTATCAGAAGCGGATCAATAATTCCTCTCGGACCTTCCGTGCAGTACAGCTCAGAAAAGCCCGGTGCCGCCATTGAACTGCGTGTTTATGGAGAAGCCCGGGGAGATTTCATTTTATATGAAGATGAAGGTGACGGCTATGGCTATGAAGAAAATAAATATGCCACATCGGTTATTAGCTGGGACGGAAAGAAGAACCGGATTTGCATAGGGAGCCGTTCAGGATCATTTAAAGGAATGCCCGAATCAAGGGAATTTAGAATTGTTAAAGTGGCAGAAAATCATGGTACCGGTATTGAAGAAACAGCCGATTTTGATGCTGTCGTCCGCTGCAACGGAGAAGCTGTGACGGTGACGCTGTAAACCCTGCATTATTTATTATTCTTCGAGGCCTATATTCGTTTCTATTGCTCCGTAAGGCGTTTCGATATCTATTGTTATCGTTTGAACCGGACTTATTATGAAGAACATCTCATTTCCGGATACAATTGTGGGCGGTGCGGAAGTAATTAGTATCCCACCGTCCAGAAATATCCGGGCGGCCTCATTAATTATCAATTCGGCGAACACACCTACTGCTTTTAATATTTTGCTTCGCTGCGAATCTGAAGGATTAACCAAACCCATTGACACAAAAAGATGCCGGCATGTTTCGGAAGATAACGAATATGCAATATTGCCTCTGATTCCCCCGCCTATCCCGACAACAGATGTAACATCAAGGTCAACGTTCATAACGTCTTTCTTCAATAGTTTCCCTCTTTTTAGGTTATCTATTCCGTGATCATTTAGAACCTTCACTAAAGCATCTACAAAGGGCGTCAAATGTTTGACATTCATTTTTCCGTACCTCTTTCAAAAGCTATATTTACCTTAAGTTTGCCATACAGCGTATTGCATCCTACGGATGCCGATCTGATCCTGGGCAGCACAATTACCGCGTCTTTTCCCGTAAAGATATACGGAGGTGAAAGCCAAAGTCCGAGAGAATATCTGTTATTCAGTATCGAAACGGCATTGCCCGCAATCACATTGTTCATTTCGGATATCGTCGCCAGAACCATTTCATCTCTTTCATTATTGTAATACGATCCAAGTACATTCTGTGCCAGCGTAAGAGCAACACTTGGCTGCATGTCCAGTAAAAAACGGCCTTTTATCTTTCCTGTATAGTTTATTATTGACGAAACCCCATAAGAGGTTATCTCATCAGTTTCTGAGCTGAAAGCCCTCTCAATATACACTTTTATATTCGCCATCATCGCGAAAGTGTCGCACACACTATTTAAAAATGGTTTGTAAAGCTGTAAACCCTGGCTCAAAAGTATTCCCCCTAAATATTTATTCAACCATCGATAACGCGCTTATTATTTTATAATCATTAAAAGGTTTTCTTATAAAAGTTTTTACTCCTAATTCCTGTGCTTTTGCAACGATTTCGTCATCCCCCACCGCACTGAGCATAATAATTTTTGAACCGCCGCCGGCCTTTCCTAAAAAATCCTTAATATCTTTAACGGCCTCAAGGCCATCCATTACAGGCATATTTATATCCATAAAAACGACATCGGGCGCCAGTTTTTTAAACAGTTCCACTCCTTCTTTCCCATTCCTGGCATCTCCGCAAACTTCATAATTGCATTTTTCCAAAGCTCTTCTTAAAAGATTATGTATAAGTGGTGAATCATCGACAATAAGCGCTGTTTTTTTCATTTTATCATCTCCTCAAATATTTCGTTAAAAGAAATCTCATGCTGCCGCTGAGAAACATTTATATCTTGAACTGTTTTACAAAACTCTCAAGTACCTGTGACGAATCCGACAATTCTCTGGCTGAGTTATTCATTTTTATAGCTTCATTCGCCATTTCGTTTGATGCACGACCTATATCTTCCATGTTATGAGATATCTTGTCCGTCTGTTCGTGTGTTTCTTCAGTAACTCTGATCAATTCCCGTATTCTTCCCGAAGCGCTCTCAGTGTTACGCGCAACTTCGTTCGACGCATTTGATATCTCGGAAGCCGAGCGCGCAACTTCCTTAACGCCGTTAGAGGCATCGGACATTGCGTCGGTTACATTCTGCATACTTACCGAAACAGCTCCGAGATCCTTCGTTATCTGCTCCACTCTTTCGGCCGCTTTAACGGTTGACTTTGATATTTCGCCGATTGTTGCCGACTGCTCGGTAACAGAAGCTGCTATTGTACCTGTAATTGAAGTGATTTCGGTAATTACACTATTGATTATCTCTACTGCGCCTACCGCTTCACTCGTATTAACCTGCATTTCTTCAATTTGCAGACTGATTTCTTCGGTTGCCTCAGCCGTTTGCTTCGCAAGTTCCTTAACCTCATTTGCAACAACAGCAAACCCTTTCCCTGCTTCCCCGGCTCCGGCGGCTTCTATCGCGGCATTCAGCGCAAGCATGTTCGTTTGATCCGCTATATCATTAATAACCCCGACTATTTTTCCTATCTGCATCGAAGAACGGTTAAGTTTTTCTATGATCGCATTTGTATTCTTCGCCTTTTCACCCGCATCCGAAGTAATAAGTATCGATCTTTCACAATTTTTGCTCACGTCGTTAAGTGACTGGTTAATCTCTTTAACCGAAGCCGCAACACTGTTAACGGCTCCCGATACATCCTTGGCGAAATTCGAAATTTGAGAAATCCGTTCGTTGACTTGTACAGCAATACCGGTAACCTGGCTTGTACTTGCAGACATTTGACCTGATACAGACGCCAGGCTGCGTATTGACGCTGTCATTTCTTCAACCGCTAATGCAACCATATTGACATTATCACCGGTCTCTGTCAGTTTTTTTACTACCATATCCATATTCTCTGTAATTTTTGACACAGTGTCTCCCACGACATTTATCTGCGCGTATGTTTCTTCGCTCATTGCCGCCGAATTGTCGGATATGCTTAACAGCATTTCGGAGGAGTTGTTTAACGCAAGCGCGGCTTCATATATTTCTTTTATAGCATACTGAATCGTTTCTATAAAACAATTAAGATGTGTCTCAAGCTCCGCAAATTCACCCTTTTCGTCAATGTCCAGCCGTCTCGTATAGTCGTTATCGCTCATAATCTGCTTTATCAGGACGATAATACGGGAGGCCGGGCTTACATACCTTAAAAAGTTTTTGGAACTTGCAAGAACAGAAAGAGCTGCCGCAATAAACACATTGGCCGCTATTAGAAGAATAATGTTTCCCGTACCAATCCTCATAATATACGCTATAACAAACGAATACAGCGCGGTAAGCGGTACAACTATAATTATTGTTTGCCTCAGGTACGACCACAGTGTTAAAGAGTCTTGCTTATTATTTTTTTCTGAATTCATATAAACCCCACCTTTTCATAATTGTTTTTTACCGCAAATATATCGCATCCAAACTTGAGAGTTTATGCAAACAGTTTGTCCGTGTTTACCATTATCAATAATTGTTCGGCAAGCTTAACTATACTTTTTATATATTCTCCGTCCACACCGACGACATTTGCCGGGGGCGGTTCAAATTCCTCCTGTTCTATTTCCAGCACATCACCAAATCCGTCTATTATAAATCCTGCCTGATTCGGATCATTAGGAAGCGCTTTTAATATTACGCATGATACTTTTTCTTCCGGTTCTTTTTTCTGGAATCCCATTATTCCGGCAATGTCAAACAGCGTTACTACCTGCCCTCTCATATTATATAACCCGACAATGTCTGATTTTGCTCCCGGAACTGAAGTATAATCAACTTTTCTGTTTATTTCTTTTACGATTGTTACATCAATTCCAAAAAGAATATCCCTTAAGTAAAAAGTCAGCACCTTTTTCACTGATTCACCCGCTCCCTTTTTTTCAGCGCAAGCTCAACTTTTTCCAGAAGGCTGTTTTTATCAAGCTTTACTTCATAAAAATCAAACCCCGCGTCTAAACCCGCCTTAATCTGATCCTCTCTGGTTAACGAGGTAAGCGCTATAACCGGCATACTGCCGTATCTTTTATCAAGCCTTATTCTTTTTACAAGTTCAATGCCGTCCATGACCGGCATGCTGATGTCGCTTATTACAATATCAAATTCTTCGTTATTAAGTATATTTACCGCTTCTTTGCCGTTACAGGCGGTGGTTACCTTGTATCCGGCAGAGGTCAGATAATCATTTTCAATTTTAAGAAAAAAGGGAGTGTCTTCTACCAACAGGACCCTGTTTTTCCCCTTAACGGCCTTACTTGCTTTAACGGCATATTTTAATGGATCTACAAGTTCAAAAAGCTCATAAATATTTAAAATAAGAATTATTTTTTTGTCATAAATAAAAGAGCCAAACAAGCCTTTACCGGTAATTGTTTCCTGGTCAAGACTAACACTTGTATGGATCGTATCCTCTATTTTGTGCGCAATTATCCCCATTGGATTTTTTATAAGCTTTGGAATAATAACATAGTATTTATTTGGTTTATTATCGACAGAATTGATTGGCAGAAAATTTTCAGGCCTTATAACCCGCATTGACGAGTTCCTGAAGTGGATGTATTCTTTGTCTCCGACTCTTTCAATATCCTCGGCTTTTATTTCTTCAACCCTCGAAACAAGGGAAAGGTCAATACCAAGGTATTCTTCCCCAGAGACACGGAATATTAGAAGATTCTGCTGCTCTCTCATACTTTCGTATAAATGCTCGATATTGTTTTCATTTTTATCCTCCGTTTCCTCTGTAAACCGCAGTCCGGCTTTTTGTTCAATTCCTTCTGGGTCAAGTATCATTGCGATTTTTCCGTCACCCATAATCGTTACGCCGGAATAACATTTGCATTCGCTCACATATTTCGGCAAAGCCTTAACAAGGATTTCCTCGCTTCCATGGATAACATCAACTGCAATGCCGAAACGCCTTGAGCCTATCTTCAATACGATTATACGTATAATATTCGAATAGCCGGTACGCCTGCTAATATTGTCATCATCGTACTTTCTTCTTTGATCATATAATGTTTTTCTGCGTTCTTCCTTTCTTTCGCCGGAAGCAGGATCAATATACGTGCGTTTAAGACCAAGAACCGATGCAAGATGAACTATCGGAAGAAGCCTTCCACGCAGCCTTAATACTTCCGAATTATGAATATATTCAATTCTTCTATAAACATCGCCGGGCTTTATCCGTACAATTTCCTGCAGATTTGCCTGCGGCAGCGCAAATTTTTGGTTTTCAACCTCAACTATAAGCGAAGGTATGATCGCGAGGGTTAACGGAAGAAGCAGCCGAATTGTTGTACCATTTCCAGGGTTCGTAAATAATTCTATTGAACCGCCAAGCTTCTCAATATTCGTTTTTACAACATCAAGCCCGACACCTCTGCCCGACATATCGGTTATATCAGTTTTTGTGGAGAACCCGGGTTTGAACAGAAATTGCAGTATTTCGCGCTCGCTGTAATTGTTTACGTCATCATTCGTAACAAGGCCTTTATCTACGGCTTTTTGCTTTACTTTCTCAATATCTATACCGCGGCCGTCATCAATTATATCAATGTTTACATATCCACCCTCATGATATGCTTTAATATTTATCTGCCCGGCGGGGGGTTTTCCCGCAGACAGCCGCTCGGATGATGACTCCAGGCCGTGATCCGCCGAATTGCGAACAAGATGAGTTAAAGGATCGGCAAGCGATTCAATTATCGTCTTATCCATCTCAACGTCCGCCCCTTCAATGCAAAGCTCAATTTCCTTGTCAAGTTTTTTCGACAGATCCCGGATTATACGCGGGAATTTGTTAAATACATTCGCGACAGGCTGCATACGCGTTTGCATTATCGTTTCCTGAAGCTGTGTCGTTATAAGATCAATGCTTTGCAAAATAGGATCTATACCGGTTATGTTTCTACGATACGGCTCAAGATTCCTTAACAGTTGGTTTCTGCTGAGTACCATTTCGCTCGCAAGGTTTAAAAGGCTGTTTAATAATGATACTCCGACTCTTACGCTGTCTTCAACAGCAATCGATGAACTCTTTTTTAGAATAGGAGCCTCAGCCTCTGCTTCATTATCGCATTCCATCTCAGAAGAATCGTCAGTTGTTAAGCCGGGCGGTTCCGTATCCTTTCCTGTCATTGCCTTTATAGTGTTTAATATATGTGAAGTGTCGTATTCTTCGCTGTTCATAACATCGGCTATCAGTTCCTTAAGGCAGTCAATTGCGGCAAGAAGGTTGTCCACATCATTATCGGTTAATTTGCGATTCCCGTTCCTGCATTCATCAAAAACACTTTCCATGCAATGTGAAACGTTAACAATGTTATTTAAGTTGAAAAAACCGGCTGTTCCCTTTATACTGTGTACAGAACGAAACAGATCGTTTATTGCTTCAATATCTGGGTTTTCCGTATCGACATTCAGAAGTCCCGCTTCAAGATTATTGATATGGCCGGTGGCTTCCTCAATAAAGGAAGGAATAAATTCAACATTCTCAATCATACGGCTCTCCCTGTACAATTGTCTTTTTCTGCTGTATGCGTTCTCCTTAAATTAAAGCCTTAAGGAGCCAAAAAAGCATATAAAACCTTACTAAAATATAAAATAACGCGTATACATCATTTTTTCCCATAATAGTTATCGTACTAACACATTTTTTTATTAACCTATTGCGACAGTTTATAATTAAAGCATGACGCTGAAGCAGTATTACCGGACTATTTCCTGCGGTTCCGGCATAACTTGTATTTAAAAAAAATTTTCCGTATTCACGGATAAAAGTTTATATAAAAGTGAAAATATGTGAAATACTGAAATTTTTTATCCAAATGGCCGCTCAGGAAGAGACAGTGCATTTGACCAATTATTCTCGAACCTTCTGTTGTTGTCCCATGGATTTGCAATATTCTCCCGCGGATCTATATACAGGTAGTTAACAGAGTCGCAATAAGGGTACTTATTGCTGTAAGCTGTATATATTTTTTCCTGTGGATATAGATTGTTATGGCCATATTCTTCAAAACCGCCGCCCCGGTATTGATTATCCTCCTGATAGATTTGTTGTAAATATTCGTTATTCGGATTGATATCGCCGTAATACTCCGGACCTGCAGGAGTGTATTGTTCCTGGCGGTATGGGCATACCGGACATTGATTTCTTACCGGGCACATATGAGCATACGGGCATTGGGTCATATATTGCTGCCGCGCTTGGCAGAAATATCCGTTCATAAGGCTCACTCCTCATAGCCGTTTCGTTGTCAATATCATTTTATGTTAACGCAGAAAGGATTGTGCCGTTAATTTATTAACCTGATAATTATTTAGAAAATTTTTTCCGCTAATTTATTAACCGATAATTATTTAGAAAATTTTTTCCGCTAATAATTCAACGATCTGTTCCATTGTTTTTCCAGAACAGCATATCGTTATTTCAGCGTATTTTTCATATAGAGGTGTTCTTTCTCTGTATACATCATAAAATGTCTGGTCTTTTTTCATAACAATACCACGTGTGGTAATGTTTTTTACCCTTTTTTCAAGTTCATCATAAGGCAGCTTAAGATAAACAACAGTGCCGATACGCTTTAAATGAACCATAGCTTTTTCTTTTAAGACGATACTGCCTCCGGTGGCAATAACGCTTTGATCAGCATTATTAAGGCTGATGGTTTCCCTCTCTTCAATTAAAAGGAACTCATCTATCCCGCGCTCCGCTATAATATCTTTCAATAACTTTCCGTATTTGCGCTGAATAATCAAATCCGTATCTATAAACCGGTAATTAATTGTTTTTGCCAGCAAAACGCCTATTGTGCTTTTTCCTGCTCCGGGCATACCGATTAATATTATATTATCCATTTAGTTCAACCTTTCAAAAGGCATATTTTAAGCAAAACTTAAACAGAAATTTCAAACACAGTGGGTTTCATGGACAAGCAGTACGGCAAAGCGGAACAACAAGCCCAGTTTTAACAACGCGGTAGATTATCAGGAAAGAAGTGCGGTGTCATTGTCAAATTCCTCGCCGCTGGCTTTTCCAAATCGTTTCAGTAAATCTTCTATAGTAAGCTTTTGTTTATCCTCATCCCGTATATCAAGGATGATTCGCCCGTTATGCATCATTATTAAACGGTTGCCGTGTTTTATAGCGTCACGCATATTATGCGTAACCATAAGGGTTGTAATCCTGCTTTCGCGGATGAACTGATCGCTGAGTTCAAGCACCATTTGCGCAGTCTTTGGATCAAGGGCCGATGTATGCTCGTCAAGAAGCAAAAGGCGCGGATTTTTCAATGTTGCCATTACCAGCGTAAGCGCCTGCCGCTGACCGCCGGAAAGAAGCCCAACTTTTGTGCTTAACCTTTCTTCGAGGCCAAGCTCAAGCCTTTTGAGCAGTTTTTTGTATTGTTCACGTTCTTTATTGCTTATTCCCCATCTCAACGTCCGGCGCTGTCCTCTTCTTAGAGCAAGGGCAAGGTTTTCCTCTATTCCCATATTTGATGCGGTTCCAAGCATCGGGTCCTGGAAAACACGCCCAAGCATCCCGGCTCGTTTATGCTCGTTCAGCTTTGTAACATCCAAGCCGTCTATTATTATAGAACCGTGCTCCACCGGGTATACACCCGCTATACAATTAAGCAGAGTGGATTTACCTGAACCATTCCCGCCTATCAGCGTAACGAAATCGCCCTCATCAAGCGAAAAACTTATATCCTTAAGAGCTGCTTTTTCATTTACCGTACCTATATTAAATACTTTTGTCAATCCTTTTACACTAAGCATTTAGTCATCCTCCCTGAATGATCTTTTTACAGGGGAAAGATACGCTCTGAACATCGGCAGCGAAAGAGCGACAGCAACGGTTATTGCCGTAAAAAGCTTTAAATCGTTTGCCGGCATGCCCATTTTTAACACAAGCGCAATGATAACCCGATAAGTAATCGCGCCGAGAGCCAATGATATTAGGATACTGAAAAAACTTGTTCTGCTGAAGAGCACTTCTCCAATAATAACAGAAGCAAGACCTATAACAATTGAGCCTATGCCCATTTGAACATCCGCAAAACTTTGGCTTTGGGAAATCAGCGCACCGCTGAGCGCTACAAGACCGTTGCTTATAACAAGGCCGAGTATTATCATACTTTTTGTATTAATTCCCTGAGCTCTGGCCATTTGCGGATTATTGCCCGTGGCACGGACTGCGCAGCCAATCTCCGTGCCGAATAACCAATACAATATGCAAATCAGACCTAAGACACAAAAAAATCCAAGAACTGTAACAGCCATTGCGCGATTAAGCCCAAGATTGTATAAAGCTGTATATACGGTATCAACCCTTAAAAGAGATATGTTTGCCCTTCCCATAATACGCAGGTTTACCGAATAAAGGGCTATCATAGTTAAAATCCCTGACAGAAGAGGCGGTATGCGAAGTTTCGTATGCAATAGCCCCGTAACAAACCCTGCGCACATTCCTCCGAATAACGCAAATAATGTAGCGGCGTAAGGGTTTACTCCTTTTGATATTAAAGAAGCGGCTATGGCAGCACCCATTGTGATGCTGCCTTCAACCGTAAGATCGGCTATATTTAGTATCCTGTATGTAATATATACGCCTATTGTCATTACAGCCCATAAAAGCCCAAGTGTAACCGCTCCTAAAAGTATATCCGTCATAAGCTCCAATCCACTTTCCAATTATGTCTATTCATAGAATATGTATTCCTTAAGGTCATCAGGTATTTCAATACCTATTTCATCCGCAACTTTACCGTTTATCGCAAAATCGAAGCCGCTTGCCGATTCGATTGGCATAGACGACGGTTCGGCTTCCCCTTTCAGGATTTTTATTGCCATAAGCCCTGTCTGGTAACCGAGGTCATAATAGTTTATCCCAAGTGTCGCCAGTCCGCCGCTTTTAACCATTCCCGATTCACCGCATATAACAGGAGTTTTCGACTGCGATGTAACGCCGTGTACGACCGGCATTGACGACGCGAATGTATTGTCGGTAGGTATGTATATTGCGTCGCATTTATCGACTATTGACTGTGTTGCCTGCTGGACTTCATTAGTATTTGTAACGGTTACTTCAACATATGAAAGACCTATCGTTTCAACCGCTTCTTTAGCCATCTTTGCCTGCAGGATTGAATTGTCTTCACTTGAATTGTACAGCACGCCAACTGTTTTTGCATCGGGAACAAGCTTAACCAATAAATCGATTTGTTCCTTTACAGGGTTCATGTCGGTTGTCCCGCTGACATTCCCTCCCGGAGCTTCATTTGAGTCGGCAAGCTTTGCCACAACGTAGTCCGTCACAGCTGTTCCAAGAATAGGGATTTTCGATGTCTTCCCTGCAATGGACTGCACCGCCGGCGTAGCAATTCCTAATATAAGGTCTGCCTTGTTGCTTACAAACCGGTCGCTGATTGTTGATAAATTGCTTTGATCTCCCTGGGCGTTTTGGACATCGATAGTGATATTTTGCCCATCAACATAGCCATTATCTTTTAGTGCATCGATGAAACCTTCCCTTGCGGAATCAAGGGCAACATGCTCAACCAGTTGGATTATACCTATTGAATATGTTTCTTTGTCCGTACCTCCGGTGCTTCCGATTGAACAGCCTGAAATGATTAAAACACAGAATAAAATGACAACAAAAAGCTTTCTCATACTACCATCCTCCCATACTATTAAAATAATAATAGCTTTTCAGTGCCTTTTTGTCAATTTATACTATTCATTTACAAACGGATTGTTTCTTTTTTCATACCCTATTTTCGTTGGTTCGCCGTGTCCGGGGTAAACCACGGTATTATCCGGAAGCGTAAAAAGTTTATTTTTAATTGAATTAACAATATCTTTTTTTGACCCGCCCGGGAAATCCGTCCTGCCGATTGAAGAATGAAAAAGCGTATCGCCTGTAAACACACAGTTCCCGACCGCAATTGAAATACTTCCCGGGGTGTGGCCTGGTGTATGAAGGATGCGAAACTCTAACTCCCCGAATTTAAGAATATCTTCATCGTTAAGCAGATTATCAGCCGGTTTGAAATTGTTGGCGCCGCGCCTATGATAGAACATAAGGCCGTTTTTGAACGAATCCGTAAGGAAATCCGCATCATGTTTATGAATATGGATTTTCATACCGGCAAGTTCCCTTATTGAATCCGCATAATACACATGATCGAAATGGCCGTGGGATAATATAACGTCTCTTATATTATCCCCGTGCTTTTTAACCGCTTCAAGAATTTTCTCGGCCGGACATCCGCAGTCGATTATTACTCCGCCGCCGTTTCCGGCTACCACATACACATTTGAATTTACAAGCCCGCCTGAAAGACAATCTATAAACATAATTCCTCCTATATTCTTTCCCTTAGGTCATTTAAAAGGTTTTTCTGCTGTCAAGCAAAATTGTTACCGGCCCATCATTGTGAATCTCCAACAGCATTGACGCCTGGAAAACCCCTTCTTCCACATTTATAGGATAGTTTTGCCTTATATGATTTACAAATTCCATATACATACGGTTTGCCTCGTCCAATTCCGCGGCGCTTATGAAGCTGGGGCGGTTACCTTTCCGGCAGTCACCGAACAAAGTAAATTGAGAGACAACAAGCAATTCACCGTTTATATCTAAAACGGAAAGGTTCATTTTTCCGTTTTCATCCTCAAACACTCTAAGATTTACTATTTTATTCGTTAGATACTCAATATCGTTTGCAGTGTCTTCTTTGCCTATGCCAAGTAAAACAACAAGGCCTTTTTTAATGCTTCCGGCAATTTCCTGTCCAACCGTCACTTTTGATTTTGTTACCCTTTGTACTACGGCACGCATAAATACTCACTCCCCTGCAGCATAAAAATACTCCTTATACCTGCTTATGCAAATAGACATAAAAATCACCCACTTTTATAAATAACTATTTCGGGGCGATTTCAGCCATCACCTGTTATTTCTGGTAATTTCAAAAACATTCGGAACCCTTTTTATCTTATTTATTATCTTTTCAAGCTGTTTCGTGTCCGTTATTTCGACAGTAAGGTTCATAACTGCGACATTGTCCTTTGTTGTCCTTGCGTTAATTGCTTTAAGCGGTATGCCCGAGTCCCCTATCACATTTGTTATTTCCATTAACAGTTGTGTCCTGTCGTGGGCTTTTACTGTTAATTCGGCCTGGTAGGACGCGGATTTTCCCTTATACCAGCTAACCTCAATCAATCTTGTATCGCCATCCGGGGTATTTTTCACATTAATGCAGTCGTCGCGATGAACCGAAACTCCCCTCCCCCTTGTAATGTATCCGACTATGCTGTCGCCCGGAACGGGGTTGCAGCATTTTGACAGGCGGACGAGGCAATTGTCAACTCCCTTAACGATTACACCACTTTCAGGTTTTTTAGGCTCCCGTTTCTTTTTTTCCCTTTCTTGAACTTTACCTGTTTCAAGCAGGAATTTTTTCTGCTCTTCGGGAGGAAGAGTTTTACGATATTCGTCCTTAAGCCTTGAAATAACTTTCCGGCTGGATATCGCATCGAGGCCTATCGCGGCATACATTTCGTCAGCGCTGTGAAAATTATATTTTTTAAGCGCCGTTTCGATTAACTCCTGTTTTAATAATTGCTGCGGGGAAAGCCGCTGCTTTTTCAACTCTTTATCGAAAAGCTCTTTTCCGCGTTCTATGTTTTCTTCACGTTTTTCTTTTTTAAACCATTGATTTATTTTGTTTCTCGCCTGAGAAGTTTTTACTTTTTTGAGCCAGTCACGGCTCGGACCTTTACTTGCGGAAGAAGTGATAATTTCAACTATGTCACCGTTTTTCAATTCATAATCCAAAGTCTCTATCTTTCCGTTTACTTTTGCGCCTATCATGCTGTTTCCGATTGCGCTGTGTATTGAATAAGCAAAGTCAATCGGCGTTGATCCTGCTTTCAAGCATTTTACATCACCTTTCGGAGTAAATACAAACACTTCGTCGGTAAATAAATCTATCTTCAGGTTTTCCATAAATTCATCCGGGTCCTGGGTTTCTTTCTGCCAATCAAGCAGCTGGCGCAGCCAAGCTAATTTGCTGTCCAAATCGTCATCCTGCTTTTCGCTCTCTTTATATCTCCAATGGGCCGCAATTCCTACTTCCGCAATCCTATGCATTTCCCATGTCCGAATTTGTACTTCAAACGGAATCCCCTCAGGTCCGATAAGGGTTGAATGCAGCGATTGGTACATATTCGGCTTCGGCATTGAAATATAGTCTTTGAATCTTCCCGGTATCGGTTTATATAATTCATGCACAAGGCCAAGAACCGCATAACAATCCTTAACCGTGTCGACAATTAATCGAATTGCAAACAAATCATATATCTGTTCTATATCCCTATGCTGTTTTATCATTTTGTTATATATACTGTAGAAATGCTTGGGCCTGCCTTCAATATGCGCCTCGATACCAAGTTCCTTTGATTTTTCGGAAACGGTTTTTATTATTCTTTCAATATACTCCTCGCGCTCTTTGCGTTTTTTTGCTATTTTGTCGACAAGATCATAATACTTTTTCTCATCCAGATAACGCAGGCTTAGGTCTTCAAGCTCCCATTTTATTTTGTAGATACCAAGGCGGTGTGCCAGTGGTGAGTATATGTCAATCGTTTCACGCGCTATCTCAAGCTGTCTTTCTTTTGGTTTATATTTTAATGTACGCATATTGTGAAGGCGATCGGCAAGCTTTATAATAATAACACGTATGTCCTTTGACATCGCAAGAAACATTTTACGAAAGTTTTCGGCCTGAACTACCTGTTTTGTAGTATATGGAAGCTTAGTCAGCTTTGTCACTCCATCAACCAGATCAGCGACTTCCCGTCCGAAATGCTTTAACATTTTTTCATAGGTAAGATTAGTGTCTTCAACGGTATCATGCAGTATTCCCGCTACAATCGTTGTTATGTCCATTTCCATATCCGCAAGAATAATGGCAACCTCAAGCGGATGCGTTACAAAAGGGGCTCCGGAATTTCTTTTTTGACCTTTGTGGGCTTCCATCGCAAAACGGTACGCCTTTTCAATCAATTCCGAATTCAAATCCTTACCAATATAATCAAGTTTCTTTAAAAGCCTTTTGTACTGCTCAATCATGAAACCACCGTCATTCATCCACCGCCTGCCGCAGCGACAGTAAATATGAATACAGCGCCGAGTCTTCAAGTGAAGCTTTTTGAGTTGATTCAATGATACGTACGCCGTATTCCCCTTTTGTCAAACAGGAAAAACCAATGATACCCAACTGATCCAATACAATCATCCCTGCCAATAATTTGAAATAGTTCATTTTTATTTTGCTTCGGCTCAATTCTTCAGCCAGGTTAAATAACTGGCCGTCGGTAAAAGTTCTTTGGCCGCTCTTGCAAAGAAAACGGTACAAGCTCTTAAGGTCTTCCCTTGAAAGGCTTATATCATCGCAGTTTACCTTTTGGTTATTGATAACATTATAAATCCAATCACAGTTATTATCAAGAGAATCAACTTTTTCAGCCGCTTTAGCGAATATCCTGTTTCTTTTCAGAATGTTTTCCGTTGTTCTGATAGCCTTAACAAAAAGACGAAGTTCAGCCTTTTTCATGAATTTGTCAATTCCAATTGAAAAGACCAAATCTATGTCTTTATACAAACGTATACAAGGTTCCAGTTCCCCCATTCCAAAGCATATTGCTTTGAATTTAAAGCCTTTGGAACAAAGGCCAAGTGTTAAATGCTCTCCGTATTCACCGACACGTCTTTTATTTAGTACCGTCATGTTTTTAATACTGAATACAGGAGGCTGATTCCCTTCACCGAAAGGAGCCAATGCCATTATTGCTTTTGCGGCTTCAAGGTTTATTTCGTCCGGTTCAGCCTCGACATCTATGTTAATAGCCTGGACCATTGATAAATCAGAGCCGTCCGCATACAGATTAATCCTGCGGCGGAATTCATTGATATCACCGGTTCGCATCGTTATCCCGCCCGCCTGTTTATGCCCGCCGTACTTAATAAACAAGTCCCCGCAGTATTCCATTGCCGAATATATATTAAACCCATCGATGCTTCTTGCCGATCCTTTAGCAATATCACCGGATACCGAAAGAACAAAACAGGGTTTATAGTAACGTTCGACGAGCATTGACGCAACAATTCCGATAACTCCGTGATGCCAATCCTCGCCTTGAACCACCAATACTTTTTCGGCGGAATATTTGCTGTCGGATTCTATTTTCTGCACCGCCTTTTGATATATCTCTTCCTGAATTTTTTGGCGTGTTATATTCTCTGTATGAAGATCTATGGCCAGTTCTTCGAGCAGCCGTTCGTCTTTTTCAGTTAAAAGCCTGACAGCCCTGGAAGCGTCACCCATCCTGCCCGCCGCATTTAATCTTGGAGCTATTATAAACGAAAGTTTGCGTGAATCGACATCTTTCATTCCTGCGACGTTCATCAATGCAAGAATTCCCGGGTTAGGACAGCGCTTTATTTTTTCAATACCCGCCCATACAATGATCCTGTTTTCTTCCGTAAGGCTGACAATATCGGCAACCGTACCCAATGCTGCAAGGTCAACATAATCAAAATACTTATCCCCCATATTAAGCTTTTTGCACAAGGCCTGCACGATCTTGAACGATATTCCTGCTCCGCAAAGATGCTTAAAAGGGTACCGGCTGTTTTCAAGATTCGGGTTAACAACAGCATGGGCTTCCGGAATACTGTTAGTGACGGGCAGATGATGATCGGTTATTATAAAATCCATCTTCCTGTTTTTTTTCGCCAGTTCATTAACAATACAGTCTATCTTCTCTTTCGCCGATATTCCGCAGTCAACCGTCAGCATTAAGTCAAAACTGCCGTTGGAAATATAGTCAGCCGCTGTTTCCGATATTCCATATCCTTCATCAACCCTGTCGGGAATATAATAAGATACATCAATGCCAATTGATTTTAAAAAACTTAACAGGATAGATGTGGCAGTCACTCCGTCCGCATCATAGTCCCCATATATTATAACTTTTTCGCATTTGTCTCTTGACTCAATAATTCTTGTTATTGCTTTGTCCATATCAGGAAGCAGAAAAGGGTCATTCAGGTTTTTAGCCGCGGGTTTTAAAAACGCAATTATCTGTTCGGTATTGTATAATCCCCTTTTTATCAGGACTTTTGAAAGCAGTGACGGCAAACCAAGCCGCCTTGATATTTCATCAGCGGCTTTCTTTTCTATACTGCCCGTATTCCAGAACGCTTTATTGCCAATATAAAAATCTTCCCACATACTGCCCTCAATTTAAGAAAGAATACTAAACACTAATAACATATGTTATTAACTAATTCCCGATTAACTTTTTACGTAAAAGCCCGAAGGATTTCCTTCGGGCTTCTATACTTTTAATAATTTTTTGTTAGGGCATTTACCCTTTTCACCTGCTAAACTGCTGTCGATTTCTCTTTTTTAGTGGCATATCAGTAAAGATGAGGTCGGTTTTAGTGTCCAAATGCGCCCTTTTTACTTACTTGGACTTTCTCTTTCTTGCAGCCTCAGACTTCTTCTTACGCCTTACACTAGGCTTAATGTAATGTTCTCTTTTTCTAACTTCCGCAAGAACACCCGCCTTCGCGCATTGCCGTTTAAATCTCCTGAGCGCACTATCAAGGGATTCATTCTCTTTAACTCTAATTTCGGACACATCTTTCCCTCCCCTCTGTAACTTACAGTTGTGCCGGGGACTCACTCCACTTATGCAGGAAAAACCACTCCCTGCATGAAGCACATATATTATTATATAATAGAGCTTTAAACCACGTCAACATTTTTCTCGTCTTACCGCTTTTTCCGGATTTTTGACGATACTGTTCCCAAACACAAAACTATGAAGTATTATTGTACAATAGTTCAAACGGTTATATTAGTTTCTCATTAAGACAGGTGCCGCCGAGAACATGATAATGAAGGTGAGGAACAGTCTGTCCGCCTTCTTTTCCGCAGTTTGCGATAACCCTGTACCCTTTGCTGTTTATCTTCATAATCTTAGCAACTTGAAGGATTGCCTGATGAATTTTTACCACAACGTCGATATTCTGCTCGTTCAGCGCTTCAAGACTTTCAATGTGAACCTTTGGAACAACAAGCACATGTACGGGCGCAGCGGGATTAATATCATGAAACGCAATAATATCATCGTTTTCAAGAACCTTTTTTGATGGTATAGATCCCTCAATTATTTTACAGAAAATACAGTCCGACATAACAATATCCTCCTTTTTTTCGATTTAATTAATATCCTTTGCCCCGGAAGCCGAAGTTTGCTATATATCAGGCTGGCGCATTTCATGGTAACAACCATCATTTAAAATCTTCCGGTTTTTAAATCATCTTATCACGATAATATTTCTTTTACTTTTTTCAGCGCAATTTCAATCGCTTTGTCTATTCCGTTAATATCCCTGCCTCCGGCCTGTGCCATATCTGGCCTCCCGCCGCCGCCGCCTCCCGCAGCCTTAGCCGCTTCTCCTATTATTTTACCGCAGTGAATTCCTTTCTCAACCACGTCCTTTGTTGCTGAAATAATAAGACTTACTTTGCCGTCCATACCTGAAGCTAAAATAACAACAGACGATCCAAGCTTGCTCCTGGCCATGTCCGCTGTGTTTCTAAGACCGTTAATATCAAGCCCGTCCATTCTTTCCGCAAGCACTTTTACTCCTGAAACATCAGAGGCTTTTTGAATTAAATCATTAACCGAGTTCTTTAACGCTTTTGCTTTTATTTCTTCAAGCTCCCTGCGGGTCTTTTTCAACTCATCGGTTATTTCGGCTATTTTCGAAGCTGTTTCTTCCGGAGTGGTTTTAGCTGCCATTGAAGCTTCGTTAAGAAGCTTTTCACGCTCCCTGTACCATTCAATGGCACCAGTACCCGTTAACGCTTCAATACGGCGTATCCCTGACGCAATACTGCTTTCACTTACTATTTTTATAAGCCCTGCTTCACCTGTCGCTGAAATATGCGTGCCTCCGCATAGCTCCTTACTGTATCCATCAACCGATACAACTCTTACAGTGTCTTCGTATTTTTCCCCGAACAAAGCTGTCGCTCCTTCTTGTTTAGCTTCTTCCAGCGACATTTCCTCCGTGTGTACGGGATAGTTTGACAGTATTACATCATTTACCTGCCTCTCTATTTCGTCAATCTGTTCGGCGCTCAAAGCCGTAAAATGCGTAAAGTCAAACCTGAGCCTGTCTGCCGTAACAAGCGAACCGGACTGGTTTACATGATCGCCTATAACATTTTTCAAAGCCTTATGCAGTATATGTGTCGTGGTATGGTTCCTCTCCGTACTTTTTCTTTTTGCAATATCTATTTTAATATTAACAATATCCCCAACCTGTATCATTCCAGTTTTAACTTTTCCGAAATGAAGGTACTTTCCATCGGAATTCTTTTTACAATCGGTAACAATAATACTAAAATTCTCACCTGCGATAATACCCGAATCTCCGACCTGTCCTCCACTTTCCGCATAAAAAGGCGTTACATCCGGAACAATGGCAATTTCATCGCCTTCCATCGCGTTTTCAACAAGTTTTCCGTCTGAAACAATATATTTAACAGATGCATTTGCTTCATACTCCGTATATCCGATAAATTTCGTCGTAAACAGCTTATGCTCCCCGGTAAAAAGGTCCTTTTCCCATGCCGAGCCTTCTTTTTTAAAATGTGCTTCACGCGCCTTTTCCTTTTGGTTCTTCATTTCTGTTAAAAAACCTTTTTCATCAATTTTCAGATCGTGTTCCCGCGCAATCTCGCGGGTCAGATCAAACGGGAAGCCATAAGTATCATGAAGCTTGAATACCATTTCACCGTCAATTGTATCACTGCCTTTTTGCTTTACCCCATCAATAAATTCTACTAATATGTTCATTCCCTGATCCAGCGTGGTGTTAAATTTCTCTTCTTCAATAGAAATAAGCTTTTTAATATAATCTCTTTTTTGATCCATATGCGGATATGCATCGATAAAAGAATTAATAACCGTATCGGCCAAACCGGCAAGGAACATTCCGTTAATTCCTAAAAGCCTTCCATGCCTCGCAGCACGCCTTATCAGTCTTCTAAGCACATACCCCCTGCCCTCATTTGACGGCACAACACCGTCGGAAACCATCATTGCCGAACTTCTTATATGATCGGTTATAACTCTTATTGAAACATCGTTTTTATATTCTTTTCCGTATTCTACACCTGCTGTGGAGCATACTTGATCAAGAAGGTTTCTGATTGTATCAACCTCAAAAATATTATCAACCTGCTGCACTACACATGCTAAACGTTCAAGCCCCATACCCGTGTCAATATTTTTTGATTTTAAAGGTAAATACTTCATGTCGTCCTGACGATCATACTGGGTAAATACAAGGTTCCATACCTCGATAAACCTGTCGCAGTCACATCCAACAGTACAACCTTCCTTCCCGCAGCCTTTGTCGGGGCCGCGGTCATAATATATCTCCGAACATGGTCCGCACGGACCGGTTCCATGTTCCCAGAAGTTATCTTCTTTTCCGAACCTGAATATTTTCTCTTTTGGCAGCCCCACATCGTTGTGCCATATATCAGAAGCTTCGTCATCATCGAGATAAACCGATACATACAGCCTGTCTTCAGGGATCCCCAGAACCTCGGTCATAAATTCCCATGCCCATGGAATAGCTTCTTTTTTAAAATAATCGCCGAATGAAAAATTCCCAAGCATTTCAAAAAAAGTTCCATGCCTCGACGTTTTCCCGACATTGTCTATATCCGGAGTACGAATACATTTCTGGCAGGTAACCACTCTTTTTGCGGGAGGAACCTTCAAGCCTGTAAAATATGGTTTTAAAGGCGTCATTCCGGCATTAATTAAAAGAATGCTCGGATCGTTCTCAGGAACCAGTGAAAAGCTTGGCAATCTTAAATGGCCTTTGCCTTCAAAAAATGATAAAAATTTTTCTCTTAACTCATTCAACCCGTATGGATGCATCAATAAACCCTCGCATTTCAGAGTATATTCTTTATTTTTTTCAGATCTGTCTGAATTATCGCTTACTAAAGTATACTAAACTGGCTTGATTAACGTCAAGAGAGAGCTTATTTTTATCCGGAAATAAGACGAAGTGCTTTTTTACCGGCTATCTTCAGCATTGCCGCCGCAGGAACACCAAACAGGAGCCCTGGAACACCAAACAACCGCCCGCCTACTATCACTGCCATTATGGTCGTTACAGGATGAAGCCCAAGTTTTCCTTTCATAATTTTAGGGGACAGGAAAATATTATCAAGCTGCTGTGCGGTAATGAATACTGCCGCTGTCCACAACGCCTTCCACGGTGATGTCGCTAATGCAACCGCGATGGCCGGAACAGCTCCGATATACGGCCCGAAATACGGAATAATATTCGATACCCCTCCAATAAAGCCTAAAAGCGGCGCATACGGCATACCTATTATATAAAGGCCGAATGTTTCAATAACGGCAAGTATTAAAGCTATAAAGACCTGGCCCTGTATGAACCTTAGTACTACTCTGTGAATATCCCGGAAAAAGCATACCGCGTCCTCTCTTAATTGTTCGGGGAAAAAACATTTCAGGTTTCTGATAATTCGCTCCCTGTCTTTCAGAATATAAAACGAAATTATCCATGCAAGCAAAATATCAATAATAAATGATACGGTTCCGGGCAGTGCCGAAATAAAACCATATAGTACTTCGGTTATATTTTCGCTGAGCAGTGTAAGTTTATTGTCAATTTCCTTTAATACTGCCCCTCGCCACTGCTCAGGCGTGTTTTTTTCTATGAAACCTTTAATATTATGCATTGTTGTGCTGCACAAGTCGGGAATCACTTCGGTCAAATCCTTAATGTTGTCAATTAATATAGGGATAAGCCACAGCAATATAACAAGTATTATCATTACACTTAATGCAAATGCGGCAATAATGCTTGAGTTTTTTGATAACTTTCTTTTGTCAAGCCACTCCACAACCGGCAGCAGAAAATACGCGGCAATTATCCCTAACCATAAAGGTGCCGCCGCCTTTAGCACCTGCTTTGTATACCTCATGAGCAAAAAAAGAAGCCCTGCAACAAGGGCTGCCAATATACCAATACGTATCCATTTACCAGCCTTCATCAGGCGCCTCCAAATATTATTGGAATATTAAAGCTTTTTGTTATGTACCTTTTCTCAAACCTGAGCAGGTATGCTTATTGAGAAAAGGTTTTCAAAAGGGAAGATTTTAATTTGCGGACTTTAACGCATCATTCCGGCTATACTTGCCGCAAGCCTTCTTGATTTTTTGAAAATATTTCTGCCTGCACGCATAATGCGCTTTTTTGTCCTATTTACATCAATATCGTGATTAATAACCATGGACATCATGGCTCCGACGATACCGCCGAAAACCATTCCGCTTGTAAATCCGCCGCGCATATCTATAACCTCCTTTGTTTATTACGGTTTTTTCTCGTTCCTATAGCGCTTTCCGGAGAAGCAGTGTTCTGCCGGATAATTATTCATGTCGGTGGTATATTGATCCTAAGCCAGCTTTTAATTCCTTTGTTCATACCATATATTTCTTCACGAGCATCCTGGTTTATTTGGATCAATTCCTCTGAAAATTCGACCTGGCTTAGTACCGGAAGCTTTTTTCTTCCTGCCCATAAATCTCCCAATAAGCCATTGGATACAATGATTTCACGTACAATTCCATTTACCGGGTCGAAACAAAAGTCAGCCACACGCCCTACAAATTCACCCTTATTATCAAATATTGAATGTCGAATCAAGTCTTCGGCAAATACCATTTTGCGTTTTTGTGCTTTTTTTAATATTCTGATATCATACGGTTCCTTTACAATGATTTTGTCTTTTCCTGTCTCAACAGTACTATAAAATGGAAAGTATCGCCTGCGCAAATCAAGATTGCGTTTTTCCAGCAAAAACCCGGCAATAACTTTTTCTTCCGTATTCAAAATCATGTCTTCAACATGACCTGCTTTCTTCCCTCCGGCATAAACAGGAGTTCCGATTAATTCAGACCAATAAACCATTTTTATTCCTTAAAAGCATTAATTCCTTAAAGTCATAATCTTATTATGTCATAAACACAAACAAAGAATGCGTGATTTTCCATTTGACTAAATTTACATATTCTATTAAAATTGACCTTAGATTTTTTATTTCAATAACTGATTTGCCGACTATTAGGAGATGTCAAAAATGAACAAACGCTTTCAGCAGGATCTTGGCATTGATATTTCATCAATACTGCTTCCGAAGAAGGGTACAGACATGAAAAAATGGGCTGTGGTTGCTTGTGACCAGTATACTTCGGAACCGGATTACTGGAAAAGTGTGGAGGACTATGTTGGAGAATCGCCTTCAACACTTCATCTTATTTTTCCCGAAACATATCTTGAAAGAGAAAATGACAGCGAAAAACAGGAAAGAATAACATTGTTAAATCATACAATGCGCTACTATTTAGATAGCGGTTGTTTTACGGAAATAACCGACTCAATGATTTATGTCGAGAGAACAATATACGGCCAGAAATCAGGTTCGCCAATTTCAAAAACAAGAAAAGGATTGGTGTTTGCCGTAGATCTTGAGCATTACGATTTTTCCGAAGGTTCTAAATCTCTGATAAGAGCTACGGAAGGAACAATCCTTGACCGGCTGCCGCCGCGCATCCTGATACGTGAAAACGCATGCATTGAGGTTCCCCATATAATGCTTCTTATAGACGATCCCGACCAATCCGTCATTGAGCCTTTGTCGTACCACAAGAACAAAATGGAAAAACTGTACTCGTTCGATTTGATGATGGACGGCGGCAAGGTTGAAGGATATCGTGTAAATTCCCAGGACTTCCTTTTTAAAATTTTTCAAAACCTTACTGATCTTAAATCAACCGAATCCTTTATGAAAAAATACAATGTCGATGAATCTTACGGGACATTGCTTTTCGCCGTTGGTGACGGAAATCACTCGCTTGCGACGGCAAAATCCTGCTGGGAAAAACTTAAAACAAAACTTACGCGAGAGCAGCAAAAAACACATCCCGCAAGATATGCGTTAGTGGAATTGGTTAATGTACACGACCATGCGCTTGAATTTGAACCAATACACAGGGTGCTTTTTAATACCGATCCTTGTAATCTGTTATCTTCATTTACTGAATTTTATACTTCTAAAGGGATAGAATGCGGTTATGAATATGTAAAACATATAAAAAATGTGCCTGTCCACAAAGCTTCAAAACATATTATCGCGTTTGTGCACGATGACAGAACGGGGTACTTATGGGTATCCCGCCCGCCGTACACTCTTGACACCGCTACATTACAGCACTTCCTTGATTATTATTTGAGTAAAAATGCCGGTGTTGAAATTGACTATGTTCACGGCATAGATGTTGCCGAAAAGCTTGGCCGGCAAAAAGGCAATATCAGTTTCTTTCTTTCTCCAATGAGAAAAGAAGATTTATTTAAAACAGTAATCCTGGAAGGCGCTCTTCCAAGGAAATCATTTTCAATGGGTGAGGCAAGGGAAAAGCGTTATTATCTTGAAGCACGGAGAATAGTATAAAATTTCCGCCGTATTATTTATTTCCTGAAACCTTCTATATGCAGGCAGCGGTATTTTTTGAATATATAGTTATCCAAAGGGTAATTGTCCCTGTCAAAGGTATGTGTCGATATTTTTATATTATGCGGTTTCGGCGACTTCCCCGTTTCGACAACTAACAGCGAATGCCGGAAGATAGAACCATCAAATGAGAGCTGGATAATGTCTCCGGGTTTTATATCCGATAATGGAACCTCTTTTGCAAACGGGCCTGTTCCATTGTTTCTTACAAGAAAATTGTACAGATACTGAACACCGGTCCATGATGCCGACCGGTTCACACTGCTGAAATAATACCAGCCAAACACAGGTTCCGTGTTCATTGTCCTGCAACCGTTATATATACACTGCGATATAAAATTTGTACAATCTCCGCCAAGGCTGCTAAAATCCAAATACGCAGGGTTTCGCCCGAATGCCCATCTATGAGCGTATTCTACGGCACTTTCCCTCTCGTATCGATATATCTTCATACGTTACTCCTGAATAAGCTCCTGTAAATATTCTATTCCTTTTGCGATAGTTGCGTTACAACGTGCTCATTTTCACAGGGTTACCCGGATATTATTGAACAGATAAGCGTCTTGGGAGTTTGGCCATATTACGTAAATAAGCCTCTTAGTTCTTTCATGATCTTCTTTTCGAGCCTGGAAACCTGCACCTGAGATATGCCCATTTTGTCAGCTACCATTTGCTGTGTTTCTTCCTTGAAATAACGAAGAAATATTATTTCTCTTGACCTTTTGTCAAGGTTTTGCAAGGCTTTGTTTAATGACAGGCGTTCAAGTATGTTTGATTCGTTCATACTCTCCTGTGAACTTATCCTGTCGATTAAATAAACGGGGTTGTTTTCATTATCTCCAATTGTCTGATACAGCGATTCGGGCTGGTACCCGGCTTCAAGCGCCTGTACCAGTTCTTCGGGCTCAACGTCAAGCTTTTCCGCCAATTCATGAACAGTGGGGCTTTGACCTGTTTGCTTTTCAATAGATTCCTTTAAAGCCCGGGCTTTCTGTCCAAGCTCTTTAAGAGCCCTGCTTACCTTAATGGTACCATCGTCGCGTAGAAATCGTTTAATTTCGCCAAGAATCATTGGAACAGCATATGTTGAAAAACGCACATCGAAATCAGGATCGAATTTTTTAACTGCTTTTATCAGCCCTATGCAGCCAATCTGAAACAAATCTTCCGTTTCGGCTTCCCGTCCTTTAAAACGCTTTACTATGCTCCAGACCAGTCCTATATTCTCCTGTACCATTATGTTCTGCGCTTCAGAATCTCCCTTTTGGGCTTTCTGTATTAACTCTAATGTTCTTTTATCGATAGTGTCGTATTCAAACACTTTATCCTTCACAAGCGTAACTCCCGTCTTTTCAACGTTTTGAAAACTTTTTCGTCATTGTTATTTTTGTTCCGGCTCCTTTTTCCGATGCAATGAAGAGGCTGTCCATAAAACTTTCCATTATCGAAAATCCCATACCCGATCTTTCCAGTTCAGGTTTTGACGTGAATGCGGGAATCCTGGCCTTTTCAATGTCCTCAATGCCCACGCCGTGATCCGTGATCTTCACTGTGATACTGTCCTCGTATAGAATACATTCCATAAATATTAGCCCTTCCTGCTGTTCATAGCCGTGTATAATCGCATTTGTGACTGCTTCCGATACGGCGGTCTTTAAATCGGCAAGTTCCTCTATCGTCGGATCAAGCTGTGATGCGAAAGCTGCTGCTACAATCCGTGCAAAAGACTCATTTACCGATTTGCTTTCGAATTCGATTTTCATTCTGTTTATTGGCTGCATATTCAAAACCTCTCAATACTATTTCTTTATTAGAATAAAAACATGGATTTTAGAATTAAATCAGCTTATTTCCATCAGTTTTGATAAACCCGACATCTTTAGTACCTTTAAAATATTCAACCCTGGGTTTTTAATCTTCATGCTGCCTCCAAGACATTTCATTTTATTGTACCTGCCCACAATAAGGCCTATTCCCGAACTGTCCATAAAACTAACCGCGCTCATGTCAAGTATCAACTGGCTAAGCGGCATTTTTACAAGCTGCAGGTCTATTGTTTCTTTTACTTTTGACACTGCGTGGTGATCCAACTCTCCTTTGAGATATACCGTAAGAACCCGGTTCTGGCGCTTCAGTGTTATTTCCAACATTATCACTCCATTCTTACGGTTTATATTCTATATTTCCCGAAAAAATCCTGTTTTTTTTAAACTGAAAACTATACGGTTTCCTTGTTAATGTTTCTTTGCTTTAAATTCTCCGAAATTTTCTCTATTTTTCTAAGCCTGTGATTTACCCCCGATTTGCTTAATACCGGAGACAGCATCTTTCCAAGCTCTGATAAGCTCGCGTCGGTATTTTCAAGCCTTAGTCGGGCTATTTCCTTAAGAGCCGGCGGAAGGCTTTCCAGACCTATTACGCTGTCTATGTATTTAATATATTCAACTTGTTTAACTGAAGCGTTAACCGTCTTTTCCAGATTAGCGGTTTCGCAGTTGACTATACGATTAACCTGGTTCCTCATTTCCTTCATTATCCTGACATTTTCCATTTCCATAAGCGCGTTATGCGCACCGATAACATTCAGATAATCGACTATATCCTGTCCTTCTTTAATATATACAATCTCATAGCTTTTTCTTGTTATGTGTTTCGGTTTGAGATTAAAATACTCCATAAAACTCATGTATTCCGTTTGAATTATTTTATTCTGAAAATTCAGTTCCAAATGATATGATTTATCGGGATTTGTCAGTGATCCGACCGACAGAAAACCGCCCCTTAAATAAGCACGAATACAGCACCTGTCTTCTAAATCGTATCTATGATATTCGATACCTTCTCTATCGGCATCCAAACAAATTCCAATCTCTTTTAGGAATGACCTTTGTTCGTCGTTATCTAAAAGATTATTAAAATCTATTCTGTATACCACGTGTTTTTTTAACCGGGGTGTCTTTTGACCATAGATTTCAGGTCCTTTTTTAACAACATTTTTTATTTGTGTGTATAAATACCTTGATAACAATCCATGTTCGGTAATAAACGTCAGCGTCTTTTTTCTTTTGGTTTTTCGAAATATCAGGCCTGTCCTAAGTATTGCCGCTATTTCGGCCTTTTTACAGCATTGTTTGCAATCAACTCTGATTAATTCATCTTTTATGTCCGAAGAAAATGACATTACATCTCCCCCTATGCAGCCTAATCTTTTATCGTTATTTAAATTAATAAATATTCTTTAATTTACTAACGGCATATAGTCTTCAACATAAGATCTGAGTATTTCCGATACGCTCCAGGCTTGCGCAAAGCAGCCCCTTGGAACAAGCGGCTCGTTACCGTCAAAGATTTCCGATATACTGCCAAGGCATGCGTCGCGCAAATGATCCTGAAACGGAATAAAAAAAGATTCCAACTGCTTTTTAATATTTTGTTTGTCTTTATACACACGCGCGTATGCTGAAATAAACCGGCCAAGCGGCCATGCCCATACGGTTCCCTGATGGTATGCGCCGTCCCTTGCGAACTGGTCACCGGCGTATATCCCCCTGTACTGCGGATCATTCCGGCTTAGAGTTAAAAGGCCCATTGATGTATAAAGCTGTTCATAGACAGAATCAACAACACATTTGGCCAGTGCGCCGTCCAAAACCGGAAATGAAAGGCTTACCGCTATTATCTGATTCGGCCTCATTTTATTGTCTTTTTCCTGATCACCGACAACATCAAACAGGCAATTTCCGCGTTCATTCCAGAATTGTTCAACAAAAGCCTTTTTTACTTTACCGGCAAGGGCACTGAATTCGTCACCGTTTCCATCTATCTCCCGCATAATCTCAGCCATGACCATAAGCGCGTTATACCACAGCGCGTTTATTTCAACAGCTTTACCGTGCCGCGGTGTTACAACCCAGTTCCCTGCTTTTGCATCCATCCATGTAAGCTGGGTTTCGGCATTCCCGGCTGAAATAAGATAGTCTTTATCCATCCTTATATTAAACAAAGTTCCGTTTTTATAGCTGTTTATGATATTTATCATAGATTTAAGCAAATGTTTATCAATAAAATCGGAATCCTTTGTATATTGAAAGTATTTATAAACAGCCTCAAAATACCATAATGACGCATCAACGGTATTATAGGCCGGATCCCCTGTTCCATCCGGAAAAACATTTGGCAAAAGTCCGTCCTTTTCATATAACGCAAATGTGTAAAGAATATCGCGAGCTTCCTCATACCGGCCGGTTGCCAGGGTCAGGCCCGGCAGCGCAATCATCGTGTCCCTGCCCCAGTCGGTAAACCACGGATATCCCGCTATAACCGATTTCGAATTTGTTGACTTTCGGTATACGATAAATTTATCCGCCGCTGATACAAGAAGCCTTAAGAATTGATCCTCGGGCAGGCCGTTCAATATTGTATCCTGCCTTTTTATTTCATCATTTATTATTCTTTCCCCGTCCAAGGAGGTTATAGGGTCATCAACGCTGCAGACAACGGTTATTGTTTTTTCGTCACCCGGGTTTAACTCTATTTCATAAAAACCGGGAATAAAATGGTCTTCAGTGCCGTTTAAACCGCGCTCATGTTCGTAGTAATAATCCATATTATGAAAAAAACAGTGATTTTTCATAACAACCTTGCCCTCAGAGCAGTCAATCCATATTCTTGTCCCCATATCATATGGGGTAATTTCCATTCTTCTTCCGTCGGCGTCTGCCGAAAATGTCATGTATTGATGAAAAGAAAGATAGTGATAGTTCCTGAAGTTAACAAGCGGAGTAAGCTGAATTGAGCCTTTTCTTCCTATATTTGATATATTGTATACTACGACTGCCTGATTCATGCCATACCTGAGGCATATTCTTTTTTTTATTTTCGTGGTACCAATACGGTAGTGAAATTCCGGTAATCCATTATTAAAATGAAAAGCTTCAAGGTGATATTCACCGTGCGCTGCAAAATCATGTGTTTTGAAAGAGTGAAGAAAATACTCCCCTCCGTCCAGTTCAATTCGCTCGCTTATCTGAGATAAAATTAAATATCTCTCTACAGGGGGAACGAGCGACGCAACAAGAAGGCCGTGATAACGCCTTGCGTTCATGCCGATTATAGTACCGCTTGAAAAGCCTCCTATTCCGTTCGTCAGCAGCCACTCTTTCTGGATTCCCTGTTCCTGTGTCTTCCAATATGACTTGCCAAAATACATCGTATAATTACCTGCCGATACGTTCGATATTATTGCAAATACTCATAACCGCATCCGCCAGTTTGGCGGGATCATGACGGATAAAAAAACCATCCCTGAGTTGAATCAAATCCCTTTCGACAAGCTGTATCCCAAACTTTTTAATTCTTGCCGAATCCACCTTAACCGCCTCGGCTCCCTCTGATTTATAACGCTTATAAACCGAATCGGGTATTCTCTGCGTATTTACTATGCAGTAATCGAAAAGCCTTTCATTATTCGCATGTCTGTGTATTGCCTCTATATGATCGCATACAGTATATCCTTCGGTTTCACCCGGCTGAGTCATAATATTGGCAACATATATTTTTATCGCGTTTGATTTAATAATCCTTTCAACTACGCTATCCACAAGAAGATTCGGAATAATACTTGTATATAAACTCCCGGGCCCTATGATAATTACCGCAGCATTATCAATTGCCGCTAAGGCGCTTTCAAGGGGCTTTACATTTGTTTTGTCCAAATATAGCCTTTTTATACGTCCTGGATGAAATAAATGATGCTCGCCGATGCGGGACTCACCTTTTATTATTGTGCTGTCTTCCAATTCGGCTATTAAATTTATGTTCTCGCTTGTTACCGGCAAAACAGTCCCCGTTACTGCTAAAACTTCGCTCATGTTCCTTACGGCGGTTTCAAAGTTTTCGCTGATTCCGCTCATCGCCGCAAGAAAAAGGTTTCCAAAAGACTGTCCTTTCAGATCTCCGTCCGTAAACCGGTATTGCAGCAGTTTTTCCATTTGCGGTTCGGTTTCAGCCAGCGCAAGTATGCAGTTTCGTATGTCCCCGGGTGGAAGCATCCCAAGATTCTTCCTTAACATACCTGAAGAACCGCCGTCATCTGCCACCGTTATTATAGCCGACAGGTTTGAAGTATGCATTTTCAGTCCCCTTAGCATCGTAGATATGCCTGTACCGCCGCCAATAACCGCAATATTGGGGCCTTCTTTTAACTGAGAACGGCGGTATATGTTTTTTCCTATATCAAGCATATTGTTTGACAGCGGCATTTGACCGTTTTTTGTAAGCTGAAGAAGCGCAAGGATAATTTTTCTGAAACAATTGAAACAAAGGACAATGCCGGCTCCGCTTAACAGCAGGGCGGCGATAAGCTTCACGGTTTCTATTCTGGTACCGTAAACAAATACCGCAATACCGGTAAAAATAAGCAGCAATCCGAATAGACCGCTTGATAGCCACTTCCTGTATTTATATGTTGCCGAAAGCAGCCTAAAAGGCTTCATTTTTATATCTCCTGTTATCCTTTTCTATATCCCTGTGTTCCAATATAACACTGCTGTTTTTTGACTTTAATATATCAAACAGCCTGTTTGCGATAGATACCGAACGATGCTTGCCTCCGGTGCAGCCGATACCGATTACAAGCTGGTTTTTGCCTTCCTTCACATAATACGGTATCAAGTAATCGAGCATATCCACTAATTTGGATAGAAATGCGCGGCTTTCATGAAAGCCCAGTACATAATCGCTTACTTCCTGATCATTTCCGGTAAGCATTTTCATTGAATCAATATAGTATGGATTTGGAATAAAACGAACGTCGAACACAAGGTCACAGTCAATAGGAAGCCCGTATTTAAACCCGAACGATATAACGCTGATAATAAGGCTTGAAAAAGGTTTCCCTTCCACGAACAAATCCAGTATCTCCTGCTTTAGCTGCCGCGGTGTAAGATTTGATGTGTCTATTATATAATGCGCTTTTTCTTTAACCGGCTGAAGGATCTTTCTTTCCTCAACAATTCCGTCGTTAATACGTCCTTCCGGTGAAAGCGGGTGCATCCTTCGTGTTTCCTTGAACCTTTTTACCAAAATATTGTCCTGGGCGTCAAGGAATAGTATTTTGTACGATATCCCATATGCGGCGAGTGAATCTAAAGCCGGAAAAAGATCAAGAAACATTGAACCGCCCCTTATATCCATGATAAGAGCGATTTTCTCCATTTTATTCCTGCCCTGAAGGCAGATTTCAGCAAATTTCGGAATCAGTGAAGGAGGCAGATTATCCACACAGAAATAACCTATATCTTCAAAGTACTTAACGCACAGGCTTTTTCCGGCGCCCGACATCCCGGTAATTATTAAAAACTGCACGGCTTTATCCTCCAAGTATTTTTACTTCATGTTCAAGTATAACACCCGAGCATTGATAAACACGTTCTTTTACGTATTCTATCAATTTTATAACATCGCCTGCTGTGGCATCTCCGGTATTTACAATAAAACCGCAGTGTTTTTCGGAAATCTTCGCGCCACCTATGCGGTATCCCCTAAGGCCCGCGTCCTCAATCAACTTACCCGCAAAAAATCCCTGCGGCCTTTTAAATACGCTTCCGGCGCTTGGCAGCTCCAAAGGCTGTTTCTCCCTGCGGCACGTGTTAAAATATCTCATTTTTTCTTTTATAGCACTGATTTCTCCTCTTTGAAGCCTCATTTTTACCTCTACGACAATCAGCTTTTTTTTCTGTATTCGGCTTGACCTGTAAGTAAAATCATGCTCCGCTCCTTTTAAAAGCAGCAGATTTCCCTGCTCGTCAACGCAGGATGTTTCTGTAACGACATCCTTCATTTCACAGCCATACGCGCCTGCGTTCATAGCAACGGCGCCGCCTATTGTTCCCGGTATGCCCGACGCAAATTCCATGCCTGAAAGTGAGTTTAACATTGCCGTATTCGATACGGCAGCCAATGATGCACCCGATAGTGCAGTAATTTCATCACCGCTGACATTAATATCAGCAAAATTATCCGCTATCTTAATAACCACTCCGGAATATCCTTCATCGGATACAATAAGGTTTGTTCCGTTCCCGATGACATAATACGGGATATTCATATCAATAAGTATTTTTATTATATCTACGATTTCTTTTTTACATGATGGTAAAATGAGCGTTTTCACAATGCCGCCAACCCGCATCGATGTATGCTCTTTCATTGGCACATCATGAAGAATCCTATCCTCGCTTATTATACTTTTAATTTTTTCTATTAAAACACACCACCTGTCATTTTTCATAAAGATGCTCCTAAGTGATATGGATTTCGGGTTGAGGGTTTCGGATCATATCATATAGAATTAGTGTTAGTCATATTATTATTGTATTTATACAACGGCCTGTTATACCTAACCGTAAATCTTTTGTGTAAGGTGTCCGGTTTATGCCTCGCTATTAGGCATTGAGTTTTTCTCTATTTCCCTTATAACCCTTTCACTTAATACTTTTGCAGCGTTATAGCCCATTTTTTTCTGCCGGTGGTTTATCGCCGCAACTTCAATAATAATTGCAAGGTTTCTTCCCGGCCTTACCGGAACAGTCAAAGAAGGTATTCTAAGCCCAAGTATTTCGGTATATTCATCATGTATCCCAAGGCGGTCATACTGCTTTTTCGTGTCCCAAAGCTCCATATTCACTACCAGATTAATACCTTCCGTCATTTTAACCGAGCCTACCCCGTAAAGGTTTTTAACATCTAAAATCCCTACGCCTCTTATTTCTATAAAGTGACGTATTATGTCAGGCGAACTTCCAACGAGGGTTTTATTCGAAACCTTTCTTATTTCAACAACATCATCGGCAACAAGGCGGTGCCCGCGTTTAACAAGCTCAAGAGCCGTTTCGCTTTTTCCTACTCCGCTTTCGCCGAGCATCAAAATACCTTCACCGTATACTTCAACTAATACTCCGTGCTTTGAGCAGCGCGGAGCAAGCTCCACATTCAAATAATAAATAAGATAGCTTGCGAAGCGAGATGTCTCTTCATTTGTTCTTAAAAGAGGCCTTCCGTATTTAGTGGCAATTTCGACCATTTCCGGGAAAGGTTCTTTGCCCCTGGCAATTATCAAACATGGGAACTCCTGGGTGAAATAAGTGTCAAGGCTTGCATACCTTTCTTCATATGATAAATTTTCCAAATAAGCCATTTCAACGGCTCCGATTAATTGTATCCTGTCGGCTCCGAAATATTCAAAGAAACCGGCAAGCTGCAAACCAGGACGGTTAATATCGGAAGTAGTTACCGGAATATCATGGGCTCCGGGTACACGATTTAATTCTTCAAGGCCAAATTCACTTATTACTTTCCCTAACGGAACATTGTATGATGGCTTCCGCATCACTTTCACCACCTATATACCTAAAATTTTGATCACAGTTTTCCGCATTTCATCCTTTTCACATACGGTATTGTGCAGTATTTCTTTTTTGTCCAGATTCTTCAAACCATCCGGTATATTCCACCCTGTTCTTTCCGATAAAAGTTCCAAAAGCTCAAACTCGTCCTTTTCATCCGCTTCATCTCCAAAAAGCGCCTTCGCGACGCTGCTGTTAAACTTGAACGGACTGGCGGTTGAAACAATCACCGTTTGCGTCATGTCTGACGTGTAAATCATATATTTGTCATAAACATCAACCGCTACGGCAGTATGGGTATCCAACAGGTATCCGCAGTCTTCATACACACTTTTTATGCTCGCAATCGTTTCGGCATCTGTGGATGAATCGCCCCAAAAGACTTTACGTATCCGCTCTTTTGTTTCATAATCAACTGAGTAAATTCCTTTTTCGGATAGATCCCGCATCCAGCTTCTAATCATTTCGGAATCTCTGCCGTTCATTTCATAGAGTAAACGTTCAAGATTACTGGATATAAGAATATCCATCGACGGTGAAAGGGTTCTGAAAAAGTCTCTCCGCCTGTCATACACCCCTTTAATTATGAAGTCGGTTAAAACATTGTTTTCGTTAGAAGCGCATATCAGCCGGTTAACAGGCAGCCCCATGTCATATGCGTACCAGGCCGCAAGAATATTCCCAAAATTGCCGGTTGGAACAACGAAATTTATCTTATCACCTATCTTTATTACTTCTTTTTTTATCAGGTCCGCATACGCTGAAAAATAATACACGATTTGCGGCACTAACCTTCCCCAGTTGATTGAATTAGCGGAAGAAAACTTCATACCATTCTGATTTAAACAATTTATTACAGTATCATCGGTAAAAATTCTTTTTACACCATTTTGGGTATCGTCAAAATTCCCTTTTACCGCTGCCGCATATGTATTTTTCCCTTCCTGCGTAACCATCTGAAGCTTTTGAATCTCACTTACCCCTTTATCGGGGAAAAAGACAATAATGCGTGTGCCGTCAACATCGGCAAAGCCGTCAAGGGCCGCTTTTCCGGTATCGCCGGATGTAGCCACAAGAATGACAATTTCACTTTTTTCTCCTGTCTTTTTAATTGCTTTTACCATTAAATGCGGCAGGATCTGCAGTGCAATATCTTTAAACGCGCATGTGGGGCCGTGCCATAATTCCAGAACATGAAGCTGATCGTTTAATTTAACGACCGGCGTTATTTCAGCACTTGAAAAATTATCTCCGTATGCACTGTCTATACACTCTGAAAGCTCTTCATATGTATAATCAGACAAAAAAAGTGACAAAATCTTTTTTGCCCTTTCCTGATATGTGTCATTTACGATACCTTCTATAAATTTTAAGTCTACGGACACTTTTTCTTTTGGGACATAAAGGCCTCCGTCCGGTGCTATTCCGGTTTTTATCGCCTCGGCGGAAAAAACATCCTTCGAACCGCCCCGGGTGCTTTCATATTTCATGTAAAAATCTTCCTTTCAAAGCCAGAAGCTGAATGCGCCGCTGTTTACAATCGCATTACAGTTATCAATCTGTTTGATTATACTTATAATAATATAATTCATATAAAAAATCAAAATTAATTTGCCAGTTCATAAGGCGGTTTTGGCTTTTCACGGGTTACTTATTCAGACTTAAGAAGGACTATTGTATAGTAGTTAGGAAAATAGCGTTTATATGTTGTTGCATCGAAATTTGTAAAACAATAGAAATTTTTACGTATTATAAATGTAACTTTGTTCACGATTTGTTCATAAGTTTAATCTTCTCTTAATGGTAATATTACCAATGTTATGCTATACTTTAGATGTAACAACATTCATAGACTTTTTTTCATTTTGTTCCTCCTTTTAATAATAGATGTTGTTTAAGTTTATATGAGTTTAGGTTATTTATAGAAGCACATTAGAAAATGTCATTATTATATAGGTACATATTGATATGTGCTTTTTTTCTCCCCTTATTTCCTAATTTGCCTGTCTAAATAAGTAATTATTTCAAGCTGCTATTCGATTTCAATAAGCTTTACTTCAGGCCTCTCAAAAACAACATTACCAAGTGCCAAAAGTTTTTCTTCGTTCAGTTCCGGAAATGAATCCCGTTCAGGCTGACCGATTACAATATACTTTATTTGGTATTTTCCAAGTATTTTCCTGGTCATATCAATATCAACGGACTCATAAACCGTTTTGACCTCTTCAACCCTTTCGTTTACGATATTAAAATCATTGCGCCACAACCATTCGTGAACATACCAGCCTTGTATTGTCGGAAGGCCTGTTGACATTGAAATCCTTCCGTAATATGAATAGCTGTCCCCGTTGGCTTCTAAAATGGCAGGCTGGCCCTGCACATTTTCACGCAGCCATATTACAAGGTCGTAATCATCAGGATGTTCTTTTTTCATAAACGCCAATCCGTCAAGCCCTTCATACCTTTCAGGATCAAGGTGCCTGTACCAGCTTGGGATCGCGTAAAACGGGTATATCATAGGAAGCGCAATCATTATAATCGCTATTATTTTCGCGGCCGTTATTCTCCAGTTCCTGTGTGATTGCCGGCGTATTCTGATGAAAATATAACCCGCAGCAAGGCCAAACATAATAAAAGCCTGGTAGGTAAGCTTAAACATAGTATTCGCTCTTTTGTGTTCCGCCGAATATATGTCTTTTACATACACTATCTCAGGAATAATTAATAGCCCTATCGCTGAAACACAAAGAATTACCGCGAATACATCCTCAATCGGATTTTTATCAAGCACATTTTGTATTCTTGCAATCAATGTCATCTCAGAACGGATTTTCTGCCTTTTTTTGCTGTACTCCCGCTTCAATTTAATATTCTGTTCGGTATACAATATATAAATAAAGAAAATTATTGTTAGTGTAAGCTGGTATCCCCAAAGGACGAAGAACTGATGAGGCAAAGTTCTGTCCTCTGTAAAGCGTATTCCGCCTGCCATATTATCGAAAGCCATATTGAACGGTAGGGCAAAAACTATAGAAGACGCGAGCACAATAAAGAATCTGATAAATGAAATATTTATCATTGTTTTATTATATCCATACTGCCGTATGCCGGCACAAAAAAGAGTAAAGAGCGTTACAGTCAAATAAATAGGGTAATCCCAATAATTTGACATCTGAAAGATACCTGTCAAAAGTCCAAGAAGCAGAAGTTCAGGAATAAAAGCCTCAGAAATAATATTCAACCTGTCAAAGTTATCCGGCCTTCTCTTTTGAAGCTTTCTGAAAACAGCGATAAGCAAAGCAAGCAGCGACAAGACAAAAACCATGTTTATCACATGCGCGTGCAAATCGGAAACAACAAATGAATACACCGGAAATTCATGTATTGTCTTATCCCTTGTTTCGGGATTATAACCTATATACCTTGTAGCATCCGGAAACCAGTATTTGTCACCCTCTTCAGTGAATTTCGACAAAAAGCCGTAAAAAAACGAGTGCAGATTACCGCCAAGAGAAACCAAAAATGCGGATATAATGCCTCCAATTATTTGCGCTTTCTTTTTTATTCCGAAACCTTTTAGAAGATTCGCCGCTATAACAAAGCTTAAAGCCATGCAAAAAGCAAACAGTGCCGCCATCATTATGTTATAGGCTATTTCCGTCTTTATGCCGCTTAGCCTTGTAATAAAGGCTGAAATATAGTGACCGAAATAATAATAGTTTATATTGCCGCCTGCAAACCACATATCCTTTGGAGGGACATATTCGGAACGGAGTACGCTGTTTAAGAAGCCATAATCCATAAACTTTTCCAATCCTTCAATCCTTGGATTGAAACCCCTTAAATAGGTCCAGAAGCATAATGCAAACAGAAAAAGGCTTTCTCCTGTAAAAATCCACTGCAACGCATCATAATCCGGCAGTAAAGCTTTCATTCTTTGCCTGCTGCTTAATGCATGAATGTACAATAATATCCCTGGTACAGCCGCAGCGCCAAAACAGGCAAGACGACTTACAGGTAAAACTTTGATAAATGACATAAGCCACAATATATATGAACTTACGGCAAGTCCAATTGTTTTTGATAAAAGAAAACCCCTGTCCGTAAAAGAGGAAAAAAATACATTTGACAGCGGGTAATACATAAGGCCAATAAACAGCAATGCCGCCCACCACACAAGAACGTACTGGAATTCACTTTTCAAAATAATTGCCCAGACTGCAAAAACACAAACAAACAAAACATATGGTATCAGATTTATAATTGTTTCCCGAACTTTATATGATGCGCGGTTTGTCATAACCTTCCTCCAAAAAAACAAGTTTTGGAATAATAAATATACAGTTATGGTAGAATCATTATATCAGCAGGCAGATAAATTCTCAAGGAGTGTAAATCAGAATTATGTTTGCGGTGATACTGCCAAATTTGGTATAATTTGATCGGTTTTACTTTGCTTCACGGCGGAAATTACGGAGGAAACAAAATGAGTAAAATAATTGAGTTGAAGGATAAATTTAAATCTGAATTTATGGATCCGGATTCGGTAAAAAAACTTGTCAGATATTTAATTGTCGGTATATCGACTTTTATTATTGAATATTCACTGTTCCTGTTTTTCAGGGAAATACTCCCTCTGCATGAACTAATAACAAACATTATTGTGTATTCCTTTATTTTTTGGTTTAACTTTTTAATGAATAAGTTTTTCACTTTTAAATCACGCAAAAATCTTACCAAACAGCTAATTTCCTATGGCCTTTTGTTTCTATTCAACGCTGTTGTTGGAAATATACTGCTTTTCACGGGAATAAAAATGCTGCTTGAATACCTTTTCCCCACTACCGCATGGATACCTTATTATCTGCCCAAAATACTTATTATGGTATTTATTGTATCCTGGAACTTTGTTTTATATAAAAAAGTCATTTACAACGAGTGATTAATTATATACAACTAATTGTGAGATAGTTCCGTCTTCTATCTTATGTTGACGGGAATTGGTTTAGGGATGGTAAGCATATGTGGGCAATCCTTTATATTATTTTTTCCTTCCTCCTTGGGGCAGAATTAATATTGGAACTGAAACCATACTGGGAACATCGTTTACGGTTTATTCTTAAAGATAAGCTGGTAAGCTCTTCTTTTCTATTTTTACCAGCCTCATATCTTATCGGAACACTTGTGCTTTCATGGATTACATATCTTTCAGCAGTAGTTTTCAGTTCCGCTTCCAAACCGCTGCTGCCGGCTAATATAATTTCTTTTGTTGTTGTAATTGTTTTTACTTTGGGTATTGTATTTAAAAATAGAAAAAAAACAAAAAGAGCGATATGCGATATAAAAAAATATGGATTGCCGATTCGCTTCTCAGGCATTGAATTGTTTGTTTTAATCAGTTCAACTGTTCTCTGGAGCATTTTTATGTTCCGATCTCTTTATTTAAGAGGTGATATTCTTCATACTGGGGTTTCGGCTTTCAGCGATTTTGGGGCGCACCTTCCCGTAATACGCTCTTTTTCGGCAGGCAGTAATTTTCCGGCACAATACCCTCATTTTCCTGACGGAACAATCCGCTACCATTTTATGTTCTATTTCATGGCCGGGAATCTTGAATACATGGGTATAAATTTACCGCTGGCTTTAAACCTTCCAAGCATACTGTCGATTGTTTCTTTCAGCATGCTGCTTTACGGCCTTGCAGTCAGTATTACGAAAAAAACCGCGGCGGGTTTGTTTACATTACTGTTTTTTATCTTCCGCAGTTCATTTGCATTTTTCACGTTTTCAAAAGGCTTTAATAACATAGCGGATTTTTTTCACGCCGTGCGCCATAATCTGGACGCATCAGGCGAGCGAAGGGAACATATCGGAAACACCTTAAACGAATCATGGGGCCTTTGGGCTCAAAAGGTCTATGTTAACCAGCGGCACCTTGCGTTCGCATTCGGAATAGTTATTATAGCGCTTTTTTTACTGCTGCCCGTGTTTATAGAAACTTATGAAAAACTTAAAAACATCAGGACAAAAAATAAATCGGTAATTGACATTTTTTTCACCAAAGACGCATGGATGCCGGAATATGTTGCGCCAAGCCTCATTACGGGCGTACTTCTTGGGCTTTTGGCCTTCTGGAACGGCGCTGCTGTCATTGCCGCAATATCGGTTTTATTCGTAATGGCGGCCCTTTCAAAACATAAACTGGAATTTCTTTTTACTGCCGTGCTTACCTTTATTTTATCCTTTATACAATCAAAAATGTTTGTCGGAAGCGGCACGGGAGCGGTAAGCATTAAATATAAACCCGGCTTTCTTACTGGTTCGGGTAATATTGCCGTTATATCATCGTTCTATACGGAACTTTTAGGGATCCTTCCGTTTGTTATTCTTGGGGCATTTCTGCCGTTAATTGCACGCAAAAGCAAACCAGCAGGTTATATAGCGTCTTTTGCATTCCTTACAGCGCTGTTTTTCTTAGCGCCATCAATCGGCGTTCTTCAGGGTATAATAATTATCGCCGTATGTACGTGGTTTTACCTTTATATTGCCGGCAAATACCCTGAAGGAATAAAAACTTCAACACTGCTGCTAATACCTGTTTTCACCGCTCCTATTATACTTGCTTCAACCCTTCAGCTTACACCGGACATTACCGTAAACCATAAATATATCATCTTCGCGATAATTCTTCTTAACATCATTGTGTCCGAACTGTTTTCAACTATGATTGAATCAGGCAAAACCACCGTTATTGTCCTGACCGTATCCATGACATTGATTATGATCTCGACGGGAATAATAGATATGATAACTCTTTACAACCTTGACAGGAACAGTGTATCCTATAATCAAAGTGAGCCGCTTCAAAAGTGGGTGCTTAGCGAAACAAATACCGATGATATTTTCCTTACCCACTACCATACCCATTACGGAGCTCCGATGTCCATTTTCCTTTCCGGGAGAATGGTATATAACGGATATCCGTATTTTACGGTTACTGCGGGATATGATATAACACAAAGAGAGCGCAACATGAAAAAAATATATGAAGCCGCTGATTCCGAACAACTGCGCGAGCTGGCAATTACGGAAGGAATAAGATATATTGTTGTTGAAGAACAGAACAGAAATACAAGCGAATACACAGTAAATGAAGAGTTGTTATATAAAACATTCGAGGTTGTTTTCAAAGACCCTGCTAAATATATTGTTGTTTTTTCAGTGCGTTGAAAAAATTGTATTTCATCAATAAATCGGAAACTGGAGGCTATTCAATAATGGAAATTGCTGTGATAGGAGCCGGAGCAACCGGGTTAACGGCCGCATGGAAATTATCGTTAAAGGGAAATAATGTTACCGTCTATGAGAAAAGTGAAAGGCTTGGAGGCCTGTGCTCCGCTATAACTGTCGGAGATGATATGCTTGATATTTTTTATCACCATGTTTTTACAAACGATACTGTTTTTATCGATACAGTCAGGGAACTTGGCATGTGTGATGACCTTAAATGGTATGAACCGAAAAATGTAATTTATATCAATAAAAAGGTGTATCCTTTCACATCACCGATGGACTTATTGATGTTTAAACCGTTATCGTTAATAAGCCGCATCAGGATGGGTTTAACGGTGTTAAAAGCTCGTTTTGTTAACGATTATCTCACTATTGAAGACACAACGGCTCGCGACTGGATCATCAAAAATGCCGGCAGCGAAGCTTACAACCTTGTCTGGGAACCGCTCCTCAATTCGAAATTCGATATCGATTCCGATATGATTTCAGCAACATGGATCTGGAACAAATTTAAACTTAGAGGTTCAAGCAGGGGCAAAAACATTAACAAGGAACTGCTTGGTTATATTACAGGCGGCTTTGAAAAAGTGTATAACCGCATGGCTGAAATAATTAACGAAACCGGCAGTGAAATACGTTTAAATGATCAGGTTTTTGAAATATCGAAAGAAATCGACCGTTTTAGGGTTAAAAGCGCCGCCGATACCAGATATTTTGATAAGGTTCTTTTCACCGCTTCCCCGCAGAAATTGTCGTATGTTATAAAGGGCATGGGTAAAACCTGGCTGGACTCTATACGTAAAATTAAATATAAAGCCAATATATGCATGATTCTTGAACTGAAAAAAAGCTTGTCTGAAAATTATTGGATGACCGTAGCTGATAAGGAGTTTCCATTCGTTCTTGTAATTGAGCACACAAACCTTGTGAAAGAACATAAATACGGTTCACATATCGTTTATCTGTCAAGATATTTAGATCCATCCCACGAATTATTCAAAATGGATGATGAAACTACAAAAGCTCTGTTTCTTAACGGGCTGAAAAAGATATTTCCGGATTTTTGCGAGGACTGGATATTAAATATCCACCTTAACCGCGCATTGGATGCCCAGCCGGTTGTAAGGACCGGATACTCCAAGCTTATTCCCGATTTTGAAACACCAATGAAAGGGCTATACCTAACATCAATGGCTCAGATATATCCCGAAGACCGCGGACAGAATTACGCGATAAGGTCTGGGCTTGAAGCTGCGGAAAGTATTTCATCTTAGGCCATGTCACGCAATATACGGCATAAAATTTCTTGGCCTTGAAATCGCTAATAAATAGATAAGGAAAGGAAGAATGCAATGAATACCGTTTGTTCCGTTGTCGTTCCGATGTATAACGAAGAAGACGTGCTAATGGAAACATACCGCCGTCTTACCCATGTTCTTAAAAACAGCGGACTTGAATATGAAATTGTGTTTATTAACGACGGCAGCAGTGATAAAACAGGACAATTACTAAGGGAAATCTGTGATACAGATACGAGGGTTAAGCTAATTGATTTTTCAAGAAACTTTGGCCATCAGATAGCAATAACAGCCGGTATGGACTATTCATCCGGTGAATGTATAGTCGTTATAGATGGTGATCTTCAGGATCCTCCCGAACTGATTCCGGAAATGGTTAAAAAATGGCGTGAAGGGTATGATGTTGTTTACGGAAAGCGGGTGTCCAGAAAAGGTGAAAGTTTTTTTAAACGTGCAACAGCCGCCTTTTTTTACAGGTTTTTAAGAAGCATGACCGACGTGAATATGCCCGTAGATACCGGTGACTTCCGCTTAATTGACGCAAGGGTCCGTGACGCGTTAAAACATGTAAACGAAAGAAACAGATATATCCGCGGCCTTGTGAGCTGGCTTGGCTTTAAACAAACATCAATTGAATTTGAAAGGGACGAACGTTTTGCGGGCGAAACAAAATACCCATTAAAGAAGATGTTAAAACTTGCTGCTGACGGTATTACATCTTTTTCCTATAAGCCGTTAAAGCTCGCTTCATACATTGGTACTATTATATCGATAAGCAGCTTCCTTTATTTGATATATGTTTTGGCGCAAAGGATTTTTTTTCCCGAAACCGTCCAGGCAGGCTGGGCTTCGATACTTGCCGTCAGTCTTTTCTTTAACGGCATTACATTACTTATGCTTGGAATAATCGGCGAGTATATAGGCAGGATATATGACGAAGCAAAAGGCAGACCTTTGTATATCATCAGGGAGACAAGGAACCTGCACGATAATAAGCAGCCGCTGACACGCGAATAAGGATTTTAAATTATATCGGTTGATTTAATACCTGTCTTTAAAACAATGCTTCGAAGCAGCGGTGAATACATTGCAGGACATTTCATATTTTTTACGGCTATGCTCCGCTTCATGCCTGAAACAAGTTTCCTGTATCTTCGCTGAAAATCGTCTATGCCGTCATTTAACGCTCTGGCAAGACAATATGAACTTTTCAGCGCATAACTTATTCCCTCCGCTGAGCTGGGGCTTATAAAACCTGCGGCTTCACCTGTCAGAGCACAGGTTTCATCGCCGGTATATATTGTCGACAGATCTTTCGGCCGGAATATGAAAGATCCTTCCCTCTTAATCTTTTTTCCGTATACAACCCCGTAGTCCCTAAGTCTCATTTTAAGCATTTTATAGCGATCAAGGGCAAGGTTATCCTTTTTTAACGCCGAGCCGATTATTAAGGTTTTTTCTTTTGTAATCATCCATGAATAGAAATCGGTTATTGTCTTGTCAAAAATTGCGGCATAATATGGCACCGTATTATCTGTTTCAAACCATTCCTGTATTGCAACATAAACGGAAGGAGTCTTTTTGTCGGGGAAAAACATACGCCTGACCGTAGAATTTCCGCCATCCGCACCGACAATTATACGTGCTTTTTCACTGTATGAACTGCCGTTGTATGTAAAAGATATCCTCACAAATCCGGACTCACTGCTGTATGTTTTAAGCGTGCAACCCAGGGCGAGGTCTACACTTTCGGGAACCTTCGAAACAAGCCACCGATCAAACGCCAGCCTGTCAATATTTAAGTAAAAACGCTGGTAATACCTTTCGATTTTGTTATCAAGATCAATAGTCTGCACCAAAAAAAGCTGCGGATCAACAAGAATTGAAACAGGAACCGCCATTCCCATGCTGCCAAGCATATTCTGCGCGTCCGGGGCTAATAAACCACCGCAGCATTTATGAATTCCGGGATATTTATCATTCGTAACATCCCGCTTATCCAAAAGCAAAACTTTATACTTTTTGTCCAGAAACCTTGCCAAATTACATCCTGCAGGCCCAGCTCCAATTATCGCAATGTCATACATGCTGTCACCATTAAAACCGTTAGTAAAAATTTAAAAAGTAACGGAAAAATTGCTCTTTTCCCCATTACGCTATAGGAAAAATTTTAACATTACATAAAAGCCGTTGTCAAGCGCGGCACGAACATAAGGCCAAGTGCCTGTTTATCTTTTATTTCTTCAAAACAAAACCCGAAAGAAGTTATTAAAAGCAGCAAAGCCTTTGTTAATCAAAGGCTTTGTAATGTTCTATGGTGGGAGAGGGTGGATTCGAACCACCGAAGCTCTATAGCAACAGATTTACAGTCTGCCCCCTTTGGCCGCTCGGGAACTCTCCCATATTCATTTTTGATACTGCGTTCAAAACGAACAATTAATATAATACAAGAGGAATTATGCTTTGTCAACATCAAAATTCAGGTAAGAACGAATATTTGTTGCCGACACTATTTCCGTTGGCTACTATTTAGATATTGCTCTATGAAGTTCTGTACAATAGTTCAAATGGCAATTGCTGAACAATATTTCCGCGGGTCCTGCTTCGGGTGTTTCGTTTCCTAAGTCGACAAAGCACGTACCGATTAACACGCTTTAGAACTTGTACATTTATCACACAGAGGTCTCCATACCCCGGGTCGCTCATTAACCCGCTCCATAATTGCTGGTTCGCAGCGGGGCTCTGGAGCATGTCGCCCGTCGTCACCGAAAACACCCGAATCACCCGCTGTCTGTTTGGAATGAATATGTGGGCTGCTTGTACAGACATGAAATTGAAGAACTATTGTACAATAGTTCTTTATATAGAGCGCGTCTTATTCTTTAACGTATCCTTTTTTGACCGCATCTTCGATAATCTGTTTGGCATAATCCCACAGTTTATCCGATCCATCTTTCATTAACCGGTTCCGTTCAATAACCTGCTTCTTGGATATGCCATGTTTTTTCCACGACATACCGTCGGCGGTATAATTAAGCAGGACAGGCTGAAGGCGGTCAAGAGCGGCCGCGAATTTTGCTTCCGCGGTTTCCATCTTTTCAAACTCTTCCCACAGCTCAAACATTTCATCACGCTGATCATCCGGCAGAAGCGAAAAAATCCTGTTCGCGCACTTCTCTTCCCTTTCTCTTTTATCAAGTTTTGCCTTCTCGTCATAGCAGTAAGTATCGCCAGCGTCAATTTCCACAATGTCGTGAATTATGACCATCTTAATAACTTTTAATAAATCCACCTGTTCATTTGTATGTTCACTAAGCAGAACGGCCATCAAAGCAAGGTGCCATGAGTGTTCGGCATCATTCTCATACCTGGATTTATCCGAAATCAGCGACTGCCTGTATATCGTTTTTAATTTGTCCGTTTCAATAATAAATGATATTTGTTTTTTTAATCTGTCCATTTACACTCCTATAGCATACTAAATCATTTTTTCCATCAGTTGTATGCTCCTTTGGACAAAAGCCGTCATTGCTTCAGGTTCAAGCGGTTTATGAGTTAACATCGCAAGATCGTAAATCTGCCTAACTAAAAGCTTTATATCTTCCTCTTTCTCACTGCTGTCGATATTCTGAACCAAAGCACTTACAAGCTTGTGGTTCCGGTTTACCAACAGAGTTTCTTCATTAGGGAACATACCACTCATTTCTTTACCGCCAAACATACGGCTCATTTCCTGCATTCTTCTTGAATGCTCATTAAGCAGTATCATAGCCGGTGTCGATTCTGACTTCAACTTCTCGACCTTAACATTTAAATCCTTGTTGCCCAAAACATCCTTAAAAAGCTTTTCAATCTTTTCGTTTATTTCCTTTGCTTCCTTTTCATCCTCATCCTTTGCTTCATCCTTAAGGTTTGAGGTTATCTCGGCATCTATGCGCAAAAACTTAAGATCCGTGTTCTTCGATTCGAGAAAACTTATAAAATGGTTGTCAATAAGGGTATTAAGTACCACCGCTTCCATTTCATTTTCCTTAAACATATTAATGTAATGTGCCTGCTGGTTAACATCATTCACATAATATACGATGTTTTTATTTTTCTCTTTATTTCTGTCAAGATACTCGTTAAGTGTTACAAACTCGTCGTTTATAGTTTTAAATATAATAATATCCTTAACCCTGTCATAGAATCTATCTTCCCGGATACATCCGTATTTAACAAACGGGTTGATATCATCCCAGTACTTTGTGTAATTTTCCTTTTCTTTTTTATACAATAGGGTTAATTTATCAGCCACTTTTTTCGTAATGTGTCTTGAAATCATCTGTACGTAACCTTCGTTCTGAAGGAAGCTGCGCGAAACATTAAGCGGGAGATCCGGGCAATCCAGCATACCCTTCAGCATAAGAAGGAATTCAGGTATTACCTCTTTAATATTATCAGCCACAAACACCTGGTTGTAGTAAAGCTTTATTTTGCCCTCCATAGTGTCAAATTCGTGCTTGAGTCTTGGGAAGTATATAATGCCCTGCATTCTGAAGGGATATTCCATATTAAGGTGTATCCAGAATAACGGGTCCTGAAACTCCAAAAAGGTATCCCTGTAAAATTTCTTATACTCTTCATCGGTACAATCCTTTGGGTTTTTCTTCCACAACGGGTTTGTATCGTTTAACGGTTCAATTTCCTTCACGGCTGCTTCTGTTTTCTTATCCTTCTCTTCTTTAGCATCTGATTTGGCCGGTTTCTCGTTTTCATCAATAAGATAAAGCTCATATGGCAGAAACGCGAAATATTTTCTAAGTATTTCACGCATTTTGAAAACTTCCGTATATTCTATGCTGTCTTCTGACATAAACAGTGTTATCGTAGTACCAACCTCGTCACGTCCGGAAACATCCATTTCATATTCCGAATCGCCTCTGCTTTCCCAGCTTACAGGCTGCGCATCCTTTTGGTATGATAATGTGTCTATCCTTACTCTTTCGGCGACCATGAAAGCGGAATAAAAACCAAGGCCAAAGTGCCCGATAATTTGCTGTTCATCGGTCTTATCCTTGTATTTTTCAAGGAAATCCTTAGCACCGGAAATAGCAATCTGATTGATGTATTTTTTGATTTCATCGCCCGTCATGCCAATTCCATTGTCAATTACTTTAATTGTCTTTTTCTCTTTGTTAACCGATACTGTAATTCTAAACTTGTGTCCTTCTGCTAAATCGGTTTCTCCCATATCAGCCAGCTTTTTCAGCTTGCTTATCGCATCTGCGGAATTGGATACAAGCTCTCTGATAAAAATATCCTTCTCGGAGTAAAGCCACTTTTTAATTATCGGAAATATGTTTTCGGTTTGAATGGATATATTACCTTTCTCTTTTGACATAAATACAAACCTCCCATATACTTTACTTTTCATCCATATTGTATTTAAAAACCGGACTTTTTTATCGAACCATTTAAAAAAGCAACAAGAAGTACTTATTGCTTTTTAAAAATATTAACACATACGTTTCTTCCCTGAATAAACCATAAGTGTTTTATTGTACTTGCCTTTAATTATCATAACTTTAACATAATCGGTTGTCAATACTTTTTTAGCACTCTTGCCTTTAGAGTGCTAACCAATGAATACAGACAGCGGGTGATTAACGGGTAAAAGCAGGACCCGCGGAAATACTGCAGAATAACTCAGCGGGTGGTTCAGGTGCTTTCGGTTACGCCGGGCGACATGCTCCAGCGCCCTGCTGCTGATAGGCTACTTAAGAGCGGGTTAATGAGCGACCCGGGATATGGAGACCTCTGTACAAAAATATACAGAACCTGAAGCGTGTTCTCGGTATGTGCTTTGTCGCTCAAGTAAACGAAACACCTGAAGCAGGACCCGCGGAAATACTGTTGTTCAAAAGCTGGTATTCACATATTATTTATCTCGTTTATTAGTTCTTCAACGATTTTTTCCTCGCTGATTTTACGAATAATTTCTCCCTTTTTAAAAAGCAGAGCGCACCCATCTCCCCCCGCGATGCCTATATCCGCTTCCTTTGCTTCACCCGGGCCGTTAACCTCACAGCCCATAACAGCTATTTTTAATGGTTTTTCAATACCTTCCAACGCTTTTTCCACCTGTTCGGCAACAGAAACCAAATTGATCCTTGTACGCCCGCAGGTCGGGCATGAAATGAATTCGGGACCATACCGGTATAAACCGAGCGATTTCAGTATTTCTTTTCCCGCTCTTACTTCCTCGGACGGATCCGCTGTTAATGACACCCTGATAGTATCTCCTATGCCCCTTGACAGCAAAGCTCCTATTCCGACAGCGGATTTTATCGTTCCGCGGTATGGTGTTCCCGCCTCGGTAACTCCGATATGCAGCGGGTATTCCGTTTTTTCCGAAATTAGTTCGTATGCGGCTATCATCAGCGGGACGTTTGACGATTTAATTGATACCACTATATCGTAAAAACCGATATCCTCAAGAATCCCGATATGATTTTCCGCGCTTTCCACCAGAGCTTCCGGCGTTATCCCGCCGTATTTCTCAGCGATCCGCTTTTCGAGCGATCCCGCGTTAACTCCAACCCGGATGGGAATTCCTCTTTCATTTGCACAGGACACAACACTCTTAACTCTTTCAGCCGATCCGATATTGCCGGGGTTTATGCGTATCTTATCTGCGCCCATCTCGATTGCCTTTATTGCTAATCTATAATCAAAGTGAATATCGGCGACAAGCGGAATCGATATGCTTTTTTTTATTTCTTTAATCGACAATGCCGCATCAATGTTTGGAACCGCGACCCTGACAATATCACATCCCTCTTTTTCAAGCGCATGGATTTGCGATATCGTCGCTTTTGTATCCCTTGTATTTGTATTTGTCATCGATTGAACAGAAATTGGAGCGTCTCCTCCAATATAAAGATTGCCAACCTTAACTTTTCTTGTATTTCTATTTTTCCGCCGGCTAATATCATTCATCTTTACTCACCTTCATTGCAACTTTTCAGACATTCCCACTTAAACTATTATACTCGAACTTATTGTACAATATCGGAAACAAAGAGCTTCATTTGCAATTCACACAGGGTAAACAGCGGATGGTTAACGGGTCGAGGCATTGTTGCTGCGGTAATAATGTTCATCTTTTACCTTGTTATAAGCCTTGGAATATCATTGACAAGGGTTGCTATCAACAGCATTATGAGAAGGAAAAACCCAACCATTGAAATCCATGCTTCTTTTTCAGGGTCGAGAGGTTTTCTGCGAATTTTTTCGATCAATATTAACACAAGCTTCCCGCCATCTAACGCAGGAAACGGCATCAAGTTCATTACTCCAAGGTTTAGGCTTAAAAACGCCGTTATCTGCAGCAGATACATGAGCTTCTCGCTAAAACCCGTCCCCATTTCCACAACATCTCCTATATACGCCACAATTCCAACCGGTCCCGAAACATCACGGAAAGTAGCTTTACCTGTAAACAGCCATCCTATTGTATAAAAAACAGAACGCATTGTTGATATCGAGTTGTTAAGGCCGCTTGATATTGAACCGAAAAAATCTCCTTTTTTGTATTCAAACCATACACCAAGGTCGTAATACGTTTGAGAAGCATATGGGACTAGATCATGTATCTCTATAACATCGCCGTTTCTCTCGATCGTAATATCCACGGGCTTTTCCTTGCTTTTCTGAAGATATTCAGACAAATCGCTTCTTTCGAATATTTCCACATCATCTATCTTTTTAAGAATATCTCCCGGTATCAAGCCGGCCATTTCGGCAGGAGACCCTTTCTCCACCCTTTGTATGACATTGCTGCCTTTCCCTTCGGAATTCTCAACAACAATACCTATAAGATATAACGGTATTGTTTTTTTCGGGGTTACCAATGTGCGTCTGATTCCTTTTTCACCTATACGCCGGTATGCTATTTCCGTAGGTTCTCCTTCAGAAACATACAGCAGCACTAATAAATCGTTCGGATGGAAAATATGCTTACCGTCAAACGATATTATTTTGTCTCCTTCTTTTATTCCCGCATCCGATAAGGGTGAACCGTCATTTAGTTTTGTGATTACACGTGTGTTATACCCCATTGAAAAAGAGATGATTGTCATTATTATTATCGCAATTAAAATATTCATTACAGCACCGGCAGCAACAATAACAGCTCTTTTCCACGCGGATTTGTTGCTAAAGGCACGCTCATCCGAAGAAGCCTCTTCTTCGCCTTCCATTTTTACAAATCCACCCATTGGTATTGCCCTAATCGAATACTTCGTTTCTCCTCTTTGCCATGAATAAAGTTTGGGCCCCATGAAAATTGAAAATTCTTGAACTTTAACACCGGCTTTTCTGGCGGCAATAAAATGGCCCAGTTCATGTATAAGGATTAAAAAACTTAACGCTATAACAGCTAATATTATGTTCATATGAATACCTACTCCTATTTTGACTTTAATCTCCATTTACCTGCAAATGACATTTTATTATTTACAGTGATGGACGGACATCAGTATATTTATACTATATATATTATACGAACAGTTATGTACTCCGCTCAACAAAATGTACTTTTTAATGTTTGCGCAGAGAATATAATCGCATTACTTCTTCCCTTGCCCATCTGTCAACATCTATTATATCATCCAATGACGGATCTACAATTACTTTATGATTATCCATAACATTTTCTATTATGTCCATAATATCCATGAACTTAATTTGACCTTGCAGAAACAATGAAACAGCGACTTCGTTTGCCGCGTTCATCGCCGAAGGCATGCTTCCTCCGATTTCTGCCGCCTTATACGCAAAGCTCAAACATCTAAAAACTTTTATATCGGGTTTCTCAAACGTAAAAGTATTTATTTTACAAAAATCTACTCTCTCAATATTATTTTTAACGCGGCACGGCCATGTAAGCGCATACTGTATAGGGATTCTCATATCCGGAACCCCCATTTGTGCTATAATTGACCCGTCGACATATGATACCATTGAATGTATTATGCTCTGGGGGTGAATTAAAACCTCAATTCCGGGCAAATCAATATCGAATAACCATTTTGCTTCAATAACTTCAAGGCCTTTATTCATCATTGTAGCCGAATCTATCGTAATCTTGCTTCCCATAGTCCAGTTCGGATGCTTCAATGCCTGTTCAATAGTAACCTCCTTAAGCTGTTCGGATGTAAACCCGCGAAACGGACCGCCTGAAGCAGTCAGTATCAATTTTTCAATATCCTGCTTCCTATTGCCGGACATGCTTTGAAATAAAGCGGAATGCTCACTGTCAACGGGCATTATTCTTATGTTTCGGGATTTTGCGGCCTCCATTACAAGCCGGCCTGCAGTAACAAGCGTTTCTTTATTTGCAAGAGCAATATTTTTGCCTGATTCAATGGCTTTTATCGTCGGAATAAGGCCAGCAATACCTACAACCGAAGTCAAAACGGTATCCGCTCCGGGAAATTCGGCAAGCTCAATTATTCCTTCCAATCCATATACCACTTTTATCGGAGTGTCGCTTAAACGCTGTTTTAAATCACTGCCTTTTTCAGGATCCATTACAGCGACGATTAATGGATTGTATTTTCTTGCCTGTTTTTCGAGGACCGATATATTGCTGCCTGCAGCAAGACCAACAACACGAATATTTAAGCGTTCACAAACATCCAGCGCCTGACTTCCTATTGAACCTGTCGATCCGATAATAATTAATGCTTTTGCCATATATTATCTCCATAAATAACCTGATGATAAATTATTGTATCTTGCTCTGATTAAAGAGCAAAAAAGCTTTATATAAAAAATTGCAGATAAAAATAAATAGCCGGGGCAACAAACAGCAGGCTGTCGATTCTATCTAACAGTCCGCCGTGTCCAGGCATAATATGCCCGAAATCTTTGATCCCTACGCTTCTTTTTATTGCTGAAGCGGCCCAATCACCAAGCTGTGCGATCACACCGCATATAAGCCCTATTAATATGTAATGGAAGTGTGGTATGTTTATCCCTGCGTAAAGGTTGGCATAAAAATATCCAAAAGCCGTCGTGCAAACGATGCTTCCAATAACCCCTCCTATCGCTCCCGCAACTGTTTTATTCGGGCTTATCTTGGGCAGCAGTTTCCTTTTACCGAACAGTTTTCCTGTAAAATACGCAAATATATCGGTTGAGAATGTCCCCACAAAAATGATCCATACCAGTTCAAAGCCGTTATCCATACACCTTACAAGGAATACAAATGATAAAAGGAATGGAACATAAATAATACCTAAAAGTGTTACGGCAATATCATCAAGAGTAAATTGTCTTTTGTTAAAAATTAACTGCATCATTAAATAGAAAATTACAATATAAATAATTAAAAAGACGATATTTCTCTGAAAAAGTGTCCTTGACAATGCTCCTAATGTCGTTTCTATCAAGTCTGATGCAAATGAATGGGAAATAATATACAGCAAAAACATCACACAGGAAAAAAAGCCTACTATCCTTACTGGATAATACTCTACCTTTCTTACGGATTGATAAAACTCATACAGAGCGACTATTGACACTGCGAATACGGTAATTCCCATTACAAAGGGCGGCTGAATCATTATGAATATCAACGCAATAGCGGCAAGCACTGCACTTATTATTCTTTTTTTCATTAAGTCCTCCAATTAGTCGGGGATTTGTAAAATGCTCATTTCACCCCACCGAACCGGCGGCTTCGGTTCTGATAGTCCAATATCGCATTATGAAAATGCTTCTTTTTAAAATCCGGCCAAAGTACAGGTGAAAAATAAAACTCGGTATAGGCACACTGCCAGATAAGGAAATTGCTCAGCCTCATCTCCCCGCTTGTTCTTATCAATAAATCGGGCTCAGGTATTTCTTCGGTCAGAAGCCTTTTTTGAAGCTCATCTTCGGTAATCATTCTCTTTTCGATTACCCCTTTTTCAATATCGTCAACCATTTTTTTTACGGCTTGAATGATATCCTGCCTTCCTCCGTAGTTTAAAGCAATTATCAGATTCATTCGTTCTTTGTCTACAGTTTTTTGTTCAACTTTTTGTATTTGTTGAATAATTTCGTCAGAAAGGCCTTCCCTGCTTCCAATAATCCGCACTCGCACATCTTTATCGCTTGTTCCATTTTCAGCGTTTTTCAGATACTCAAGGTAAAGGCGCATTAATTCGTCTACTTCTTCTTTAGGTCTGGACCAGTTTTCGCTTGAAAATGCAAACACAGTAAGATACTTAACCCCAATATCATAAGCTTCTTCTACAATTTCCCTGACAGCTTTTGCTCCTTCGCGGTGGCCTACACTTCTTGACAGCCCGCGCTTTTCAGCCCATCTGCCGTTTCCGTCCATAATTATCGCAATATGCCCGGGTATTTTATTCAAATCCAATGTTCTTTTCTTTTTTGAAACAGCCATACTATCTCCCTGAATGCTTTTTTTGCATCCTCTTATTTAAGGTAAAAAATTTCTTTTATAGTATATCAAAAAATAAATGGGCGGTCTATGAAAAAAAGGCCCGCCGCATTAAATGCCTGTAAATCAACTCATGGAGAGTTCATTCCTCTGAAAAACCCAAATGGTAAAAAACCAAGGTTATTTTATTCATACGGTAAATGTATATGCTTCGTTTGCCAGTGTAATTTTATC
>FZPS01000185.1_pt150 | contig 64124 bp, 51 predicted proteins | sample 1817821 | NCBI WGS metagenome assembly FZPS01 (sample SAMEA104158645, study PRJEB21678) | metagenome | place: Germany | collected 2015-04-21
GAGGATAATATGAGAAAAGCTGAAAATAATAATGTTTGTTTTTTTTTATTTTTTTAATATCTTTATTTTTTATTTTACCATTAGCCATTAATGAAACTATTACAAACCGTGCTTTACCTCCTTTTATTTCTGCTTCTGCATAAATAGCATAACCTGTTTTGTTTTTTGATTTTTTGATTTTTCTTATTTTACACACTCCTTCTACTGTGTCTAAAACTCCCAAATTATCATATATATTTTGAGAATTTGATTCAAAAAACAATAATATAAGTAAGCCAAATATAAATATTTTATAAAACCTCATTATTTCGTTGTTCTTTTTTACAAATTTATAAAAAGATTTACTAACATAAACATTTTACTATCAAAATATTACAAATTTGTGTTTTAAAAAGCTCCATATGGTACACTACCGCTATCCATATAATTTATTCAAATCTTTTCATAGATTTAATGACAATAATATCTTCAAGTTTAAATATTAGTTTATTGTCAATATAATGTGAATTTACTTTCTCAAACGGTGTAAGTGAGTCAATATCCTCAACAAAAGCATGCTGTTTTGGTTCAATTATATATTGTAAACCAATGCATAGGCTATCCAATGTGATTATGCAAATCTACAAATCGCTTGATAAATATTAGTATCTTGTTTGATTTCAATATAATGGTAATTGTTTAATACAGAATCTATCACTTTTACTAAAGTGTAATTGTTAGTCTGAGATATAGCTCGACAACTTATTGTAAGCACAAACAATAGAAATAAAACACTTCGCATATTATTGTTGATTTTTTGAATAGTTTTTAATTTGTATTTGCATGTTAACGATTTTTATTTTTTGTTATCATTCCAAATTATCCTTATTATTTTACAAATTTAAGCAAAATTGTTGAAAGATAGATTTAATGTTTAGAACTTCCCCTACCCCCTAACAACTCTTGTCCCCGACATTGGCTGTCCGAGTTGGGAGGCTTCGGTTATAATACAAACTTTACCGCCATTTTCTACAAAGTTTAAAGCTGCTCTAATTTTTGGTGCCATGCTTCCTTCGGTAAAATGACCTTGTTCTAAATATTGCTTTGCCTCGCTAACAGTAATAGTATCCAATCTTTTTTCAGAAGCTGTATTAAAGTTTAAGCAAACTTTTGGAACATCTGTCAAAATGTAAAACTCATCAGCATTTATATAAACAGCCAACATAGATGAAGCTAAATCCTTATCTATTACTGCATCAATTCCTTGTAAACGCCCTTTTTCGGGATAAAAAACTGGTATTCCACCACCACCAACAGCAACTACAATATTTCCTTCGCGAGAAAGCCTTTCAACAATTTCTTTATTGCTAATATCAATAGGTTTGGGAGAAGCTACAATTTTACGCCAACCCTTACCTTTTGGGTCTTTTGCAAAACAATCTTGAGGATTTTTTAATTTTAAAGCATCTTTTTCTTCTTCGGTATAATAAGGACCTATAGGTTTTGTTGGATTTTGAAAGGCTTTGTCGTTTTCGTCAACTAAAACTTGAGTTACAAGAGTAATAATATTTTTGTCTAATCCATTTTTTACTAAAACATTTTTAAACTGCTGCTCAATCAAATAACCAATAAAACCTTGAGAATAAGCACCACAAATATCAAGAGGCATTTCGGGAATATTATAAAGTTTTTCCCCAGCATCTACTTGCAACAAAATATTCCCAACTTGCGGACCATTACCATGGCTTACAACAAGATTGTAACCATTTTTTACTAAACTCAACAAACTTTCGCAAGTAGTATAAACATTTGCTGCTTGTTCCTCAACTCTGCCTTTTTGACCAGCTCGCAATAGAGCATTCCCGCCAAAAGCCACAACTGCTAATTTTGTGTTTTCCATAACTAATTTTTGCTCACAAAAATAATACATAAGAAAAAAATTGTTCTCTATAAATTAACTTTTTTCACTTTTTTATTCACAACACCCAAAAATTTGATAAAAACTAATGCTAAAACACAAAAAACTAAACTAATTTGCCAATTTTAAAGTTTTTTTAAATAATTTAACTTCACTTTCTAATAAATGTGAGAATTAAATTTCTATTTTTGTTAAATAAAAATACAGACATGTTTAATTTAATAATAGATGCTGGAAATACAATTATAAAACTTAGAGTTTTAATGCAAAAAGAAATTGTTTCTACCGAAAACTGTAAAGACTGGGATTCTGCATTAAACAGCATAAAACTTTTACAAAAAAACTTTAAAATTTCTGCCTGTATTTTATCAAATGTTAGAGAAAGCAATGCTTTATTTGAAAATTATTTAACTAAAAATTTTAAGACTATATTTTTTTCACACACAAATAAACTGCCTGTTATAATAAATTATAAAAGTTTAGAAACACTTGGAATAGACCGTTTGGCTGCTGTTTGTGGAGCTTCAGAATTATTTCCTAACAAAAATTCTTTAATAATAGATGCTGGAACAGCCATTACTTATGACATTTTAAAAGACGGTAAAATTTATGAAGGAGGAAATATTAGTCCTGGAATTAAAATTAGATTTAAAGCCCTAAATACTTTTACAAAAAAATTACCGTTAATTGATATTGATGCTGAAGATAACAATTTATTTGGACAAAACACTGAACAAGCTATACGATATGGCGTTCAGAACGGAATTTTACATGAAGTTAAAGGCGTTATCGAAGATTTTAAATTGAAATATTCTGATTTGAATATAATTTTTACAGGTGGAGATAGTTTTTTCTTTGAAAAGTTATTAAATTTTCGCATTTTTGCAGAGCCAAATTTAACAACTTTGGGATTAAATAAAATTTTAGAACTAAATGCATAAAAGAATTATTCTTATTCTTGCTTTAACAATAAGCTCAATAATATGTCTCGCACAAGGAAGAGTAGGCTCGCCTTATACAAGGTACGGACTTGGAGACGTAAACCAAAATTCCTTGATTAGAAACAATGCAATGGGTAGAACAAGCTACACTCTACCATATAATAATGGCATTAATTTTATAAATCCCGCTTTAGTTAGCCAAATAGATACTATGACTTTTATCTTTGATTTTGGTTTTAATGGCGGTATTCGCACCTACAAAACTGAAACTCAAGGAAGTATGTCAAACTACGATTTTCAAATTTCACATTTAATATTTGGCTTCCCAATAACAAAATGGTGGAAATCATGTGTAGGTTTTATGCCATATAGTAATGTCGCCTATTCAATTGTTGATAGAGATTCGTCGCTTAACGTAGCTAAAGATTATATATACAGTGGCAATGGCGGACTAAATCAAGTGGCGTGGAGCAATGGATTTACCCCTTTCAAAAACTTTAGTATAGGAATTAATGCGTTTTATTATTTTGGTAAAATATACCATTCCAACTCTATTGACTTTGATGACAAAACAGGAGCTTTTTTAAATGTTATTGAGCAAAACACTGTAAGAATAAACGATTTTAGCTTTGACTTAGGTATGAATTACAACATAAATTTGAATCCCGAAAATAAACTTAGTATTTCTGGAGTATATGCTTATAACTCACAATTAAATGCTGTTCGAAACACAATGGTTTTTAATACACTTAGTCATAGTTCTGCAATAACAGATACAATTTTTCAATCTATTAACGAAAAAGGCAAAATTAGCTTAGCTCAAAAAATAGGTGTGGGAATAGGCTATAACCACGATGACAAACTTTATGTGGGAGTTGATTATACTATACAAGATTGGTCAAAAGCAAAATATTTTGAACTAAGCGACCAATTATCAAACAGTACATTTATCTCTGTTGGAACTGAATACACACCAGCAGGAAGAAGTAAATTATATTATAAATATTGGCAAGGCGTAAGCTATAGAGCGGGGTTTTATTCTAACCAAAATTTTATCAACCTAAACAACTCAGAAACAAAGATTTCTGACTTTGGCATAAGTTTTGGATTAGGATTACCAACAAAACGTTCTAAGACATCATATAACTTATCGCTACAAATTGGGCAAAGAGGAAGTGCAAAAAATAATTTTATTACAGAAAATTATTTTATCATCGGTCTCAGCCTTAATTTAGCAGATATGTGGTTTATAAAAAGTAAATTTGATTAAACAATTTTAAAAGTTTTTTATTATGAAAACATTTGTATTTTTTACCGGAATTTTATTAGCTGTTATGTTTAGCAACAGCGCAGTGGCACAAGAAGGTGATTTAGGAAGCGACCCAGACAAGTGCATGATTATGTTATCAACTTATAATGAGTTTGTTAACCAACAAAATTATAAAGATGCAATGCCAGCATGGAGATGGTGTTTTAAAAATTGCCCAGCAGCAACAAGAAATATTTATATTCATGGCACAACAATAGTTGAATATTTTATCGAACAACAAACTGAAGATGCTGCTCGTGAAGCTTATATTGATACTTTAATGATGGTGTTCGATAATAGAATAAAACATTACAACCAAGAAGCTTTAGTTTTAGGTCGTAAAGGTATTTCTATGCTAAAATATAGAAACGAACAAGTAAAAGAAGCTAACGAAGTATTAAGAAGATCTTTCGAACTTGGAAGAGAAAGTTCTGAATATTTTGTTCTTCAATATTTAATGCAAACAACTGCAATATTATATAGCAACGAACTTACAACACAAGAAGATGTTGTTAATACTTATTCTGACTTATCTGATGTGATAAATACTCAAATAGATAATGAGGCTAGCGAATCAAAAAGAGCAAGATTAGAAGAAACTGCAAAAAATATTGAAGAAATATTTGTAAACACTGGTGCAGCTGATTGTGCAACTGTAATAAGACTTTTTGGACCAAAATTTGAAGCAAACCCTGAAGATATATCTCTTGCTTTAAAAATTCTTGCTTTGTTAGATCGTGGTCAAACTGATGACTGCAAACTTTCAGATTTATACATGAAATGTGCTATCGCTGCTTATAATGCAGAAAAAACTTCTACTTCAGCCCACTCTATTGCTCAAAGCTATTTTAAAAGAGGCGATGCAACAAATGCTGAAAAGTTTTACGAAGAAGCAATTTCTTTAGAAGAAAACTCTTTGAAAAAAGCAGATATGTATTATGAGCTAGCTCTTTTATATTACAGTAATTTTAAAAATTACGTTAAAGCTAGACAAGCTGCACGCAATGCTTTAGTAAACAATCCTAACTACGGAAAAGCATATATCTTAATTGGAAGACTATATGCAGCAGGTGGTTCTTGTGGTGAAACTGTTGTTGAAAAGAAAAGTTTAAATTGCTTAATAGTTGATCAATTTATAAAAGCTAAAAATGTTGACCCATCAGTTTCTCCTGAAGCAAATGAGTTAATTTACAGATATTCAGCAGCTTTCCCAACAGGTGATGAGCTTTTCTGGGAAAATTATAAAGCAGGTCAAACTATTACTATAGGCTGTTGGATAGGTGAAACTACAACATTAAGAGCTAAAAGTGAATAGTAAATTTATACCTTTAACAATAATTATAGTGTCTATATTAGTATTTAGCACAGTATTTACAGCTTGCAAAAACGATATAGACACTATAAATAAAATAACAGAAGTTCAAGACCTTCCTACGTTTGACCTCACTGGCTTAGAAACAGTATATAGCGATTCGGGTATTATAAAACTAAAAATTTATGCCCCAAAATTAGTTAGGTACGAAAAACGAGAAATTCCTTGCGATATTTATGAAAAAGGATTATTCGTTGAGTTTTACAATAGATCAATGCTAGTTAGCGGAACGCTCAGATGTAATTACGCTAAATACTCTATAAAAGAAGAATTATGGGAAGCCAAAAGCAATGTAGAAATTAATAATAGTGATAATAACGAAAAAATAAATACCGAACAGTTGTTTTGGGACATGAAAGCTGAAAGAATTTATTCGGATAAATTTGTTAGAATAACAACTGAAGACGAAATTTTATATGGCGAAGGTTTTGAGTCAAATCAAGAATTCACAAATTGGAAAATTATAAAACCTACAGGATCAATAAAAATTAAAGATGAATAAAAATAGAAGAATTGTAATGATTGTAATTGAAGTTCTTTACATAATTACAGCAATGTTTTGTGTTGGCGTGGGTATTTACTACCACATAAAACACGGTTTTGACAAATCATGGTTATTTTATGGAATAGGAATTATTTCATTAGGAATGTTTGGGGTTCGCCGCATACAAAGAAGAAACTTAGAAAGAAGAGAAAGTAGAAAATAATTATGGAGTGGATTATTGTAGGCATAATGATAGTTTTGTCTGCCTTTTTTTCAGGTTCAGAAATTGCGTTTGTATCTTCAAATAAATTAAGATTAGAACTTGCATCAAAAGAATCTAGTCTAAGTTCTAGAATATTAACTATTTTTAACGCATATCCTTCGCGTTATATCACAACAATGTTGGTCGGGAACAATATAGTAAATACTATTTATGGTATTTTTATGGCTAGACTCTTATATGAACCCATAGTACAACATGTAAATTCTGAATTTTATGTTCTATTGATACAAACAATTGTGTCAACAGCTGTGATTTTAGTTTTTGCCGAATTTATTCCAAAAGCATTCTTTAGAATAATAAATTATACGGCTGTAAAAGCTTTTTCTATACCTTTGATTATTTGCTATTATTTATTATATCCCATTGGCAGTTTAACAATTTGGATTTCTTCGCTTTTAATAAGAATATTTACAGGCAAAAAAATTGATTTCTCTACAAAACAATTAGCTTTTTCAAAAATTGATGTAGAAGAAATGTTAGAAGCCGGTAATTTTCATGAAGCAGATAATCAAAACCAACAAGAATTAAAATTTTTCAAAAAAGCTATTGATTTTTCATCAATAAAACTTCGAGAATGTATAATTCCAAGAAATGAAATTGTTGCAGTTCCTTCAAGTATTAGCATGACTGATTTGCGAGACAAATTTATAGAGTCTGGACATTCAAATATCTTAGTCTATAAACAAAGTATTGATGAAATTGAATCATATATTAATGTTAAAGACATTTTTAAAAATCCTAAAAGCATAGAAGAGATTTCAAGAGATATTTTAATTGTTCCAGAAACAATGTCGGCAAAAAAACTTTTCGACAAACTTATTCAAAGCAATAAATCTTTAGCTGTTGTTGTTGATGAGTTTGGTGCTACCAGCGGAATGGTAACTTTAGAAGATATTTTAGAAGAAATTTTTGGCGAATTTGAAGACGAACACGACTTCCCAGAACCTGATGTAATAATAAATTCTGATGGTAATTATATCATGGACGGAAGACAAGAAGTTGATTTATTTAATCATGAATATGGTTTTGATTTAAGCGAATCAGACGAATATGAAACCATTGCTGGATATATTTTACATCATACGGGTAATTTCCCTAAACAAGGAACTGTTGTTACTGTAAATGAGGATAAAAAAGAATATAAATTTAAAATCCTTAAAGTTCAAGACACCAAAATTGAAAAAGTAATGTTGATAAATAAATAGTTATCAATCCTCAAATAATAAAAAATAAAAAAAAGCTCTATCCAAAAGAATAGAGCTTTAATATTTATAGATTAAGACTTGTTTATTTCACACTAATAGTTTTTACAATTTCGCCACTATTAGTTTTTACTTTTATAAAATAATTAGCTTTTTTCAATTTGCTAACATCAATAAATTCTTTGTCTGAATTTGTTGTTTTTGTATAAACTACTTTTCCTAAAACATCAATAATGCTTACGGCTTCTAAGCCTAGTGCTTCAACAACAATATTATCAGAAGCTGGGTTAGGATAAATTTTTACAAAATCAAAATCTATTCCTTCAATTCCTGATGGGATAACTGTAATATAAGCAGTTTTAACTTCTTCGTCTTGGTTTGTTCCATTGCCAACTGTTAGAGTAACATCATAAGTACCAACAGTATTATAAACTACAGATGGATTTGGTAAAATACTTGTCGCTGGATTACCGCCTGGGAATTGCCAATTCCAAGAAGTAACACCACCAGTAGATTGGTCTGTAAAATTAACTGTTCCGCCAATTTCAACACTTGTAGGATTTGCTGTAAAGTCAGCTACTACAGGTTCTGGTTGTGGAATAACTGTAACATATCCAACTTTAACTTCTTCATCTTGATTTGTTCCATCGCTAATTGTTAGCTTAACATCATAAACGCCAGCAATTTCATATACTACAGATGGGCTTTGTTCTGTGCTTGTTGCTGGATTACCTCCAGAAAATTCCCAATTCCAAGAAGTTACATTACCTAAAGATTGGTCTGTAAAGTAAACAGTGTCGCCTTCTTCTACAGTTGTTGGATTTCCGATAAAGTCTGCTGTAAAAGAGCCATCTTCTACAACTGTAATATAGTTTGTTCTTGTTTTTGCATCGCTACCATCAACATTTGTTGCAGTTAGTTTTACAGTGTATGTTCCTGCTGTGTTGTAGGTTACTGTTGGGTTTTGATCTGTGCTTGTAGCAGGTTCTCCTCCATCAAAAACCCATTCCCAAGATGTAGGATTATTTGTAGATTGGTCCGTAAAAGCAACTGTTCCACCAACTGTAATAGTTGTAGGATTTCCAACAAAATTTGCTACTGGAGGTGTAGGTGTTGCAGTAACAGTAATATATGCGTTTTTTACAACATTATCCTCACCACCTGCGTTTGCTACGGTAAGAGAAACATTATAAGTTCCAGGCACCATATAAGTAACTGTAGGACTTTGTTCTGTACTTGCACCAGGTGTTCCTCCTTCAAAAATCCAAGACCAACTTGTTGGATCATTTGTGCTTAAATCAGTAAAACTAACTTGTTGACCTTGCTCAATAGTTGTTACATTAGCTTCAAAATCTGCTACAGGAGGCTCAACATAAGGAAGAACTACTATTAGTAAAGAAGTGTCATCATAGACAGGGCTTTGTTCCACGAGTGTACCAAAAAAGTTAATATAAGGAGTAATTTTTAATGTTAATTGATACTCGCCAGGTGTTGTAGGAGTTCCCTTTAATTGTGCACAATAGCGAGTAAGCGGAGTTGTAACATTAAATATTTCTTGACTTTTACACCAAGCTATTCCTTCTGGCAATCCATTAACCTCATCAATTCTAATAGCACCAATCAAAGCAAGACCTTCAAAATTTTTAGGTGGAATAACAGTAACTGTTTCGTCATAAAAAACATTTTGTGTAGCAACAGGAAGATCTACAGGACATATCATTCCATTACCTTCAAAATTTTCGACACAAGATTGGTCGGGAGTACAATTAGGATCACAAATTTGAGCATTTAATGCTAAAGAAAATAAAACAACAAAAAAAGTAAAAATTACATGTTTCATAATATTTTAAATTAAAAGTTTTACAATAATTAAAAATGAGCACTTATTAATATTTCGTATCTACGTGGAGCATGCATATCTCCAGGTCTTCCGACATATTCAGCATTTAATAAATTTTTCACAATAAAATTAGCACTTAAATATTTATTGAAATTAAATCCGAATCTTAGGTCTATATTAAAATAATTCTTTTTTGCATTTTCAATTCTATAATTCCAATATCCTGGTAAAATTGTTTGGCTAAAAAATTGATAAAAAGCTATATCAGTAAGATTTACCGTTGCGGGATCTCTTTCGTCGCAGAACAGTCTGTCAACATTTTCCATAGCACTACGCCAAATAATATTTGCACCAAAAGTAATACGTTTAGTTTCTACTCCTATATCTGCTTTTATAGAATGTCTATTTCTATATTTTAAAATTGGCGATAGACTAGAAGCTGTAGTGTCTGCTCCAAATTTTGGTACTGGATAAGTATAAGTATATCCCACCATTCCCATAATCATATAATTGCCCACTTTACCAGCAATACTTGCCGACAAATCTGCTCCTGTAATTCTAACATCTCCATAATTTTGTGATTGAAAAGCAAATACTGGAATAACAGTATCTGTAGGTTGGAAAGGCATATATGTTACTGGATTAAACACACCGAAGGTAAATTCCATCATATTATTTATATCTTGATTAAATAAAGCTAAGTCGGCAAAACCTCGCCATTTACCAAATTTATATCCTTGCTTTATTCCTAATTCTGTACTCCAGCCTGTTTCTGGCAACAATCTTGGATTAGGCAAAACATTTACCATTCCTAATGATGTTGCAGTATATTTTTCTGCTATTGACGGGAAACGATAACCTTGTCCGAATGAAGCCCGTATAAAAGTTTGGTCTGTAACCGAATAGTTTACCCCTGTTCTAAATACTGGTCTAAATGGGATTTCTAAGCGTTCCTTACCAAGTTTTATATCAAACAAAGATTCGGTTTGAGTGGAATCCAAAACAAAGTACTCTCCTCTCAATCCACCCGAAAGTTTCAATCTTCCAAAAGTAACGTCAACATGTGTATATAGAGATAAATTATTGCTAAAATGGTCGCCAAACATATTGGAGTAAACATTTGAGTATGAATTTACAATTCCTGCTGCTAAATTCCATTTTTCAGCAAGTACTGTTTGATATTGAAACTCTCCATAATAAGTGTATCCTTTAGAGTTTTTCATTGTATCTGAAGGAATAACATTTTCGGTTAAAAAATAGCGTGTTCTCAAACTAAATTTATCTCCATTTGGTCTATAATAATTAACATAAGGGTCTAGATTCATTCTAAAACCTTGTGTTGGTGCAGTTGTTCCTAATCCTGGATTTGCTTGGTAAGCATTAGTATCTGCTTTCCACATAAAAAAGTCGCTTATATCAACCGCCATAAAGTTTGTATTTACTCCTACAGCCAATCCTTGAACTTTTTTAGCCCTATATCTTAAATTTGCATTAAATCGGCTACGGCGTTCGTATTCAGCTTCTCTATATCCTTCATCGATATGATGATTTCCACCTAATGATAAATCTAAATTGTCAAATTGTTGAGCATGATGAAAACTTAAACCCGCATACATAGGATTTCGCACAAAATAAAAAAGCTCTTCACGCAAAGGAATTTTTAAAGGAGAGTTGTTATTTGCAAAGAATTCTTTTCCCCACCATTTTTGGCGAAAATCTCTAGGATTTCCATAAATACCATTAAAGTAAGACACTTTAGTAACAGGTTTGTTTGTGGGATATGCAGATCTTACATTTATAACTCCTCCAAGAGCTGATGAGCCAAATAATGCTGAACTTGCACCTTTCACAACTTCAACTTGAGACACATTTTCTAAAGGTACATAATGCCATTTCACATCTCCAACATCAGCTGACATTATAGGTAAATCGTCCATTAAAACAATTACACGACTTCCTGCTCCATAACTCCAGCCTGTACTTGCTCTAATACTTGCCTGACCATCATTAACGTCAACACCAGGAACCATATTAAGAGCATGGTCTAAACGAGTGGTGTTATTACTTTCTATCATTTTTGGTTTTAAAACTTCCATAGAAACGGTAACGTCTGATAGTTTTTGTTCAAACTTACCAGCACTCACAACTACTTCATCAATAATTTCTGCTGTAGGCGATAAATTTATATCTAAAACTACTGGTTTCCCAACAAGTAATTCTACTTCTTTTGTTACTTCTTCAAATCCGATAAAAGCAAATTTAACAATATAATCGCCAGGATATAATGCAATTTTATAATTGCCGTCAAAATCTGTTGAAGTCCCTAATTGTTGCTTATTAGCAAGCAACTCTTCAGCATGATTAATTGTAATATTTACTCCAAAAAGTCCTTCATTATTTTCGGCATCAACAACTTTTCCAGATAATAAAACAGTTTGTGAAAACAGAGCAAAAGAAGTGGTAACAATAATAAAAACAATAAGTAAAACTTTTCTCATAATACTAAATAATTATTATTAATAAGTTGCAAAAATAGAAAAATAACTACCATTTTAAACTTTTTTGACAATAATTATATCAACAAGTTTAAAAAAATACGTATTTATACTTAGAGTTTAAATTTTTAAAAATAACAAAAAATTATCTTTTTTAATTTCTAAACCATATCTTTGCAACTATGAATAGTATTGATGAAATATTTATGCAAAGATGCCTTGACCTTGCTCAAAAAGGTTTAGGCTCAGTTTCGCCCAACCCAATGGTAGGAAGCGTAATAGTACACGAGGGCAAGATTATTGGAGAAGGCTATCACAGAAAATATGGCGAAGCTCATGCTGAAGTAAATGCGATTAATTCTGTAAGAGATAAATCTTTATTAAGCAAGTCAACTATTTATGTTTCTTTAGAGCCTTGTTCTCATGTTGGGAAAACTCCTGCTTGTGCAAATTTAATAGTAGAAAAAAATATTCCAAAAATTGTAATTGGCACTATCGACCCACATGAAAAAGTCGCTGGAAAAGGAATTGAAATTCTTAAAACTGCTAACAGAGAAATAATTACAGGTGTACTCGAAAACAAATGTATTGATTTGAATAAAAGATTTTTTACTTTTCATCAAAAAAAGCGACCTTATATAATTTTAAAATGGGCAGAAACAAAAGATGGCTATATTGATTTTGTAAGAACGCCTTCCGACAAAGCCAAAGCATTTTGGATAACAAATGATGAATGTAAAACTCTTGTTCATAAATGGCGAACAGAAGAAGATGCGTTTTTAGTTGGCACAAATACAGTTTTATTAGACAATCCACAACTTACTAGCAGGCTGTGGAAAGGGAAAAATCCAACACGCATAAGCATTGATAAAAATCTAACATTATCTAAAGATTTCAATATTTTTAATAAAGAAGCCGAAACAATTATTTTCAACTCCCACACAACCTTGATTATCAACAATATTACTTACTTGAAAATTGATTTTTCTAAAAATATAATACCTCAAATTTTAGAAAATTTATATGATTTTAACATTTTGTCGCTTGTTGTTGAAGGTGGCACACAAACCTTACAATCATTTATTGATTTGAATATATGGGACGAAGCAAGGGTGTTTGTTGGCGATCATATTTTTGAAAAAGGCGTGCCTGCTCCTATTTTTGAAAAATTGGAATTTAAAACTGAAACTTTTGGAAATAGTATTTTAAAATGGTTTTACAACAAATATTAAATTTTAATAATAAATTTGCATTTTAAATCAAATTGCTTTTAATGAAAAGATTTAATTTAATATCATTTATTTTTGCAATATACATTATTTTAACAATTGCTTCTTGTGCCAAGCAAATAGCAATTTCTGGTGGACCTAAAGACACCAGCCCACCAAAATTTGTAAAATCAGAACCCCAAAACGGCTCAACAAATTTTAATTCTGACAAAATTCTTATTCAATTTGATGAATATATCAGGTTAAATAATGTAAATCAAAAATTAATTGTTTCACCACCAATGCCAACAAAACCTGTAGTTACAATTAAAAGAAAAGGAGTTTTAATAAAGCTAAAATCTAATGAGTTAGAAGAAAACACAACTTACACTTTAAATTTTAATGATGCCATTGCCGATAATAATGAAAATAATGTGCTTAATTCTTTTGTTTTTGCATTTTCAACTGGAGATAAGATAGACTCTTTGTTATGTGGCGGTGTAGTTTTAGATGCTTTCGACAGAAAACCTGTAAAAGATGCTTGGGTTTCATTATATTCTGATTTAAGTGACTCTGCAATAATAAAATCTCAACCTTCGTATATCACAAAAACTGACCAAAATGGAAAATTTTTAATCCCTTTTGTCAAGGAAAACGAATATAAAATTTATGCACTAATCGACAATAATTACAATTACCTCTTCGACCTTCCTGAAGAAAGCATTGCATTTTTAGACACAACAATACAACCTAGTGTTAAATTAATTGCAAAAACAGATACTACAGCTGCCAAAACAATTAATAAACCAACAAATTTAGAACTTTTAATTTTTAAAGAAGATAATCAAACTCAATTTATAAAATCAAGCAAAAGAATTAATCCAAGATTGGTAGAAATTGTTTTTAACAAACCACAACACGACAATTTTGAAATCAATGTAATAGGCGATGAAAATGCAATTTTAAAAATGAGTAAAAGTCTTGACACCTTACAAGTTTTTTTAACAAAAAAAGAAATAATTGATTCATCAAGAATGCAGATAATTTGCAATTATCCTGATTTTGAATCATCTATCAATATTGTTACCGACAGTTTATTTTTAAGATCTGTTGACAAAAAATTAGAAGACAATATTGTTAAACTTTCCATACCAAAGACTAAAGAGCCTCATTTAGATTTAGAAATTAAAACAGAATTTCCAATTAGTGAATTTGACCCAAGCAAACTAAAATTAGAACTAATTTCAGAAAACGAATATATTAAAACAGATTTTAAATTAGAAAAAGACAGCATAAATCCGCTAATTTTAGCACTAAAATCCGATTTATTAGAAAAGTCTGAATATAGATTATTAGCAGATTCGGCATTTCTTAAAAATATTTATAATGAACCTAACCTTGTTGACACTTTGAAGTTTCAAACTGCTTCGAGTAGTGAATATGGTAATTTTAAAATAATATTTCCCGAAGCCAATACAAACTATCTTGTGCAAATGATACAAAACGAAAAAGTAGTTGCTGAAAGTTCAGAAGAGAATAAAGAAGTTGTTTTTGAATTTTTAAAAGCAGGGAAATATAAGGTAAAAGTAATTTTAGACTCAAATCAAAACGGCAGATGGGACACTGGGAATTATATTAAAAACCAACATGCAGAAAAAGTTTATTTTTTGCCTTCAGAATATGAAATCAGAGCAAACTGGAGTCATGAAATTGAGTGGGATCCAATATCGAACAAATTTATAGAATAAAAACTTTTATTTATATTTTTTTCGATTTTATAGATTATTAATTATTTTTGTAAAAAATATGAAACAGGATTATTTCGCACACGAAACGGCAGTAATTGATGAAGGCTGCATTATAGGAAAAGGCACTAAAATATGGCATTTTTCGCATATTATGTCAAATTGTAGAATTGGAGAAAACTGCAATATTGGTCAAAATGTTGTGGTTTCGCCAGATGTAGTTTTAGGCAATAATGTAAAAGTGCAAAACAATGTTTCTATTTACACAGGAGTTAGTTGCGAAGACGATGTTTTTTTAGGTCCTTCAATGGTTTTTACAAATATAATAAATCCAAGAAGTGCAATTGTTAGAAGAGATTCCTACTTAAAAACTAAGGTAAAAAAAGGAGCAAGTATTGGTGCAAATGCCACAATAGTTTGCGGACACGATATTGGTAGATATGCTTTTATTGGAGCTGGTGCGGTAGTTACAAAAGCAGTTCCTGACTATGCTTTAGTTGTTGGAAATCCTGCTCGACAAACTGGTTGGATGAGTGAATATGGACATAAACTAAATTTCGACAAAAATGGCTTTGCAACTTGCCCTGAAAGTGGTGAGAAGTATCAACTTATTAACAATTCCGTAAAAAAATTATAATCAATATGTCAAATTTGAATTTCGCATTAGTTGGTGTTGGAGGTTATATTGCAATAAGACACGTAAAAGCAATAAAAGAAACTGGAAACGAACTTGTTGCATGTTTAGACCCTTTTGATAGTGTTGGCTTTTTAGATGCACATTTTCCTAATGCAGATTTTTTTCATGAATTTGAGCGTTTCGACAGGCACGTTTACAAACTATCCCGTACAGATAAAAAAATTGACTATGTAAGTATTTGTTCTCCAAATTATTTGCACGACTCCCATATTAGATTTGCTTTAAGAAACCAAGCCCATGCTATTTGTGAAAAACCTTTGGTTTTAAACCCTTGGAATATTGATGCCTTAGCTGAAATTGAAAAAGAATCTGGCAAAAAAATTTACAACATTCTTCAATTAAGATTACATCAGTCAATAAAAAATCTTAAAGAAAAGATAGAAAATGGTCCAAAAGATAAAATTTACGATATTGATTTGGCTTACATTACAAGTCGTGGAAAATGGTATCATTATTCGTGGAAAGGCGATATTCAAAAATCTGGTGGTATAGCAACAAATATTGGAATTCATTTCTTCGATATGCTTTCATGGATTTTTGGAGAAGTTAAATCAAGTGTAGTACATGTAAGTGAAAAAGATAAAGCTGCTGGCTATCTCGAATTAGAAAGAGCAAGAGTAAGATGGGTGCTTTCTATTGATGAAAACATGTTGCCAGACGAAATTAAATCTAAAGGACAACGTACTTATCGTTCTATTAAAATGGAAAACGAAGAAATAGAATTTTCTGATGGTTTTACAGATTTACATACAGAAAGTTATCGTCATATTTTAAGTGGTAAAGGATTTGGTCTTAAAGAAGCCAAGCCTTCAATTCAAACAGTATTTAATATTAGGAATGCTACACCCATAGGAATTACTGGTGATTACCATCCATTGTTAAAGAAATAAACTTATTAAAAATATAATAATAAAGGAATTTTATTATGTTCAAATCAATTTTAAAAAAAGAGAAAAAAATATCAGTTATTGGCTTAGGCTATGTTGGCTTACCAATTGCACTTGAATTTGCTAAGTTCGTTAAAGTTGTTGGTTATGATATTAAACCAGAACGCATAGAACTGATGAAAAACAAAATCGACCCATCTAATGAGTTAGATAAAGAGGCTTTTGAAAATGCTGATATTTTATTTACAGCCAACCCAGAGGATTTAAGAGAGTGTCATTTTCACATTGTTGCTGTTCCTACACCTATTGATGAGCACAAACTACCTGATTTACGTCCTATTTTAAGTGCATCTAAAACAGTAGGCAAAATTTTAAAAAAAGGAGATTATGTTGTTTTTGAGTCAACTGTTTATCCTGGTTGCACAGAAGAAGATTGTGTACCTATTTTAGAAGAAATGTCGGGATTAAAGTTTAAAAAAGATTTTAAAGTTGGCTTTTCTCCAGAAAGAATTAACCCAGGCGACAAACAACACACACTTCCAAATATCGTAAAAATCACTTCAGGTTGCGATGCCGAGTCTGCCGAAGAAATTGCAAAAGTGTATGAAATAATTATTAAAGCTGGTGTTCACAGAACTAGCTCTATAAAAGTTGCTGAAGCTGCTAAAATTATTGAAAATACTCAACGAGATGTAAACATTGCTTTAATGAACGAATTATCAATAATTTTTGATAAAATTGGAATTAATACTTTTGAAGTGTTAGAAGCTGCTAAAACTAAATGGAATTTCTTAAACTTTACTCCTGGATTAGTTGGTGGACATTGTATTGGAGTAGATCCTTATTATTTGTTACATAAAGCCAAACAGTTAGGGTATCATGCAGAAATGATAGATTCAGGACGATCTTTAAATGATAGCATGGGACCATATGTTGCTGATAAAGCCGTAAAACTAATTATTGCTAACAAAAAAGAAATTACTACTGCAAAAATTTTACTAATGGGTATAACATTTAAAGAAAATGTTAGCGATATAAGAAATTCAAGAGTAATAGATATTATTGAAGAACTACAAAAATATAATATTACAGTTGATGTCGTTGATGCATTTGCAAAACCTAAAGAAGTGAAACATGAGTACAATGTTGATATGATAAAGGAACCTAAAGGCAAATATACTGCTGTAATAGTTGCAGTAAATCACAAACCATATTTAAACTTAGAAGAAAAAGATTTTGCTAATCTTTTAGTTGACAATGGCGTTTTAATTGATATTAAAGGTATTTATAGAAATAAAATTAAAAATTTAACCTACTGGAGTTTATAGTTTTCAATCCTGTATAATGTCATAAAAAACTATAGCTTTTTTATTTTTTAATTTGTAAGTTTGTACTCTAAAAGAACAAGTAGTAAACAATTTTGTTACTAGTATAATAGTTAATTTTAAATATGAAAAGAAATAAAGAAAACATTGAACAAGTTCTAACAACGGTATTACACCCCGAAACAGGGAAAGACATTGTTAGTTCAGGCATTTTAGAAGGGATAGAATTAACTGACAATTCGGTTGATTTAACAATAAGTTTTTTTAAATCTACAGATCCATTTATAAACTCCATTAAAAGAGCTATAAAATCTGCTTTAGAAGCTGAATTTGGAACAGATTTAATTGTAAATATCACAACAAAGGTAAAGAAAAAAGTAAAAGATCCTTCTAGCATTTCAGCTGGATTATCAGAAGTTAAAAATATTATTGCTATTGCCAGTGGTAAAGGTGGCGTTGGTAAATCTACAGTTGCTGTAAACTTAGCAATTGCTTTAGCTCAAAAAGGTTTTAAAGTTGCTGTTTTAGATGCTGATATTTTTGGACCAAGTATTCCAAAAATGTTTGGTGCCGAAGATGCAAGACCTAGTGGATATGAAGAAGACGGTAAAGAATATATTATTCCAATCGAAAAATATGGAATTAAATTATTGTCGATAGGATTTTTTGTAAGCCCAAAAGAAGCAACTATTTGGCGTGGACCTATGGCAGGTGGTGCTTTAAAACAAATGATTGAGCAAACAAAATGGGGCGAATTAGATTATTTATTGTTTGATCTTCCTCCCGGAACTAGCGATATTCATTTAACTCTTGTACAATCAGTTGCAGTTACAGGTGCTGTAATTGTAAGTACTCCTCAAGAAGTTGCTATTGCCGATGCTCGCAAAGGTGTTGCAATGTTTAATGCAAGTGCTATAGAAGTTCCAGTTCTTGGTTTAGTTGAAAATATGGCTTGGTTTACTCCTGCCGAACTTCCTGAAAATAAATATTATATTTTTGGAAAAGGCGGTGTAGAAAAACTTGCTAAAGAAGTAAATAGTGAAATGCTTGGACAAATTCCTTTAGTTCAATCAGTATGCGAAAGTGGTGATAAAGGTACTCCTGCAGCTTTAGAGTTTAGCTCTGTTATTGGTAAAGCTTTTGCAAATTTAGCAGACAATTTTGTAAAAGCTGTTGAAAAAAGAAATGCAGACTTACCACCCACTCAACAAGTAATAATGAATAATTAAAAAATAAAATATCATGGACGAAATTATCAAAAAAATAGAAAAATCAATAGACGAAGTTAGACCATATTTACAAGCAGACGGTGGCGACATTAGTTTAATTGAAGTTACACCAGATTATATTGTTAAAGTAAAACTATTGGGTGCTTGTGGCTCTTGCCCATTTAGTATTCAAACTCTAAAACTTGGTGTTGAAGATAAACTTAAAAAAGACGTTCCGCAAGTTAAGGAAGTAGTTTCGGTATAAGTCAAACAAAATCTATTGTTTGTCATTTTTTGCAAATCTAAATTCTGCTATTACAGGATAGTGGTCGGATAGATTTTTTTCTATAAGCTTGTGAGAACAGCACTTAAAATCTTTGCTATACAAAATATAATCTATTCTTAATTTAAGTTTTGAATTTACCCAAGTATATCCAGGATAGCGTCCACATGCGCTAAAGCTGTCTTTTAAGTTTTTTGCAAGTTTCAAATAAGAATAACTAATAGGAATATCATTAAAATCGCCACAAACAAGTATTGGATAATGACAATCATTCATTGTCCCCCTAACAATTTCGGCTTGTTTTATGCGAATTTTTATTGATTTTAAATATTTCTTTAATATAGTTTTTACCCCAAGATCATTTATCCCTTCTGAAATATTTTCTATAACAGTATAATCTCTTTGATTAAACTCCAAAGACTGAAGATGTACATTATAAACTCTAACAGTATCGGCATCTATCAAAATATCAGAATAAGTAAATCCATTATAAGAATTGTCAAATTTTTCTGAATAAGAATTTAAAATTGGAAACTTTGAAATTGTTACAAGCCCAAAATTTTGTCCACCTTTTGCAGTTGTCATAGTAGCTTTGTGAACATATTTAGTGTTTAAGTTTTCTAAAATTATTTTTAAAGTTTTAAAATTACTATTAGAATTATTCCAATAAGCTTCTTGCAAGCATAAAACATCTGGGTTTTCATCAGAGATAAGTTGAATTATATCAGTTCTAATATTTGTATTTTCCCAATCGTACAAGCCAAAAATCATTACATTATAAGTCATTACTTTAAAGTCGGCTTCCTTAGATTTTGAGCTAAAAAAAGATTGAATAGGATAAATTAAAGCTACATATTTAATTACTAACAAAATACTTATTAAAGAAATTAAAGAATATTTCCATCTCACAAAAATCCAAATCAAAACAAATATTATGTTTACAATTAAAATAATTGTAAATAAAAATGGAAGTAGAGAAAGAAACAAAAATTTTGATGGAGGGATAAATTCTATTCCATAAATAGCAAGTAATAATATGCTTGCTAGTATATTTATTATTAGTAATGCTTTATTTGCTTTCTTTTTTTTCATTTGCTTTGTTTAAAAAGTTTTTCTTTTTCACTTGCTGTTAATGCTTCGTAACCAGATTTTGCAATTTTATCAAGTATTTTATCTATTTCTTCTTGTTCTGCTTTTTTTCTTGCATTATAGTCCCAGTCGCTTTCTCGTTTTGTTGATGTTGATTTTGTTTTTGACTTAGATTTTTTATATTTAATTCTCATATTTTTTTGGGGACTAAATAAGTTTTTTATCCAATAAAGAAATTTAGTGAGAAAACTAGTAATATCAACTCCTTTGCGATAAAATAGAGCGAACATTACTCCAAAAAAAGCTCCTCCTAAATGTGCAATATGACCACCTGCATTATCTGTTGGAATACTTAAAATATCTAATATAACAACAAACAAAGCAAGGTATTTTAATTTAAAATTTCCTAAAAAAGCCAAACGTATTTCTTGGTTAGGTGCAAGCATTGCAACTGTAAAAACAATAGCCATAACCGAAGCAGATGCTCCTATTGCAATAGAAATTTCTTTAATTTCGTTAAAAACAGGAAAAATATTAAATGCTAAAATATAAAAAACTGCACCTAATATTCCTCCTAAAATATAAACGCCAAGTAATTGTTTTTGAGACAAATACTGCAAAAAAAGTTTTCCAAACCAATAAAAGGCTAATAGATTAAACAAAATATGCAAAAAACTTTCATGGGTAAACATATAAGTAATTATTGTCCATGGATAAGTTTTTAAATTATTAATATTTGCAGGGACAGCTAAGTAGTATAAAAACTCTTGACTTGTTTTAGCGTTGAGAAACAAAAAAACTTTAAATAACTGAATAAAAAGAAAAACAATTAAATTAATATAAATAAGAATATTAAAATTGTTTTTAGCTTTAAAGCTATATTTCAATTCATCTAAAAAACTCATTGATCCCAGCGATTAAATTGTTTTTTTCTCCAAACTAAAATAAATATAAGTCCGAACAACATTCCGCCTAAATGTGCAAAGTGAGCGACATTATCACCACTTCTATTTAAGAAACCTAAAACCAACTCAATTGCAACAAAAATCATAACTAAATATTTTGCTTTTATTGGGATAGCAGCATAAAGATATAAAATTGCATTGGGAAACATCATTCCAAAAGCTAAAAGCAAACCGTAAATAGCTCCAGAAGCTCCTACTGTTGGGGTGTTTATCATTAAATTTAAGTCTCTCATTTGAATATCTACAAAATTCTTACCTTGCATTAAAGCCTCACTACCTTCGTCAAGAACATATTTTACTTGCTGAGGATCCATTTTCGCGATAAGTGAATTGATTTCTATATTCATTACTATTAAATGCAAAAAAGCTGCTCCTAAACCTGTGAAAAAATAATAAATAAAAAATCTTTTCGAACCCCATACTTCTTCCAAAATCCTACCAAACATATATAATGCAAACATATTAAAGAACAAATGCCAAAAATCGCCGTGCATAAACATGTGAGTAATCAGCTGGTATGGTCTAAAGAAATCAGATTTAAAACTAAAAACAGCCAAATGCATTATTGAATCTGGTACAAGAAACCTCAATGCAAAAAGAGCAATATTTATTATTAATAAAGTCTTTACTACTGGTGGTAAATTAAAAAAACCTCCTCTTTGAAAATTCATAATAAATTAATTCAATTTTTGTTCTATTTCTTCAATTTTAATTACCTCTAATATTTTTTTTCCTTCTGGCGTATAGTTATGGTCTGAGCAAAGCATAAGTTTTTGAAAAATCTCTTGCATTTCGAGTTCTGTTAAAGGCTTAGCTACTCTTATTGATGATGTTTTTGCTAAAGCTAAGGCAATTTTTTCGTTCAGCACAACTTTTGCAGAGCCTTGTAATTCAGCAATTGCATAAACTATTTCATCAATTAATTTTTTGGGGTCTATATCTGTTAAATCGCCTGGCACAGCTCTAAGTTCAAATTTTTCTTTACCAACAAGAACAATTTCAAAGCCTATATTGTTTAAGTCTGTAATTATTTCTAAGATAACTGCTCTTTCGGTTGGAGAAGGCTCTATTATTACGGGAAATAGTGTTCTTTGGCTAACTCCTTTTCGAGTTTCTAAAAGCTTTAAAAAGTTTTCGTACAAAATTCTTTCATGTGCTCTTTTCTGGTCTATAACAACCATTCCAGATTTTACCGAAGTTATAATATACTTATTTTTTAGTTGAAAAAACAATGATTTGTTAAAACTAGTTGATTGAGTTTCATCTCGCGAAAGCAAATTTTGTGTTTCTTCAATATTTTCTTGTTGTGGTAAAACAAAATCTTCTCTATTCTTGTTTTGGCTTTGCTCGTATAAACTGCTCCAGTTGCGTGGTACATAATTAGATTGTCCACCTTTATGTTGTGTATGAGACTTAAATGGGTTATAATCTGGATTTATATTAATTGTTGGTGGTTTAAAACTTGTATTTGAAGTTAAATGAACATCTCTTGTTATATTTTCTTCGAAATCTAATCCTGGAACTATATTAAATTTTCCCAAAGCTTCTTTTACGCTTGCTTTCAGAATTTGGAAAATAGATTGTTCTTCTTCAAATTTAATTTCAGTTTTTGTTGGGTGAATATTAATATCAATAGTTGATGGGTCTATTTCGAGATAAACAAAAAAACTTGGAAATTCTCCTTCGGGAATAAGTTTTTCATAAGCTATACTAATTGCTTTTCGAAAATAAGGATGAATCATAAAGCGTTTGTTTACAAAGAAAAATTGCTCATTAGTTGTTTTGCGTGTTCGTTCGGGTTTTGCAACAAAGCCAGAAATTTTTACTATTGATGTTTCTGTGTTTAGACTTACAAGATGTTGATTTATACTTTTTCCAAACACATTAACAATTCTTTGTTTATGATTTTCGGGATTTAATGTTAAAACAATTTTATTGTCTAACATAAATTGAAAAGCTATTTCGGGATTTGCTAAAACTATTCTATGAATTTCTGTTGTTATATGTCGATTTTCTACTGGGTCGCTTTTCAAAAATTTTCGTCTTGCAGGAACATTGTAAAATAAGTTTTTTACAATAAAATTTGCTCCTTTAGGGCAATTTACCACTTCTTGAGATTCTACTTTTGAGCCAGAAATATTTATACAAGTTCCTAAATCCTGTCCTTCGGTTTTTGTTCTTAGTTCAACCGAAGCAACAGCAGCAATAGAAGCAAGGGCTTCGCCTCTAAACCCCATACTACGAATAGCAAACAAGTCGTCGGCACTAGAAATTTTTGAAGTAGCATGACGTTCGAAAGCAGTTCTAGCATCTTGTGGGCTCATTCCTTTTCCGTTGTCTGAAACTTGAATTAAAGTTCGTCCTGCATCAATAATTGCTATTTTTATTTCTGTTGCACCTGCATCAATAGCATTTTCGACAAGCTCTTTAACAACAGAAGCTGGTCTTTGTATAACTTCGCCTGCGGCTATTTGATTTGCAACCGAATCGGATAAAAGTTTAATAATATCTGCCATTATTTCATGAACAGTTTAACAATTGGAGTAAGGTCAGCTATTAATATTAAATAAACTATAAAAGCTAAAATACAAGCTATTACGAGAACTCTTATAGTAGAATTTCCTTTACTATAAGCTGTTCGTTTCATAGGGCGTTTAAAGCTACCTTTTATCTTAGCTCCGGGTTTATTACTGTCCATACCAACAGGCTCTTTCCCTTGAGCAATTCTCATCTCATTTAACAACTCCCGTCTTCTTTCTTTTTCGGGGTCATAATAGCGTGGTTTATAATCAAACACATTATGTTGTGGTACTTTAAAAAAACTTCCGAAACCCATAATTATAAATTTTTACAAATTTAATGTTTTTAATTGAATTATTTCACTAAGCCTACAACACTTTGTTTATTTTGCGCTTTTTTGAGATAATTTTTTAAGCTTATAAACTATATTTTTCATTGAAGAATTAAGTTCTGGATAAACTTTTGTTAATAAAACAGGCACAAAAAACACTATTACTAAAACAAGACTTCTAACACAAATATCTAAAATAAAATGCATTTGTGGAATAAACACATTAATAATTAAAGCAACAAGTCCAGCAATTAATATGATAATATGTTTTAGTTTATAGGGATTAAGTTTAAATTTCCAATAAATAAAAAATTGCCTAGAAACTAAGTAAATTAAAAATGCAAGAGCCAAGGCAATGCTAGCTCCGACTATTCCCCATTTAGGTAGTAAAATAATATTAAAGATAATTATAGAAATTATTAAAATTATCATTAGGACTGCAAACTCTCGATAATACTTGCTAGAATAAATAATTTCGCTACTTACGCTTGCAATCATTTGAAGAAGATGAGCTAGTGCAATAAAAAATATAACATAACGTCCAATTCCAAACTCTGGTGGTAAAATTGTCATAATATTATTTATATTTCCCCATATTAAAACAAAAAGAGCCATGCCAACCACCGACATACTTGTTGTACTTCTTTTATAAATTTCGTTTACATCTTTCCAGTTTTCTTTTTGAATTGCTTCTGTAATTAATGTGCTTGAAATTCTAATTAAAGATCTTCCTGGCAATAGAATTATGGTACCAAAAAAGAAAACAGTAGAATATATTCCAGTTGCACTTAAATCGCAATAATGATTAATTAAATATCTATCTATTTGCAAAACTGCCATTCCACTAAAACTTGAAATCAAGCCAAAAACAGCAACAGAAATCACTTCTTTTGTAAATGATTTAGTGAAAAGTTTAAATGAAGGTTTTAGAGAAAATTGTTTTTTACAAATTAATAATATACAAATTAGAATAACAGGAACAGCATAAGAAATAGTATAGAGAATAATAAATTGATGAAAGTCTATAAGTTCTAACCAGAACAAGACTATTGTAATAAAGTTTAACAACCTTAAAAGCAATTCTTTAGCAAATGCTCCAAACGAAGCATTAAACAAAAGACGATTATAGGTATCTATTATGAAATAAAAAATTGTAATAAAAACAAATGGCAACAACAAATAAACATATTCTGCAAACAGAGGCGACTGGTCTATATTTGTTCTTATTACATAACCTTTTGTTAAATAATAAAAAATCGTGTACAGCACAAAACCTAAGCTACCAACAGCTAAAGCAAAGAACAAAAAGCCATTGTGATTATTTTTTTCATCTCTAAAATAAGGGAATTGCCTAATAGTAACATTTACCATTCCTAAAGTTCCCAATTGCCCAAAAATTGTAGATAAAGCCACTAAAATATTGACAAGACCGATTTGGTCTGTAGCAAACAATCTTGGCATAAGCAAGGCGACATTTACAAAGCCTATAAATGCACCCAAGTAGGAATAAATGGAACCTTTAATTGTTTGTCGAGATACTATTCCCATTTTAAAAAAGTAATTTTTCCTTAGACTTAATTCGTGATAAATCTAAATTAAAAACGGCAGAAACTGAACTTATTGCTTTTATTTCTGAAATTATTTTCTCCAAATAAGCATCGTCATGACTATCAAACACTTGCAAAAAATAATCTATATTTTTTAATTCATCAACAATATAACCTATATTGGTTTTGTTAACAACCAATCTCAAGTTTAATGAAAGATTTGAAGGCTGACATTTATATGAAACAAATTTTTGAGTTTCTGTATATTTATTATCTTTAATTTCTATGTCTTCTTGTTTTATAAATTCTGCTTTAAAAATTTTTCCCAACTTCCACGAAAGCCTGTAATCATCTTCAGATGAAGAAATTCCTATAAGCTTAAAGTTATATTCTGCTTCGTATTTTATTTTTTTAGTTTTCATCAATACAAATGTAGTTATTTTTTTTGTATAGTATAACTTTGTTTAAGAGTTTGCTTAAATTATTTGCATTATTTTAAATTTAGTTCAATCTCAAATGACTGAGCTTTTGCAATGCTTGTTTGGAGGCTTTTTGTTCTGCTTCTTTTTTTGTCCATGCTTTTCCTTCAGCCAAAAATCTATCATCTAAACATAGTTCGCACAAAAAATGTTGATTCTTTTCATTACTTTCCATATTTTCATAAGTATTAAAAGTAATATTCAATTTAAACTTTTGAATTAGTTGCAATAGTTTAGATTTATAATCTTTATTTTGTTCTAAAAGTTTTTCTAAATCAAAGTTTTCATAAACTAATTTTTCAACAAATTTTTTGGCACTATGGTAGCCTCTGTCAAAATATATAGCTCCAACCATTGCCTCTAAGGCATTTCCCGACAAGTTTTTTATTTCATTTCCTGAAGTATTTTTATAATCAACCAATTGATCTAATCCTAGGTTTTCGCCCAATACATTTAAAGACTGTCTGCTTACTATGCTTGCTCTGAGTATAGAAAGTCTTCCCTCATCTGCTTTTGGAAATTTATTGTACAAAATATCAGTAATTATCAGCCCCATTACAGAGTCTCCGACAAACTCTAATCTTTCATTGTTTTTGGTGTTTCTTCCTACAGATGCGTGTGTAAAAACAACTTTATATAATTCTAGATTTTTAGGTTTAAAATCTAATATTAGCTTTAAATTCTTTAATAATTTTTTATCTTCTTCGCTAAACCTTTTAAAAAAGAAGAAGCCCATTAAGATTATTCAGCTTTTTTAAAAATCACACAAGTATTGTGTCCACCGAAACCAAAAGTATTGCTCATTGCATAAGTAAGTTCTCTTTTTTGAGCTTTATGCAGAGTTAAATTAAATCTTGGGTCTATATTTTCGTCTGCTTTTTGGTGATTTATTGTTGGTGGAATTATTTGATCAACCAAAGCCATAACAGCAAATGAAGCTTCCATTGCTCCTGCAGCACCTAGTAGGTGTCCTACAATAGATTTAGTTGAGCTAATATTTAATTTGAATGCGTGATCTCCGAAGACTTGCATAACTGCTTTAAGTTCTGCAATATCTCCAAGAGGTGTAGCAGTTCCGTGTACATTTATATATCCGATATCTTCTGGTTTTAGCTTAGCATCTTGCAGAGCATTTCTCATCACATAATTAGCTCCCAATCCTTCTGGGTGAGGTGCTGTTAAGTGATATGCATCTGCTGATAAACCAACTCCTACTACTTCGGCATAAATTTTAGCACCTCTAGCTTTAGCGTGCTCATATTCTTCTAGAATAAGACCTGCACCACCTTCGCCCATTACAAATCCATCGCGTGTTGCACAAAATGGACGAGACGCTGTTTTATACTCTTCATTATTAGTAGATATTGCCATCATGGATTGAAATCCGCCCATTCCCACTTCGTTTAGTGAGGCTTCGCTCCCGCCAGTAACCATATAATCTACCATTCCTAATCTAATTAGATTAAAGGAATCTATAATAGCATTTGACGAAGAAGCACAAGCTGACACAGTACAATAGTTTGGACCCATAAGTCCATGTTTCATTGATATATGTCCTGCTGCAATATCGGAAATAATTTTCGGAATGAAAAAAGGGCTAAAACGAGGGATATAATTTCCCTCGATAAATCCCTTAATTTCTTCTAAAAAAGTTTCAACACCGCCAATACCTGATGACCATATAACTCCAGCTCGGGATTTATCCATTGATTCGAAATCAATTGCACTATCCTTAATAGCCTCGTCGGAAGCGATAATAGCAAATTGTGTAAATTTGTCTATTCTTCTAAGTTCTTTACGGTCAAAATATTGAAGCGGGTCGTAATTTTTTACTTCGCAAGCAAATTTTGTTTTAAAATTCGTAGTATCATAATGTGTTATCAAGTCGATTCCACAAACGCCGTTAACAACATTTTTCCATGTCTCTTTTGCGTTAGCGCCTACCGGAGAAATGCTCCCGATGCCGGTAACTACAACTCGCTTTAATGTCATACTGTGAATTTTTTAGTTATTCAAAATTTACTTTACGTTAGCTTCCATGTAGCTAATTGCATCACCTACTGTGGCAATTTTTTCAGCATCTTGGTCTGAAATAGAAATACCAAATTCTTTTTCAAATTCCATGATAAGTTCAACTGTGTCCAAAGAATCTGCACCTAAATCAGCGGTGAAACTAGCTTCTGGAACTACTTCTGATTCGTCAATACCTAATTTATTAACGATAATACTTTTTACTCTTGATGTAATGTCTGACATAATTAATAATTTAAGATTAATAAAATTAATTAGTTTTGCAGGTGCAAAGAAACAAAAATCATTCGTTAACTCAAATTTTTTAATGAATATTTTATTAACAATTTGCACAATACGCTGATTATCAGCAATATAAACATGATAAATTATTAGAAATAAAATGAAAACCATCAATTTAGCCCTATTTGCCTCTGGCTCAGGCACTAACGTAGAAAATATAGCAAATTATTTTGCTAAAAATCCTCAAATTAATATCTCATGTGTTCTTTGCAATAAGCCTGACGCTTATGTAATTGAAAGGGCAAAAAAACTAAAACTTGATTTTTTGGTATTTAACAAGGCAGATTTTCAAAAAAACGGCAAAGTTGAATGCTATTTATTGGAAAAAAACGTCAATTTTATCATACTCGCTGGTTTTTTATGGTTAATTCCCGAATGGTTAATTGAAAAATATCCTAATAAAATTGTAAATATTCACCCTGCATTATTACCAAAATATGGGGGAAAAGGAATGTATGGCGACAACGTTCATAAAGCTGTATTGGAGAATAAAGAAAAAGAAACTGGAATAAGTATTCATTATGTGAATAAAAATTACGATGAAGGAGACATTATTTTTCAAGCAAAAACAACTATAGACGAAACCGACAACATTGAAAGCATTGCACAAAAAGTACACGAACTAGAATATAAATTTTATCCTCAAGTAATAGAAAATATTTTACTAACTTTGTTTCCTAATATTTTTGTTTTATGAAAAAATTTTTCAAACCTATACTTGCCTTTTTCTTACCTATTATTATAAGCATTAATTCTTTTGCTCAAATTCCTGATGGTTATTATGATGGTGTTCAAGGTTTAACAGGCGAGAGTTTGCGTTCTGCATTACACGACATTATTGATGGACACTCAGTAATTTCATATAACGGATTATGGACAGCTTTTAAATATACTGATAATTTAGGAAATAACAAAGTTTGGGATATGTACTCAAATTGTAATTTTACTTTTGGAACAGACCAATGTGGAAATTACCAAAATATTTGCGACTGCTATAATCGTGAACATAGTTTCCCCAAAAGCTGGTTTAACGATGCCTCACCTATGTATTCAGATTTATTTCATTTAGTACCAACCGATGGAAAAGTAAACGGATATAGATCAAATTATCCGTTTGGAGAATGTTCCTCTGGCACAACATATGGAACAGGCAAATTAGGAATATGCACTTTTCCCGGATATACACAAACAGTTTTTGAGCCTGCAAATGAATATAAAGGAGACTTTGCCAGAATTTATTTTTATATGTTAACAAGATATATGGATAAAATTTCATCTTGGAGCAGTCCAGCACTTAGTGGAAATAATTTTTCTGAATGGACAAGAAAATTATTACTTAAATGGCACAGACAAGACCCAGTATCTCAAAAAGAAATTGATAGAAATAATGTTATATACAACGATTATCAGCACAATAGAAATCCTTTTGTTGACAATCCCGAATGGGCAGATATGATTTGGGATCCCAACTACACTCCTTCTTTTGTTGAAAGTTCTAAAATATATTTTGATATTTTTCCAAACCCAGCTAATGATTTTATAAATATTTCATTTACTCAAAATTTCAACTTCAATTATACTATAAATATAAGCGATAATTCTGGTCGAGTAATAAAATCTTACACTCTAAACTCTAACCACGAAAATATCGATATTAGCGAACTTTCGGCTGGCTCATATTTTATTGTTCTAAATTCTGAAAACATTACTTTCGTTAGACAGTTTTTTGTTGTGGAGTGAATTAGATATTTAAAAATTATATGAGAGCAAAGATTTTTTTAATAATTCTAATGAGCCTTTATATTGACAACTCACTATTTTCACAATCAAACGATTGCTTAAAAGATTTTGATTATTTGGTTAAAAAAATTCAGGCAGACTATCCTGGTTATTTGGAATTATTAGATTAAGGAAAATAATAGAGAAATAAATAACAAAAAAAATTATATTTGTACACTAAACACAAGGTTTTATAATGAAAGAAAAACTGACAATAGCTAAGTTAAAAGCAGAAGCCAAAGCTTTTTGTATTGCAGAGTCAAAAATTCAAAATAAATTTCTATTTGGAGTAACTGACAGGAAAGCTGTAGGTACACATATCGAACATAAGTTTCAAGAACAATTAAACTCAAAATACAAAACAACTATTGGTTCTTCTGCAAGTGGAATTGATTTGCCATCAAAAGATATTTTAACAGATATTAAAGTTACATCAATAAAGCAACCACAATCATCTTGCCCATTTAAAGATGCTAAGCAAAAGATTTTTGGACTTGGATACAACTTACTTATTTTTGTTTATGACAAAATAGATGATCCCAAAACTAGAACTGCTAAACTTGATTTTGTTAGTTGTTTATTTATTTCAAAAGAACGAACAGCAGATTACACAACAACTTATCGTTTGCGTGAAATGGTTAAAGATAAGGCTAATATTGAAGATATTGTTGCTTACCTAAGCGACAAAAATATTCCTGCAGATGAAATAACTCTAAATCAGTTAGCAAAACAAATTCTAAAAACGCCTCCTGTTCAAGGATATTTAACCATTTCAAATGCTTTACAATGGCGACTTCAATACCAAAGAGTTGTTACACTTGACAAAAATGTGCAGGGAATTAGTAAAGTAATTGATAAAGCCAGCAAGTAATGAAAATATTTGAAGCAAATATTTCGTTACAAGTTTGTGAGTTTTTAAAAGATTTTTTTAACAATACTTCGTCTTTTGAAATTGCCAATCAAAAAATATTGGATTTCTTTGGCATCAATGATTTTTTTGAAAATGATAATGATTTTAAAGAATTAAAAAAATCTGTTTCTATTGTTTCCATAAATTCGGTTGCAGAACCTGACCGTGCTGAATATGGTGATTTTCAAACTAATAAAGATTTGGCAAACAAACTTGCAAAAAGTCTATCCAAAAACAACATATTACCCGAAATTATTATTGAGCCGACATGCGGAAAAGGAAATTTTATCATTGCTTCTTTATCCAATTTTAAAACTGTTAAAAAAGTATTTGGAATAGAAATTTACAAACCTTACATTTGGGAAACTAAATTTAGTATTCTCGATTATTTTCTTTCAAACCCCAACGACAATAAACCAGAAATCACAATTAAACATTGTAACATTTTTGATTTTGATTTTAAAAATATTTCTAAACAATACCCAAACGAAAAATTATTAATAATTGGAAATCCTCCTTGGGTAACAAACTCAAAATTAGGAAGCCTTAACTCAACTAATCTTCCAAAAAAATCAAATTTCAAAAATCAAAATGGCTTAGACGCAATGACAGGCAAAGGAAATTTTGATATTGCCGAATATATAACTTTAATGCTTTTAGATGTTTTTCAAACTCATAACGGACATTTAGCATTATTAGTAAAAAACTCAGTGATAAAAAATATTATTTTCGATCAAAAAGATGCAAAATATAAAATTGGAAAAATTGAAAAATATTGTATTGATAGTAAAAAAGAGTTTAACGTTTCGGTTGAAGCCTCTTTGTTTTATTGCCAATTAAATTCAACTCCAAGTTTTCAATGCAATGAGCTTGATTTTTATAGTTTAGAAAAAAAATCAAGTTTTGGCTGGCTTAATGCAAAGTTTGTTTCTAATCTTGCTAATTACAATGAAACTAAAGAAATTGATGGGCAATGTCCTTTTGAGTGGAGACAAGGAATAAAACACGATTGTTCAAATGTGATGGAACTTGAAAGAGAAAACGAGTGTTTTATAAATAAACTTTCACAAAAAATCAAACTTGAAGAAGATTTAATTTATGGGTTTTTAAAAAGTTCTGATTTAAAAAATACTGTAATTCAAAACACGAGAAAACAAGTTATTATAACCCAAACAAAAGTTGGACAAGACACTTCATATATTCAACATTTGTATCCAAAAACTTACAATTATTTAAAATCAAACATTACATATTTTCAAGCAAGGAAGTCAAGTATTTACAAAGGGAAACCACATTTCTCAATTTTTGGAATTGGAGATTATTCTTTTAAGTCTTACAAAGTTGCAATTTCGGGATTGTATAAAACATATCATTTCACATTGGTATTACCACAAGACAACAAACCTATAATGCTTGACGACACTTGCTATTTTATTGGGTTTGATAAAATTGAATTTGCAGTTTATACACTAATACTTCTCAACCATAGCAAGACAGAGGAATTTTTGAAATCAATAACATTTTCCGATGCTAAAAGAGTCTTTACTAAAGATATTTTAATGCGTTTGGATTTATTAAATATCACTAAAACCATCTCACAAAAAGAAATTGAAGAACAAATAAATTTCTTAAATAACAAATATGACCTAAGCATTAATCTTTCTCATTGGAATAGTTTTATCAACACAATAACACCCCAAAAAGCAAAACAATTGACAATATTCTGATAAAAAAGGACTTTGACAATGATACTAATTATTTTAATCAAACACATTTTTCACTAATAACTATTTTTACATGCAAAATAAATTATCTTTGTGGTAATTAATTAAAAGTAAAGCAAATGGCACTTTTTAACATTAACAACCAAAACAAACTTGAACTTATAAAAGAGTTACCTTTCAAACTTGAAAAAGATATTCAAAACTTAACAGAACAAAATATGAAGTCCATTTTTGGACTAGAGTTTGTTCGTTCTGAATTTTCTCTCAATAATTTTAGGATTGACACTTTGGCATTTGATAGAGAAGCATCAAGTTTTGTAATTATTGAGTATAAAAGAGATAAAAACTTTAGTGTCATTGACCAAGGTTATGCTTATTTGTCTTTAATGCTAAACAATAAAGCTGATTTTATACTTGAGTTTAATGAAAACTGCAAAGAAGCTTTAAAGCGAAACGATATTGATTGGTCGCAGTCAAGAGTAATTTTCATTTCTCCAAATTTTACGACTTACCAAAAAGAAGCAATTAATTTTAAAGACTTGCCAATTGAACTTTGGGAAGTTAAACGTTATAATAACAAGACAATCAGCTATAATAAAATCCAAACCTCTGGTTCGCAAGAAAGCATAAAAACTATAAGTCGTCAAGATGAAGCAATTGAAAAAGTAACAAAAGAAATAAGGGTTTTTACAGAACAAGAACATTTAGAAAAAGCCTCTGAAGGGATAAAAGAACTTTACGAAAAACTAAAAAATGCTATCCTTAATCTTGATAGCTTAGAAGTAAAACCTAAAAAACTATACATTGCATTTGTTGCCTCATCTAATGTTGTTGATGTCCATATTCAGCGAAACCAAATTAAAATGTGGTTGAATTTACAAAAAGGCGAACTTGATGACCCAAAAGGAATTTGTAGAGATGTGTCTCAAACAGGACACTGGGGAAATGGAGATTATGAAATTGCAATTCAAACAGACGAAGATTTAGAATATATTTTGAGTTTAATAAAACAAGCTATAAAGAAGAATAGAAAATGAAAATAACTCGCATTAACAGAAAGACATATCAGTTAACCAAAAACGAGCAAGTATTAGGACAACTTACTTATAAAAACTCACTTTCTAACAAAGCTGAAATCACATTAATAGATTCTGCCATTTATCAAATTAAGCCAGCAGGTTTTTTTAAATCACATGTTATCGTTACAAAAAATGAAATAGAAATTGCCAAATTTAAAATGAATTGGAAAGGGCAATTAGTTATTAGTTTGCAATTTGAAAGGGAATTTTTCCTTAAATCAAAGGGGTTTTTCCACAGTAAATATATAATTGAAAATAAAGATGGAGAAAAAATAATTCAACTTGAACCAAAATTTAACTGGTCTAAGTTCTGTTACAATTATAATATTTCATATAATAATCAATCACAAGACAAGTTTTTTATTTTACTTGCAGTTTATTGTATAAACCATTATAGGGCATTAGTAAGTTGATAACAAAACACAGATATTCATAAGCCACAGTACTGCACACAAGCACTAAGCAATGCGATAAAACTAGCGAAAATCACTTTCAAAGCACATTTTTCTCTAAAAATCATCTCATATATAAAAAAAAACTCGTAGATTTGTCTATTACAAAAATTATTTTGTTATGAAAAATACTAAATCTTTACTTTCACTTAGCGTAATTATATGTTTTTTTAGCTTATCAATTAAAGCACAAAACTGGTCAGAAACCATAAAGATAGTACCTTCTGACAGAAGTAAAAATAGTTATTTTGGTCAATCAGTTGATGTTTATGGAAATTTTGCTGTTGTGGGAGCATATTTCGATAAATTAGGAGTAAACTCTGGAGATCCCAGCTTAACTAATTGCGGTTCGGCTTATATTTTAGAAAATGTTGATGGCAACTGGCAAATAATACAAAAAATTTGTGCTAACGATAGAGCTGAACAAAGCAAATTTGGAGCTTCTGTCGCAATTTGGGAAGATTATATTGCTGTTGGAGCAATAGGTAAATCTGAAGCTCCTAACACAAATTTAGGTGTTGTGTATGTTTTTAAAAACAATGCAGGAGCTTGGACACAAATAAACAAACTACTTCCATCAGACCCCGAAAACGACTGTGGCTTTGGCAACTCTATTGATATAGAAAACAACACATTAATTGTTGGAGCAGAAAGTAAGAAAAATGGCACTGCTTATAATGTCGGAGCTGTATATATTTACGAACTTGTCAACAATTCATGGAGTTTTTCACAAAAGCTAATGGCTTCCGACTGTTCGGCAGGTGATTTTTTTGGTTGCTCAGTTGCAATTTCAGGAGAATATATAATTGCAGGTGCTTATGCTCAAGATAAAAATGCTACTGGAAGCGGAACTTTAACAGATGCTGGAGCTGCTTACATTTTTAAATATAATGCAGGAACTTGGACGCAAACACAAAAAATAGCTGCTAACGATAGAGCCCAAGAGAATTATTTTGGGCGTGCTGTAGATATTGATGGCGACTATGCAGTTATAAGTGCCACTTATGATTCTAGAAACTCATTAGGTGTTGCAGATAAAACAAGAACAGGTTCTGCTTATGTTTTTAAAAATAACGCAGGAACCTGGACGCAAACACAAAAAATTCTGGCTAATGATAGAAGCAATTATGACGAATTTGGAAATGCTGTATCGATTTTTAATGATAAACTGATAATTGGTGTCTCACAACAAGACTTTGATAGTAACGGAGAAGACTCTATTTTCAATGCAGGAGCTGTTTATGTTTATGAAAACGTTTCAAGCAACTGGAATTTTACACAAAAACTTACAGCCAGCAACAGACAATCTAATGACTATTTTGGAAATGCCGTGGCTATTTACAATGGGCAATTATTAATAGGAGCAAATCAAAATAAATATGACGCAAACGAAAACAATTATTTACCAGGTGCTGGAGCTGTTTATGTTTTTAATAATTCACCAAAAATTGAAATTTTCCAAGAAGAAACATTAATTGCCAATGGAGGTAGTTTCGATTTTGGAGAAGTTGGTTATAGTGGCGATGGCTTAGATTTAATTTTTAAAATAAAAAATTCTGGAGGCACTACTCTAAACCTAACAGGAAACCCAATTATAGAACTTGTAAGTGGAGACGCAAATATTTTCGTAATAAATCAGAATAGTGTTCAGCCTTCAGTACTACCAAATCAAGAAACTAATTTTACAATTAAATTCAAGCCTACAAGTTTAGGCAGTTTTTCAGCTCAAATTTCAATAGCTAGCGACTGTCCTTCAGACAACCCATACATTATTAGTCTTCAGGGAGTTGGAGGCAAAAGTTCTCAAACCATCACTGGTTTTGCAGATATTCCAACTAAAACTTATGGAGACGCTAGTTTTCAAGTTTCGGCAGTTGCAAGTTCTGGTTTAGATGTAGTTTTTACAAGTTCTAATAATAATGTTGCTACTTGTAGTGGAACTAATGGAAGCACCATTACAATAGTTGGAGCTGGAGTATGTCAAATTTATGCAAATCAAGCAGGAAACGCTAATTACTATCCTGCTCCTCAAGTTGCAAAAACTCTTAATGTTAACAAAAGAGTAATTAATGTAACTGCCGATGCTCTTAGTAAACACTACGGAAATACTGACCCAGCATTAACATACAGCTATACTCCACAATTGGTTGATGGCGACAGTTTTTCTGGAAACCTCCAAAGAGTTACAGGAGAGGCGGTAGGAACTTATGCCATAAATCAAGGTAATTTAGGATTGGGTAATAATTATACTTTAAATTACACAGGTAATAATTTGCAAATTCTAAAACGTCCTATTACTGTTACTGTTGTTCCAGGACAATCAAAAGTTTATAAAGCTGCCGAACCAGCATCTTTTACATACACATATAGCGGTGGTTTAATTGGTAGTGATAATTTTACAGGAGCTTTATCTAGAGAACCTGGAGACACTGTTGGCACATACAATATTTTGCAAAATAATCTTGCTTTAACAAACAATTATCAAATAACATTTATTTCAAATGTCTTCACAATCAATCCCAGACACATTACCATTACCGCTAATTCTGGTCAAAATAAAACTTACGGACAAGCAGACCCTGCTAGCTTTACTTATACATTAAGCGAAGTTTTATATTCTGGAAATAGCGTTAGTGGAGCTTTAGATAGAGTTGAAGGCGAAGATGCTGGCGAATATGAAATTACTGTAGGAACACTAGCTATTACGCCAAACTACACATTTACTTATCAATCTGCTAATTTTGAAATTTTTCCAAAAGACATAACAGTTATTGCACATCAAAATCAATCAAAACTTTATGGCGATCCTGACCCTGTCTTAACTTATCAACTAATAGGAAGTTTAATTGCTGGAGATACTATCTCGGGAGCTTTATCTCGTGAAGAAGGTGAAGCTCTAGGAAACTATCCTATTACTATAGGAACTTTAAGTGCAGGAGATAATTATACTATCCTATTTACATCAAAAAACTTTGAAATTAAAAAGAAAAATGTTTTAGTAACACCAAATTCAAATCAATCAAAACAATATGGATTTCCTGATCCAGAATTAGAATTTACTTGTAGTCCAGCAATTGCTCCTTGGGATAATTTTGAAGGAGAATTAACTCGAGAAGAAGGAGAACTTGTGGATACTTACACTATCACAAAAGGAACTTTATCTCTTAATTCAAATTATACTTTGTTTTTTACACCTGGAGTTACATTTGAAATTACTCCACGAACAATTAACGTAACTATAAATCCAAATCAAAGTAAAACTTATGGAGAATCAGATCCACAACAATTAACATATTCTTACACACCTGATTTAGTTGGTTATGATTCTTTCCAAGGATATTTATACAGAGCTACTGGAGAAAATGTTGGGGAATATCAAATTTATCATGATAACCTACAATTAACTTATAACTATATTATAAATGTTGTTGAAACTAACAAATTCAATATTTTACCTCGCGAAATTACAGTTAACGCTAATGCAGCAAGTAAAACTTACGGAAACAATGATCCTTTTGAATTTACTTATTCTACAAATGGTAGCTTAGCTTTTAGCGATTATTTTACTGGAGAATTAGAACGTGAACAAGGCGAAGATGTTGGAATATATGAAATTTTAGGAAGCAATTTTAGCATTAATAATATTTCAAATTATAATTTAATTTACAATTCTGCTAACTTTACAATTTTACCACGCCAAATTACAGTTAAAGCAACAGAAGGCTTATCTAAAACTTTTGGAGAAAACGACCCTGAATTTACCTATTCTGTAACTTCTGGCACTATTGTAAACAATGACGAGTTCTCCGGAGAACTTACACGCGAGCAAGGCGAAGATGTTGGATTTTACGAAATTCAACAAGGCGAACTTAGTTTAGGAACAAACTATAATATAAACTATCAGCCTGCACAATTTGAGATTTTACCTATTATGCTAACTGTAATTGCCGACCAAGGATTAACAAAAATTTATGGAGAAGATGACCCAGAATTTACTTATACTGTTCAAGGAAATACAGAGCCTGTAAATTTCTCAGGCGAACTTAATAGAACTCAAGGCGAAAATGTTGGTACATATGAAATAAATGAAGGCAATCTACAAGCTCCAACAAATTTTGATTTCAACTTTGTTCCAGCAAATTTTGAAATTTTAAAAGCTACACCCGAAATTTATTGGGAAAATCCGGCAGACATTTACACCAACCAAGCTCTTAGCGAAGTTCAGCTAAACGCTAGTGCCAATACTGAAGGTAATTTCACTTACACTCCTGATTTTGGGACATATCTACCAGAAGGCGACAATCAAGAATTACATGTTTTATTTAACCCAACAGACGATCACAATTACAATCAAGCTAATAAAACAGTTTTAATTAATGTATTACTATGGACTAATTTAGCTGAAAACATAAAATCTCAACTTTCTGTTTATCCAAATCCAACTAAGGGAATGATTTACTTTAATAAAGAAAGTAAAGATGATATTTATCTAAAAATTTATGATTCAAATACTAAATTAATTTACGACAATTATTATAAGGAAAACTATTTTGATTTATCTAATTTTGTTTCTGGCACATACGTTTTAGAAATAACTCAAAATGGCAAAACATATATTGAAAAAGTAGTTTTATTTTAATAAAAAAATAAAAAATTAATATTTTTTAATTTTGATGCAACGAAATAGCAATATAAACTGTCTATATTATATAATTGATTGTATAACATAAAAACGATATGCTATGAAAAACACTTACATATTCTTACTTGGCATATTATTCGGGCTTTTATTTTTTCAAAATATAGAAGCCCAAAATTGGACAGAAGTTGCTAAAGTTTGTGCAACAGAAAGGTGGAAAGGTGCAAATCTTGGTCATTCTGTTGATATTTGTGGTGATTATGCGATAGCTGGAGCTCCTTATGATTTTATTTTAGACGATAAAAATCACCCTGTAGATAGCGTTGGAGCTGCTTATATTTATAAATATAATGGTACAAATTGGCAGGTACAACAAAAATTATATTTAGAAACTGGCAATATGTATGATGGTTTTGGGTATGCCGTTGCTTTACATGGTGATTATGCAATAGTTGGTTGTTTAGGTAGAAAAATAAATATTAATCGTAACCAAGGAGAAGCTTTTATTTTTAAAAACAATAATGATGTATGGGAACTTCATCAAAACTTAATAGCACCTGACGGAGACTCTTTGGATTTATTTGGAAGTAGTGTAGCTATTAATGACAACTTTATTCTAGTTGGAGCTACAGGAGCAAGTGGCGCACAAGGAAAAGTTTATATTTATGAAAAACAGACAACTACGTGGAATTTTAAACAAATTTTAAATCCAACAGTAACTAATATTTATCGTCATTTTGGTAATTCAGTTTCGATTTTTAATGATTATATAGCTGTTGGTTGTAGAAGTAATTTTGATGCTAACGAAGAAAATGAGGTGCCGGGTGCAGGTGCAGTTTATATTTTTAAATATAATTCTGGAACTTGGGAACAAAGTCAAAAAATAGTGGCAAACGATAGATACCAATCTTGTTTTTTTGGTTCTAGCGTTGATATGTATGGTAATTATTTAATAGCTGGGGCTCCCAACGACCCTCGCAATGCACAAGGAGAAGTTACTCCTTCAACAACAAATACTGGTTCAGCTTACATTTTTAAACTAGAAAATGAAATCTGGACTCAAGTAAAAAAAATATACGAGCCATATATGCCGTATTTCAACTTGCACACTCAATTTGGTTATGCTGTTTCAATTTATGAAAATACTATTGCAGTAGCAACACATCGACATGGCTGGGACCCCAACGAACAAAACTTTGCTTCTCACGCTGGAGCGTTTTATATGTATAAAAACATTTATGATGAATGGGAATATACCCAAAAAATTGTTGCCTCTGATAGAGACACTGCGGATAATTTTGCGTTTTCAGTTGTAATTTATGAAAACAACATAATAGCAGGTGCTATACATCAAGATTTTGATGAAAATAGCGAAAATCATCTAAAAAGTGCTGGTGCGGCTTATATTTTTGAAAATTTTGCTGAAATTGTTGTTACTCAAGATTCTTTATTTGTTAAAAACGGTAACACCTACGATTTTGGCGAAATAACAGTTGGTAGCTCAAGTGATACTGTGAATTTCTATATCTCAAATATGGGAGGGGCAACATTATATTTAACTGAAAATCCATTAATTCAATTTGGAGAAAATGGAGACAATAACTGTTTTACTCTGCTCCAAAACAACACCGAGAATTATGTTATGCCAGGTAATAACACATATTTTTCTCTTATATTTAATCCAATTTTGTACGGAGATATAAGTGCTCAAATCGTAATAAATTCTAACGACATTAATAATAATCCTTATATTATAAATATTGTTGGAATAGGAAGAAAGCATGAGCAAGTGATTACTGATTTCGCCAATTTTGAAATCAAGACTTATGGCGACCCAGATTTTGTAGTTTCAGCAAATGCAAGTTCTAATTTAGATGTTGTTTTTACTAGTTCTGACCCAAATATTGCCACTTGTTCTGGCATAAATGGAAGTACAATCTCAATTATTAATGCAGGAGAATGTGAAATTTATGCAAATCAAGCAGGAAATGATGAATATTTTCCAGCCCCACAAGTTGCAAGAACTTTGATAGTTAATAAAAAAGAAATTGATGTTTATGCCGAAGATAACAGCAAAATTTATGGAGAAAATGACCCAGAGTTAACTTACGGATATACACCAACTTTGGTTGGAGATGATGATTTTACTGGAGAACTTATTCGCATTACTGGTGAAAATGTTGGCACTTACACAATAAATCAAGGAACTTTGCTATTAAACGATAATTATATTTTAAATTATAATTCCGCTGATTTCGAAATTTTAAAACGTCCTATCACAGTTACTGTTGACGCTGGACAAACAAAAGTTTATACAGGCTCTGACCCAACGCCTTTTACATACACGTTTAGCGGAGGTTTAATAGGCAATGATAGTTTTACAGGATTTTTAAATAGAGAAGTTGGCGAAGATGTTGGCGAATATGAAATTTTGCAAAACAGTCTTGCTTTATCAAATAATTATGAAATAGAATTTATTTCAAATATTTTTACAATTACTCCAAAACAAATTACAATTACTGCTAATTCTGGTCAAAATAAAATTTATGGATTTGATGATCCTGTATATTTTACTTATACATTAAGTGAATATTTATATTCTGGAAATAGTGTTACTGGTAATTTAGAAAGAGTTGAGGGCGAAGACGTTGGCGAATATGAAATTACTGTAGGAACTCTAGCTATTTCGTCTAATTACACTTTTATTTATCAATCTGCTAATTTTGAAATTCTACCCAGAAATATAACAGTAAAAGCAAATCCAAATCAGTCAAAATTATACGGCGACCAAGATCCTGTCTTAACTTATCAAGTAATAGGAAATTTTGTTGGAGAAGATGGTCTTAGTGGAGATTTATCTCGCGAAGAGGGCGAAGCCTTAGGAACTTACCCTATTACTCAAGGAACTTTAAGTGCAGGAGATAATTATTCTATTGAATTTATTTCACAAGATTTTGAAATTAAAAAGAAACATATCTTAATAACTGCTAACCCAAATCAATCAAAAGAATATGGAGATACCGACCCAGTTTTAACATTTACTTATAGTCCAGAACTTGCAGCTGGGGATAGTTTCTCTGGAGCTTTATCTCGAGAAAGTGGAGAAATGATTGGTTTTTACTATATTTTACAAGGTAATCTATCACTCAATTCCAATTACAGCTTAACAATAATGCCTAACGCACAATTTGAAATAACACAAAAAGCTATTAGTGTAACAATAGAGCCAAATCAAAGTAAAATTTACGGCGAACCCGATCCTATCTTAACATACTCATACTCAGGAACTCTTGTTGAGGGTGATTCATTTAGTGGGTTTTTATATCGTGTGCCGGGAGAAAATGTCGGACAATATGAAATTTTGTATAGCAATTTGCAAATAAATCCAAACTACAATATAACTTATTTGGGCACAGACAATTATTTTGAGATTTTACCTCGCGAAATTATCATTACCGCCAATGATGCAAGCAAAACTTACGGACATAGCGACCCTTATGAATTTACTTATTCTATACAAGGAGAATTAGCTTTCAACGATTATCTCACAGGTGAATTAGATCGTGAAGTTGGAGAAAATGTAGGACAATACGAAATTTTACTAAGCAGTTTAGAACCTACAAATAGTTCAAATTACACAATAATTTATAATTCTGCTAACTTCACAATTTTGCCACGCGACCTCATTGTTAAGGCTACAGAAGGACAATCAAAAACTTATGGTGAAGAAGACCCTCAATATGCTTATTCTGTTATTTCTGGTAGTGTGATAAACAATGATACATTTTCTGGACAGCTTACACGAGAATTTGGCGAAGATGTTGGATATTACGAAATTTTACAAGGCAATCTTAGCTTAGGAGAAAATTATAATATAACCTATCAGTCTTCACAATTTGAAATTACACCTGCTAACATAACAGTGATTGCACATCAAGGACAATCAAAAGTTTATGGACAAGAAGACCCTGAATTTACATATTATGTTCAAGGGAATATTGTGGAAAATGATGAATTTACTGGACAGCTTACACGAGAACAAGGTGAAGATGTTGGACATTATATAATTCAACAAGGAGACCTCAGCATAGGAGAAAATTATAATATGACTTATCATCCTGCCCAATTTGAAATTACGCCTATTATATTAACTGTAATTGCCGACCAAGGATTAACAAAAATTTATGGTGAAGATGACCCTGAATTTACTTATACTATTGAAGGAAATGTAGATCAAGTAAGTTTCACAGGAGAGTTAAGCAGGCTTCAAGGCGAAGATGCAGGAATTTATGAAATAAATGCTGGTAGCTTACAGGTTGAAATAAACTATGATTTTACTTTTGTGCCAGCAAATTTTGAAATTTTAAAAGCTACACCAGAAATTTATTGGGAAAATCCAGCAGATATGTATAATGACGAAGCTCTTAGTGAAGTTCAATTAAATGCTAGTGCCAATATTAATGGTTATTTTAATTACAATCCTAATTTTGGAACATATCTTCCAATTGGCGACAACCAAGAACTACATGTTTTATTTACACCAGCAAACAGTCAAAATTATAACCAAGCCGAAAAAACGGTTTATGTAAATGTAATACTTAGAGATAATGTAGATGAAAATATAATGTCTCAACTTTCTGTTTATCCAAACCCAGCAAAAGATTATATAAACTTGCATCTCAATGGCGCTATCGCAGATAAGTATGAAGTTTACGACATTACAGGCAAATTACTTACAACAGATATAATCAACTCAGAATCCACTGAAATTTTTATAGACAAACTAAATCCTGGAGTTTACCTGTTAAAAGTTTACAATAACAATCAAAATATTGCTATTTTAAGAATTGTGAAAAATTAAGAATATTCTATAAGTTTTATTTTTCGTAAAGTTTATTGAACTTTTTTCAATTCTTTTTTAGCTTCTTCGTGTCCTAATTCTGCAGCTCTTGAATATAAGCTACTTGCTTTTGCTTTATCTTTTTTTTTGAACGCCTAGTCCTTTTGCGTAGCAATTTCCTAAATTGTAGAAAGCATCTGCATTTCCTTGATTGGTGGCAAACTCAAGCCAAATAATTGCTTTTTTATAATCTCTATCCACACCTGTTCCATTGATGTAGTATGTTGCCAACAAGTTTTGAGCAGGAGCATATTCTGCTTGAGCAGCTTTAAACAATAATTGTGCTGATGTTCTAATATTAAATTTAACACCTTGTCCTTTTGAATAGCAAACTGCTTGATTATATAATGCTTCTGGCATTTCATCTTTTGAAGCTTTTACATAATTTGCGAAAGCCTTTTTATAATCGCGAGTTGTTCCATGTCCGTTATAGTAGCAATTACCTAAATTATTGTATGCTTCTAAGTTTGCTGCATCGGCAGCTTTTGAGAACCAAGAAAAAGCCTCATCATAATTTTGAGTTGTACCTATGCCTTTATAGTAACATTCTCCAAGTTTATTTTGAGCTGGGATATTTCCTTTTTCGGCTGCTTTTAAATACCACTGAAATGCAGAATTATAACTTTGCCCAACACCATCGCCTGTTTCATAACAAGTTGCTAAAAAATATGCAGCATCTTTGTCGCCTTCGTTAGCAATAAGAGTGTATAATTCTACTGCTTTTGCCGTATTTTGTGCAACTCCTTTTCCAACTTTATAAGCATTTGCTTGTGCTATTCTAGCTTGTACATGTCCTTTTTCGGCTGCTTTTTCAAAATATTCAAGTGATTTGGCTTCGTTTTTCAAAATACCTTCGCCAGTGTCATAACAAGTTGCTAGTAAATATAATGATTCAATATCTTTTTCATCTTCTATAGCTTTTTTCAACCATTTTACAGCTTCTTTTTTATTTTTTGTTACGCCTTCTCCAAAGTAATACATTCTGCCAAGATATTTATATGCTTGCTCATAATTTTGTTGACCAGCAACTGACATATGGTCAAAAGCTTTAGAATATTTTTTTGGAGTTCCGATACCTTCGTAATGACATTTTCCCACATAAAAATTTGAGAAAGCATCGCCAGATTTTGAAGCATTATTCAGTAATTTGAAAGCTTCTTTGTCGTTTTTTTCAACATTGGTTCCAGTAAGATAACAATATCCTAATTTTCCCATTGCCTCATGGCTTCCTTGTTTAACCATTTCTTTCAAAGTCTCAATATCTTCAGAGATATTTTCTTGTTGAGCAAAACCATATACACCAATACTTAACAAGACTAAAATAAATGCTAGTTTTTTCATATCTAAGGACTTAAAATTTCAACAAATATATTAAAAATAATTTAATTCAAAACATTATTTTTTTTAACTATATATTTTTATAAATATATTTCAAGATTTATGCCGAACAAAGTGTGTCGTCAACAATTATTAGTTTCCAATTTTTGTTTACTAAAATAAAATAAAATGCACGCGGACTATTATATTTATTTGGTAAATAAACAAGCATAATTTTTGAGCTTGGATACATTGGCGTAAGTGATGATATTTCGAAAGTTTCTGGGTCAACAAGATTTGGTAAATCACTTACAAAATCATAACATACAATTTTTCCATTTTTGTCTTCAAAGTCAAAATTACATGGCAAATCGTAATTTTCTTTGCACATAGTAAGAGTATATTTACCTTTAAATGTAGTTTCAAAGTCGGTATAGTTATCATAACCAAAATTTTCGTTTCTTTTTGCAAATCTTGGAATTGTTCCGGGCGCATGAAGTCGAGCTATTCCTAAATCTTTGTCTATATATTTGTTTAAAATTGCTGAATTATCTCTAAGTAAAGCGTCAAAATTTTTCCCTATCCAACAATCTTTTAAAAATCCATTAATAAAATTTTCGACATCATGATTTTCACCTCCATCACAATCAAACGAAGCGACTATTGTATCTACAATTGGAGAAAAGAACCTTGCCTCTGCATCTGGAAATTGGAAATACAATACATAATAATTCATATTGCGGAAATATGTGTATTTTGAAAAAAGAGTATTTTTATCAATATGTCCACTCACATAATAATTATCTTGTCTTTTTTCATTGTACTCAACATTTTCTTGATTTACGTCTTGCTCGTAAGCCTCATCAAAACTTGGAGCATCGTCAAAAGTTGCATTCATTTTAAAATCAACATAAGCCCAAAATTGAAATTTTTCATCTTCTGAAATAAATCTTTGTCCATCTCCATTTCCAGATTCTCCTTGCGGAATTAGAAAATCGGGATAAGACACTGAAAAGTCGAACCTAGAGTTTTCATAACTTGCCCACTCAAATTTTATTTCTTCTTTTTTTTGTTGTTCTTGTGTTTCGGGTTGAGCTGAATTTTTACAAGCAAATGCAATAAAAGCAATAAAAGTTAACATTAAAATTTTCTTCATATCAATAGTGTTTTAATTTTCTACTAAAATAAATGTTTTTGCTTAAATTTTCTAATTTTAATAAATATTTTTTATCTAGCCTTGCTAAATGTGATGTTATGGGCTAAAAAATCAATTTATTTAAAAAAAAATTTTGTAAAGCAAATGATATTATTACTTTTGTAAAAAAAAATAAAATTATGGCAACAACAGCAGATATTAAAAATGGATTAACCATTGAGTTTAATGGCAAACCTTATCAAATTACATATTTTCAACACGTTAAACCTGGCAAAGGAGCAGCTTTTGTACGTACTAAAATGAAAAGTTTAGAAAACGGCAGAGTAATAGAAAACACTTTTCCTTCAGGTGCAAAAATTGATATAATTAGAATTGAACGCCGTCCTTATCAATTTTTATATAATGATGATTTAGGTTACCATTTTATGCACTTAGAAACTTTTGAACAAGTTTGTTTATCCGAAGACTTGATTGAAGGTATTGAATTTTTGAAAGAAGGACAAGAAGTTGAAGTTATTTTCCACGCTGAGAATGAGGCTGCTTTAACTTGCGAATTGCCAGCTTTTATTATTAGCGAAGTTACTTATACTGAACCAGGATTAAAAGGCGATACTACAACCAATGCTTTAAAACCTGCAACTATTGATACTGGCGCATCAATTATGGTTCCTCTTTTTATAAACATTGGCGAAAAAATTAAAGTTGACACAAGAACCAAAGAGTACGTAGAAAGAGCAAAATAAATTAAAACTTGTAATTTCCGGGTTCTATAGAGGTTCTAAACGATTTTAGTTCTTTATTTAATTCTTTAGATTTTCCATTTGTCAATAAATTTAAAAGATTGTGGAATTTTTCTCCATGATTTTTATGTAAAATATGGCAAAGTTCGTGTAAAATAATATAATCTATAAGTCTGTCGGGCAAAAGCATTAAATATGCTGACAGAATAATATTGTTTTTTGAATCACAAGAACCTAATCGTGTGCTTGCTGTTCCTATTTTACAATTTTTAAATTTTAATCCTGTTTTTTGAGACAATTCGTTTAATCTTGGAATTAAATAAATATTTGCTTCTTGCTGCAAGCATTTTAATATGAATTTTTTAATAAACTCTTGAACATCATCTGCTTCAAAATCGTTAAATCCTGTTTGGTATAAAATTTGTATTTTTTTATTTTCAAAATACGCCGAAAGCATATTTTTAAAGTTTCCTTCAACAAATTCTAAACTTAAATTACGTGTGATAAATTCTTCTCCAGGTTTAAATATTTTTAAGTTTTGTTGACGAATTTCTCTTTCTTTTAGTTTTGACTTTATCCAATCTATATTTTTTAAGACAAAGTTTTCTCCTTCTTTAAAATTACCAAATCTAGGAATAGTAAGAAGTACACCCTTTTGAGGATGTACTCTTAATCTATAGTTTTTTGCATTAGTTTTTTTTGTTACAACAATATTTCCAATTTCGGGAATATTAATTAGCCTTTGCATTTTTCTTAGCTAATTCACTTAGTTTTTCTAAACTTTCATTTGTTACTTCAAACATCTCCTTAACTACTTGACTATAAGCAGACTTAACTTCGTGGCGAGTCATTTTTGAAGTAGGTTTATTAATTCTTGATATAAGTTCATTTCTTTTAGTTATTACAGAATTAATTATATCTACTACATGTTCTTTGTTTTTGTTTTTGTTAAATTCCCAATAAATTAAACAATCAGAAACGACTTCTTCGGTAAGCCAATTAATGTCTTTTTTTAATTCTCTTCTATTTGCCATAATATTAAATTTATTTTTTCACAAAAATACAATAATGATTTTAATAATCTAAAACATAAAGCAAAGAGTTTTCAAACATAGTATTAACAAAAATCACTATCTCAAAAATAAAGGTAGAGCATCAAGCACAGTTGAATATATTCCGTATAGCAAAGGGATTCCTACTGCTGTCCAGGCAAATATAAGTTTCCATGTAGCTTTTGCTGAACCCACTTCACTCAAGTCCACATTAGTGTTTCCGTTTTTTTCTTCTTTAGTTGTTGCAAGTCTAAGTTTTGCTAGTTCTTCTTCGCTCATATGGTATTTTTTATTTACTGGTCTAACGAGGAAGTTTGCTATCATGCCTATTATCAAAAGTCCTGCTAAAATATAAAAAGTGGTATTATAAACTTGTTGAACAGGCACTCCTCTATTTAATTGGAATTCTCTAATGTAATTAACCAAAACAGGTCCTAAGATACCAGCAGTTGACCAAGCAGTTAAAAGTCTTCCGTGAATTGCTCCAACCATTTGTGTGCCAAACAAATCTGCAAGATATGCAGGAATTGTTGCGAAGCCTCCTCCATACATTGAAATTATGATACAAAATGCGACTACGAAAAGAGCTACAGTACCAGCTAGTCCGAGGTGAGGTGCTAAGACATATAAAATAAATCCGAGAATAAAAAATATTGCGAAAGTAGTTTTTCTTCCTATTACATCTGAAAGTGATGCCCAGACGAAACGTCCTCCAATATTAAATAAAGATAATAACCCAGTAAAACCAGCTGCTACCAATGCAATTTTTGCTAATTCTGCTTCATTTAATTCTGAAAACACTTTATCTATTCCTATTAACTTTCCTCCAAAGACTTCTTGCAGTAGTGGTGAAGCCATTCCAATTACTCCAATACCTGCCGAAACATTTAAACATAGCACTAGCCACAACATCCAAAACTGAGGAGTTTTCCAAGCTTTATTTACATGCACATGATGTTGTGTAATCAGAGATTTTCGCTTTTTTTCTTTAGGTTTCCATCCTTTTGGTTGCCAACCTGTTGGAGGTATTCTATAAGACAAAGCTCCAATTATCATATAAATAAAATAAATTATTGCTAAGGTTACAAATGTTTCCCATACTCCTACACTAGTATCAGTGGCGTAGAAGTTCATAAGTTTTTGTGCTAAAGGAGCTCCTATCATTGCTCCTCCTCCAAATCCCATTATTGCCATTCCAGTAGCCATTCCTCTTTTGTCGGGAAACCATTTTACTAAAGTAGAAACTGGCGAAATATATCCTAAGCCCAATCCTATTCCACCAATAACTCCTGAGCCTAGCCATAGCATCCAAATTTGGTGTAAGACAACTCCAAGAGCTGATATTAGCAGTCCGCCCGACCATAATATTGCAGAAATAAATCCTACTTTACGAGGACCTACTTTTTCTAACCAACCGCCCCACATGGCTGCCGACAAACCCAAAAACACAAAAAACAAAGTATATAACCACCCAAGCATTGAGATGGGCCAATCATAAGCAGTAGAAAAAACTCTTTCAATAAAACTAATCCCTTCAGGAGCTAAAACTGCTTCGGTTATGCCTATAGATTTTGATAATGGTAGCCAAAAAACAGAGAATCCATATGCCATTCCAATGCTCAAATGAATAGCCAAAGCCGCTGGCGGAACTAACCAACGATTAAATTTAGGACCGGCTATTGTGTTTTCTTTTCGTAAAAATTTAAACATATGCAAAATTTTTTTTTTATAAATATAATATAAATATCTTTTTCTTCAAAACTATTTGTTTCAAAGATTTATAATATATAATTTTATTCTATCATAATTTTCAAACTGTCTCCAACTCGCAAGATATAATTGTCGTCTAGATTATTCCACTGATAGATTTCAGGAATAGTACAAGCATATCTTTGAGATATTCTAAATAAATTATCTCCACGTTCTACATTATGATAGATAATATTTTCGCGTACAGGTTTTTGCATAAACGGTGGTTGAGTTAATACAGTGTCGTTTTTAACATTATTTTTCAAAGCAACAATTTCTTGCTCTTTTTGATAATATTTATGAACAACATCAAAAGGTAAAACCAAACAATGCTTGTCTCCATCCATTGGAATATAAGCATAAGTATAAACTGGATTTAAATTTTTGAGCAATTCATAGTCTGTTCCAACAAGTTCTGCAATATTTTTTAAATGTACATATCCGTTAACATACAAAGTATCAGTTTTTACACTTTCGATAAAAACATCGTTTGGAAAAATATTGTGTTCGGCATGATATTCCATTAAATAGTTCATTGCAATAAACGCAGGCACATAATTTCTCATTTGCTCGGTAAAATAAGGACGCAAATCCCAATAATTTGTTTTTCCACCACTTTGTGCTATTGCTTTTTTTACAGTTCCAGGACCACCATTATAAGCAGCAAGTGCAAGTTGCCAATCTCCAAAAGTTTCGTATAAATATTTAAGATACCTACACGCCGCATCTGTTGATTTATATACATCTCTACGCTCATCAATATATGAAGTAACTTTAACGTCCAATAAATCTGATGTTGGTTTCATAAACTGCCATAAACCTACTGCTCCAGATTTTGAAACTGCTCTAGCATCAAGTGCTGATTCTACAGCTGCAAGATATTTTAACTCTAAAGGTAAGCCATATTTATCTAAATATTCTTCGAAAATTGGAAAATAATATGCCGATTTAGAAATTATAGATTGTAATTTGGGACGATTTTTAACACCATAAGCCTCAATATATTTCAAAACATGTTCGTTATACTCTAACTTAATTGGCGTTTTTTCATCTAAATCTGCAATTCTACTATTGTAAACATATTCTGGATAATATGGGCAATTTACTTTTCGCAAACTATCAGAAATAACAGATTGACTAGCCCACCAAATGTTTGTTGAATCATAAAAAGATGATAAGGAACTATTTACTCTATCAATATAACTAACTGATTCACAAGCACTCACACGACTTGCTCCATCACCGTCTATATTGCAAAATAAAGCCTTGCTAAAAATAAATAAACTAACAAAAATGATAATTTTTGCCATAAAATTTTAAACTATATTACGAATAATATTTTTTTTGCTAATATCACACAAAAAATTTAATAAAACAATTTGAAATAATAGTTTTTTTAACCTCAGTATGTTAATTTGTTTTCATTTATGAGGTTGTTTTAATGGTGGCATTATATTATTTTTACCGAGTAATTAGTTTTACTATGAAAAAAAGAGTTTTAATAATTTCTATCATTGTTGTTTTATGCGGACTTTTAGTGTTTGCTGTATTATTTTTCTTAAAATCTTCAGAAAAAACTTCAAAAGCACTTGATGCTGTTCCTGGCAATCCAGCCTTGATAATAGAAACAAATAGTTTTAATTCATTTTTTGAAAAATTATCTTTGGATTATGTAATCTCATATGAAATTCAAAAGTTTTTTCAAGTCAATTCATCAAACTCTCTTGCCCATTGTTTTGATAGCATTAGTAAATCAGATTTTTTTAAAGAAGTTAAAAATAGAAAAAGTTTGTTTTTAATTGACAATTCATTAAGTAGCTTATCTCAAACTTTATATGTTGAGATTGATGAAAAAGCAAAAACCAAACAATTTCAAACAAACCTAAACAACGAACTTAAACAATTTTCAAATATTAACGAAAGAGATTATAACGGCAATAAAATCTTTGATTGTAGTTTACAAAATGGCAAAAAGTTTTTTTATTCGATTAGCAATCACATTCTTATAATTTCCAATTCTGCTGTAGTAGTCGAAAAGTCTATTGATGCTTTAGCTAGCAACAATTCTATTATCAAAAGAGATAGTGAATTTGCAGCATTGTATGAATCTGCAGGCAAAAAAGAACTAGCCAATGTTTATATAAATTTACCACAACTAAAATCGATTTTAAAACAAAACTTAGCCGAAGATTTTGATTCAAAACATGAGTTTGCCAACTGGATAGAAATGGATTTAAACATAAATACAGGCAAACTTAGCATGAATGGTTTTATTGAAAACAAAGATAGCTTACCAGCATTATCAAATATATTAAAGCAACAATCGCCTTGTTATCAAAGCTGTTTAGACATTTTACCAGACAATGCGTGTTACTACACAATTTTAGCATTTACTGATTCTGAAAATTATAACAATAGTTTAAACAGTTATTTAAAATCAATTGGCGAACTTGATAAAAGAGAAGAAGCTATTAATGAACTTAAAACAACCTACAACATTGAATTTAAAGATTTTTACAAATTAATTGAAAATGAAATTTGTATTTCGGCTATAGTAGAAAACAACAAACTTGATTTTTATACTATTTTAAATTTGAACTCACAATCTGTTGGCATATTTGAGCTGGAGAACATTATTCAAAATTATGCTAGCAAACTCAATAAAAATATAAAGGATTTTAAATCAGACCTAAAAGTTGATGAGCATACAAACTTAGCATGCTATAAACTTCCTGCTGACAATTTACCTTTAATACTTTTTGGTCCACTTTTTACAAAATCCAATTCTAGTTATGTTTGTTTTATTAAAAACTTTATGGTATTTGCTGAAACCAAAGAAGGTTTGAGAAATTTTGCAAAAACTGCATTTTTAAATAAAACAATGACAACCAATATAGAACACAACAAGTTTTTAGAAAACTTTTCAAACAAATCGCTTCTCTTTACATATTTTTCATTAACAAATGGCTTTCCTCTAATCAAAGATTACTTAAACTCAGATTTACAAAACTTAGCTCAAAGTAAATTTACTGAGCTACAAAAGTTTAGTTTTTGGGCTTACCAAATTAACAATGCTAGCGACAGGCTATACAACAATATGATTTTGCAATATGCCGACAATATTTCAGAAAAACCAAAAACTGCGTGGGAAAGCAGAATTGATGCTCCGGTAAGTTCCAAACCTTTTATTGTAACTAACCATGATGATAATAGTACAGAAATTTTAGTCCAAGATGAAAACAATAATTTATATTTGATTAACAGCAGTGGTTTAGAAATTTGGAAAATCCAACTCGACGAAAGTATTTTTGGTAACGTTTACCAAATAGATGCTTTTAAAAATGGGAAACTCCAATATTTATTTTCTACAAAATCAAAGATTTACCTTCTTGATAGACTTGGTAATAACGTTAAGAATTTTCCCATCACTCTTAGGTCAAAAGCCAGTTCTCCTCTTTCGGTTTTCGATTATGAAAACAATCGAAACTATAGAATAGCTATTGCTTGTGAGGATAAAAAAATATATTTATACGACGAGACTGGAAAAATTGTCAAAGGCTGGAATTTTAATAACAGCGAAAACCTTGTTAGTTCTGAAATATCACATTATGCTATCGACAATAAAGATTACTTAGTATTTCATGATGATTTTAAATTCTATAGTTTAAACAGACGAGGCGAACCAAGAAATACATATTTTACAAATTTTAAATTTTCAAAAAACAACAAAGTTTATTTGGATAAAAACAAAGGCAAATCTCAGTTCGTATGCACCGATGCTAAAGGCAATGTTAGATATTTTTCACCACAAGGGCAACAAGATTCACTATTTATAAAAGAATTTAGTGAAAACCACTATTTTGTAGTAGCAGACATAGATTATGATGGAAACTCTGACTATATTTTTGCAGATAGCACTAAATTAGAAGTATATAATTACAATAAAAAACTTTTATTTGAGTTAAATTTTAATGATAAAATATCTTTCGAACCTAGTATTTATAAATTTTCTAATAATCAAATAAAAATTGGAATAGTTTGTAGAGAAAGTGAAAAGATTTATTTAATAAACGAGAATGGCAGCATTTTTGAGGGGTTTCCTTTGATAGGAAAAAGTCCTTTTAGTATAGGTTTTTTTAATGCTAATGATGAAAAAATGTCTTTAACTGTTGGTGGTTTGGAAAATTTATTGTATAATTACAGATTAATTAAACGCTAAAAATATGAAAACTAGAATTTGTTATTTGCTCATATTCTTTATTCTATTTTTATCTTTTTCTTCGTGTATAAAAGATAATTTTGATTTTGACAAATGGGATAAAGAAATTAATTATGAGGCAGGATTTGCAGCTCCTGCTGTTTGGGGTAACCTAAGTTTTACTGATGCCTTAGAAAGATTTGACTCAACGGGCTTATTAATAAAAAACGACGAAGGTTATGTTTCAATTCAGTATAAAACTAGAGTTAGCTCAGCTGCTGTGCAAGAAATTATTTACTTAAACGACCAAACAGCTAGTGGAAGCATACCTAGTGTAATATTTAATTTTAGTGGGTTTGACCAATCTGGAGACACCATTAGTCATACGATTAGTCAAAATGTGCCATTTACTATGTTTAATCCAGAAGCAGAAATAGATTCTATTTTATTAAAATCTGGTATTGCGGACATTAGAACCACATCTACTTATGGGCATTCTGCAAAATTATATGTTACTTTCCCAAGTATAACAAAAAACGGACAGGCTTTTACTAGAACATTTACTTATGTTCCAGGAGGTGGATCTGTGCATAGCTTAGGAAATGACTTTGCCGGATATAAAATTGATTTAACTCAAACTGCTGCTAATTTTAATGAAATTCCTATAGAACTTAAACTAACCTTATTCTTTTCGGGAAATGGCGTTCCAAACACAGGAAGCATAGACTTTTCAATAGACATGAAAGACATGACGTATAAAACTATGCATGGTTATTTTGGATTAAATACTTTATTTTTTGAAAGTGATACCATTAACATATCGTTATTTAACACTGACGATTGGACAATTGAGAGATATAGATTTGAAGATCCAAAATTAGAAGTTTTCTACACAAATTCTTATGGTGTACCTTCACAATTTTATTTTACCCACATGATGGCGGCTTCGGCTGTTGACGGAACTGAATATAGTATTATCGACTATGGCGTTGGACTTCCTATTGGAGAATCAAACCCTTATGATATTTCTTATTCTACCAATTATGGAGATGTTATGATTGATTCTTTAAAACTAAGCCGCAACAATTCAAACATAAACGATATTGTTAACAAAAGACCTAAGTGGATACAGTTTAAAGCTAAAGCTACTACTAATCCTGCAGGAAATAGTCATAATAACTTTGTTGCCGACAATTCAAAAATTGATGTTGAAGTAGTTATGGAATTCCCACTTTGGGGATATATTTATAATTTTGACCTCAGAGACACTTTAGATATTGATTTAACAGACTTGTTTAGTGAAGACAACCCTATAACAAGAGCTCTTTTAAGAACAGAATTTAATAATGGATTCCCTGTAGAAGCTATAAGTCAAATTTATATTACAGACAAATATTATAATATTTTAGATTCAGTGTTCACAGCAGGTCCTGAGCAACTTATTGGTCCTGCCAAAGTTGATGCAAATGGAAAAGTTACAGATTTTACTCAAAAAATAACAAAAATAGAATACGACCTCGATAGATTAGAAAAAGTTAGAGGAGGAAAATATATAATACTTCGTGTTCATGGTTATACCACTGATGCTGCAAACGATAAAGTTGTAAAAATATATACCGATTACCAAATCAAATTTGATATAGGATTTGAGGTTGATGTTAAATACGATGGACCTATAGACTCTATTGGTAAATAAGTTTAAATTTAAAAAAGAATGAAAATGAAAAAACATTTAATCATATTAGCATTTGTTAGTCTATTTAGTTCTGTAAACGCTCAACAGGCTCTCACTTTTTATAATATGGACAGAGTTATGCAATCACAATTTGTAAACCCTGCAGCTGAGATAGACTATAAATTTCAAATGGGCGGACTTATACTTCCTTTATTTGGAGAAATGCCACCAGCAATGTATTTCAATTATGCCAACAACTCGATTTATTATAATCATATTTTTCACAAAGGAGAAGGTAGCAAAGCCGACAGTTTGGTTTTAGACCTTCCACTAATGATGAAAAAGTTAAATAAAACAACTCATTTTAGATTTGATACTCAATTTGAACTTTTAAACTTAGGTATAAGTTTACAAAATATGTATTTCACTATTTCTATAACAGAAAAACTTAAATATGGATTTTCGCTACCTTACGATTTATTTGAGTTTGCGATTAATGGTAACATTCCATACATGAAAGAAGGTAAACCACATGATTTTAAAGGATTTGGTTTAAATTTTACACATTATAGAGAATTTGCTGTAGGAATGTCGATGAAGGCAAATGAGGAATTAAGATTGGGAGGACGCATGAAAATTTTATTTGGTCAATCTAATTTTAATACAGATATTAAAAAACTATCTATTCATACTGATCCAGAAAATTATATGATGACCTGGGTAACAGATATGAAAATCCAAACTTCATCGCCTTTAAACTATGAATATATAATGACACCTGACTCAATTCATTTGGGTATTGACGAAGAAGAATTTGATAAACTACAAAATCAAGGTGCAGGTGCGATGGCTTCAGCATTTTTGTTAAATATGAAAAATATTGGTATAGGCTTTGACTTAGGAGCAAATTACAAAATAAATCCAGAAATAGAAGTTTACGGTTCATTAAATGATTTTGGTTTCATAAACTGGAGCAACAATCCACATAATTTTATGAGCGAAGGAGAATACGATTTTAGAGGTATAGAATTTAAGATTTTTGACAAGAATGAAAATAAATTTGATGAATCTGTTGATAATCTTATGGACACATTAATTAATACTTTTAAATTTGATTTACTTGAAACAAGCTATATAACTTGGTTGCCTTCTAATCTATATCTTGGTGGAAAATATAAGTTCCATGAGAAACTACACTTTAATGTACTTTATAGAGGAGAGTTTTACAGAAAATCATATTTACAATCACTTACTATTGGAGCTAGTTCTAATATAACCAACTGGTTAGCTGCATATTTAACTTGGTCTTATGCCAACAATTCTATAAATAATATTGGATTCGGACTAAATGTAAGAGCTGCTATCTTTAATTGGTATATAGTAACAGACAGTTTTACCAACATGATGTTTCCTCAAAAAGCTAAAAATTTCAATATTAGAATGGGTTGTAATATGACATTTGGCTATAAGAAAATTAGATCTAGCGCTTCTATGGAAATGTAAAACTAAGTTTTAGGGCTAGTGAGAGAGAAAATTCATAGATATATATATATATTCGGATTAGGCGTTATTGCTTTCTTTATGCCTATTTCCGAATTTCTTACCAATGCTTGTATTATAATGCTTTCAACTAATTATTTAATTGAAGCAAATTTTAAACAAAAGATAAAAACTATTTCAAAAAATAAAGAACTACTATTTTTTTTACTTTTATTTTTTATTCCTTTAATTTGGTTTTTCAATTCTCAAAACATGGAGTTTGCTCTCCGCGACATTAAAATTAGACTTCCACTTTTAGCTCTACCAATAATAATAGCAAGTTCAAAAGCACTAACAAATAAACAATTTAAAACCATTGTTTTTTTATTTATAGCTGGAGTGTTAACTAGCACATTAGCAGGTTTATTGGCATATTTGGGAATTTATTTCGAACTGAAATCTGATAATGTTAGACACTATTCGGTGTTTATAAGCCATATAACATTATCTGTTATGATGAGCCTCGCAATTTTATTATTGACATATTTTATTATAAAAAGGAAATTCTCAAAATTAATTTATTATCTAATTGCAATAGCAATAATTTTTTGGCTAATGCTCTTTTTTGCTCTTATTCAAGGTTTTACAGGACTTGGAGTTTTAATTGTAACGAGTATATGTGTTTTAGCTTACAAAATGTTTACTCACAAAAACAAGAAAATTAAAATTTTGAGTTTCTCTGTTCTTATTCTTTTAATAGGCAGTATAGCTATATATCTAAGTGTTCAAATTAAAGATTTTTACACGCCTTCCAACCCTGATATTCAATTAAAAGAATGTTCTATTTACGGTAATCCTTATGTATCTGACACCACAGTTTATTTATTAGAAAATGGAAATTTTATTTACTATAATGTTTGCGAAAAGGAATTAAGAGTAGCTTGGAACAATAGAAGTTTAATGAATTTTGATGGTTATGACGCTAAAGGACAGTTATTATTGCATACTATAGTAAGATATATGGCTTCAAAAGGTTTGGACAAAGATGCTGAAGGATTTAAAGAGCTAACGGATAAAGACATTGTAAATATTGAAGCAGGACATACCAACTATCGTTTTGTTGATAAAAGAGGAATAAGTCAAAGAGTTTATAATATAATTTGGCAGATTGATGTTTATTTAAAAGGTGTTCCTCCTGATGGACATTCCATAACTCAAAGATTTGAATTTCAAAAGTATGGTTTAATCTTAGCCAAGCGAAATTTATTATTAGGCACTGGCACTGGCGATTTAGATGATGAATATAAAGCAATTTATGAAGAATTTGATTCTAAAATAAACATACAAAACAGACATAGAGCACATAACCAATTTCTTACTTTTTACATAACTTTTGGTATTATTGGAGCTAGTTTTTGTATGTTGGCGTGGTTTTATCCAATTTTTACCAATTTTAGATCAAGATCTCCGTATTTTATATTATTTTTCTTAATTGCGAGTTTTTCTATGTTTGCAGACGACATGTTGGAGACATCTTCGGCTGTAGTATTTATTTCATTTTTCTACTCTTTATTTTTATGGGGTATAGAACAAGTTAAAGAAAAAAACTAAAAATATGACCAAAAAAGATTTTATGAAATTAGCAATTGATTTATCAATTGAAAATATAGATAAAGGTGGCGGACCTTTTGGTGCTGTGATTGTTAAAGATAATAAAGTTATTGCTGCATCTGGAAATAGTGTTACAAATGATTTAGACCCTACTGCACATGCAGAAGTAAATGCAATAAGAAAAGCTGCAAAGATTTTGGGTAATTTCGACCTAAGTGGTTGCGAAATTTATGCATCTTGCGAACCTTGTCCAATGTGTTTAGGTGCAATATACTGGGCTAGAATTGACAAATTATATTTTGCCAATACAAAAGTAGATGCCGACAAAATTGGATTTAGCGACAAGTTTATTTACGATGAATTTGAGAAAAAAGTAAGCGAAAGAGACTTAAAAACCGAAAATTTTATGAGAGAAGAAGCTCTTGAAGCTTTTAGAAAATGGGAAAATTCACTAACAAAAACAGAATATTAAAAGCTTTTTACAAAAATCATAATGGCTAATATTCTTAAAGCAGAATTTTTTAATCGTGATGTATTAGAAGTAGCTCCTGATTTAATAGGTAAAATTCTTGTTCGCAAATTTGATGACGGCAGTGAACTAAGACTAAAAATAAAAGAAACTGAAGCATACAAAGGAGAAGAAGATAAGGCTTGTCATGCTTCAAAAGGAAAAACTCCTCGTACAGAAACAATGTACCTAGAGGCTGGTACAATATACATTTATTTAATTTATGGAATGTATTATATGTTGAATTTTGTTACTTCCAAAGAAGATGTTCCTCAAGCTGTTTTAATAAGAGCTGCTGGCGATTATAATGGTCCAGGAAAATTAACAAAAGCACTTAAAATTGATAAAAACTTTAACAAACAAAACATTGCAACTTGTCCAAACTTATGGGTTGAAGATGATTCAAAAAAAATAAAACTTAAAACATCAACAAGAATTGGAATTGATTATGCTGGTGAATTTTGGGCAAACAAACAATGGCGTTGGATATTGGTGGAGTAAATGGATTAAATTTTCAAATATTTCACTCCACACTTTTCTTCCAAATCGACCGCAATGGGTTTAAAAATCTTTCTAATAAGCGAAGATCGTCGGTAATTATTTCTGCTGTTCCTGTCATGTTTTGGGAAAATGGGATAATTTTATTGTAATTAGTTTTAAGAATAGAATCATTAAGCTCTATTTCTGCACTGTAAAAAATTCCTTGTTCTGTTGTTATTGGTACTAAACTAATATTTTTAACTTTTGCTTTTAGCATTCCAAACTCCATATATGGATAATTGTCTAATTTTATGTTAACAGTTTGTCCAGGCTTTACTTTGCCAACTCCAGTTGAAGGTATATCTGCTTTCCCAATTATACGCATTTCATTTTTGGGAATAATTGTAACTATAAGATCACCTGCCGAAACTGACTGATTCTCAAACCAAACCTTATTAAAACTAACTCGTCCATCAATAGGTGAAATTATTAAGTATGACTGTTTCCATTTTGCAAGTTGACTTTTAAAACCTTGCAAAGCATCTTCTATCTGTATTTCATAAGTATTTAACTCATTGGTTTTCTGAATGTTATTATCAAGTATTTGCTGATACAATTGATTTATTTGCATTTGTGTATTAATCAAAGATGTTTTTGAACTTTCGTAATTACGTTTTTGCTGTAAATATGTTTGTTCTGATTTTTCAAAGTCTATTTTAGCGATTACATTGTCATTATACAAAGACTTATCTCTTTCGAATTGTACAAGTGCAAGAGAGTTTTCTTTGTCCATTATCTTTACTTGGTTAAGCAAACCTGAATAATACTTATTATAATAATTAATCTGGCTTGTCAACGATTTGTTTTTCTGTTCATAATAATCAATTTCGATAAAATTTCTATAAGAAGAAATTATTCTTACCAATCCAGACCAAGTTTGCTGAAGTTCTCCAAGTTTTAAATCAATATTTTCAGGAAAATATCTAATATCTGATAATGTATCTAGCATTATGCTAATAAGAAAAATATCGTTTAAATTTGCTGTATTTTCAATAACTGCAACAACAGAATCTTGCTGAACATCTTGATTTTCGGAATAAAATATATGTGTAAGTTTGCCACTTGCATAAGCTTTTAACTGTACAGGTGGATTTTCTGTTAGTATTACCACTCGTGAATTAAGCACATCGGGATATTTAAAAAACCACGAACCAATTAACAATATAATAATAACAAGTAAAATAATTGTTATGCCTGAACGTAATATCCAATTAGGAGTTGCTCCAAGAACTTCTTGATATTCTTCACTACGAATTTCTATTTTATTTACTTCTTCGAATTCTATCATAAACAATATCTAGCTTCTTAAATTAATTTCCCAACTCTAATTGATTTTTTACTAATTCAAAATATACACCCCGTAAATTTGTTAAATGTTCGTGAGTTCCTACTTCTACAATTTCGCCTTTTTCAATAACAACAATTTGATCGGCATTTTTTACTGTACTAAGTCTATGAGCAACAATAACAACTGTTCTTCCTTTGAAAAATCTATTAAGGTTGTCCATAATTATTTTCTCGTTGTTGGCATCTAAAGAGTTTGTTGCTTCATCAAAAAATAAATATTGAGGATTTTTATAAACAGCTCTCGCAATAAGTATTCTTTGTTTTTGCCCCTGACTTAATCCAGTGCCTTCACTACCAATTTTTGTATTGTATCCAAGTGGTAAGTTTTCGATAAACTCTTGAATATTTGCTGTTTTAACAGCTTCAACAAGTCTTAGTTTATCAATATTCTCTTGCCCAACTGCAATATTTCTAGCAATTGTATCATTAAAAATAAAACCATCTTGCATTACTGCACCAACTTGACTTCGCCACCAAGCCTGCGAATAATTTTTTAGTTGATTGTCGCCAAGTAAAATATTGCCTTTATAGTGGTTATAAAATCCCAACAACAATTTTACAAGTGTTGTCTTTCCACTTCCGCTTGTACCAACAATTGCCGTTACTTTGTTTTCGGGAATTAAAAGGCTAACATCTTTTAAAACAATTTCGCTATGAGGCGGTGTATATTGAAATTCGATATTCTCTATTTTTAATGACTTATCTGTTGGTAATATATTGATTTTTTGTTCGTTAGGATTTTCTTCATCTTCCTTATTGTGAATTTCGCCTAAACGCTCCATACTTATTTTTGCATCTTGCCAAGACTGTACAAAGCCAATAATTTGCGAAACAGGAGAATTTAACTGCCCAATAATATATTGAATTGCCAACATCATACCCAAAGTTAAATTACCTTTTACAACAAAATATGCTGACAGAAAGGTAATTATAAGATTTTTGCTTTCGTTGATAAAAACTGTTCCTAAACTTTGATATTGACTTAAAGCAAGCCCTTTTATACTTACTTTGAACAAACGCACTTGTATTCTTTCCCATTCCCAACGCATTTGTTTTTCGGCATTTTGCAACTTAATTTCTTGCATGGCTTGTATTAGCTGTATTTTGTTACTTTGCTCAGCAGATGCTTCTCTAAATCGCTTATGATCAAGTTCACGCCGTTTTTTCATAAAAAGATAAATCCAACCAATATATAAAGCAGAACCTATTAAAAAAACTAGAAATATTGTAAAAGAATAATAGACTAAAACAATTCCAAAAATTATCAGATTCACAAACGAAAATAATGTAGCTAAACTTTGTCCTGTCAAAAAACTTTCTATACGATTATGGTCTCCTATGCGTTGCAACAAGTCTCCTGTCATTTTTGTGTCGAAAAAACCTATTGGTAGCTTCATTAATTTAATAAGAAAATCAGATATTAGAGAAATATTAATTCTTGTACTAATATGCAACATTATCCATGAACGTATAAAATCGACCGACATTCGACTTACAAACAAAACCATTTGAGCAATAAGCACAAGAGTGATAAACGAAAGGTTATTATTTGCGATACCAAAATCAACAATACTTTGTGTTAAGAATGGGAATATCAATTGTATAAGAGAACCAAAAATCAAACTTAAAATCAATTGCCCAATAAGCTTTTTATGAGGCTTTAAATAATTGAGTAAGAATTTAAAACTTGTGCGACTTTGCTTCTCATCTTGATTTTCGTAAAAAGCAGGTGTGGGTTCGAGCAATAATGCAATACCTTGTTTATTGCCATCTTTTTCTGTACTTGCCCAATGATTTATAAATTCTTGTTTACTGTAAGTAATTTTTGAAGCACCCGGGTCAGCAATATAAACATTAGCTTTATCGATTTTATAAACAACAACAAAATGATTTTGATTCCAATGTGCAATAAATGGGGTAACTTTTTCTTTTTCTAGATTTTCTAGTGTGGTTTTTACTCCCATTGTTCGCATACCAATACTTTCGGCAGCATCGCTAATGCCCAACAACGAAACTCCCTCGCGAGTAATACTTGAACGTTGCCTAAGAGTTTGTGCTGTATATAATCGCCCATAATACTTAGCAATCATGCGTAAGCAGGTTGCTCCGCAATCCATGGCATCGAGTTGGCGATAATGAGGGAATTTACTCATTAATAGCAATATACTTTTTGTGTAACTCTCGCAACTCAATTGCTTGTTTTTCCCATTCTGGATTTTCTTTTCTCCACTGTTCAACACTTATCCAACCTTCTTCGTTTTTCCACTTTGCAATGTATGGATTATATCCACACTTTGCAGGTTGCGAATAAATATTGTTAGAATCTTTTATAAAAGCTCTGCAATCTGTACAAATATGTCGAAATTCGCAATCTTGACACACATCAATATCGTCTTTCTTTATAAACCAACAATCTTTAAAACCTTGTTTATCAATGGCTTCGGCAAGCGTTGTTTCAGTTATATGTCCATAATGATGTTGCATCGAAGGACAATTTTTTATATAACCTTCAGAATCAATACAAATTTTACGATTTAAACAGGTGTTGTGGAGTTGTGATTCAGTAAAGTGATTGACAGACAAAGAGAAAAACTTTGTATCAACGTATCCACAGGTTGATTCTGGGTCAAAACTATTAACAGTAAAGTTGATAAAAGCAAAATATTCATCTAATATTACTTTTCTATTTTCAGGTGAACTAAAGACTGTAATATTATCAATTTTTCGATATTCTTTAATAAAATCAGAAACTTTTTCATAATCTTCAAACACATCAAAAGGCAAATATAAGCTAAGTGTATGAAATGAGGTTTCATAAACAAGTTTCACTAATTCTTCAATTTTATCTT
>FZPS01000215.1_pt15 | contig 64063 bp, 59 predicted proteins | sample 1817821 | NCBI WGS metagenome assembly FZPS01 (sample SAMEA104158645, study PRJEB21678) | metagenome | place: Germany | collected 2015-04-21
ATCCCATCCTTGCCCTTGACGGCTGCAAGATGGAGGATGGGGTAGTCTACCGCAGTCTGCTTTTCCCTTCGCCGATTGAAATTCAGTAGGTTTAGGGCTTCCTTAGGCACTTTAATTTGAAGGAGGAATTCCCCTTTGTTCAGTAGTAGACGCTTATTAAAAGCTTGCTGGACGGGGACTTCCCGCACGCCTTCGGGACCGACAAGGACCACCTGTGCATCTACAATGAGCAGGGGAAGGATAGCCTCCCGATAGGGGAGTCGACCGCAGATGTTTCCCCCAATGGTGATTTTGTTTCGGATGGTTCGGTCTGCAATGGGCCGGCATACTCTGCCCAGGAAGGGGAAGAGTTCGCTTTCTACGACCTCTGTAAGGGTACACCCGGCACCGAATATGAGCTGACCGTCCTTCTCACCCAACTCCCTACATTCAGGGATCCCCTTCAGGTCGATGATGGCCTTGGTGGTCAGGGACTGTTTTCTTGCCTGGGAGATGATCTCGGTACCTCCGCCGTAGTAGATGGGCATAAGCTTTTCCTCATCTAGGTTTTGGTACGCCTGGACAGCTTCCTCTATCGTTTCGGGGTAGGCGTATTGAAAATCAAAGGGTATCATTTTTCAACCTCCTTCATGGTTCTCCAAATTGTTTCAGGAGTTAGGGGCAGGACATTTAGGGGTTTTTGGATAGCCCTGGATAGGGCATTGGATAGTGCTCCGGGCATGCCTACCACTCCCTGTTCTCCTAGCCCCCTGGCACCGAAAGGACCGTCCCCTTGGGGGGTCTGTAGGAATTCAACAAAATATTCGGGTTCTTCACCATAGCGCAAGATTTTATAGCTTCTAAGGTCATCATTGATGACTTGCTCACGATTATTGAACTGAAAACCTTCGTTGCGTGCAAAGCTCAAGCCCATTGCCATGGCACCTACCACTTGTGAATGGGCAAGTTTGGGATTGACCACAGTACCCACATCCATACAGCAGGCAGCTTTGAGTACCTTATAGGATCCATCGCTAAGGTCCACTTCCACTTCAACTGCTTCGGCTCCCAGGGTCCATTCCAACTCAGGATGTCCTTCACCGGTTTCAGGATCAATGCCGGATAGGCGCCTAGAGATATACCGGCCTCTACCGATGACCTGTCCTTCGATGGCATTCCCATTCTCATAGATATAGCCCAGTGCTACATCTTTCATAGGAAGCCCGATCTGAGGTTCATCCCTTAAAAATACCCTCCCATGGGCTACCTCTAGGTCCTCAGGGGGACAACGAAGTACGATGGAGGCCGTCCTCTTTAGTTGGGCGATGGCATCGTCTGCAGCTTCTATGGCTGCCCTTCCTCCCATCATAAGACCTCGACTTGCGGCAGTCGCCCAGTCATGGGGGGCTGTTTTAGTATTAACATCGGATACGATATGGACCTGATGGGTGTCGATTTTGAACTTTTCTGCCACGATTTGAGCAAGCCCTACATGGGTGCCCTGTCCGATTTCGCACACCCCTGTCTGTAGATTCACACTACCATCTTCGTTAAAGGTAAGGATAACACCGGCATCAGTATTGGTTGGCATTGCGGGGGATTTCCATAGCAACCCCATACCCTTTGCGATGACCTTATTTGGGGATACCTCCTTACGGCTGCTTTTTTCCCAACCAATCATGGAGGCGGTCCTGCGGATACATTCGGGAAGATCCCCGGTATTGGCATCCAGTCGACTGAGGGTAGGGGCAGTGTCCCCTTCTACAATGGCATTCTTTAATCGGAATTCCACCGAATCCATTCCCAACTTCTCTGCCAACAGGTCGATGGAACGCTCAATGGCGAAGGCGAGCTCTATGTGACCAAAGCCTCTGAAGGCGGTGGCAAAGGGATGGTTGGTATAGACGCAATAGGAATCGCACCAGACATTTGGAATGCGATAGGGTCCGGTGCAAGAAATGGCTGCGGCTCTGCTAATATTTACAGCATAATCCGCATAGGCACCCCCATCGAAGAGGTAGGTAAGCTTTGCGGCAACCAATTCGCCATCTTTGGTACACCCCAGCTTAACATCGGCTTCCAACCCGATATGTCCCGGAGAGCTAATCATATCTTGTTCGCGGGTGTTGGTTAGCTTTACCGGTCTACCCCCTACTGAGTGGGAAAGGATATAAGCCAAAGCTTCGATCTGCAGTCCTGCCTTACCTCCGAATCCACCACCAATAGGAGGAGCGATCACATTGATCTTCCCAATGGGGATCTTGAAGTTAAAGCCCAACAGGGATTTGACGATAAAGGGCGCTTGTGTTGTAGAGTAGATCGTAATATCATCGTTGGCATTGATGCTTGCAATGGCAGATCGGGTCTCCATAGCCGCATGATCACTAGGGGGGAAGGCAAAGGATGCCTCGATGACAACATCGGCTTTTTCAAAACCCTCCTGGATATCCCCTTTTCGTATCTTGGTGTGGTTGGAGATATTTTTGCCGGGCACAGGGATAACAGCGGGAATATGTATGTACTTGGACATATCCTCATGGATGAGGGGGGCACCCTCCTTAATGGCTTCCCTTGCCGAAGATACTATGGGTAGTTCCTCATACTCCACCTTAATAAGATTTAAGGCTGCCCTCGCCTGCTGTTCGGTATTTGCGATGACCGCAGCAACCGGCTCTCCGTAATAGCGCACTTTCTTGTGAGCCAATGGGGGCTTGTCACCCATGTAGAGACCTAGGGTGATGGGATAATCATCCCCGGTGATGACGGTTTGTACCCCTTCCGCTTCTTTTGCCTTGCTGGTGTCAATGGATTTGATGCGAGCGTGGGCGTGGGTGCTGAGTTTTAATGCTGCATGAAGAAGTCCCGGAAAATGCATGTCGTTTACATAGAGTTGACCACCTGTAGTCTTATCTCGAGCATCATGTCTTACAACGGACTTTCCAAGTGTCTGAAAACTGCTCAAAAACCTTCACTCCCTTCAATATAAGTGTTCTCAAGTAATCTTTACCCGGTAGGATTTTGGTTAAACAAAAAAGGGTCATATCCTATGACCCTATTATGTTAAATATTGAAGGTATTTATTCTATTTTGCCAACTCGATAAGGAAGAGGTTTCCAACCTGATCGATGTTGCCTGCACCCATGGTGATGACCAAGTCTTCAGGCTGAACTCTGGAACATAGATGGGATAGTATACTTTGAAAATCCCCCAAATAATTCGCCCTTTGCCCGGCCTTGTTTATGGCAGCTGCAAGATCCTTTGAGTGGATAAGGCCCTGATCCTTCTCCCTGGCTGCATAGATATCTGCAAGGATGACCTCGTCTGCCATTTGAAAGGCGGTAGCAAATTCATCCAGTAGGGTTAGGGTGCGGGTATAGGTATGGGGCTGGAAGACACACCAAAGCTTTCGGTGGGGAATCCTATTAGCCGCCGACAAGGTCGCCTTGATCTCGGTGGGATGGTGGGCATAGTCATCGATGACGGAGATATTCTTAATCTTCCCCTTTAGTTCAAAGCGTCGATGGGTCCCCTTGTACAAACGAAGACCATCCCGTATGGTAGAAATGGGGATATCCAGATAGTAGGCACAGGCAATTGCCGATAGGGAGTTGATAATATTATGGTCTCCCGGGACGGATAATTTAAAATGACCGATGTTTTCGCCCTCATAGAAGGCATCGAAACTCCCTAACCCCATCCCATCAAAGGAGATGTTTTTAGCCTGCCAATCGCAATGATCGGAGGTCCCAAAGGTGACAATGGTACAATTTAGGTCCTTTAGGATGGAGGCGATATTTTCACTATCACCCTTTGCAATGAGTAGACCATGCTGGGGTATTAGTTTTGCAAATTTGTAGAAGGCCTTCTTGATATGTTCGATGTCAGTAAAATAATCCAGGTGGTCCTCCTCTATATTAAGGATGATTCCGATGTAGGGGGTAAAATAGAGAAAGCTCTCCACATATTCACATGCCTCGGTAATAAAGTAAGGGCTCTTTCCCACCCGAACATTCCCCCCGATGTTATCCAATTCCCCTCCCACCAGGATGGTAGGATCGAAATTCGCCTGGTCTAGGATAATGGAGATCATGGAGGTGGTGGTTGTTTTTCCATGGGTTCCTGAAACGGCGATGCTTTTTTTGTAGTGCTGCATGATAGTTCCTAGGAACTTTGCCCTTTCAATGGTAGGAATATTCCGCTTACGGGAACAGATCAACTCCTCATTGTCTTCCTTTACCGCTGCTGTATAGACCACTAGGTCAACATCCTTGATATTATCCCCGCTATGACCGATATAGATGATAGCACCCTTGGATTCTAATTTTTTGACCAATGGGGAGGTTTGGATATCCGACCCGCTAACTTTGAAGCCATTATGCAATAGGATCTCGGCCAGTCCGCTCATACTAATACCACCGATTCCTATAAAATGAATGTGACTATATTTTGAAAGATCTATTTCTACTGCTGTTGCCATGCTAAACTTCCCTTCCTTTAAGTTTGGTGGTTACCTTTACTTAGATTATAACCGAATGTTCACTTTCTAGTATAAATTAAGTTAATACTTTCCCATTCCTAAATTATAGCATAAGCCAATAAAAATAATAAAGATATTATAATTCTATTGCAAAATATAAAAAATATGAATAAAATAAAAAATAATGAGAAAAACATTCGGAATTGAGGAGTGTACCTATGGAAAAGAGAAAAAGAAAAAGAGTGGAGCGTATCGGTGCCCTCATTAAGATCCTAAGCGATCAACCCAATAGAATTATTACTTTGAACTATTTTTGCGATCTTTTTGGCGCCGCAAAATCCAGTATCAGCGAAGATATCGTTATCGCTAAGCAGCTTCTTGAGGAACTACAATTAGGAACTCTAAGGACAGTAGCGGGAGCCGCCGGGGGAGTTAAGTTTTTGCCCCTGATCAGTAGGGACCATGCCTTGAACTTTCTACAGGATATCTGTCATAGGTTGGAAGAGGAAGGAAGGATGGTTCCCGGGGGATTTATCTACATGACGGATATTATCTTTTCACCTGAGATCGCCTCTAAGATCGGTGAGATCCTTGCCACTCAGTTTATTGAGAAGAATGCGGACTATGTGATGACCATGGAAACCAAGGGCATTCCCATTGCCCTTATGACTGCAAGGGCGTTGGGTGTTCCCCTGGTGATCATCCGCAGGGATAGCAAGGTGACCGAGGGCTCTACCGTGAGCATAAACTATGTATCAGGATCTAGTAACCGTATCCAGACCATGTCGGTGTCCCGAAGGGCCTTGGTACGTGGGGCAAGGGTACTGATTATCGATGACTTCATGAAGGCTGGGGGAACCGCCAAGGGAATGACCGACCTGGTCGTCCATGAATTTGATGGGGCCGTGGTAGGGATCGGAGTGCTTATTTCCACCAAGGAACCTAAAAATAAGATTGTTAAGGAATATATCTCCCTATTGAACTTAGAGAGTATGGATATTGAGAATAATAAATTTCATATTACACCTAACCCAAATCTATTGGGTTTGTAATAGGCGGACCCAAAAAAAGCCCAAATTTAATACATATATTCAAAAAAACCAAATATATTCTGAATTTTTTATTATTTTAGAAGGAAATTTGGAATAAATGAAGAATACCATAGTAAGGAAATAACTAATTCAAAATTTTTAGTGGGAAGGTTAGACTTTGGAAGGTGGTGAGCAACGTGCAAATTACAGATGTACGTATCCGAAAGATCAACACGGAGGGGAAGATGAAGGCGATTGTCTCGGTGACCTTTGATGATCAATTTGTCGTTCATGACATAAAGATCATTGAGGGCCAGAACGGACTATTTATCGCAATGCCCAGTAGGAAGACTCCAGAGGGTGAATTCAAGGATATAGCACATCCAATTAATTCCGAAACCAGAAGTTTGATCCAAACGGCTATACTTAATGAGTATGAAAATAATGTAGAACAGAGCGCAGTTGCAGTAACAGAGTAAAAAAGGGGCGATGGCTCCTTTTTTATGTGATAGGAGTGTTATTTTATCCTATGAAAATCTTACGATGCGCTCTTTTTAGTTGGTGTATACAAGAGGAGGTAAAAGCTATATAATAATGAATGGAATAGTGTATAAATCATAAAAAAGTAAGGTGATAGGATGGAAAATTCAAATGGATCCTTGGCATTAATACTGGCAGCAGGGGCGGGAACCAGGATGAAGTCAAAGAAACCTAAGGTTCTACATGAACTTTGCGGTAAGCCCATGTTAGAACATGTCATAGAGCAAGCCCATGCACTACAGGTAGATGGTACCATTGTGGTCATAGGCAATGGGGCAGAGAGGGTGAGGGCATCCATAGGGGAAGGCGTGGACTATACCTACCAAATGGAGCAATTGGGTACCGGCCATGCCGTCCTACAGGCAAAAGAGTATTTCCAGAATTACCAGGGAGGTGTCCTCCTACTATATGGAGACACACCCTTGATTACCTCTGACACCTTGAAGGCCTTGATCCGGTACCACAGGGAACATCATTTTGATGCCACTGTGCTTACCGCCCGATTAGAGGATGCTACTGGCTATGGGCGTATTATTAGGGATCTGAGGGGTAATATTACATCTATTGTTGAGCACAAGGATGCCAACCAGGAGCAGCTAAGGATCAAGGAGATCAATTCAGGTATGTACTATTTTGATGCCCAGCTATTGGTTCAGGCATTGGACCGCCTAGACAATAACAATGCCCAGGGGGAATACTATATTACCGATGTTATTAGTATTTTAAATACTATGGGTTGTGCTATTGGAGGTTACATCCTGGAGAACTCGGAAGAAATCATGGGGGTTAATTCCAGGGTACAATTAGCCGATGCCGAGGCTATTATGAGGGAGAGGATCAATCGATATTGGATGGAACAGGGAGTAACCATGGTGGATCCAAAAACTACCTACATCCATAAGGATGTGGTGATCGGGCAGGATACTACCCTGTACCCGGGTGTTCAGATTGAAGGGAAAAGTAGGATCGGAGAGAATTGTACCATCGGTGCCAACAGCAGAATTGTTTCCTCTGAAATAGGGGATAATGTAGAGATCCAGTTCTCTACTATTTTAGAGAGCCGGATCGATGAAGGATCAAAGATAGGACCCTATGCCTATCTAAGACCCAAAAGTATCATTGGAAAACATGTTAAGATCGGTGACTTTGTTGAGGTGAAGAATTCAACCATAGGGGACCATTCAAAGGCATCCCACCTCAGCTATATCGGCGATGCAGATGTAGGGGAAGGCGTCAATGTGGGTTGTGGAGTGGTATTCGTCAACTACGATGGGAAGAACAAGCACCGAACCCTTGTAAGGGATAATGCCTTTATTGGGTGTAACGCTAATTTAGTGGCGCCTGTTGAGGTGAAGGAGGGTGCCTATGTTGCTGCCGGTTCCACCATTACCAACGAGGTACCTCCATATTCTTTGGCCATAGCCAGGGCAAGACAGGTGGTTAAAGAGGATTGGAAAGGGATAAATAAAAAAGATTCAAAGGATAAATAGGAGGGTAACAACCATGAATGCAAGCTGTAAGGGCTTAAAATTGATCTCTGGAAATTCAAACCCAGAGTTGGCCCGGGAGATATCTGAGATACTAGGATGCCCCATCACAAAAACAGAGATCGGAACCTTTAGCGATGGGGAGATAACGGTGAAGATCAACGAATCCATAAGGGGCAAGGATGTCTTTGTTATTCAATCCACCTGTGCTCCGGTCAACGACAATCTAATGGAGCTGCTTATTTTAATCGATGCCTTAAAGAGGGCATCGGCAGGTAGGATCAACGCAGTGATTCCCTACTATGGATACGCGAGACAGGATCGAAAGGCAAGGGCAAGGGACCCCATTACAGCAAAACTTGTAGCCGACCTGATTACGGCTGCTGGTGCGGATCGAGTACTTACTATGGACCTACATGCTGCACAGATCCAAGGATTCTTTGATATGCCGGTGGACCATTTATTGGGCATACCTATTCTGGCTGAATATTTTACCAAGAAAAGAATTGATGATCTTGTAGTGGTTTCACCGGACTTAGGAAGTGTAACACGCTCTAGAAATTTTGCCGAAAGGTTGCATGCTCCCCTAGCCATTATAGATAAGAGGAGGCCCAAGGCAAATGTTTCTGAGGTGATGAATGTTATAGGTGATATCAAGGGCAAGAATGTAATATTAATCGATGATATTATTGATACGGCAGGGACCATAACCAATGGGGCAGAGGCACTTTTGAATATGGGTGCAAGATGTGTCTATGCAGCCTGTACCCACCCCGTCCTATCCGGCCCCGCCATCCAACGAATTGAAAATTCGGTCATTGAGGAATTGGTGGTAACCAATACCATTCCCCTGTCCGAAGAAAAAAGATCGGATAAAATTGTTACCCTTTCGGTGGCACCAATTTTTGCCTCAGCTATCACTCGAATCTATGAAGGACTTTCAGTAAGTAAGCTATTTGATTAAGCCAGGAATTACCTGGCTTTTTTTCATTCCTGAGGAAACAATAGGAATAAGGATAGATTATTGTATAGGGGAGGGCTTGTTTCTGGCAGGAATGAATCGATGGTTAGGGTTGCTTTGCATTATTTTTTTTGGTGGTGGACTCATTACCGGCTTACTTTTTCATGGGCCGGATACCTATACCAGCCGCCCTTCGGTGGAGGCAGAGACACAGAGATCCATTGTGGACATTGTAAAGGAGGGCAAGGCCAGTGTTGTCATTGTGGAGGGCGTCTATGGGGGGAAACATTCCAGGGCTTCGGGCATCATCTTTCATCCCAAGGGCTACATCATTACCAGCGGCCATGCTGTAAAAAAGGCGAGCAGCATCCGGGTAGTACTGGAGAGTGGATTGAGTAGGGATGCCAGTTTGATCTATGAGCACCCTAAGGAGGACTTGGCAATCCTAAAATTAGAGGATGGGGGATCTTTGGACCTCCGACCTGTCAAGTTTGGTGATTCGGATAGGGTAAAGGTGGGGGAATTAGTCATTGCTATTGGAAACCCATTGGGAGAACAGCTCCCAGGATCAGTAAGTGTTGGGGTCATTAGTGGAAGGGATCGTTCCCTGGAGGTCCGTGGAAAAAATATGGTACTACTGCAGACGGATGCCGCCATCAATGCGGGGAATAGTGGGGGGCCTCTGTTGAATGATCGTGGGGAGGTCATCGGCATCATCACCTTCCATATCCCTTCAGATAAGGCCCAGGGGATTGGCTTTGCCATACCTAGTAATAGGGCCAGGGAAATGATTCATGAGTTTTCTCTCAGCTATGAATCTTCCCTTTAACGAAGAATTTTCTATATATTTTCTTTATAGGATTGTGTTATACTTGTGCAAAGAGTTGTTAGGACTGCTATGTATTACTAAAAATATTCACAATGAATGAAAATATATGGAAAGGGGATTTATTATGGTTAATCCTGATAAAGCGGGCCAAAGAAAGTTTTTTATCCTCTTGGGAATTATTTTTTTAACATTCCTGTGGATGGGTTGTAGCAATTTAAATAGCAATGACAGTGAACCTGAAGAAATTACACCTCCTCCCATAGAGGAACCACCGAGGATAGAGGAGTTTAGCATTGGAGCAGTGGGGGATATTATGGTTCATGAACCACAAATAAAAGCCGCTTATGTGGGAGGGGATCAGGGCTATGATTTTGCTCCAGTTTTTCAGCCCATAAAAAAGTACATTGAAGAGGTGGATATTGCTATAGCAAATCTTGAAACAACCCTTTCAGGTGCTGAGCAGAATTATTCGGGATATCCCATGTTTAACAGCCCTGAGCAGATGGCTGAAGCTTTAAAATTGACCGGTTTTGATGTCATTACTACTGCCAATAATCATTCCTTAGACCGAAGAAGTCATGGGGTGAAAAGCACCCTGGATTATTTAGATGCCCAAGGATTAGACCATACTGGGACCGCAAGATCCCAGGAGGAGCAGGATAGGGTGCTTATAAAAAATATTAGGGATGTTTCCATCGCTTTTTTGGCATATACCTATGGAACCAACGGGATCCCTATACCTGATGACCAACCATATCTTGTGAACCTTATTGATCATGAGAGGATGGAGAGGGATATCCAAAGGGCAAAGGATATGAATGTGGACCTTATCGTAGTCTCTGTTCACTTTGGCAATGAGTATCAGAGGCATGAAAGTGAAGAACAGAAGGAGTTAGTGGACTTTCTCCTGACCCAGGGGGTGGATGTAGTCCTTGGAAGTCATCCCCATGTGATACAGCCCATGGAAATCCGACAGGTAACCACTGTGGATGGGGAGGAGAAGGAGGCCTTTCTCATCTATTCTTTGGGGAACTTTGTATCCAATCAAAGGGACCGATACAGGGATAGTGGTTTGATCCTACAACTATATTTTCAAAAGAATTTTGAAACCGGTAGGACAAGCTTGGAAAGGGTAGAGTACATCCCGACCTGGGTGGATAAATCCAATGTGGATGGGAAGCTCCAATACCGTGTGCTTGCTGTGGAGGACGCCCTATCAAACTATCAGGAGGATCCTTTAATCAGCCAAGGGGATTATGAGTTATTACAAAGAACATGGAAGGATACCACCGAGCATTTGGAAAGGGAGGACGCCCGGATGGTTGTAAAACCAATAGGGAATTAGGGGGGTTTTTTGTGTATGTAATCGTGGGGTTGGGAAATCCAGAGGACCGATATGCTGGTACCCGACATAATATAGGCTTTGAGGTCATCAACTATTTTGCACAATGGAAGAATATTGAGGTGAAAAGGTTAAAACATAGGGCATTGATAGGCATGGATTTTATACAGGGCAGGAAGGTGATGCTGGTCAAGCCCCAAACCTATATGAACTTGAGTGGGGAAAGTGTGCTTGATATTGTCCAATACTATGATGTCCCCATGGACAAACTATTAATTATCTACGACGATGTGGATTTAAATGTAGGGAAGATCCGTATTAAGCCTAAGGGAAGTGCTGGCAGTCATAATGGAATGAAATCCATTATATACCAGTTGCAGGATGATAATATGCCAAGACTGCGCATCGGGATTGGGTATCCTGAGGAACAGGATCTGACCCATTATGTATTAAAGCCCTTCCCCAGGGAGGAAAGGGAGGAAATCAAACAGGCTGTGATAAGAGCATCCCAGGCTACTGAATGCTTTATTCTTAAAGGTATCGATGAAGCCATGAATCAATTCAATGGATGAGGATGGATCAAGGGGCTGGCTTAATGGCCTCTACCTACGACCTAGAAAGGAAGGCATAAATGAGGATTATTAGAGAGGTCGTCGGTGGTATGGGGGCTGCACTGGCGGCATATATTATCAATAGGCTGTTTTTGAAGATTACCAGGGAGCAGGCAATCGTGTACCTAGTACCCCTCACTGAGGAACTAGTTAAAACTACCGCTGCCATCCTTCTTGGCGGGTGGCTACCGGGGGTGCATTTTGTATTCGGCATCATTGAAGCTATCTACGATTTTTTTCATGGGAGGATTAAGTGCATGGCTTGCCTTGCTGCGGTGATGAGCATGATCAGTCACGGCATATTTGGCATCATAACCCATTATTTTTACCTATGGACCCGTAGTTTGGTTGCAGCCATACTGGTTGCAACAGTAATCCATGGTACTTGGAACTATTTTGCAACCAGGCCATAACTTGCCCAGGGGAAAACTCTGGGCTAAAGCTGTTTGAAGAAATGCAGGAGGTGGGAGAAATTGAAGGATCCATCCATATTCATTCAAATACTCCATGGTATTCCAACCTATCTTCAAGGCATGCAGGATTTAGAGACTGGGCAGAGCCCCATTGTATATCATGAGATGGGGGATGCATCAAAGGCGCATGTTGTATATGGTTTGGTGGAGGATTTAGAGAGGCATGCCTTGGTGGTAACCCATAGTGATGATCAGGCAAAAAAGATCTATGGAGACCTAAGCTATTTTTTAGGTCAGAAGGTGGGATACCTCCCAGCTGAACCCACCCTGTTCTATTTTGTAGAAGCCTATAGCCCGGAGATCTCCATTGAGAGGTTAAGGATACTCAGAGCATTGGAGGCGGGGGAGAAGAAAGTTTTAGTGGTATCCATCCAAGCCCTCATGAAGAAACTGCCCCCAAAGGATGAGTTTTCTGAGGGCTGGAAATCCTTTGAAGTGGGTCAAATTATAGGGATGGAAGAGTTCCAGGACTGCCTGATACAGAATGGTTACGAAAGGGTGGAGGAAGTAGAAAGTCCGGGACAGTACAATGTGAGGGGAGGCATTGTGGATGTCTATCCCATGGCCCAGGAATCGCCCTATCGGGTGGAATTCTTTGACGATGAGATCGACTCCATCCGAAGCTTTGATCCCCTTAGTCAAAGGTCCATTGATAAGGTGGAACGCTTTACCCTTTCCCCTACCCGGGAAGCATTCAATGGCCCATCCTCCTATGATTCCCTCTTGGAATATTTTCCTCAGGACCCACTGATCTTTCTTGATCAACCCCACAGGATCAAAGAGAAGTATGATGGGGTGGTATTAGAATTTCAGGAGGATTTTAAGGGTCTATTGGAGAAAGGGGAGGTCAAGCCCGATCAATGGGATGTTTTTTTTGACTACCACACCCTTACCCAAGGGATGGAGCAAAAGGATCTCTGTATTTTTCAAGCCCTCTTAAGAAGGAGTGATCCCTTTCGCCCTAAAAGGATTTATTCCTTTACCAGCAGATCCATGCACCCTTTTCATGGTAAACTTGAGCTTTTGGCGGATGAAATCAAGCAGTGGAGGAGAAGGAATTATTCCGTTATCATTCTAGCTCAAAGTGAGGGCAAGGCTAAGAAGCTGGTGGATGAATTGACCAACCTCCAAATACCCGCCGTCTTTAGCAAGGATTTTTATCGGGAGATACATGGGGGGGAGGTGTTGGTCTTAGAGGGTAGCCTAGACCGAGGGGTAGACTACCCCGATGCCAGGGCAGCCATTATAAGTGATCAGGAGATCTTTGCCCAGGATAGGAGAAGGGATAGGACCCCAAAGAGGAAAAGGGAGAGAAGGATCCAATCCTTTGTGGAACTAAATATTGGGGACTATGTAGTTCATGAGAATCATGGGATCGGGATCTACTTAGGTTTGGAGAAAATCCAGGTGGAAGGCGTACAAAGGGATTATTTGAACATAAAGTATGCCCAAGGGGATAGACTTTTTATCCCCACTGATCAGATGCACTTGATACAGCCCTACATAGGAGCTGAGAACAGGCCGCCCAAGCTGAATAAGCTGGGAGGCAGTGAATGGAAAAGGGCAAAGGGGAGGGTGAAAAAGGCAATTGAGGACATGACCCAGGAGCTTATAGAGCTCTATGCCCAAAGACAATCCATACAGGGTTTTGCCTTTTCCAAGGATACCCCATGGCAGAGACAGTTCGAAGAGGGCTTCCCCTTTGAGGAGACCCAGGATCAGCTAAAGGCAGTGGAGGAGATCAAGAGAGATATGGAGCGTCCTATTGCCATGGACCGCCTTCTGTGCGGGGATGTGGGATATGGCAAAACCGAGGTTGCCCTGAGAGCTGCCTTTAAGGCAGTTATGGATGGGAAACAGGTGGCAATTCTGGTGCCCACTACCATTCTGGCTCAACAGCACTATAACACCATGAATGAACGATTTAGTGGGTTTCCCATTGGGATTGGTATCTTAAGTCGCTTTCGGACGGCTGCCGAGCAGCAGCAGACCCTAAAGGACATAAGGAATGGCATGGTGGATATTGTGGTGGGCACCCATCGCATCCTCCAAAGGGATATCCAATTTAAGGATCTGGGCCTATTGATCATTGATGAGGAACAGCGTTTTGGGGTAGGCCATAAGGAACGATTGAAACAATGGAAGAAGAATGTAGATGTACTCACCCTAAGTGCTACTCCTATTCCTAGGACCCTTCACATGTCCCTTGTGGGCATTCGGGACATGAGCATTATTGAACAGCCTCCTGAGGAGCGATATCCTGTTCAAACCTATGTGATGGAGTACAATGAGACCTTGATTCGAGATGCCATCCTACGGGAGATGGATCGAGGGGGTCAGGTCTACTATGTCTATAATCGGGTGGAAGATATCGAAAGGCGGGCACATGATCTAAAGGCATTGGTACCCGAGGCAAGGATCGCCATCGGTCATGGGCAGATGTCCGAGCATAGTTTGGAAAATACTATGGTAAACTTCGTGGAGGGGCAATATGATGTATTGGTATGCACTACCATTATAGAAACCGGGCTGGATATGCCCAATGTTAATACCTTGATTGTTACCAATGCCGATGCCATGGGTCTATCACAGCTGTATCAACTAAGGGGTAGGGTGGGGAGGTCCTCCCGTCTTGCCTATGCCTATATTACCTATGAGAAGGATCGGGTACTGACCGAAGTGGCAGAGAAACGGCTACATGCCATCAAGGAATTCACTGAATTTGGCTCAGGCTTTAAAATCGCCATGAGGGATTTGGAGATTCGCGGTGCGGGAAATCTATTGGGTGCCGAACAGCATGGACATATGGCATCGGTTGGCTATGACCTCTATTGCAAAATGTTGGAGGAAGCCGTCCATCGTGCCAAGGGAATTCCCCAAAAGATTCAAAGGGAGACTACTTTGGAGCTCCAGGTGGATGCCTTCATTCCCAATTGGTATATACCAAAGGAGAGTCAAAGAATCCAAATGTATAAAAAAATGATGGGCATTCAAGGAATGGGGGAGCTATACGACCTCCAGGAGGAAATCGAAGATCGCTTTGGCGACCTACCCAATTCGGTGAATAATCTTTTGATGATCTCCCTTATCCGGTCCATGGCACAGGAACTAAAAATCCATCTGATCAAGCAAAAAAAGAAGTGGGTATACTTCTATATGGAAAAGGAGGACTTTATCCCCATGGAAACCATTGGTCCGCTGATTAAGGAATATGGTCGAAATATTATGATCAATGCCAGTGAGGAGCCCTATATTGCACTAACCCTCCCCCCCTTAGTGGATCAGCACCTGATGAAAATAAGGGAATTATTAGAAAAAATAAAGGTTTTGCAAGTTTGAAAGCTTTCTGTATAATAGAATGAGTGGTCAAGTTTAAGAATTGAGGAGTGAAAATTTTGATAAGAATTGACGGAAAGAAAAAAGTGTTGGCAATAGCCATCGTCGTACTATCCATCATCATGATTTCGGGATGCAATTTGGTTCAGAAAAATCCAGAAGCTATAAAAAAACAGGTGGTGGCAAAGGTTGGAGACCAGGAAATTACATGGCAGGAGTTTAATTACTACCTTACCATAGAAAAATTAAATTGGAAGGTGCAGGGGCAGGAGTTCCCCACCGATGATGACACCTTAGGACCATTAAAGGAGCAAATATTAGATGTTATTATCGAAAACAATCTATTGCTACAATCTGCCAAAAGTGAGAACATCGAGATTCAGGATGTTGATGTGGATGACCAGGTGGAAAATACTATCAATTCCATAAAAGAGGACTTTGGAGGGGAGGAGGATTATAGGGCATTCCTTGAAGAGAATTGGATTACCCCAGAGGAATTTCAGGATTTCCTAAAGAATTATTTGATAGGTAATGAATACATCGTCGGGTTGTATGAGAAACTCACCGAGGATATCAAGGTAAGCGATGAGGAGGTCTCCAAATACTATCAGGAAAACATCAAACAATTTGACCCCAGCACGGTGGAGGCAAAGCATATCCTTGCTGAGACCAAGGAACAAGCCGAGGAAGTTGAGAAAAAGGCGAAGAATGGCGAGGATTTTGATGCCCTGATGGAGGAATATCGTGATAAAGAAGGGATACGGGAGGCAGCGGATCTGGGAGAGTTCACCTTTACAAGGATGGTTCCGGAATTCTCTGAGGCAGCCTTCGCATTGGAGCCTGGTGACATTAGTGATGTGGTTGAGACCGCTAATGGATTCCATGTTATAAAGGTAGAAGATAAAAATATGGAAGAGGTACAAAAGTTGGATGAGGTTAAGGACAGTATTAAGGCTCAGCTAGAGTCCAATGCTGCCCAGGAAGCCTTCTTAGAACATTATAACCAGTTAAAGGAGAAGATTGAAGTAAAGGCCTATCCTAAAAAACTTTAACTTTTAATACTTTTAATTCATTCCTTCAGTGTATATTTATGTCAAAAAAGTTTAATACTAAATTTGACTTAAAGAAAATACACAGAGGGAGGGAAGAAATAGGAAATGAAGGCAACGGGGATTGTAAGACGTATCGATGATTTAGGAAGGGTAGTTATACCAAAGGAAATAAGGCGGACTATGCGTATTCGTGAGGGTGATCCCCTAGAGATTTTTACCGATAGAGAAGGCGAAGTCATACTAAAGAAGTATTCTCCCATCGGCGAATTAAGCGATTTTGCGCAGGAATACGCGGAATCATTACAGCAGGCAACCGGACATATTACATGTATTTCGGATAAAGACAATATCATAGCAGTGGTGGGTGCTACCAAGAAGGAGTTTATGGGGAAAAGGCTTAGCAAGGAATTGGAGAAAATGATCCATGATAAAAAAGCCAGCCTTCTAGAGACCAACGAAAGCACCGTAAACATAGTGGAGGACCAGGAGGGGGAATCCCCCTTTACATCCCAGGTCATAGCGTCCATTGTAACCCATGGGGATGCCATTGGTGCCGTCATCCTTGCCTCAAAGGATGAAAAGGTAAAAATGGGTGAGATCGAGATAAAGCTTGCAGAAACGGCTGCAAACTTTTTAGGCAAACAGATGGAGCAATAGTTTTAAGGAATGAATAAAGTAGTATCCAAGGATTGGGTACTACTTTATTTGCGTAGGGATCCTATACTAATTCCCCATAGTTTTTGATATAATAGTATTGTTTCATTAGGAAATTATATGCCCGTAGGTGGGAGGAAAAGTTAATGAGCAAAAAATCCTATTTGAGAGGGGCTGCCATTCTAGGAGTGGGAGCTATTCTAGCGAAATTTCTGGGGATCTTCTTCAAAATTCCCTTGGAACGATATATAGGGGAGATTGGTTTAGGCCTCTATGGGTACCCCTACCCCATATATAACTTTTTTCTTTCTATTTCAGTCATTGGCTTACCCTTAGCCATCTCTAAAATGGTATCCGAACATGTTGCCCTAGGGAACCATCGGGAGGCGCACCGGATATTTAAGATTGCCTTGACCCTACTGATTATAATCGGTGCTCTATCATCCCTTATTCTATTCGCCTTTCGAAATGTGATCATAGAGGTATTAAATTGGCACCCAGACACCTATTATTCCCTGTTGGGGATTGCCTTTGCCCCCCTTTTCGTCTCACTAATGTCCGCATTCCGAGGTTACTTCCAAGGACTACAGATTATGGCGCCAACAGCCATCTCCCAACTAATTGAATCCTTTGCCAGGGTGATCTTTGGATTGGGGCTAGCCGTCTATTTGGTTAATGCCTATGGAATTCCACAAGCGGCGGGCGGTGCCTCCTTTGGGGCAACGGCCGGTGCCATGGCAGGGAGTGGATTTTTAATCCTGCTCTATCTATCTAAAAAGAGGTGGATCCATTATCGAATTAGGAAATCCCAAAGGGGAAGAAGTGAGACCACCTTAAGGATTGTTTATCGACTGTTAAGGATCGCTATTCCAGCCTGTATCGCAGCCATTGTAACATCATTGATGGGCATCATTGATACGGCAATGGTTCCGGCACGACTGGATGTGGCTGGTTTCACCATGGATGAGGCAGCAGCTCTCTTTGGACAAATGACCCAGAAGGCTCAAACCCTTGTCAATGTACCCCTTACCCTAAGCACGGCTTTGGCGGCAAGTTTGGTTCCCGCCATATCCGAGGCAATTGCCTTAAGGGATCGCAGGGAGGTGCAAGAGAGAACAGAATTAGGTATTCGTGCTGTAATGCTGATCTCACTGCCTGCAGCTATAGGCCTATCTACCCTATCCCAGCCGATCATTGATCTGCTATTCTCGGAGGCAGGTGGGGGGAGTATACTAGCCATCCTGAGCTATAGTGTGATATTTGTGATGCTAACCACTACACTACAGAGTATACTCCAGGGCTTAGGAAAGTTAATCATTCCAATCAAGAACCTATTATTAGGAGCTGTGATCAAGGTTTTTATCAACTATTTCCTGGTTTCCATACCCAGCCTCAACATCCGAGGGGCTGCCATTGGAAGCATTGTAGGGTACGGGGTGGCTGCCTACCTGAATTACAGAGCTGTTAAGAGGGCCACTAAGGTAAGAATTAACATCCCTCAAACCTTTCTCAAGCCCATTATCGCCGGTGTGGCAATGGGGATTTCAGTTCTATTTATTTATAGGAAAATAGAGCCCCCCCTCGGCAATAGTATGGCTACCCTGGCATCCATTTTCATGGGCGCCATCATCTACTTCATCGTGCTATTGTTAAATGGGGGAATCACCAAGCAGGAATTAGAGTTAATTCCGGGTGGAAGTAGGATCACCCCCACCCTATCCAAGCTTGGGCTACTTAGGAGGAGAAGAAAATAATGAATACTATTACTATTATAGGTTTGGGGCCAGGGGATCCCAATGACCTCTCCATGGGGTCTCTAGAACGGTTAAAAAGTGCCAGGAATGTCTATTTGCGCACCGAACACCATCCAGTGGTGGCCCATTTAAAGGTGTTAGGGATTAACTATAGGACCTTTGACTGGGTCTATGAGGAATACCAGGACTTCCAGGAGGTCTATGAAAGAATCGCCCACGAACTACTATCCCTTGCCAAGGAGAAGGAGGAGGTGGTTTATGCCGTTCCGGGGAACCCTTTGGTGGCGGAAGAAAGCGTGGAAAGATTACTAAGGGTCCAGGATCCTGACCTTAACATCGATATCCTGCCTGCCATCAGCTTTATTGATGCCATCATCCATGCCCTAAGGATTGATCCTATCCATGGATTGAAGATATTAGATGCCCTTCAGTTGTCTACTCAATCCTGCGATCCAAGGATGGGGAATATTATTGCCCAGGTATATAGCCCATTGGTGGCATCGGATGTTAAGTTAAGGCTTATGGAGCTTTATAAGGATGATACCATCATTTGGGTGATAAGGGCTGCTGGGGTAAAGGGTGAGGAAAGGGTCCAGCGCCTTCCTTTATACGAGTTGGACAGGCTGAATTGGATCGACCATTTGACCAGCATCTATATTCCCCCTATTCAGATGGAGGATCGCTCGGATGGACAGTTGGATCGCCTATTAGACATTATGGCGACCTTGAGATCTGAGGAGGGTTGCCCATGGGATAGGGAGCAAAACCATCACAGCCTAAGGGAACACCTTATAGAGGAGGCCTATGAGGTATTGGATGCCATCCAGCGAAATGATATGGTTGATTTGGAGGAGGAGCTGGGAGATCTACTACTTCAGATTGTCTTTCATGCGCAGATCGCCGGGGAGAATGGGCAATTTAACTTTTCCGATGTGGTGCGGGGGATATGTGACAAGCTCATCCATCGCCATCCCCACATCTTTTCAAACACCAGGGTATCTTCCAGCCATGAAGTCATGACCAATTGGGAAGCCTTAAAGAAGGTAGAAAAAGGGATGACCACTCAATCCCAAGTATTAAAGGCAATACCCAGCTCCTTGCCTGCTTTGATGAGGGCGTACAAGGTTCAAAAAAAGGCAGCTGATGTGGGATTTGACTGGGATGATATTGAAGGTGCCCTATCCAAGGTAAAGGAGGAATGGGAGGAATTTCTGAAGGCACATGGGGAGGAGGAGCAAGAAAGAATCGTTGAGGAGTTGGGGGATCTTCTATTTTCCATTGTGAATGTATCCAGATTCCTAAAAATCCAACCCGAACTCGCACTGGGTCAAACCATAGAGAAATTCCTTCGGCGCTTTTCCTATATGGAGGAAAGCTCCCATAAATTAGGTAAAAAGTTGGAGGAAATGACCTTGGAGGAGCTGGATGAACTGTGGAATCAGTCAAAAGTACATATTTTTAAGAAAAATGATAAAAACTATGGTTGAAAAGAAGGATTTTCAGGAAAAAGATAGAATATGCAAATAGGTAAGATAATTGTATAGTAGGATACATAAGATTCAATGGTTCTACTATGCAAAAGGTAATCATTTATCCTAAATGATACAAAGGAGGAAAAAGAATGAATAAAGCAGAATTAATTGCAAGCATGACTGAGAAAAGTGGGCTTTCTAAAAAGGATGCAGAAAAAGCATTAAATGCCTTTACAGAAAGTGTAACAGAGGCACTAAGCAGAGGGGAGAAAGTACAACTAGTAGGTTTTGGCGGATTTGAAGTTCGAGAAAGGGCAGAAAGAAAGGGCAGAAATCCAAAGACTAGAGAGGAAATGATCATTCCAGCTTCCAAGGCACCTGTATTTAAGGCAGGGAAAGCCCTAAAGGAGCAAGTAAATAAGTAAGTATAAATCCTCCTTGTGAATGTTTCACAAGGAGGATCTTCTTTTGTCCTACATGTCAAATTTTCTATGGATATACTTCATGGCTTCCTTTCCCCTAGCCTTATCGATGATACAGGATATCCTTATTTCGGATGTGCTGATCATTTGAATATTGATTCCCAACTCGTAGAGGGATTGGAAAAACTTGGAGGCAACCTCAGCATTGGCTACTACTCCGGTACCTATAACAGAAAGTTTTGCCACCCCTCGGTCATAGATCACTTTTTGTGCATCTACCTCAAAGGCAAATTTTTGCGCCACCTCTAAGGCTTCCTGCAACTCTTCCAAGGCCACCGTAAAAGTGATATCATTCACTGAGCTGCGATTCACATTTTGTACAATCATGTCCACATGTATATCCGCAGCTGCCAAGGAGCTAAATAGCCTAAAGGCAATGCCTGGTTTGTCAGGCACCTCTAGCACTGATATTTTTCCAATATTCTCATCCAGGGATATCCCCCTAATTAAAACTTTTTCCATGTCCACATCCTCCTTTATTACGGTCCCCGGAAGCTGATGGAAGCTAGATCTCACCTCAAGGGGAACCTTAAATTTTCCTGCTAGCTCTATGGATCTTGGGTGTAGTATCTTAGCACCCAAACTTGCCAATTCTAAAACCTCATCGTAGGGAATGGCTGGTATCAGCTTTGCTTCAGGAACGATCCTGGGATCCGCCGTATACACCCCATCAACATCAGTATATATTTGGCAGAGGTCTGCCTTTAATGCTGCTGCAAGGGCAACGGCAGTTGTATCCGAGCCCCCTCTCCCTAGGGTTGTGATATCATTCTCCCTATTGACCCCTTGAAAACCAGCGACAATGACGATTTTCCCACTTGCCAACTCCCTTTGGATCCGGCTGGTATTGATTCGGTCAATACGAGCTTTTTTGTGCCTATCCGATGTTATAATGCCGCACTGGGCTCCGGTTAGGGAAATGACATCCTCCCCTAAACTTTCAATGGCAATCGCCAGCAAGGAGATGGAGACCTGTTCTCCGGTGGATAGTAGGGTGTCCAGCTCTCGTTCATGGGGTTTGCCACTTATGGAATACGCCATTTTTAATAATTGATCGGTGGTATTTCCCATGGCTGAAACCACTGCCACCACATTATATCCATCTTGCTTAGTTTTTATAATGTGTTGAGCAACCTTCTTTATCCTCTCAATATCTCTTACACTTGAACCACCAAATTTTTGTACAATGAGTCGCGCCATACTTATCCCCCAAACTATTCATGAATCCTTGCGTAGAAAAGTGGTATACCCTTGGAGGCGATCCGTTCTGCTAGTTGGTTAAATTGGTTCGCCGATAGCTCTTGGGTAATACCATAGATTTTTTTATTTCTAAAGCCCATCTGACTAATGGATGAGTAGGCATCAATGGAATCCAGCACCCATGAGAACTGCTCATGGGTATGGGTGTTTGCCCTTAAGTAATATTTACCCTTAAAATAATCAATTCCTCCATTTTTAAGATCCTTGTTGTTCAATGTGATCTCTTGTCGGCGGGATCCGCTATTGATGATGTAGAGCAAATCACCTACTACGGCATTTGCAGTAGCATCCTTACCGGCGCCCTTACCATAGAAATTGAGTTCACCGATGATATTCCCATGGATGGAGATGATATTGAACTCTTCATTTACATTGCTCATTATATTGGTATGAGGGAGCAGGACAGGCTCCACACTGGCATAGTAATTGCCATCTTGAAGGATGGCATGGGCAAGATACTTTAAAATATAGTCCATGTCCTGGGTGATCTTCAAATCGAATTGCTCGACCTCTCTAATACCCCTTTTATAGATATGTTCATCCTTTATGTGGGCACCAAAAGCAATGGAGGATAGGATGGAGAGCTTTCTGGAAATGTCAAAGCCCTCGATATCCGCGGTAGGGTCAGCCTCTGCAAAACCTACCTCCTGAGCTTTTATAAGAGTATCATGGAAGTCCCATCCTTCATATGCCATCTTACTAAGGATGAAATTAGTGGTCCCGTTTAAGATGCCTTTAATCTCACTGATCCGATTGATGTACAGAGTTTGATGCAGGGATGAAATAATAGGGACCCCTCCACCAACACTTGCTTCAAATAAGAAGTGTACATTGTTCTCCTTGGATACCTTTATCAGCTCTTCCATATGTTCGGAGACCACGGCTTTATTGGCTGTGATCACATGCTTGCCCTTTTTCATGGTTTGAAGCATATAGGTATACTCAGGTTCCATGCCGCCCATGACAAAGATCACGACCTGAATTTCCTCATCATTCAAAATATCCTCAAAATTTTCGGTAAGGATATCCGAGGGGATATCAATATTTCGTTCTTTATGAGGATCCCTTACCAGGATCTTGGTTATAACAGCCTCATCCTTTGATTGGGCAAAATAATTCCCTCTTTTCTGGTTAATAATCTCGTAGACACCGGAACCAACTGTACCCAATCCTAAAAGTCCTATTTTCAAATTACCACCACCTAAAATGTGCTCAGTCCAAAAACAATTGTTTACACAATGGATACATAGTAACATATTCGGAGACTAAATACAATATATTAATAAAAAAAATAGTACTTTTGTATAGGATCGTTAAACAGCTTTAGGAGGTTGATTTTCTTTTAGATAGTCTTACATCTTGGGAAAATGGCGAACTCGTTGATCTATTCTATGAGGGATCTTAACTCTTGGATGGCATTGCGATCCCTTTCTAATACCTGACCCACCAACTCCCTGGAGGAAGGATCCAAGTCACCCCTAAGGAGCTCCTCAGTCATGGCAATTCCCTTTGTCATTCCCTCGATGGCCTTCTTAATATAGTCCGAAGAGGGGATGTGGGGAGAGGTCTGCATACGAATTTTCAGCTGTGCCATGGTTCCTTTAAAGCCGGTATTCTCTTCCGCCTGTCCGCCCAGTTCATGGATATAATGGGACAATTGTTTGATATTTTCACGATGCTGGTCCTGAATCTCCTGAAATTTTCTTGCCACACTGGGATCATTTAGTTTTGAAATATAAACATTAAATGCCTCAATGGACATGTACTCCCCACTTATTAATTGATTCAATGACTCTACTATTTTCCTATGATTGGACATCTTATTCCCTCCATTTCTAAATTATTGATTTAGTATTTCATAAAATTTTCTTTACATACACTAAGCTGGGGATCCCTTACTAAATATTGAGGTAAAAACAACCTACAAATTCACGGAAAAAAGTGTTTTATTAAGGAACAGTATTTTTTAAAACAAGCTAGGTGACCCACTAACCGATTTTATAGGGAATCAAGGGGAAGTATGAGTAGAACTTGTGCATGGGAACCTTACTAATAACAAATTTTTAATAGAATGTAAAAATTATCAAGAATAATTAGTTGACATAATACAAAAGATATGGTATATAATAAATAAATGGATTGGCACTCACCTAATGAGAGTGCTAACAAAAAATCGAATAATTTTAAGAAAGGAGATGTTTATATGTCAAGATTGGTTCCCTTTAATCGGAGAAGTGGAAGTCCTTTCCATAGTGGCATGGGAGGATTCTATAATATGATGGACGATTTTTTCGAGAACATGCCATTTTTCAAGGGATTTCCCTATGAGACTTTTAAGGTGGATGTTCAGGATAAAGAGGATGAATATCTCGTTGAAGCTGAGTTACCTGGAGTGAATAAGGAGCAAATTTATTTGGACTTAAATGATGGGAGGTTGAATATCTCGGTAAACAGAGAGGAGGAAATTCAGGAGGAGAATAGGAACTACATCCACCGGGAGAGACGAACTCGTTCCATGAGCAGAAGTATATACCTAGATCAAGCAAAATCAGAGGGCATTAAGGCAAGGTTGAGAGATGGGGTTCTAAGTATCCGTATTCCAAAGGAGAAGGGTGCTCAAAACCGAAAAAGAATAGAGATTGAGTAAAATCAAAACTACCCGCTTAGCGGGTAGTTTTGATTTTACATTACATAATCGTAATAATCGTATGAAAAAGGAAGTAGCTTATATAGATCAAAGGAAGAAAATGTTTTTTGCCAATGGAGGGATCATATTGTGTATAAATAGACCTACAAAAATAAACATTAAAATTTTCTACTGTACAAAAATCAATACATTATTTTCCTATTGATCTTAGGTTGTTAGGATTTATATACAGACAGGAGGATTTTTTATTTCTGAGATATTTTTCCCCTGGTGATTTTAGAGGATCATACCCAGCTTTAAGATGCCATAATAAAGGCTTTGTATAATTTTTGAAGATACATTCCTTTATTGTATAGGATTGGCACAAAATTTGCACAATAGAATAACAGTAGTATCTATCCTTGTTATCCTGCAGGATTCTCCGGGGATTTGGGATTGATCCTACTAGTAAATAGTAGAACCTGTCTAGGTTTTACATATAAAAAAATTTAGGAGGTTTAATGATGCTAAAAGATAAGATATGTATTGTCACTGGGGCAGCTAGTGGTATTGGACTTGCTATTTCAGAGGTTTTCGCTAATGATGGTGCTAAAGTTGTAATGGCAGATATCAATGAAGAAAAATTAAGTGCAGAAGCAAGGAGATTAGGTGGGGACTACTTAAAAACCGACCTTAGCAAAAAAGAGGATTGCAAAGCATTGGTAGATTTCGCATTGGAAAAGCATTCAAGGGTGGATATACTTGTAAATGTTGCAGGAATTCAAACAGTTTCTCCCATAGAAGATTTTCCAGAGGATAAATGGTATTTTATGATGGATCTAATGTTAACCGCTCCTTTCCTTTTGACCAAATATGTATGGCCATCCATGAAGAAACAGGGCTGGGGAAGGATTATTAACTTAAATTCCATCCATGGATTGGTGGCTTCTGAATTTAAGGCAGCCTATGTTTCGGCAAAACATGGCCTTGGAGGACTAACTAAAACTACTGCTCTGGAAGGGGGACCCTATGGCATTACCGTAAATTCCATTTGCCCAGCCTATGTTCGGACTCCTTTGGTAGACGGTCAGATTGCCGATCAGGCCAAGAGCCATGGCATTTCAGAAGAACAAGTGATAGAGGAGATTATGTTAGCAAAGGCATCTGTGAAGAAGCTAATCGAACCTAAGACCATTGGAGAGGTTGCCAAATTCTTATGCTCGGATGCTGGGGCACATATTAGCGGATCCATGCTCACCATTGATGGTGGTTGGACAGCGGGTTAAAAGAGAAGAGGGGATATCATCCCTTCTTTCTTAAGGCTAAAAATTTTTTACAGAAATTTGCAACATTTGAATTTTATACAAAAAAGATATATAATAGATGTAAGTAAAAAAATTACAAAAAAGGAGGAATCTCAATGAGAGAGGTAGTAATTGTAGGCGCAGCTAGAACACCTATAGGAAGCTTTGGTGGATCCTTGGCGAAGGTATCCGCGGTTGATTTAGGGATCATCGCCGCAAAGGAAGCCATCAAAAGGGCTGGCATACAACCTGAGATGATTGATGAGGTCATCCTGGGCAATGTACTCTCCGCAGGGTTGGGACAAAATGTCGCAAGACAGGTTGCCCTTGGTGCAGGGGTACCTGAAACCGTACCAGCTACAACCATTAATAAGGTTTGTGGGTCTGGGCTAAGATCGGTTAGCATGGCAGCTCAATTCATCATGCTAGGGGATGCGGATGTTGTTCTTGTAGGCGGAACCGAAAGCATGAGTAATGCTCCCTACTTAATGCCCGGCGCAAGATGGGGTCAGCGGATGGGGGATGGCAAAATTATAGACTACATGGTACATGATGGACTTTGGGATATATTCAACGACTATCATATGGGTATCACGGCAGAGAATATCGCCGAGCAGTGGGAACTATCCAGGGAGGAACAGGATCAATTTGCCCTTGAAAGTCAACTAAGAGCAGAAAAAGCTCAAAAGGAGGGTAAGTTCAAGGAAGAAATTGTTCCAGTAGAGGTGCCCCAAAGGAAGGGGGATCCCATCATCGTTGCTGATGATGAGCATCCTAAACATGGCTCTACCATAGAGAAGTTGGGCAGACTAAGAGCCGCATTTAAAAAGGATGGCACAGTGACCGCCGGTAATGCTTCAGGAATCAATGATGGAGCGGCAATTCTAGTGGTCATGGCCAAGGAAAAGGCGGAAGAATTAGGGTTGAAGTCGATGGCAACCATTAAATCCTATGCATCAGCAGGGGTAGATCCTAAGATCATGGGGTATGGTCCGGTACCGGCAACCAAAAAGGCACTAGAGAGGGCCAATCTCAAGGTAGAAGATTTAGACCTTATAGAAGCCAACGAAGCCTTCGCAGCCCAATCCCTATCGGTGGTGAAGGATCTAGGGCTTAACCCCGATATCGTCAATGTGAATGGCGGTGCCATTGCATTGGGTCACCCCATCGGAGCTTCCGGAGCCAGGATACTAATCACTCTACTCTACGAAATGCAAAGAAGGGATGCTAAATTTGGTTTAGCAACCCTATGCATCGGTGGAGGTCAAGGTACAGCAGTTATCGTAGAGAGATAAAATATATTACAAAGGAGGCATGTTTTATGAACAAAGTTGTTACTATGGATCAAGCGCTAGAACATATAAAAGACGGAATGACAGTAATGATCGGTGGTTTTCTAGGCGTTGGGAATCCCCATAAAATCATAGATGCCATGGTTGAGAAAGGAGTTAAGGACCTAACCCTAATCGCCAATGATACCGCTTTTCCAGATGTAGGCTTAGGAAAGTTGATCGTAAATAAACAGGTGAAGAAAGCCATTGTTTCCCACATCGGCACCAACCCTGAAACAGGCAGGCAGATGAATGAGGGAGAGATCGAGGTTATTCTTGTACCCCAGGGAACATTGATCGAGCAGATTCGTGCCGGTGGAGCAGGGCTAGGTGGAGTGCTGACACCCACAGGAGTAGGAACCGTGGTAGAGGAAGGGAAACAAAAGCTCACCATAGATGGGAAAGAGTATCTACTGGAAAAACCATTAAAGGCAGATGTAGCCCTAATCTTTGGATCCATTGTAGACAAAAAAGGAAATGTTTTCTATAAAAAAGCAACGAGAAACTTCAATGTTTTTGCTGCTACCGCCGCAGAAACAGTAATCGTGGAGGCGGAAAAATTGGTGGAAGTAGGGGAGATCCAACCAGAAACCGTAATGACAGCAGGCATCTTTGTTGACTATATCGTAAGGGGTGATGAATAATGGATAAGGCGATGATAAGAGAGACCATTGCAAAAAGAGTAGCAAAGGAGTTAAAGGACGGAGATGTCGTTAATCTAGGCATCGGACTTCCTACAATGGTAGCTAACTATATCCCTGAGGGAGTCGAAGTTACCCTCCAATCCGAGAATGGATTCGTAGGGATTGGACCTGCTCCAGAGCCAGGTAAAGAGGATAAGGATTTAGTAAATGCAGGTGGACAGCCAGTTACAGTAATCCCCGGTGCAGCCTTCTTTGATAGTTCCATGTCCTTTGCCATCATTCGAGGTGGACATGTGGATGCTACCGTTCTAGGCGCCTTACAGGTAGACGAAAAAGGAAATCTTGCCAATTGGATGATCCCCGGAAAGATGGTACCCGGCATGGGTGGCGCCATGGACCTTGTAACCGGAGCCAAGAAAGTCATCATAGCAATGGAACATACAGCTAAGGGAAATCCAAAGATACTCAAGGAGTGCACCCTTCCCCTTACAGCAGCCGGAGAAGTAGACCTGATAGTTACAGAAATGGCAGTAATCGAAGTAACAAAGGAGGGCCTGGTTCTTAAAGAATTAGGACCCGAGGCAACGGTGGAGGATGTAAAGGCGGCTACAGAAGCAGATCTCATTATCGCAGATGATTTAAAACAAATGTAAATTTCCCTATGGGCTCTCCCGGTCAATCTGGGAGGGCCTTTATTTTGGAATAAATATGTTATAATAGTTAAAAACTCTAAAGGGTGAGGTTATGAGACTGGATAAATACCTTAAAAATAGCAGGATTATTAAAAGGAGGACGGTCGCCAAGGAGGCATGTGATGCCGGCAGGGTACTCATCAATGATCGGGTGGCGAAGGCAGGTACCGAGGTGGAAGTTGGGGATGTTTTAACCATTAGCCTTGGGAATCGAGTGTTTAAAATCGAGGTATTGGATACCTCTGAGCATGTCACCAAGGACCAATCTAGGGAAATGTATCGGAATCTTGACTAGCATAAATTGGAACTTTATTATTCCCCCTATTATCCAATACTAAGGGTAATAAGGAGGGAAAAGTATGAAAAAGAGATATAAAAGATCGATCATTCTTTTAATTATTGCTCTGATCCTTTCTTTCCTCTCTTCTGCTTGTACAAGGGATCAGGAAAGAAGGGTAGAGGAGGAGACTCCAAAGGAGGAACAAAGGGAGGAAGTGAAAAAGCCGCCCATTCCCAAACAGCTGCATAATAATCGCAATGTGGTTGTCTATGTGGTGGAGGAGGGGAGAAAAAAGGAGATTGACATTGAGGAATATGTTACAGGGGTCCTAGGTGGAGAAATTCACAATGATTGGCCGGAGGAAGCATTGAAAGCGCAGGCCATTTTGGCACGTACCTTTGTCATGGAATTTCTAACCGACAAGACCTCCAAGTATGAAGGTGCTGATGTATCCACAGATATTGCCGAAGCCCAGGCGTGGGACCAAGGGTCGGTCAATGAAAGATTGAAAAAGGCAGTACAGGATACAACAGGGATGGTGGCCGTCTACAATGGGCAATATATAAAAGCATGGTTTCACTCCCATGCCGGTGGAAAAACCGCCAGTGCAAAGGAAGGACTAAACTATGAGGATGAGGAACCTGCCTATATACAGGTGGTAGATTCCCCGGATTCAGAAGAGGCGCCCAAGGATGATGCCCAGTGGACAGGAGAATTTACAAAGGCTGAGGTCATTCAGGCTGCCAATAAGGTAGGTCGAGGAATCAAGAGTGTAGATAGCATTAGCATTGGGGAAAAGGGGCCCTCGGGTAGGGCTGTTACCTTAAAGATCGGTGATGTGAGCCTGTCGGCACCGGAATTTAGAAAAGCTATAGGAAGTATGAAAATGAAATCCACCTTAATAAGCGAAATCAAGGTACAGGGGGATAGGGTAGTGATCAGCGGGAAAGGATACGGCCATGGGGTGGGTATGTCCCAATGGGGAGCCTATGGTATGGCCAAGGAAGGGAAGACTGCAGAAGAGATCATAAAACATTATTTTAAGGATGTCAGCCTGGTAAAACTCTGGGACTAATATGAAGTTCTGTTATATGAGCTGAGGTAGCTCTGCTACTTTTAGATGAGGAATCCTTGAGGCTCATCCTTCTGTTTAAGTAGTTTATATGCCTTTGAGGAAGGTTTACTGCTCAGATGCTTCGGCGTAAAGTATTTTATTGGGAAAAGCACCTCGCTAATTCGCTATAAACCTATCCTCAAAGGCGATCTGATAGACCGGTGTTACACCCCGGGGGGATTATCTTTCAATTCAGATAGGGTATCACTTTCTGATGATATGTCCAAAGGTTAGTCTTTTTGTTTAGGGAACCATTGTAAGGTTCTCTTTTTCATTTTAATAAGTAATAAAGCAGGTCTAGTCCACATATAATGGTATAGAATTGAAAAGGGGGTTGCATATATGGAGGATAGGATTTTACCAAGGACCAATGGTCATAGAATAGAGCTATTAGATCGAAAGGTTCTAAACTTACAGGGAATAAGGGATGTGCACAGTTTCAATGAGGATACTGTTATATTAGAAACTGAGCTTGGTCTGTTAACCATTCATGGGGAGGATCTTCACATCAATAATTTAAATGTGGAACAGTCTAATTTAAACATCACCGGAAATATCATATCCTTTACCTATAGTGAAAATATAGATCTAAGGAGTAAGGGGGGAAGCTTTTTAGGTAGGATGTTCAAATAATTTTAGGTCTTCCTAGGGGGAAGGGGAAGGGATATCGGGGGCAGAAACAGGATATAAAGCATGCCCTTTGAACATAGGATATAGAGAGTATATGCTGTTGGAGGGGAAAACCTATGGAGGAAAATATATATGTTCAGCTCTATATCTTTCTGTTTACCCTTTATGGGGGCCTGATCATTGGCATCATCTATGATTTGATGGACATCCTTTTAAATAGGCAAAATACGAGGTTTAAGGGGAGAGGAAAGACCGACCTGTTTTTTTGGCTCCTTGCTATCATTATTATCCTGGGAATCCTATTCTACAGCAATGACGGAAAAGTAAGGGTCTATACCCTCCTGGGCTTCGCCCTGGGCTGGGTACTATATTTTTGGCTGTTAAGCAGCTTGATCCGAAGAACTATCCTATACATATTGAGGGGGCTAACCATTCTAATCGGGTACCTGTTGAACATTCTCCTATTCCCCATAAAATGGCTTTACCATCTCTTTTATAGACCCTATTTGAGAATTTTTTACATGGGTAGGAATATTAAGACAAGGCTAAAAAAATATTTTCAACTACCCGGGGTCATCATGGGTCAATTCCGTCGCTATAAAAAGTACTTTGGGAAAAAAGGTTCCTGACAAAAGAAGGAAAAGGAAAAATCTTGTAGAATATCTATAGCAACGGAGATATTCAAAAAATCCTACCATGGATAGCTTAGGAAAAGGTGATGGGCATGGGCACAAAAACTAATGAGATCTATAAAAGAAGGAGAAAAAGGAAAAGGATTAAAAAAAGCAGTATCATTCTCTTAATATTGATGCTCGGCTACCTGGTATATCACTATGTTTCCCTGGAGATCCAGTATCGAGAATTGGTGGCGAAACGGGAGGAACTTAGGATGGAATTAGAGGAGTCTAAGAACTACCAACAGCAACTTATAGAGCAGGTAGAGAATGCCCAATCGGATAAATATATAGAAAAAATGGCGAGGAAATATTTTGGACTAGTATACCCTGATGAAAAGGTATATATTGAAAAGGAAGTAGGGGGTTCTGATGATCCCTAGGAGGGGTTCTGAATACTAAGGATCCCCTATTGGTGGTTGACCAAATATAGTTATTCAAGTATAATATGATGAGATTAAAAGTGGTGGAAACACTTTTAGTATTATAATGTTTAAGGAGGAATTTCTACAATATGCCGGTTGAGGTAGGAATGGTGGTAGAAGGTATAGTAACTGGAATTACAAATTTTGGTGCCTTTGTTCAATTAGAGAAGGGGACAACGGGTCTGGTGCATATATCCGAGATTTCAAACAACTATGTAAAGGATATAAACTCCTATCTAAAGGAACAGGACAAGGTAAAAGTAAAGGTTCTATCCATAGATCCCGATGGAAAGATCAGCCTATCCATTAAACAGGCACAGCCTAAAAAGAGTAGTACCAAAAATACCTACCAATGGAGTAATCAGGATCAAAATCAAGACAAGGTTATGTCCTTTGAGGATCAGTTGTCAAAATTTTTGAAGGATAGCGAGGAAAGACAGCAATCATTGAAAAAGAATATGGACTCTAAAAGGCGTAGCAGTTACAGAAGAAGCCATGTCTAATAGGGAATTATATTTATATATTAGCTGATTATTAAAACATTCCTCCCAGGGGGATGTTTTTTAGTTGATAGGAAAGCGAATGTATGGAGGTGCCTGTTTTTGTTGTGGGAACGATCCTTCCATTCTAGGCATGATGACATGGAAAAAAATAAAAGGCAAAATCAGTTGACGAAACATCCGGTATATTGTATAATAAGTTTTGTCCCTTAGAAATGGTTCTGCCGGGGTGGCGGAACAGGCAGACGCACAGGACTTAAAATCCTGCGATCCTCCAAAGATCGTACCGGTTCGATTCCGGTCCCCGGCACCACTTACAACGCGGGATGGAGCAGTCAGGTAGCTCGTCGGGCTCATAACCCGGAGGTCGTCGGTTCAAATCCGGCTCCCGCAACCAAAAATATATACACATGGCGGCGTAGCTCAGTTGGCTAGAGCATACGGTTCATACCCGTAGTGTCAGCGGTTCAAATCCGTTCGCCGCTACCATTTTTTTATTTCTGGCCCCTTGGTCAAGCGGTTAAGACACCGCCCTTTCACGGCGGTAACAGGGGTTCGAGTCCCCTAGGGGTCACCAAATTCATATCTTATTTAGAAGTGGTCGCATAGCTCAGCTGGGAGAGCACCTGCCTTACAAGCAGGGGGTCATAGGTTCGAGCCCTATTGCGACCACCATTTTTTTTTGCTTTTCTACATATTCCCATAAAGTTTTTATCCCATCCTCTTAACTACCACCGGATTCACCATTTAGGCATGTCCCAAACCCAAAAATAATGTCAAAAGGTCAAAATAAGATGTCTATTTTTATGGGTAGCCATGTTGCCTATCCTGACAAATATTTTATCCATTACTTGTTATAATGCCTAAAAACCCTATAATTGGAGGTAAAATAATGTCATATAAGATAGACATCGTTAATCCCTATGAAAGAGTCTACCAGGAGGAGAGATCCAAATCAAAGATAAAGGGGACAGGATTCCTTTTTAATATAGGTATCCAGGATGTATTGCTCATTCTTATTGGTTTTTTTCTCAGCAGGGGCACAATAATGCACAGCATCTCCCCCTTTGGATTCCCGTTTATGACATATACCCTTGCCCGAAGAAAAAAAAATTGGATAGCACTCGCTATACTGCCCGGTCTGATGACAGTGCAGAGTACCCTCTATGTCATTAGGGCTGGTTTGACCATGGCGTGCCTGTATTGGATTTTAGATCGATGGACCCATGATCAAACAAAGGGATGGAAGACCGCTCTACTATCCAGCCTAACCCTATTTGTTGTTGGAAGTGCCTTTCAATTCATAAAGGGAAACTACATTTTTGATTTTATCCTTTTGATTTTTGAGAGTCTGGTAGCCTATATTCTCTACTTTATATACTCGACCGCCATCCCACTCCTATTAAGTAATATCAAACGAAAGGTTGTATCCAATGAAGAATTGATATGTGGGGCAATATTGATCTCTTTAACCCTATTGGGCATGGATGGTTTAAGCATCTATGGCTATTCCCTAAAGAATGTATTAGGGATCGCCATTATCCTACTGTTTGCCCGCTACCTTGGTTCGGGAGCTGGTGCCACCATTGGCATCGTTGTGGGGGTAGTTACCAGCCTAACTGAGCTTGTGACACCTGCAATCATAGGAGTATATGCCTTCTCGGGATTGTTGGCAGGGATTTTTAAAGATATGGGGAAGTTTCTTGTGGGGGTGGGCTTCATACTTGGAAATGCGGCCCTTACCTTCTACATCAATGGATCCACAGAGGTATTCATACATATACAGGAGATCTTAATTGGGATGGGGATCACATTTTTTATTCCAACCAAGGTAGAAGACAGGGTTTCTTCCTTTAGTGGCATAGCGGACTATAGGGCAAAAAGGGAAAGGATGTATGGGGATCGGGTTAGGGATGTGACCATAGATCGTCTTCGGGGTTACGCTAAGATATTTGAACAAATTGGAAAGAGTTTTGAACAGGCGTCGGTTAGTGAGGCGCTCTCCTCCAAAAATGAACTGGATGGGATCCTTGAAGGACTAAACCGAGATGTTTGTAGTAAATGCTCCTTTTATTCCAAATGTTGGGAGAGGGGTTTTTATCATACCTACCAAAATATGTACCTTCTACTAGATAAAATTGAAAAGAATAATGCCATCCAGCAGGAGGACCTGGATCAATTGACTAAGGGTTGCCTGCATCCTGACTGGGTTGCCCAGGAGTTAATATGCCTGTTTAAAATTTATAGAATCAATAAGTATTGGAAAAGACAGGTACATGAGAGTAGGAATCTTGTCTCTCAACAATTGAAGGGAATATCTGGGGTGATCCGTGATTTAGGGGAGGATATGGGGAAGGATATCCTTTTTAGGAAGAATGAGGAAGAGGATATTCTCATAGCCTTGGACCAAAATGCCATCCCTATAAAGGATGTGATGGTTATAGGAGATGGGGAGGGGAGATATGAGGTTACCGTATATGGGGAGGCATGTGGAGGTAAGGACACCTGCCATAGGGAGATGGAAGGGATCCTAACCCAAGTACTGGGGAGGAGAATGGTGAAGGATATTCATCACTGCTATGAGGAAGGGGATGAAGGCAAGTGCAGGGCCACCTTCAAGGAGGCACTTACCTATCGAGTCCATGTGGGTATGGCAAGGGCGCCTAAAAATGCCCAGGAGGAATCAGGGGATAGCTATTCCAGTGGATCTTTAAATGATGGGAAATACATGTTGGCATTAAGTGATGGGATGGGCAGTGGGAAACGAGCGGCAAGGGAAAGCAGGACCACCATTCACCTGTTGGAGGAATTTTTGGAGGCAGGCTTTAACAGGGATATTGCCTTAAAAACCATTAATTCCATATTAATGCTCCGTTCAAGCGATGAGATGTTCTCCACCATCGATCTTTCTATCATTGATTTATACGATGGATGGGTTGAGTTTATTAAAATTGGGGCGGTTTCTACCTTTATTAAGAGGAAGGACGGGGTGGAGGTCATTCCATCCCATTCCCTGCCCGTTGGAATACTGGATGAGGTCAATGTGGACTTTACCAAGAGACAATTGGAGGATGGGGATATGATCGTGATGATGACCGATGGCCTATTGGAATCCAACCCCTTTCGAGAGGATAAGGAAAAGTGGATTATGGAGGAGTTGGTTGGTCTGAAAAGCAGGAATCCCCAGAGGATAGCAAAGCACCTGCTGGATCAGGCACGCCATCTTAATCAGGGACAATTTAAGGACGATACCTCTATTCTGGTGGCGAAAATTTACAAAGAACCGTACAATGAATAGGATTTGGAAGCAGCATTTTTTATAAGCTCAGGCGTGCTAGAGGCACGCCTTTCTTTTGTATCATCGGCTTCTATCCTATTCCCATTATCCTATAAAATAGTTGAATGGGAATGATAAAAAATGTAGAATAAGATAATACCAACACTCAAAAAGTAAAAAGGCGGATGAATATGAGGGATAAGGTCATTCAAACCATAGAAAAATATCATATGTTAGAGCAAGGCCATGGGGTATTGATAGGGGTATCCGGAGGACCTGATTCCATCAGTCTGCTACATATTTTAAAATCCCTGGAGGAGCGTCTTCAATTGAGACTGATGGTAGTGCATATAAATCATCTCCTAAGGGGAAGGGATTCCGATGACGACGAGAGATATGTAAAGGAGCTTTGTCGGGAGTGGAACATCCCCTGTAAGGCTTATAGGATAGATATAGCAGGATTAAGTAAGGCGCTAGGGGTGTCCTTGGAGGTGGCAGGGCGTAAGGCGCGTTATGGCACCTTTCATAGGATAAAAAAAGAATACCAACTGGACCGGATCGCCCTTGGTCAACACGGGGATGATAATGCTGAAACCATCATAATGAGGATGATAAGAGGGACAGGCCCCAAAGGTCTCTCGGGCATATCTCCCCTTCGGGAGGACGGGGTAATACGCCCCCTACTATATTGCACCAGGGAGGAGATCGAGGCCTATTGTCGTGAGAATGGCCTGGTTCCCAGGGTGGATAAAACCAACTTAGAGCCCATCTATTTTAGGAATAGGATCCGCTTAGAAATCATCCCCTATTTAGAAGGGTATAATGGCCAATTTAAAACGAACCTTCGAAACATGTCTGAACTCATCCGTGAACAACAGGATTACATTGATTCACAGATGACCCGATTGTGGAATAGGAATATAAAAAATAGGGATGGGGAAATCATAATACCAATAGCATGGTTTGAAGAATTGTCCCAATTTGAGAAAAAAGAAATGTTGCGAAGGTCGATAAAAGGGGTAAAGAGAAATCTAAGGGAAATTGAATATAAGCATATACAATTAGTCCTTGAGATGCTTGAAAGGGAGGACAATACTACATGGGTACTGCAATTACCGGAAAACATCAGGGTGGAGAGGCAGTATCAATCCCTAATCATTAAGGACAAGCGGGAAGAAGCCTCAGGTGCTTTTCAACACCCATTGGTGATAGGAGGAAGCACCTATATACCTGAGCTTGATTTGGAATGTAGTGTCCGTTTGGAGAAAAGGGAACAAGTTGGTATAATAAAAAGTAGCCCTCAAAAGGGATATTTTGATTTCAATAAGGTGGGCGACCAGTTGGTCCTTCGGAATAGAAGGGTAGGAGACCGCTTTTGGCCCAGCGGCAGTTATGGATCTAAGAAGCTTAAGGATTTTTTCATCGACTTAAAAATTCCCAGGAGTGAAAGGGACCGAATACCCATTATAGCAAATCCGGACCATATCCTGTGGGTTGCAGGATATAGGGTAGACGAGAGAGCCATAGTAGATTCAAGCACTCAGGATGTGCTGATCATTGAAATAAAACATAAGGAGGAGCCAAGGTGAATAAGGACTTAGAAAAGATCCTGATCGATCAGGAGGAACTTCAACAGCGTATTGCCGAACTAGGCAAAGAGATTTCAAGGGATTATAAGGGGAAGGATTTACTACTTATATGTGTTCTAAAGGGAGCCGTACTATTTATGTCAGATCTGGTTCAAAATATAGATATACCCCTAGAGATGGATTTTATGGCGGTTTCAAGTTATGGAAATTCTACACAATCCTCAGGTGTGGTTAGAATTTTAAAGGATTTGGATTCCAGTATAGAGGGCAAGCATCTTCTTATCGTTGAAGATATCGTTGACAGCGGATTGACCCTAAGTTATTTGATGGAGTTATTGAAAGGTAGAGGGGTAGAAAGTATAAAGGTTTGTAGCCTTTTGGAAAAAGCAGGACGGAGGAAGGCGGAGGTAAACATTGATTATATCGGTTTTCAAGTGCCTGATGAATTCGTGGTGGGTTATGGTTTGGATTATGCAGAGAAATATAGGAACCTACCATATATTGGCGTCCTTAAGGAGGATATCTATCTGTAGTATCCACCTGGGTCATTCGTTGTTTTTAAGCCCTTTTTATGGTATAGTACTTTATATTGAAGAAGGGAAATTCGTTGTTTTTACATGGGTCCTAATGCAAGCTTTTCTGATCAGGAGCGACACTGGTCACTACCCTGTAGAACAGGTGTGAATAGGAGAATTGAGGGGAGTGTGTAGTTTTTGAGAAAGTTTTTTCGAATGATTAGTTTTTATCTAATCATATTAGTAATTATCGTAGCAATGGTCCAATTTTTTGGTACCGATTCTTCAGATTTAAGAACACTACGTTATGATGAAATAATAAAGAATATTCAAGCAGGCAATATAAAAGAAATGGTGATTGATCAGTATTCCGTAACGGGTATCTTGACCAATGGCACGGAATTTGAAGGAGTCATACCTCCCCAATCATTATTTATACAGCTACCTGAAGTACACGAGGCGATAATAGCAGGCACCATCCAAAAAGCAGAGGTCAAGGCGCCTGTTCAAAACCCATGGTGGGCATCCTTGCTGCCTACCCTATTTCTGGTGTTGTTAATGGTGGTATTCTTCTTTATCTTTACTCAGCAATCTCAGGGTGGCGGAAGCAAGGTGATGTCCTTTGGCAAGAGTAAGGCGAAGCTTCATACCGACGACAAGAAGAAGGTAACCTTTAATGATGTTGCTGGAGCGGATGAAGAGAAGGAGGAACTGGAAGAAATTGTGGAGTTCCTCAAATCCCCCAGGAGGTTCTTGGAGCTAGGAGCAAGGATTCCAAAGGGAGTCCTGTTGGTTGGACCACCGGGTACCGGGAAAACCCTGCTGGCAAGAGCTATCGCGGGGGAGGCAGGCGTTCCATTCTTTAGTATAAGTGGCTCTGACTTTGTGGAGATGTTTGTGGGTGTTGGTGCCTCCAGGGTAAGGGATCTATTTGAAAATGCAAAGAAGAACTCCCCATGTATTGTTTTTATTGATGAGATTGATGCGGTAGGGCGTCAAAGAGGCGCCGGTCTAGGCGGCGGACATGACGAGAGGGAACAAACCCTGAACCAATTGCTTGTGGAGATGGATGGTTTTGGGGTCAATGAGGGAATCATCATTGTGGCTGCAACCAATAGGCCGGATATCTTAGACCCTGCCCTGCTAAGGCCGGGAAGGTTTGACCGGCAAATTCCCGTGGGACGCCCTGATATAAAGGGTAGAGAAGAGATCCTACAGGTACATGCCAAGGGGAAACCCCTGGAAGCAGAGGTGGAGCTAAAAACCATTGCCCGAGGCACCCCTGGATTTACAGGTGCGGACCTGGAGAATCTATTGAATGAGGCTGCCCTGTTAGCGGCAAGAAGGAATAAAAAGACCATAGGTATGAGGGAAATAGAGGATGCCATTACAAGGGTAATCGCAGGCCCCGAAAAGAAAAGTAGGGTTATCAGTGAAAAGGATCGAAAATTAACTGCCTATCATGAGGCAGGTCATGCAGTGGTAATGAAGCTACTGCCAAACGCAGATCCTGTTCATGAAATATCCATTATTCCAAGGGGGATGGCGGGGGGCTATACCCTGTCCTTTCCTGAGGATGAAAAATACTATATGGCAAAATCTGAGCTATTAGATGAGATAATAGGACTGCTAGGAGGCAGGGTGGCGGAAAAACTGGTACTGGATGATGTCAGCACAGGGGCACAAAATGACCTAGAAAGGGCAACCGCCATTGCCCGCAAGATGGTTACCGAATATGGTATGAGTGAAAACTTAGGTCCAATGACCTTCGGAAGCAAGCAGGATGAGGTATTTATCGGCAGAGATTTTGCGAGAAGCAGAAATTATAGTGAAGAGGTTGCTGCAGCTATCGATAAGGAAATGAGAAATATTATAGAGGAAGCATATAATACGGCACAGGAGCTGCTCCAGGAAAATATTAATAGACTTCATAGGGTGGCCGAAAGGCTCCTTGAAAAGGAAAAAATTGACCGGGCTGAGTTTGAGGAAATATTTGCTAGCGCATAGAACAGTCGTCCTTGGGGGTGGGTTTCCTTTTTCCGCCCCTGGGGAGGACTTTTTTATGTATAAGAAAAAGTCCTATTTTTATTTGATAGGAAGTTTGCTTTTCTGTAAGGGAGGACTCTCTACCGGTTAGGGATAAAAGTGTTCTAGGAGGGATGATAGGATGGATTTTGGTCTTAAAGTAGGGATGAAGGGAAGAGTGGATATTGTTGTTAAGGATGAGGATACCGCCGTTGCCTTTGGAAGTGGTGGAGTTGAGGTATATGCTACCCCAATGATGGTGGGTCTAATGGAAAATGCTTCATTAAGTGCAGTAGATGGTTTTCTGTCCGAGGGCTATGCAACGGTGGGTACCCATCTGGATGTCCGACACCTAGCTGCAACACCAGTGGGTATGAAGGTATATGCCCAAGCAGAGCTATTGGAGGTGGATGGAAAGGCATTGACATTTAAGGTGGAGGCATTTGATGAGGTGGAAAAGATAGGGGAAGGAATCCATCGAAGATACATCATTTCCTTGGAAAAATTCCTTGAAAGAACGAGTAAAAAAAAGGGAACTGGGGATAAAGAATAGAAAAATAGAAACCGATGTTGCCCGCGATGGATGGCGTGCCCTTATCCACTCGATTAAATAATTTCAGCAGTTGATCGTTTAAAGATTTTATGCAAGGAGGTAAAACAACTTTATGAAAAGTGACATTCAAATTGCTCAGGAGGCGAAGATGAGGCCTATCCTTGAGGTTGCAGAGCAATTAGGCTTAGGAGAAGAGGATCTAGAGTTATACGGAAAATATAAAGCAAAAATATCACCCAGGGTATGGGAGCGTATAAAGGATCGAGAGGATGGAAAGCTGATACTGGTTACCGCCATCAACCCTACACCGGCAGGGGAAGGAAAATCAACCACCACAGTGGGCCTAGGTCAAGCCTTAAGTCAAGCAGGAGAAAAGGTTTGTATATGCCTTAGGGAGCCCTCCCTTGGGCCAGTATTTGGTGTAAAGGGCGGTGCAGCAGGAGGAGGATATTCCCAAGTGGTTCCCATGGAGGACATCAATCTGCATTTCACCGGAGATCTTCATGCCATTACTACGGCCAATAACCTTTTGTCGGCTGTTATCGATAATCATATACATCAGGGGAACTCCCTTCGAATTGATGTTCGGAGGGTGCTTTGGAAAAGGGTATTGGATATGAACGATCGTGCCCTTAGAAACATTGTCGTAGGTCTGGGAGGCAAGGTGAATGGGATGCCCAGGGAGGATAATTTTATGATTAGTGTCGCCTCTGAAATCATGGCAATCCTTTGCCTGGCAACCGATCTAAATGACCTTAAGGAAAGGGTAGGAGACATTGTCGTAGCCTTTGATCTTGGGGGCCAGCCGGTTAGGGCGAGGGACCTTAAGGTGGAAGGTGCCATTACCCTACTATTGAAGGATGCCATTAAGCCAAATCTTGTCCAAACTTTGGAGAATGTACCTGCCTTTATCCATGGGGGACCCTTTGCCAACATCGCCCATGGGTGTAATAGCATCATGGCAACCCAGTATGCATTAAAACTTGCCGACTATGTGGTCACTGAGGCAGGATTTGGGGCGGACCTTGGGGCTGAAAAATTCTTTAATATCAAGTGCCGCTATGGAAATCTGAAACCGGATGGGGTGGTCTTGGTGGCAACCATAAGGGCACTTAAAATGCATGGAGGGTGTCCTAAGGACCAATTGGATCAACCGAATACCGAAAGCCTAGGACGGGGATTGGCAAACCTAGAAAAACAAATTGAAAATATACATAAGTTTGGATTGCCTGTCGTAGTAGCCATCAATAAGTTCCTTTCCGATACCCCGGAGGAGATTCGGCTTATAAGAGAGAAGTGTGGGGAGCTAGGTGTAGAGGTCGCTCTTTGTGAGGTCTGGGAAAAGGGTGGCAAAGGAGGAATGGAACTAGCTCAAAAGGTGATCAGGATGACCCAACAGGAGTCCGACTTTAAACTTCTTTATGACCGGCATCTCACCATTAAAGAAAAGATAGAAATCATTGTCAAGGAGATCTATGGTGGCCTGGGTGCCGAATATACAAAGAAGGCAGAGAACGCCATTAGACAGTTGGAGGAGCAAGGTCTAGGGAAGCTTCCCATATGTATGGCTAAGACCCAGTACTCCCTATCCGATGATCCTAAAAAATTAGGCCGCCCGAAGGATTTTATGATCACCATATCCGATGCTAAGATCTCAGCTGGGGCAGGCTTTGTCGTCATCCTAACCGGGGATATCATGACCATGCCCGGACTTCCTAGGATACCATCGGCAGAGAGGATGGATATCGATAGAGAGGGAAGGATCGTAGGGCTGTTTTAAAAACTGCGGTAAATTTTTCCCATGGCACTATTGAAATATCAAGAGATAGTATTGAATTTGAATATTTTAATTAGTACAATTCTTATTCTTTTAAAGGGGTGATCATAATGGATTATGAATTTCCTTTATATAGGCCTCCCAGTGAGGGGAATAGCCTGATACTGCAAATTACAGTGGGATGTTCCCATAATCAGTGTACTTTTTGTTATATGTATAAGACTAAAAAATTCCGTGTAAAAACTTTAGAGGAAATTGAAAAACATATAAACTCGGCAAAAAAAGAGTATCCAAACACTACTAGGATATTTTTGGCAGATGGGAATGCATTATCCATGGATACCAGATTGCTTGTGGAGATCATACAAAGACTATACTTAGAATTTAACCATTTAGAGAGGGTAACTGCATATGCTGGACCAAATGATATTCTGCGAAAAACAGATAAAGAGCTGGAGGAATTGAGAAGTTCAGGGTTAACTATGCTATATCTAGGGGTAGAAAGTGGAAGCACACAAGTACTGAAAAATATAAAAAAGGGAGTAACCCCAGAAAAAATGATTGAAGCAGGACAAAGAGCGATAAGGGCAGGCTTTCAACTTTCTTGTATGATTATTTCTGGGTTAGGTGGAAAGGAACTTTGGAAAGAACACGCCCTTGAAAGTGCTAAAGTTATAAGCGCTATTGATCCCGATTACTTAGCATTACTTACTTTATTAGTAGAAGAGGGTACGGAGCTATATTCCCAAGTAGAAAGTGGTACATTTTCCCTTTTAAGTCCTGAGGAAGTAATAGATGAGACTAAATTATTTTTAGATAACCTTGAGTTAACGGATTGTGTCTTTCGTAGTAACCATCCTTCGAACTATATTACTTTAAAAGGGATTTTGAACAGGGATAAGGATAAACTAATTACTATTTTAACGAAAGCCCAAGAAGATGAGATAGAGTTTAAACCAGAATATTGGAGAGTACTATAGGGATAGAGCAGTCCTTAACCATTTCTTTTCAAGATTATTAATTGTTATTATTTAAAATCAAAAAGACAATCTAAAGCAGAGAACTACTAAAGTTATACATGAAAAATAGAGGTGTATGTACAAATTAGCGGCCAATTTAATAATGGCCGCTTAAATTATTTTGTATATAAGGATGACATGATTACAAATGATTATATTTTTTTATTTTATACTGTAAGCCATTTTGAAAAAAGGTTACTTCGAAAAGCAGTTAACTTATATTACTTACATATTATTTGTACTAATATTATATTTATATATTTTTGAGTATAAAGTAGTTCGATCAATATCTAATAATTTAGCAGCTTTTGATTTGTTTCCATTTGCTTCTTTTAATGATTGAAGAATTAATCTTCTTTCGGTTTCCTCTAGTTCTTCTTTTAAACTCCCAATGTTTTTATTACTAATATTCTTTAGATTTGAATATTTTTGTAATCCCTCATCATCAATATAGAGACCATCAACCATAATAGTAAGCCTTTCAATTAGGTTTTTTAATTCTCTAACATTCCCAGGCCAGTTGTAATTAACTAATATTTTCTTTGCTTCCGGTGTTAATATCTTGCGATTTCTGTTAAGTTTTTTACTAAATTCATCGATGAAATTATCTGCAAGGGGAATGATGTCCTCTTTCCGTTCCCTTAGGGGAGGGACTACGACCCTTACAACATTGAGTCGATAGTAAAGATCCTTTCTAAATCTATTTTTCTCTACTAGGTCCTCAAGTGGTATATTTGATGCAGCTATTACTTTAACATCTAATTTGATACTATTGCTTCCCCCAATGGGTTCAACCTCTTTTTCTTGGAGCACTCTCAATAATTTAGACTGCATGGATAATGTGAGAGAGGATATTTCATCTAAAAATATGATCCCTTCATTTGCCAGCTCAAATTTTCCTACTTTTCCTTTCTGATCAGCCCCTGTAAAAGCGCCCTTCGAGTACCCGAAGAGTTCTGACTCCAAAAGATTATCAGGGATAGCCGCACAATTAATTTTAATGAAGGGTTTATCTCTTCGATCGCTAAGATTATAGATAAATTTTGCAGCAACCTCTTTCCCCACTCCAGTTTCTCCTGTAATCATTACGGTGGTATCAGAAATAGAAGCTTTCCTTAGAACATTATAAATTTCTTTCATTTTTGGGGAATTAAATATAAACTGACCATTGTCATCATGTTCTTTGACAGTTTCCTCCAAATAGGAGATTTTTGATTCTAGAAAAGAAAGTTCCTTAGTGAGTTTATCTATCTGCTCAACATTTCCAATAACTAACTCTGCAATAGCACCAATAATTTGTCCGTTATGATATATTGGGATTCGATTGCCACAAAGATAACCAGCTTTAGCAGGTTGCCAGGAATTATATTCGGCAATACCGCTTTTACATACAATATGAAGACGAGTATGAGGGATGACCTCTCGAATATCCTTTCCGCAAAGTTCATCCTTAGCCTTTGATAAATATTTTGCGTAGGCATTATTTACATAAGTAATTTTATTATCCGTATTAATCATGATTATACCGGTTTCTAGAGAGTCAAGTATATTTAAAGAAAGTTGTTCATAGCTAAGCATGTCCATCAAGCCTCTCGATCAAAATTATTAACTAAAGATTAACATGAAATGATTGACAGTTCAAGGGCATAGCTATTGTTTCGAGTATGGTGTAGAATATATGGTAGGGTTTTTATGTAGACCTTTTCAACACTGTTGAAAAGGTCTACATAATTGTACCGTGTAATCGTATACTAATCAATCTAAAGATTTCAACCGAACATTTGTGTTTTTTTTAACAATCCAGTGTTGAAATATTCAACACTGTTATAAAAATAACAACGAAAAACATATACTTACAGGCTGGCACGATGTTTGCAGATATACATAGTGCAGTAAAAAAAAAGTGGGAGGTATGAAAATTTGAAAGTTGTAGACTTAACACTAACTCTTTATGAAGGTATGCCAACATTCCCAGTAGAGTGGTATCCAAAGCCAGAATTTGATCATGTACTAACACCGGACATTGATCCAACAGGTTCCCATCGCTATGCGAGCAAAGCACTTCTGTTTTGCCATGGGGGGACGCATTTAGATTCACCAATGCATTACAATTATTTTAACAAGGAAAAAAGAATTGACAATGTCCCAACGGAGGTTCTCGTAGGGAAAGCAGTATGGGCACATTTTCCAGACAAGAAAAATCTTGAAGAGATCACTGCAGCAGACCTTGAAGAAGCAACCAAGGGGAAGGATCTTAAAGGAGTCCGTTTAGTAATTACAACAGGTTATACAGATAAGAATTGGGGCAAAGAAGATTATTTCAAAGTGTCACCATATCTATCAGTTGATGCAGCAGAGTGGATGGTTGAAAAGGACATTGCTATGGTAGCAATTGATTTTCAAACGGATAAGCCCGGTGATGCATCTTTCCCAGTCCATAACATATTACTCAGAAATGAAATCTATATTCTTGAATACCTAACGAATATCCCTGAACTATTAGATTCTGATATCGGTAGTGAGTTTACATTGGTTGTAGGATCACTTAAATTAGAAGGGTTAGAGGCCTCAACCGCGAGAGTGTTTGCAATTAAATAAAATAATATAAAAAAGTTGTTAAAGGAGGAAGAATGAAATGTCAGCGAAAGAAAACATGAATGTTGCAAGCATGGACATGACGATTGAAAATGCAAATTTAAAAACAGGGCTAGAAAAATTTAGAGCTTATTCTAAACTAATGGGTCCAGCTTGGCTTGCAATTGCACTCAACATCGGTGGTGCAACTGTTGCAAATGCTGGTTCTGTAGCATCTAGGACTGGTTTTACCTACCTTTGGACATTGGTTCCGCAAGTTTTTGTCATTTGGATGGTTTGTATCCTATTTGTAAAAATTACTATGAAGACACAACTTGGACCCATTGGAACGGTTAGAAAGCATATCGGTGAAGGAGCAGCTTGGGTAACAGGCATATCTATCTTCATTGTAAACACCGTATTTCATGCAATTCAATATGCCCTTATTGGAAATATTATGAATACTTTATTCGGGGTATCGGAAAAGACTGGAGTAATTATTGGATTTCTATTTGTTATGTTTATCGTTTTTAATCCTGCAAAAGGTGATAAGAGCGTTAAAGTAATTCAGCAAGCCTTACAGTGGATGGTTTGGATTTTACTCGCATCCTTTATAGCTATTCTTTTTGTTGTAGACATTGACTGGGCTGGTGCATTAAGAGGATTTATTCCATCCTTCCAGGGTACTCCGGGAGAACTTGTTACCCTATCTGGCTTAATGGGGTCCGTCATTGCCATCAATGTTCCAGCTATGGCAGCTTATGGAGCAAAGCAGAATAAATGGGGTCCAAACCGTGATTCCCTAAATACCTTCTCCCAGACATATACCAATATTCTACTTGTCCTTGTACAGGCAGCCGTTATCATAGCCATTGCCTCGGTACTTCATCCTCAAGGGATCGCTGTAACGGGTGCAGGTACTATGGCACAAACATTCGAACCAATTGCAGGACGAGCATCCACCATTTTACTTTCAGTAGGTCTTGCAGGCGCCGTTCTTTCAACGATGGTTTCCCAATGTTTAATTTCAGGCTATGTTATCACAGACCTATTCAAATGGGACCCAGATTTAACCACAAGAAGATTTAAAATATCTGAATTCGTTGTTACCCTATTTGGATTATCAGCTCCTTTACTAGGTTGGAATGCGTTCGCTATAAGTACATATGGTGCGGGCTTTAACTTAACCTTCTTCCCAATTGTTTCTGTTTTACTGCTAATCATTGCAAATAAGAAGGAAGTCATGGGTGAGTTAGCTGTATCCCAAAAATTCAATGTTGCATCAATTGTGGCCATACTACTTTCACTACTCGCTACCGGAAACTACTGGTATAATATCTTTGCCTAATTATTAAGATTAATTTAGTATTTATTAACATATTGCAGTGTGGCAAAACAATATCAAAGTTTCTTTTGCCACACTGAAATTTTTAGAATGGAGGTAAAAAATGAAAAAATTCGAAGAATTTGATTTTTATCCCTTGGAAGGACAGCCATATTTTGATAACGACAGATTTTGGGTATCCCCTTTAAACTTTTTACCAGAGAATTTAAAGGATCTACCAGAGAAAGTAATCATTCATGATTGCACCCTTCGTGATGGAGAGCAAACCCCAAAGGTTGCTTATACAAAAAACGAGAGGGTACGTATTGCACAACAATTGAATGAGCTTGGGGTAGACCGTATTGAAATAGGGATGCCTATCATTTCAGAGGATCTACGAAGTGCCATCAAAGAGGTTATGAAGCTGAACTTAAAATCTGATGTCGTTGCCTTTGCAAGGGCTCACCCTGATGATGTTGCACTCTCAGTGGAATGTGGGGTTCAACATATCATTGTTGAACATACGGTGAACCCCTACCTTTGTAAGTATGCATACAAGCTGGATGAGGATGATGTGAAGAAAAGGATATTCGATAATGTATCCTCAGCAAAAAAAGCAGGTCTGTGGACTTGTTTTATGGGTTGGGACTTTTCGAGAACCCCCTTGGAATTCAGTAGAAAGATATATCAAGCAGCCGTTGATGCAGGTGCTGACGCTTTAACCATCGTTGATACCTTTGCCGTAGCAACACCTCAGGCAATAGGCTATGCAATTAAAAAAATGAGTGAATGGTTCCCGGGAATACAACTTGAGTTTCATGTTCATAATGACTTTGGACTCGGCATGGCTACAGCCATGGCAGCCGTTCAAAATGGTGCGACGGTGATTCATACAGCAATGAATGCATTAGGAGAGAGAACTGGAAATCTTGCTACAGAGGAAGTGGCTACAACCTTTGGCATTCTGACAGGAAATCGAACCAATGTAAATCTTGAAAAGTTATATGAAACATCAAGGGTCATCAGTGACATAACAGGAATATATCCAAATGTAAACAAAACGGTATTTGGGAAAAATTGCTTCGGTATAGAATCAGGAGTTGTAAGCCATTACACAGAAGCTTTAAGACAGGTAGGCTTCAAACCTATCGCTTACCCATATCTTCCCCATGTCGTTGGAAGGACCGAAGAGGATTACTTTATCGGATATTTAAGCGGAAGACTTACAATTGATTTCTATCTAGAGAGAAATGGATTTAAAGATGCAACACAGGAACAAAGAGAGGAAGTACTAAATGCAGTAAAGCAAGAATGCTTAGTCCGCAGAACCCTATTATCCGAGGAAGATTTTGTAGCTATTGCAAAAAAAATATTAGGATAAATGAACATAGTGCCCAAGATCTACTAAGATATTTTGGGCACCTCATTATAATAAGAGGTGAAATATTATGGATAAAAGATTAAAGGTTAGCTATGGTGGTTTAGAACTTAATTCACCCATCATCCTTGCATCATCTGGAATTACGAAGGGCTATGAGAATGTTGCTAAGGCAGAAAAATATGGTGCAGGTGCTGTTGTTTTAAAAACCAAGTTTCAAGAGGAATTAATGTCAAAGAGTCCCACACCTCGTTTCATCATTATCAATAGAGGAAAAAAGGATTATAGATCTACGACAAACATGTCCTATGAACAAGGATATGAATTTAGTATCGATGAGTATTGTGAAGAGATAAAAAAATCCAAAGAAAATCTTGACATTAAGATCATAGCCAGTATAGGTTGCAGTACTAAGGAATATTGGGAAGACTGGGCAAAAAAAGTAGAGGCTGCAGGAGCGGATGCCATTGAAATGAATCTATCCTGTCCCCATAGTGACTATGTAATGGACTCGTTGGGACGAATTAACGGCATGGTTGAGGAGTTTGTCCCAGTGGTTAAAAATGCAGTTAGCATCCCGGTATTCACCAAGCTAACCCCACAAATTGAGAATCCTGTAATCACTTCTGCCATTATGGAAAGAAGTGGTTCAGATGGTATCTGTGCTTTTAGTCGCTGTTTAGGAATGGATATTGACATCGATCAGCAGGTGCCTGTTCTACATGGTGGCTATGGCGGACACGGAGGGCCGTGGGCAATCCATTATGCACTTCGCTGGATTTCTGAAATGTATACCAAGGTAAAGTTGCCCATAAGTGGCTGTGGGGGAGTCGTCGAGTGGCAGGATGTTGTTAAATATATATTGGCTGGAGCAACGACGGTTCAGATTAGCTTTTTAGTTTACACCTATGGGTATTCCATTATTGAGAAGTTAAATAATGGACTATTAGAATACATGATTAAGAACGGCTACGAAAGTATTGAAGACTTCAAGGGTAATGTTACCGGAAATAAAATAAAAGGTCTTAAAGATGTATCAAGGGAAAAAACTCTTATTGCTACCGTTGACGAGAATTTATGTATTGGATGTAAAAGGTGTACAGATATTTGCATATACGAAGGTATCGATTTTGCAGATGGGAAGGCATCCATTAATAGAAATTGTGATGGCTGTGGACTCTGTCCGTATTTCTGTCCCTCTAAGGCAATTTCTATGGTAAAAAGGTAGATAAATAAATATTGGATAATCAAAAAAAATGGAGAGGGCGAAGCTTTATGCAAATAATTAATGAAAGGGAAATGGAATGGACGCAGGTTTCAGAGAACCTTAAAATAAAATATCTATTAAAAGATTACCCGGTAAATTCTGATGTAGTCTCCAGCGGGATAGCACATTGGCCATATGGTAAAGCAGGGGAGCCCCACATACATCCTGATCATGATGAGTTTTATATTGTACTTCGTGGCCGAGGTAGAGCAAATATCATGGGAGAAATAAAGGAATTAGGACCCGGGGATATGATGCATGCAAAAGCTGGAGAAACCCATGGAATGATAGAAGGTCTGACAGAGGAGGGAGTAGAATTATTCTTTGCTCTTATTCCAAAAGAAAGTTCCGTTGAGGAAGGAGGCCGCTAATGATAAGAAAAATGGCGTGGGTAGAAAGTGCAAAAAATCTTAGGTTTCGCGAGAGCGAAATACCTAAACTCAAACCCAACGAGATACTTTTAAAAACTCAATATTCTGCAATTTGCGGGAGTGATTTACATCTTTATTTCGATATTCACCCATTTGTTAAGGCCCCCTCAACCATTGGCCACGAGCTATCAGGCATTGTGGTAGAAGTTGGAAGTGAAGTCAAAGGATATAAGGAAGGAGATATGGTAGCTCCTGAGCCGATCTTGGTATGTGGTGAATGCGAATATTGCTTGAGAGGGAACTATCACATGTGTAACAGTGTATCCTACCAATATCGTAAGGGACAGGCGGGATTTGGGGATTATTTCATTGTAGACTCTAGATGGGCCCATAAGGTTCCATCCCATGTAGATCCAAAGGAAGCGGCTCTTATAGAGCCATTATCCGTGGCAGTACATGGAGTGGAGAAAGCCGGGGAGATGCTTGGGAAAAATGTAACAGTGATAGGTGCTGGTGCCATAGGTACCCTAGCCGCTTCCCTATGCAGAATTAAGGGAGCAGCAAAGGTATGGATTATTGATATAAATGAATACCGACTAAAAAAGGCTGAAGAGCTATCTGGTGCGATTGGGCTGAACTCTAAGACTACTAAGGTAGTAGATCAAATTCGCGACGAAACCAATGGAATGGGGTGTGACATCGTTATTGAATGTACCGGTGTAGAAGCATGCGCCATAGATGCCATAGAGATGGTAAGAAAGCTGGGAACAATCGTTCAAATGGGGATAAGCTCGAAGAATTTTGAAAGTTATCCATATGCAAAAATTTTATCAAAGGAAATTATATTAAAAGGTTCCCAGGGATATTGTTTTGATTTTGAAAAGTCAATATCCATAATTGAAACAGGAAAGATCGATCTGAAGAAGTACATCACGGATATCTTTCCCCATACACAGATTAATGAAGCCTTTGAACTAGTAGCAGCTCCTGATACAGAAAGCATGAAGGTTCTTATTCATTATTGAGAAAGGTAGGGGAGCTTTATGTCTGATTATTATACAAGACAATTTTATCAAGGAATACAATCTGCCCATCGAAGAGCAGTTTATAAGGGCATAGGACTTACCGATGAAGACCTAGATCGCCCCCTTATTGCTGTAGTAAACACCTTTAGCGAAGTTTGTCCAGGTCATTTTCACCTTAAGAATCTAGTTAAGAGCGTAAAAAATGGGATATGGCAGGCAGGGGCTACACCGCTTGAGTTTTCAACTATATCTCAATGTGCAACACAGGTACTGGGGCTTGATGGAATAAGATATGATTTGCCTGCAAGAGAACTTATTGCCTTGGATATTGAAACTATAGTAGGAACCCAACTTTTTGATGGAATTGTTGTTGTTACTACTTGTGATAAAACCATTCCTGGTGTATTACTTGGAGCATCAAGGCTCAACCTGCCTACTGTTATCGTTTCAGGCGGGATTATGGATACAGGGATTGTTAACGGAAAAGAGGTATCCCTCGCTGATCTAGATGAGAAAGTGTTTAGTGGAAAAATAAGTACTATGACAGCGGAGGAAATTGAAGAATGGGAAAATAATGTTATTCCCGGCAGTGGCGCATGTCCAATTATGGGGACAGCAAATACCATGCAGGTGCTATCCGAGGCGCTGGGTGTATCTATGCCATTTTCCTCAACAAAATTAGCTGGGACCGCGGCACAATTAAGACTTGCAAAATACGCGGGTCACCGGATCGTTGAATTAGTGAATAAGAACATAAAGTTTTCAGATATTGTTACCCGAGAAGCTTTGTCTAATATGATAAAAAGTGCTATGGCTATTGGTGCTGCATCCAATTCCATTTTGCATATGTTAGCACTCAGCCATGACATGGGATATAACCAAGAGATCGATATCGATTATATCGCTAGGATCAGTCGGGAGGTCCCATGTGTTTCCAATACCAAACCTGTAGGGGAGTACTATCTACCTGACCTTGAAAGAGCAGGTGGGATGCCTGCCATTATGAGTGTCATTCGAGAGGTTCTGGATGGATCACAAATGACTATATCCGGGAGAACCATAGCAGAGATCTGTGAAGAAGGCAAAAAGAAAAAACAATTCTCGAAAAGTTCTGTAATACAAACTATGGAAAATCCTGTAATGGATAATGGTGGCATTATTGTACTAAAAGGAAATCTTGCAGAAAGTGCCATAGTAAGAGCCTTTAAGCACAGCAAGAATAAGTTTATAGGTAGGGCAAAGGTATTTAATTCCCAATTAGAGGCAATGAAAGCGGTTGAAGCCGGAAAGGTTAAAAAGGGAGATGTGCTTGTACTCCGCTTTATGGGACCCAAGGGCGGACCTGGAATGCCTGACTGTTTTGGTGTCTCGGGTGCAGTTGTAGGAGCAGGGCTGGAAGAGGATGTTGCTGTTATTACCGATGGACGATTTTCTGGATTTGCCAGGGGTGTAGGTGTTTGTCAAATTACTCCTGAGGCAGCATCAGGTGGTCCCATAGCCAAGGTAAAGGATGGAGATACAATTGTTATAGATACAGTAAATGGAACGATTAATAATGAGACCGAGGGTTTTTTAGAACGAGAAGCAGAAGTTTGTCCTAAAAGGGATGAAAAGGGAATTCTACGAATCTATTCACTCATAGCCGGTGAGGCAAGGGAAGGAGCACGGTTATAGCATTAAAAAGTTTCAACAAAAGGGGGTATGGTTGTGGAAAAAGTATATTCTATGGTCGTTGAAGAATTTGGAAAGCCTTTAAAATATAAAGAGTTTGACAAGCCTGTACCGGTTGGAGGCGAAGTATTAGTTAAAATTTTAGCTTCGGGCATATGCGGCTCGGATGTACATGTGTGGAAAGGGGAAGATAAACGCAGCCGCCTTCCAATGATCCTAGGACATGAAGGTATTGGCTACATCGAAGAAGTTAATCCAGGGCGGGTGGATTTATTCGGAAATGAGTTAAAAAAAGGAGACCTCATAGTGTGGGATCGGGGTGTAAGCTGTAAGAGTTGCTATAATTGTATAGTTAAAAGAAAACCATACACCTGTTCGAATCGTTGGTCCTATGGTTTCTCAAAGTCAATTAATGACTACCCCTATTTGAATGGAAGCTACTCTTCACATATCCTCCTTACTCCTGACACAGGAATATTACAAATTGTGAGGGCGGAAGAAATAAACGAGAACGAAGATTATATTCCATATGCCTCTGCATGTTGTGCAGGCACAACTACCTCATGTGTATTCGAGCAAATAAGAGTAGAACATTCTGATAATGTGATCATACAAGGTCCTGGGCCCCTTGGCATATATGCAGTGCTATTTGCCAAAGAAGCAGGTGCAGAGAATATCATCGTTATCGGAGGAACGCAGGAACGGCTCGACCTGTGCCTGGAAGCAGGTGCAACCCATATCATTAATAGGAATTTGATTCAACCAGAGGAACGCATGGAAAAAGTGATGGAATACACAGAGGGAAGAGGCGGTGACATCGTACTCGAATTAGCGGGGACGAAAGAAGCTGTTAAAGAAGGCCTCCAATATGTTGCGACGAATGGAACATATGCATCTGCTGGTATTGCAGTGGATGTGGGAGAGATCGGTATAAATTGGTTTAGAGACATCGTTCGTAAAAATGCCACCGTACAAGGTGTATGGGTTGGGGATATTAAAAATACTTACCAGGCAATCAAAATGTATGAAAAGCACAAAGAATTACTTGCAAAAATGGTAACCCATAGAATTCCATTAAAAGAAGCGAGTAAAGCGTTACAAATGATGGAAAAGAAAGAGGTTATAAAAGCAGTTCTTATCCCATAACTGGCAAAAGTAGATTTTAAAGAAGGGCTGATTCTATCAAGATCCCCTTCTTTAAAATCATGGAGTATATTTAGAATAATTCAAAGATCAAACATTGAAAATGTTTAGCCATCATACTACTGGTACTTTATTTAACAGCTTAAAACTTTGGAGGTATTTATATGGAAAATTTAATCTTAGAAGTTAATGATTATTTAGCGAAGATCACCATTAACAGATCAAAATCTTTAAATGCATTAAATAGGCAAACATTAGAGGAATTAAAGTCTGCTATAGAAGATTTAAATATGAGGAAGGATGTAAAGATCGTTATTATAACAGGTGCCGGCGAAAAAGCATTTGTAGCTGGTGCAGATATAAAAGAAATGCAAAAACTAAATGCCGTAGAGGGAAGGGAACTAGCTAGATTAGCACAAAGTGTATTTGCATCCATTGAAAATATGAATCAAGTCGTTATTGCAGCCGTGAATGGATATGCTTTAGGAGGAGGATGTGAACTAGCCTTAGCATGCGATATTCGTTTAGCTTCTGCTAATGCCAAATTTGGTCAACCTGAAGTAACTTTAGGAGTTATCCCTGGATTCGGTGGAACCCAACGATTACCAAGGATAGTAGGCAGTGCAAAAGCAAAAGAAATGATATTTACAGGAGATATGGTAGATGCGCAGGAAGCTTATCGAATAGGACTTGTTAACAATGTATATGAACAAAATGAACTAATGGAGAAGGCTACTGAACTAGCAGAAAAAATCTCTAGTAGAGGATTTGTTTCAGTAAGTTTAGCAAAAACCGCAATTAATGATGGATTGAACATGGACATACAATCTGGTTGTAATTATGAAGCCAATCTCTTTGGACTATGTTTTGCTACAGAGGATAAAAAAGAAGGAATGGCGGCATTTGTTGAAAAAAGGAAACCAAATTTTAGGAGTTGCTAAGAAATCTTATCCATTATCATTTCTTATAGTTAAAGATGAAGGTATTAAATAAACGGAATGTACCAATTAACATTTTTAAAGTATTTTAAAGGAGGAAGATTAATATGGAGTTGTTTAAATTTACAGAAGAACAAGAAATGTTACGAAAGGCTGTAAGGGAGTTTGTGGAAAGTGAAATAGCACCAAAGGCTGCAGAGTGGGATGAAAAAGATTATTGTCCTGTGGAACTTTGGCCTGTAATGGGTGAGCTAGGGATATTAGGAATTTTTATACCCGAGGAGTATGGCGGGACAGGCTTAGGTCATGTAGAAAGGGCGATATGTCTAGAGGAAATTTCTCGACATTCTGCAGGCTTGGGTATAGCAGTAATGACTCATCACCTAGGAATGGCACCAATACTTGATCATGGTACTGAAGAGCAAAAGAAAAAATACTTACCAGACCTATGTTCCGGTGCTAAGATTTGTGGACTTTCTGTTACAGAGCCAGGCGGAGGATCTGATTTTATGGGTCAAAAGGCTACTGGAGAATTTATAGATGGGAAATGGGTCCTAAATGGAAGAAAATGCTTTATTACTAACTCCCACACAGCAGACATTGATACTTGGGTAGTTCGTACTGGTACTAATGAAAAAGGGAGACCGGAATTTAGCGCATTTATTATAGAAAAGGGCACGCCAGGTCATTCCCCAGGTAGAAAGGAGAACAAATTGGGGTTAAGGGGATCCACCACCGGGGATATCAATTGTGTTGATGTAAAACTTGATCCAGAGCAAATGTTAGGCCAAGAAGGTAAAGCAGCTAGAATAGGTATGGCAGCAATCGGTGAAGTAGGTCGAGCAGGAATGGCAGCTATATGTGTGGGAATCCTTCGAGGATGCTTAGAAGAAGCTGCTAAGTTTGCAAACGAGCGAATTGTTTATGGCAAGCCTATTTCAAGGCTACAAGCAATCCAATTAGAGATTGCTGACATAAGAGTAGATTATGAAGCTGCAAGTCTTTTAACCTATAGAGCAGCTAGTATGAAAGATGCTGGAAAACCAGCTACAACTGAATTCTCAATGGCAAAATATTTTGCTACCGAAGCTGCTGTTAGGGCTGCTAAAAAGACAATGGATACAATGGGTGGCTATGGAATTATTAATGAATACCCAATAGGACGATTCTTAAGAGATGCATTAGCTTCCATACCATCAGGTGCAACTTCTCATATTCAAAAGATTATTATTGCTGCAGATACATTGAGATAGTAGACGATAGTAGACCTAAGCATATATATGGAAAGAAGGTGCAACATGGATTATAAAATAGTAGTTTGTATTAAGCCGATCCCTGACCCTGAATACTACAATAAGATAACCATCGATCCAGAAACGAAAAGGGTTAACAGACAAGGAATACCTACTGTCATTAGCCCCATTGATAAACATGCTGTCGAAGAAGCACTTAAAATCAAGGAACAACATGGTGGAAAGGTTATCGTTATGAGTATGGCGCCACTAGACGCTAAAGATACCATACTAGAAGCATTAGCAATGGGAGCAGACGAAGCATATCTTCTAAGTGATCGAAAATTTGGCGGAGCAGATACATGGGCTACTTCCTATGTTTTAGCTGAAGGTATTAAAAAAATAGGAGGCGCAGACCTAGTTTTTACAGCAACAGAAAGTGGAGATGGGGCTACTGCACAAGTCTCATCCCAATTAGGAGAGTGGTTAGGGTATTCCCATCTTTGGGGAGTAATAGAATGCGATATAAAAGATAAAGAAGATGTATATTTAAAAACTAAGATAGAAAATGGCTATATGGAGTGGAATGGTCAATTACCAATGGTTTTAGCGGTAGCAAGAGAAATTAACACACCAAGATTTACAAGTATAATGGGAGTTATGAGAGCAAAGAAAAAGCCATTTACAACATGGTCTAGTGAAGATATGGATTTAATAGAAGAAAATCTAGGGCTTCCAGGCTCTCCTACCCAAGCAGGAGATATTTTCTCACCTGATATGTCTAGAAAGGGTGAGATTATAAAAGGAACTCCAGAGGAAATAGTAGAAAGCATTTTAGAAAAATTGAGAGCGAGTGGTATAGGTATTGGGGGTGAAAAATAATGAATAAGGATATTTGGGTTTATATTGAACAAGTAGAAGGTAAGATTGCTAGTGTTTCACTGGAACTTTTAAGTGAAGCACATAGGCTACAAGCCCAAAGAACCACCCCAGGTAAAGTAGTAGCAGTATTAATAGGCTCAGATGTAGAAAAATTAATACCTACGCTAGAAGACTATGGTTCAGAGAATATATATTTGGCGGATGGAGAAAAGCTAAAGTTTTACCAACCTGATTACTACGCTAGTATATTCGAAAAACTGATTAAAGAAAATGATCCAGATATATTACTTGTAGGCTCTACAGCAATCGGAAGCCAACTAGCTCCAACTATCGCATTAAAAGTAACAACGGGTGTAGCAGCTCATAGTATGCAGCTAAAGATAAATGAGGATGATGAATTAGTTGCAGTTGTACCAGCTTTTGGTGGGAAGGTATTGGGGGATATACTATGTCCAAAACACCGTCCACAAATGGCTAGTATTAAGCCAGGTATATTAGATAAGGCAGAGAAAAGACCAGTTAAAGCGGAAGTGATAAAGGTAGATCTGTCATTCCTTGAAGAGGTTAAAGCAACATTAAAGCCTATAAGTATTACAAAGGAGGAGCCAAAGGGCGTACCCCTAGAAGAAGCAGAAATCGTAATTTGCGGTGGATGGGGCATTGGAGATGAAGAAACTTGGGCGATATTAGAAAAAATAGCTGACAAATTAGGCGGGGCTGTAGCTTCTACCCGTCCACCAGTAGACGAAGGCTGGGTTCCAGGGGAGCATGTTATGATAGGAACCAGTGGTAAAAGTGTTCGACCTAAAGTATACTTGGGCTTTGGAATATCTGGTGCAACCCATCATATTTGTGGAATGAAGGATGCCGGTGTGATTATTAGCATTAATAAGGATGAAAACGCTGAAATCTTCAATGTATCTGATTATGGTGTGGTTGGCGATGTCAAAAAGATACTACCACTATTAGAAGAAGTCTTATGATAGAGTTTCATACTATAGTGAACTGATACCTAAAAAATCTGTTTGAGAGAGATTATTATCATCAATTGGAATCTTACTTTAATGCTTAGGAGAAATGTGACATGTTTCTTCTAAGCTGTTTATTATTCATTTAACTCTTGTAATGAGAAATTTTTTCAAAATGAATAAAATTAATATAGCAGTAATTCGTCCATCCCCCTAATCTTATTGTCAATTCCCTTTAAGAAAAATTTATCATTGCGGGTTCATTGTAAAGAGCTAATAGTTTTAAGATTTAGCTATGTCTAACCTCATAAAAAGCCTAGGAGGTAGAAAAAGAAAATAATATTGTAGATAATACAAACAATTAAAAGTTTTGCAAGAATTAATTCATTAATTGTAGGAATATTATAAAAAATGAAAAAAAACTTTCAAAAAAGAGGAATCCTCTTTTTTTTGTAGAATATAAGACTGAATGGCCAATTATAACGAGGTAGGATATTTTGTGCAACAAGGGCCGATGCCTTGCACTTGAAATTGGTAGATCTAAGTTTGTTGATATGAACCTTAATAAACTCAAAGAATAAATGAAGGGGAGGATTCAAATGTTTGACAAGGAAAAGTTAGGGGACCTTAAAGCGTCAAAAGAAAAATGGGAGAAGGAAAAACTGGAAAAGCTCCTAAAAAAAAGGCCGGAAAGAAAGGAATCATTCACTACTGGTTCCAACGAGGAGGTTGAAAGGTTGTATACTCCTTTAGATGTGGAGGACTTGGACTATCAAAAGGATTTAGGGATGCCTGGCGAATATCCCTATACCCGTGGTGTTCAGCCTACCATGTATCGGGGCAGGCTGTGGACCATGCGTCAATATGCAGGCTTCTCCACCGCTGAAGAGTCCAATAAGAGATATAAATACCTTTTAGATCAGGGCACAACTGGATTGAGCGTTGCCTTTGACCTGCCAACTCAAATAGGTTATGATTCAGACCATCCACTTGCTGAAGGGGAAGTAGGAAAAGTTGGGGTGGCTATTGACTCCCTTGCTGATATGGAGATCCTATTTAAGGACATTCCCTTGGATAAGGTAAGCACCTCTATGACCATCAATGCTCCGGCATCTATACTGTTAGCCATGTACATTGCTGTTGCAGAGAAACAAGGAGTAAAACCCGAACAACTAAATGGGACCATTCAAAATGATATCCTAAAGGAATACATTGCTAGGGGCACCTATATCTTCCCGACAGAGCCTTCCATGAGATTGATCACCAATATTTTTGAATATTGCCATAGGGAAATGCCCAAATGGAATACCATTAGTATCAGTGGGTATCATATTAGGGAAGCTGGCGCTACTGCAGCCCAGGAGGTTGCATTTACCCTTGCCGACGGAATCGCCTATGTACAGGCAGCCATTGATGCTGGACTACAAGTGGATGATTTTGCACCTAGGCTATCCTTCTTTTTCAACGCTCATAATGATCTGTTGGAAGAAGTAGCAAAATTTAGAGCAGCACGAAGATTATGGGCAAAAATAATGAGGGAGCGCTTTGGAGCGAAAAACGAGAGATCCATGATGTTGAGATTCCATACCCAAACCGGTGGTTCAACGCTTACGGCCCAACAACCGGATAACAATATCGTACGGGTTGCCATTCAAACCTTGGCGGCAGTTCTTGGCGGAACCCAATCCTTACATACCAACTCTAGGGATGAGGCATTGGCATTGCCCTCTGAGGACTCAGTAAGAATTGCCCTAAGGACCCAGCAAATTGTTGCATATGAAAGTGGGGTTGCAGAAACCGTGGATCCCCTTGCCGGTTCTTATTATGTAGAGAACCTTACCAATCGGATAGAGGAAAAGGCAATGGAGTACATTGAAAAGATCGATCAATTAGGTGGTGCCCCCAAGGCCATTGATAAGGGTTATATACAACAGGAGATACAGGATAGTGCCTACACCTATCAAAAGCAGATTGAAAGTCAGGAGAGAATCGTGGTGGGCATGAACAAATTCCAGATCGATGAACCAAAGCCTTCAGGACTATTAAAGGTAGATCCGGCTGTAGGTGAAATGCAGAAAAAGAAGTTAGCTGCATTAAAGGAAGAACGGGACAATGCAGTGGTCACACAAAGATTAGAGGAATTGAGGGAAGCAGCCCAGGGTGAAGACAACCTTATGGTCCCAATTCTTAATGCGGTAAAAGCCTATGCAACCCTAGGTGAAATTTGCGGTGTGCTTAGGGAGGTATTTGGGGAGTACCAACAGAACATCATCCTATAATTATGATAATGAAATAAACCGACCCCTTAAATCTCTTAACTTATTAGATAAAAATTACAAAGGGTTCATAAAAGAAAGATCGAATTTTATTGAAGGAGGAAGAAAAATGGATAGACCTATTCGAGTTCTAGTGGCAAAGCCTGGTTTGGACGGTCATGATAGAGGTGCCAAAGTGATCGCTCGTTCCCTTAGGGATGCGGGAATGGAGGTCATCTATACAGGACTTAGACAGACTCCAGAACAGATCGTGGAAGCAGCCATACAAGAGGATGTGGACTGTATTGCTATGAGCATCCTATCAGGAGCACATAATCATCTTTTTCCAAGGGTAATGGATCTATTAAAGGAAAAGACTATTGATGATATACTAGTAATTGGCGGAGGCGTTATTCCTGATGATGACATACCATTTCTAAAGGAGGCAGGTATTGCGGAGATATTCACCCCCGGGACCCCATCTTCAACCTATATTGAATTCATTAAGGCAAATGTTCAACGGGAATCTGTTGAATTATAAAGTGCAGGATACACCAGTGTCAGACTTGGCAAAAAGTTTATTTTTTACAGCTGTCATCGATTCCACCCTTTGATGGAGTAGGAAACTTAAGCTTTCCTACTTTACCTTTGTGTTATTACTCTTTTTGGGAAGGCGTGGTGCTTTGACGGTTATTTATGTAGTAATACGATTAGCCAAAAGGAACCGTCTTGGGAGGTTCTCGGAAGGTGGGTGAAGAATGGAATTAGTCCATAGACTATTAAAAGGAGATAGAAGGAGCCTGGCTAGGTTGATTACCCTTGTTGAAAATGATGAACCGATAGCTATAGAAGCATTAAAGAAGCTATTTCCTTATACAGGCAATGCACATGTGGTTGGAATAACTGGACCACCAGGTGCAGGTAAGAGTACTCTAACCGATAAGTTGGCAAAGGAGTTTAGAAGTCAGGGAAAGAAGATTGCCATTATTGCTGTAGACCCAACTAGCCCCTTTACCGGGGGGGCCATACTGGGAGACCGAATTCGTATGAATGATCTTACCAATGATCCCGATGTTTTTATTCGAAGCATGGGTAGTCGAGGTGCCCTAGGGGGATTAGCAAAGGCAACATTGGGGGTAGTAAAACTATTCGATGCCTTTGGTATGGATTATATATTTGTGGAAACGGTTGGTGTTGGGCAATCCGAGGTGGATATTGTAAGGGCAGTAGATAGTACCATCATGGTCATGGTCCCGGGGCTAGGTGATGATATTCAAGCAATCAAAGCAGGGATTATGGAAATCGGTGACATTTTTGTTGTCAATAAGGCAGATTTAGATGGCGCCAATCGAACCATTGTGGAGTTAGAGATGATGTTGGACTATCGAAATCATGAGGGCTGGAGACCTCCTGTCATTCAAGCTGTTGCAAGGGACCATATTGGAATTGAAGAAATATGCAAGAATATTATTGGGCATATGGATTACTTAATTCAATCCGATCGTCTAAAGGATATTCGCAGGGAAAACATTAAGAATGAAATCCTCGAGATCGCTAAGGGGAATATGGTACAATACATTCTTGATAATGGGCGTCGGACGAGTGCTATCGACCAGATGATAGAAAGAGTCATTAAAAAAGAGATCGATCCATATTCCGCCAGTGAGGAGATCATTAAATCTTTTAGAAAAGGGGGAGAGCAGTTTGGTAAGCAAGATTGATCATATCGGCATTGCGGTTGAAAGTATAGAAGAATCATTAAAGCTTTATACCGACATCCTTGGACTTACCTTGGAAGGTACTGAGGTGGTAGAGGAACAAAAGGTAAAAACCGCCTTCCTTCCAATAGGGGACACTGAAATTGAACTACTCGAATCAACCCATCCGGATGGACCTATTGCAAGATTCATCCAAAAAAGGGGACAGGGAATTCAACACATCGCCTTTCGAGTGGACGATATTGAAAAAGCATTGGCGGAGATAAAGGATAAAGGTGTTCGATTGATTGACGAGAAGCCCAGGTATGGTGCCGGTGGGGCAAAAATTGCTTTTTTACATCCTAAGTCAACCAATGGAGTACTTATCGAACTCTGTCAAAAAGAGGATTAGTATAATTGGGGGATAATCCCCCTTGTTTCAATAAATAATATATTTTAAGATATTAAATATGTTAGCGGAGGTATCAATATGTCAAACAAATTGGAAGAATTGCGATCCAAAAAAGAGCAATTAAAGCTAGGCGGCGGCGAAGATAAAATTCAAAAGCAGCATGAGAAGGGAAAATTGACGGCTAGAGAACGCCTAAACCTCCTATTTGATGAAGGCAGCTTCATGGAAATAGGGGCCTTTGTAAAACACAGGAGTACAGATTTTGGCATGGATAAGGTGGATACGCCAGCCGAGGGAGTTATTACTGGTTACGGTACTGTAGATGGTCGTTTAGTATATGCCTATGCACAAGATTTCACTGTCATGGGTGGTTCCCTTGGGAATATGCATGCAGAGAAAATTGTCAAGGTCATGGATATGGCATTAAAGAATGGTGCACCTCTTATCGGATTAAATGACTCAGGAGGAGCAAGGATCCAAGAGGGAGTGGATGCCTTAAGCGGTTACGGCAAGATCTTCTATCGTAACACCATTGCTTCTGGTGTTATTCCTCAAATTACTGCTATTATGGGTCCCTGTGCAGGGGGCGCTGTATATTCTCCTGCCATTACCGATTTCGTATTCATGGTAGATCAAACCAGCCAGATGTTCATCACAGGCCCCCAGGTTATTAAGACAGTTACTGGGGAAGATGTTACTTCCGAGGCCCTAGGTGGAGCAACCACCCACAACCAAATCAGCGGTGTGGCACATTTCAAGAGTGCCAATGATGAAGCATGTATCCAAGATATTAAAAGGTTATTAAGTTTCCTGCCATCCAATAATTTGGAGACAGCACCTTTCTATGAAACCAATGACGATTTAAATAGAATCGAAGAGAGGTTAAATGAGATTGTTCCGGATAATCCCAATAAGCCCTACGATATCAAGGAGATTATTACAGCTGTTGCGGATAATGGGGATTTCTTGGAGACCCAACAGTACTTTGCCCAAAATATCGTAACCGGATTTATTCGTATTAATGGTCAATCGGTAGGTGTCATCGCCAATCAGCCAAGAGTATTGGCGGGATGTTTGGATATCAATACTTCCGATAAGGCGGCGCGATTCATTAGAACCTGTGATGCCTTTAATATACCCCTACTGAACATCGTTGATGTACCGGGCTTCTTACCTGGAACCGATCAGGAGTATGGTGGGATCATTCGCCACGGGGCAAAAATGCTCTTTGCTTATTCTGAAGCAACCGTGCCAAAGGTTACCCTTATCGTAAGGAAGGCATATGGTGGTGCCTATATAGGAATGTGTAACAGGGAATTAGGTGCTGATATTGTGTTAGCATGGCCAAGTGCAGAGATTGCCGTGATGGGACCCGATGGAGCCGCTAATATTATCTTTAGAAGAGAGATTGAAAATGCGGAGGATCCTGCGGCAAAGAGAGCAGAAATGGTGGATGAATATAGAGAAAAATTTGCAAATCCTTATGTCGCCGCTGCAAGGGGTTATGTAGATGATGTCATCGAGCCTTCAACCACCAGACCAAGGCTGGCAAGTGCCTTTGAAATGCTAGCTGGTAAGAGAGAGGCAAGACCAGCTAAGAAGCATGGTAATATACCAGTATAGAAAGAAATGACTTATTATAAAATAGAGAGGTGATAGAATGTTTACCCAATCAATGTCACTGATGGATAAATTGCTCAATGGAATAGGCATTACCATATTAGGGATGGGCGTTGTTTTTGCAGTGTTAATCATATTGTCCTTTTTACTAGACGCCTTGAGAGTAATCTCGGGGGAGAATAAAAAAAAAGACTCTCCTAGTAAAGAACCAGTAAGCAAAAACATTGTAGAGGCGGCACGGGCAGTCCAAGAAAATGATGATGATGATGAACTTGTTGCTGTAATTGCTGCAGCAATCGCCGCAATTAGCGGATCATCTATAGAGGATTTTATGGTAAAATCCATAAACCCGGTGCCTCAAAAAAATAATGTTTGGGCATCCGTTGGACGACAACAACAAATGTTAGAAAGATTATAACCATAAGAGATAGGGAGGAAGAAAAATAATGAAAAAGTATATGATAAATATCAATGGAAAAAGTTATGAAGTAGAGGTAGAAGAGGTAAGGGGTGGAGGACAATCAGCTGCTCAAGCCCCTACAGCGGCGCCATCTGCTACACCTAACCCAGCTCCGACACCAGCCCCTGCTG
>FZPS01000190.1_pt35 | contig 64043 bp, 60 predicted proteins | sample 1817821 | NCBI WGS metagenome assembly FZPS01 (sample SAMEA104158645, study PRJEB21678) | metagenome | place: Germany | collected 2015-04-21
TTGCTAGTTAATGAGTATATATCTTTAATCTTTCTCAAAGTGAAATCTTTTCCATCTATATTTCTAGTTGAATAAATTGTTTGATCGAAAAATTGTTTGTTTGGCATTTGATCAATTTTATACGAAACTTTGGTATCTGTATAATTAATTAAATTTAGCTCATTAATTAATTTTGTTATATAAGAGTCCCTTTCAATATTGTAAGAAATTGGCGTAATTACTTCTTTTTCTCTATATAAATCATTGTATTTATAAATATGTGGTCTAGCGTTAAAATATTCTTGCCTTGATAGTCCAGCTACAATTAAAGCATCAATTGCATGATGTATGTGTTTATTTCTATCTTTAATTAGAGGTGATTTAACATCTTCATTTCTCCATCTTTTAATTCCTATCCCTCTAATATAACTAGTGTTTTTACCTCTAACTGCATATACTTTAGTTTTTATATCATTACTAATAAAGTACTCTTGAAGAGTATTTAAAATTGATCTTGATGCATATCTAGTATCATTTAAATTTCTTTCAATGAATGACTGTTGAACAGTATATGAATTGATGTCTTTTTCAAATAATAAATTAGCTTTTTTGTCGCGGTGAATTTTCTTGTTTGAATTTACCATATCTTTAAACAATTCATAGTTATTAATTTTTGAAGAGGTAAAAAGTCCTTTTTTATATGCCATAAACGGCGTATTATTTACTTTTTGCTGATTAGCAAATGACGTAACTAAAACTTTATTATTATATGAATTGTCACGGGAAATAGAATACGGAATGATATGATCAATTTCGTATGCTGTTGGATCAAAAATTAATGAATATAAATCAATAACGTCGCCAGTATATATACATTTAGAGTCTTGCTCAATATAATGCATAATTTTATTTATTAAAGTATTAGTAATATTAACTTGAGATTCGATTTCATCTCCATATCTTTCTTTAATTAAATTTAGTGCGTCATCTCTTCTTTTTTTATTAACTTTTTGAGAATCCCTAATAGAATCTCTTTCGGCTTTAGAATTACTTTCTCTAGCTGTTTCAATAACTATAGAATCAAAATTGCCGTATTTATTAATCAACTCTTTTATTACATTGATTGCTTGGCGATGCGATCTTTTTGTTGCAGGGCTTAAGATAGATTCTTCATCGAATTTTAATTCTTTTATTGTATCATTGTTGCGATATGTTCTTGTGATAATTTCTTGTTGATTTGCTTGGTTTTCAATCATTTCTGGTATTAATTCGTTTATGGCTTTAAAAGATAGTGAATGATACATTGAAAACCCTGTTAAATTAGCTAATTTTTCAGCTAAGTTATCGTCAACTACTTTAGATAACTCGTCAATTCTAGATTCAACAGTTTTTGTATTCGTTAATATTTCAGCTATATGATCTAGAAGAGATATATTATTTAAAACTTCTCTTTCCTGTTCCGTTAATTCTAAAGATTTAAATTTTGAGTGGATAAATTCATAATCTGTGATTATTTCTTTATCTTTTGTATCAATTCTAAAACCAGTAACTATGTCATCTTCTAAATTTAATATCTTTAATAAGGTATTAACACCTTTTGTAAATCGCAATTCTTTTTTTAAGTAATCTAAAACTTTATTAATTTCTTCCTTAGTTAGTCTGCGGTCTCCTTGAGTAGATATCCTTAGGTTTACTAAATCATTTATCAAATTAAATTTCATAGCTGATGGTGCTTGTTTTGGAGCACGGTATTCATTTGGGAAAAGAGAGCATTTGCCCCTCATTAAATCTACTAAATTATACGGTTTGTTATTGACAATTATTCCGCTTTTGTTTATGAAATATTCTTTATTTTTGTAATCGAAAATAAATGAATCTTTAAGAAATCTTGAGTCTTCGAGTAAAAAATCATATATTTCATCTTTTAAATCACCTTCAACTGGTTTAAATCTTCCATATTCTGTAGGTGATTTTAAGCTACCAGGTCCATGTTCGAATGATCTTCTTCTTAAAATTATTTCAATTATTTCTTGAGCCAGATTATTTTCAATATTTGAAACTTCTAATATTTTTGATAATTCATTTTTATAATCACTTGATGTAAATGTATTATCGTTAGCTCTAATTTTGCCGGTTTCTTTTAATCTTTCTAATTGGACCAAACAAACATACTTAAGTTCATTTAGTCTTTGTCTGTTTTTTGATAATTGTGATTTTGTACTTTGTGATTCACTAAGCTTAGCATCACTTTCTTCGATAGTTTCAAAATCCGGACCTCGTCTTTTTGCTATATGAAGTAGAGCTGTAGCCAATTCAGCATTGCTTAATTTTTCACTTAAACCCTTTGCACGAATATCATATGGATTATTTAATGGTCGAAAATCTTTTTCAATAATTTGATTTCTAACAAGTAATTCTCTAAGATCATCAAGACGTTGTCTTTTTCTCCTCTTTACTCTTCTTGTACTTCTAATTCCTCTTCTATCAGCAGCTAATTTTGCTTCTTCAAAAAGCCTAACCCCATGATCCACAATCAAATAATCAGTTGGGCCTTCTGAGCGAGTTTTAACTATCCCCCACCCTACAGAAGTTATCCCAACATCTATTCCTAAAACTAAGTTATTATTTTCCATATAATTTATATACTATAAAGTATATATACCTCCTTTCAGTTGTTCTTATCCTTATATTATCATTTAATTAAGTTTTTTCTATAAAATAATAGATTATGTTAAGAAAAAGAAAAAGAGACCCGATTATGTCTCTTTTTCGTCATAAAAACTCTTCAATTAATAAATCAACTTCATCTTCCTTAATAACTCTAAAATTAGGAAGTTCAGTTTTATAGTTGATAAAATCAACCTCAGATTCATTTAAAGCTCTCTTAACGCGGTTGATTCCTGGTACTACAAATAACCATTTATAAGGTGGATGATCATAATTATATCTAATTAATAGTGGTCTACCTTTTCTTCGATCAATTTGCATAATACTAGAAGAATTAATTGTTAGATATTCATCGTACTTTAAAGAAAGAAAAATAATTTGAATTTGTTTATCACCAAGGAGTAAGAAATAAGCATTTCCGTCTTTTTCAATTTTACCAATAGTATTTAGTTTTTTTAATACTTCTTTTTGTTTTTTGTTTCTGCCAAATTTATCCAAAAGATAAAAAGATATTAAAACAAGTAATAATAAACCAGCAATGATTGCTAGAATTTCAGTACGACTCATCTTAATTTAAACCTTTTTTCATTAGCTAATTCAAACATTTCTTTTGTATTAGCTAATTCTACTTCAATTGTTTTAAAGATTTGATTTACTTCATCCATTGAATATTCATAGTTTGATGTATTAGATAAATTTCCTAATACTCTAATTTGATCAATAATACGATTTACTCTGTTTTCTGCAATTCTTTTAAACTTTTCATTTTTAGTTTCCATAATTCTAACTCCTTTTTATTGTAATTTTTAAAAACTAGTGCTATAATAATTTTTGTTAATGCTCCCTTAGCTCAGCTGGTTAGAGCACCAGACTCTTAATCTGGGTGTCCTGGGTTCGAGTCCCAGAGGGAGTACCAACTAAATTTTAAACCGACAATGGTCGGTTTTTTTATTTTTTGAATTGATGCTTTTTAGCACCATTAATTAAAATAATATTATTTCCATCTTTAATTAATGCGCCAGCATCAGGAATAGTGTAATAAGTTCTTGGAATAATTAAATTAGCTTTTTTAAGTGCCTTTTTTTGAGCTCTTCTTCGATCTCCGTAATGAACTTCAACACCAAAATCATTAATAATATTTAATCCAGGGTAAATATTAAACTTTTTATAATCAGCATCTGGTGATAAATGATAAGTACCAAATTGGATGCAGACTCCGGCACTGATTCCTAACATAACACCTTTGAATTGTTCTAAGTTTGATTTAATATTAAATTCTTCAATTCTTTCAAAGAATTTATCAGGAAGACCACCAGTTAAATAAATTAAATCTGCCTTATTAATTTTTTTAACGGCAATCTCATGATTATCATTATAATAATCTAACCACTCAATATCTCTTTCTTCAATATCATACGGAATAAATTGATTAACTAATTTCTGATATCTTTCACCACCAGGACGATAAGTATCATAATCAGATCCTGGATAAAATGACCAAGGAATGACTAATATTTTCATTCCTTTTTTAATATATTTTTTGAAATAAACATACAAGTAAGGGTTATCGATATAACTCCTTGATAGCATAATATTAACCATTATCTTTCATTCCTTTCTTTTCTTCTTTTTTTATGTCAAAATCAAGTTTGTCTTCAAGTGATGAAAGACACCCGCAATATTTTTGACGATAAAATCCAAGTTCTCTAGCTTCATTTTGACCCTCTCTAAAATGAGGTCTAAAATCAATATAATGAAACGGAACATTATAATAATTACTATAACTATTAGCGATATCTATAATCATTTCATGTTGTTGATAAGGGCTGATTAATAATGTTGAGGTAACGGCTTTATAACTATTTTTTTGAGCATATTCAAAAGCTTTTCTTAATCTTATGTTATAACACTTTTGACACCTAGTCGGTACCTCTTTATATAAAATCCAATCAGCTTCATTATATTCATCTTCAACGATTAATTTAAACTCTCTAATTCCACTCAATTTTCTAACATATTCCAATCTCAAATTATATTCACTTTCAGGATGAATATTAGGATTGTAAAAATAGCCATCATAAAGATAGCCATTTTCATTAAAAAATTTAGTTGGATATGTAGCGCATGGTGCGCAACATATATGAAGTAAAATTTTATCTTCGTTTGTAGACATAATTACCTCTTAGTGCTTGTTTTTGATATAACTTTTTATACTTATGATACCTGCAGTATTTTACTTGTCTGTAATAATACTTAGGCATTTCTTCATCAGTTTTAAAACCTTGTTGTTTAAACTTTGTGATTGCTATTTTTAAAGCTTCATCGTTACTTCTATCACGAAAGATATAACGTTGAATTAAAAAGCCAACAATTAAAACAATTGGAATTAGCGGAGTAAATGGTCCGGCCCAAAATAAAGCTACTGCGGTACCGATAGCCACCATCGAAGGATTTCTAATTATCGTTCCCACAACAATTAAGACATAAGCCCATCCAGCAAATATCATAAGTGAGATAAACAAAGACACGACACCGCGCCATGTCTTCATTGTTTTAATTGTTTCCCATATTAATTTAAATAGGTTTACAAAAAACCTAATTATTTTTTTAATTAGAAAAATAAGGGTCACTTCCTTTGAACAAGTGGAGTTAATATTCCTTGATCGATTGCTTCTGGATATGGATATGCTTCTTCTCTAAATCTTTTGAATAAAACATAAATTAATCCTCTAGCTTCGTCAATTCTAGTAACCACACCTGGTTCTTTTTCATTAACTACTTTAATCTTTTCTCCAATTAAATATTTATCTTCTTTTTTAAGCATTTTATTCACCTCAATCTCTTTTATTATATCGTTTAATTACACTTCCAAGCAAATAAATTCGCTTTTCATTTTCTAATGTTTTTAATAAATTTAATACCTTTAACGCTTTATGATTATCAATTACTTTTTCTAATTCTTTTATATCTTCTAAAAAGAAAGGATGCCTATTATCATGTAGATGATTAATTAAAGGTAATATTTTATATTCTTTTTTCTTAATTTCCTTATAAAACTCTTTTAATAAGTAAGGCAGTTTGATTCTTCTTAATTTCTTATATTGACCGGTTAAGTTTAATGCGATTTCCATTGTCTTTTGAATTTGATCTTGAATAATATAATCAATTAAGTTATTAATTTCACTATCATCTTTTTCCCACACAATTGCATTTTTAATTAGCTCTAAACGCCATATTAAGCGGTTTTGATGTTTATTTTTCTCAGTATCATAACTAATCGCATCAGCGATTACGTTATCGATATAATCTTTAATATCTTGACCATTTAAATACATTTCTTCTAACTTTGATATTGAATTTACAATGTTTTGTGAGTATGGTTTTTCTAGATATAGCGATACTTGATTTAAAATAACTCTTTCTTCTTCTAAGTAAGCTTTAATTAATTCATAAATAGAAACTTCTTTAGTTTCTACTAATGTAGAATCTAAGGTTTTACTATCTAAAATATAAGTTTCATAAGTAATTTTATCTTTAGTTAAATTATCTAAATTTAACCTGCAAAAACCCATTTTATTATTTGAATATAGTCTTGATGTTGGGTGACCCACAACATCATTACGAATAAACTTTAACTCATGAAGTCTTTCGTTTTGGTTAATATTAATTAAATATTTATTTTTAGTTAAAGCTCTTACGTAATCATATAAAGCGTCAACTCCAACAAATAAAGTTTGTAAGATTCCGTATATGTTTAATAAAACTTCTTCTTTTGAATCATCTTCTGAGTTTAAGTAATAATTTGATATAATTTTAACTTGATTTAAAACTGATAATGACGATTCAATATATAAATTAGATTTTTTATCTATTTTATTTATTTTCGGCATTTCGTCTCATCTCCAAAATCTGATTAAATAATTTTTCACTAGATATATTAGGATATAACTTACCACATGCAAGTTTAATTCCTAATCTATTTAAAGTGTCAATTTGATCTTTAGAATTAATATTAGTCGCAATTAAGGCGATATGGAATTCTTCTAACATTTTTGATAAGTTGCCATAATATGTTTGCCACTTAATATCTGAATCATTAAAGTCAATATATAGTGCATTAAACGGATAGGTAAGAGCCATCGCTAATGCGGTTGTATCAAGTGAGATACCAGTATTTAACAGCTCATGAATCTTGTGAGCGTGGTGATGTGTTTTAATATTATTTAAATCAATTTTCAATCTAATGAATGAAAATGGAATTTTACGATCTTTAATTGCTCCAATTAAAAATGCGTTAAATGTTGGATCAACAAATGTCTCTTCACTAATTGGGATGGTAATTTTAATTAAAACTTTTGTTTCTTGACTTAACTTAACTAAAAAGTTTAAAACTTTTAAAATGTGATGTCGATCTAAATCGATAATACGATTTCTTTTTTTAGCTAACGTGATAATATAACGATTATCTAATTTCATATTTGGAATATTAATCTCTGATTCATATTGCCAAACAACAGTTTTTTTAATATCAATAATTTGAACAAATGATAACGTTAAATTTTTCTTTTCCAGTGAATCATTTAAATAATTTAAGATAGTTTGTTCAAAAGCTTCTTCTTCATAATCACTATAAGTAAACTGATGATAAGGAGTGTCTTTTCTTAATTTTGATTTTTCTTTTGCGATATCAATAAACTTAAGTAACATATCAACATTCGTTTGATTTGTTACAACCGGATATCTTAATACTCCCATTTTCACTTGGAATTGTTCATAAGGAATTGATGTAACTTGATACTTTTCTAAGTGATTGATGTAGTTTTTTAAGATATTATTAACGGCCCTTATATCGTTATAAGGCAGTGTTACCATTAATTCATTAAAATCAATGCGGTAAGTAACTCCGTCAACAAAGAAATCATCAGTAATTTTAGCGAATTCTTTAAAATACAAACTAGTATTATCTGGTCCATAAATATGACGATTATCTAAATTTAGTTCAATTGAGATGAAAGTTGTTTTTGCATTTGTTAAATCATTCATCTTTGATTTTAAATGTGATAAATTATATAAATTAGTTTCTCTATCGGTAATCGCTTTTTGTTCACTTGTTTCAAGTTCAATAACTGTTTTAGTAACATCATCAAAAACTGAAACAACTTTAATTTCATCTTCATCTAAGATTGATACTAATTTTTCTTTAATATATAAATTTTGATATTGATACTTAACTTCTTCAACTTGATTTGGACTTGATAACATCTTTCTAATTAACTCACGGTAATTACGAATATAGTCCGATTTTAATTTAGAAATAAAGTGATCAATATAAGTAGATTCATCTTCTTTTAATAATTTTTGACCACTACTATTATAAGTAGTTCTTGATTCGGTTACTATTCTAAGTGGCGCTAAATCAGAATTAATAATTTTTGATAAGAAAAAATTTTCTTTTCGGAATCCTTTGATTTTATTTTCGCGGCTAATTTTTGAATAAATTAAGGCGCCTAGTAACTTAATAAAATCATAATAAATTTCAGGATCATTAACCACTTCATCAAAGTAAACTAAAAACGCTCCTTCTTTTTCAAGTGGAATCGCATAAACATACTTAACTTCATTAGAATAAGGAAGTTGAGTAATAATATCAACGTTTTTATCGAAATCTAATGGATTAGAAAAATATTCATGCCCTTTTTCTATAACGTTACGAATAATTGTCGGATTAATTGCTTCTTCAATTAATCTTTTTTCATATAAACGTTCTTTTTTATAATGATAAAATCTTTGATCGTTTAAGTATATTACGTAATTAGATGCCGTAATATAATTATCGATAAAGATAAACAAAGTTCTTAAATAATCTCTTAAGACTAATTTTTCATTGATATTTTCAGAAAAAATGAAAATATCAAAGAAGTTTGAAATTTGTCTTTTTTCTTCAATTGAAGAAAGGGTCGCTTCCTTTTTACGCGGAACAACTTCGGTTACTTCTGCTTTTACTTTCTTTTCTTCTTTAACTGTTTCCGTTTTTTTAACTTTAGTTTCTAATTTTTTAACGCGTTTTAAGTTATCATTATAATATTTTTCTGATTGTCTAATCCCTAATTTTTTATATAAGTTAACGCAAATCTCATAAAATTCAATCCTGTCTTCTATTGAAGCATCTTCAAAAAATGGTTCGTATTCAGAATCAATAATTGTCATTTGATGATAATTTTCTTGTTCAAAATAGACTTTTAATAACGTTAAAACAGCTGGGATAACGGCTTCAGGAATATCTTTATAACTTTCAGCTAGTTCTAGTACTTTGGCCGTTTGTCCTAAACCATATAAGATATCTAATTCTTCTTTATAGTATTTTTCATTAGTGACATTTTGCATGTCATTAAAGACTTCGTAAGCTTCTAAGAACTTTTCCTTTTGAAGATAATGATGAAGTAATTCTTCATAAACTTCAATTTTAACATGATTAGGAGCTTGTGAATTTGTTACCTCAATTAAAAGATAGACATATGGTTCATTTAAAATTTTAGCTAATTTAATTTCATCAAGGATAATTAAATAATCATCTAAAATAGGACCATATTTCTTTCTTTCATCTAAGTAATATGTTAAACGGTCGTAATCTTTTTCAATTAGGGCAGCGTCAAATAGATATTTTAATAACTTAGAGTAGTGTTTTGAGTTTTCATCGGCAAAATTAGTTAAAAAGTCTTCACCTTCGGTGATGACGTTTTTTGATAATCCCAAAAAAAGTTCAACTTCAAGCATCTTTAAAAAGACTAATTCATAATCAGTTTTTGTTAGTTGAGTTTGAAGATAACTTTTAATGATCGATAAACTCGCTTCAGTTTTCTCAAGAGATAAAATATCTAATGTATTCATAACTATCCTTTCAAAATTTCAAAATGATACTTAGCTTCCTTTAAATAGTTTTCAGCAATTAGTTTAAAATCTAAGCTTAATTTAGCACTTAATCCAATATCGTCTTTATATAGTGCTACGTGGTACCACATTAAGACTTGTTGGAGTCTATAGAATCTAATTCTAAAATATTCTTCTTCGGTTGGAGTTCTTTCTAAGTAAATTGGGAGTAAATTAATCGCGTCATTAAAATCATTTTGACCAAAGACTGATACGTCATATAATGGATCATTTTGACCACTAAATTCCCAGTCTAGTAAATATAATTTATCCTCTCCAATAACAAAGTTAGATCTTTGACCATCACCATGTGTAAACACATGAGGAATATTTTGATAGTGTTTAATATAATAATCTTTCCACCAGTTTTTAATTTCTTGATATTCCAGATCATAATTTTTTGAATAGCTTTGGTATTTTTCGATCCGACCAATCGGATCGAAATCGCCGTAAGCTTTAAGATTACTATTATGAACTAATCTTAAAACTTTCGCTACTTCTTCGTAATGATCTTTAACATTTTGGGCAGTAATATATTCACCTTTAATATATTTAGAAATTTTAACTCCGGTTTTAACATTAAAGTATACTGTTTCATTAACAATTCCTAGTTTAGTTGCTTCTTTTAAGTTGTGTTCTTCGGCTTTTCTATCAACAAATATTTCGGCACCTTCGCCTAAAATTCTAATAGTATACCAATTATCATTATGTGAAATCACATATGTATAATTACTCATACCCCCTAATAGGCGGTATTCAATTTTAATTTTATCTGGAGATGTTTTAAAAACATCACTAGCTATTTTTTTAATTTTATTTTCCATCTTGTATCTTCCTTATCTCGATTTTACTTCCATCAATTACAGCGTATGTATCACCGTATTTTAATGATCCTGGATTAATGTATGTAATATTATTTATTTTTTCAATCCTTGGATTGTGAGTATGTCCGTATATTAAATAATCGGCCCTTAAGTTCTGGGCAACATATTCAATCAATTCAAAACCACTTTTAACATTTTGAGTATGTCCGTGAACAATAATAATTTTTCCTAAAGAGTTTTCTATTACTCTTATTGGTGGTAATTGAGAAAAAAAGTCAGTATTACCCTTAACTGAGACAATTTGCATCATATTTAGAGTATCAACGTGAATATTTGAATCTCCAGCATCAAGATGTAAGTCAAATGATTCTAGTTCTTGAAGTTTGATTAATTTTGAAAGATCACCGTGTACATCACTTGTTATTAATATTTTCATTTTTCTCCAGATATTCTTTAAACTTAATTAAAACTTGAGCACGATGAGAATGTTTATTTTTATAAATAGATCCTAACTCAGCTAAAGTTTTATTTTCACTTTCTATTAAGAAAATTGGATCATATCCAAATCCTTCTTCGCCTTTAATTTCGTAGGCTATTTTACCATTAATAGTTCCCTCAAAAACTATTACTTTGCCGCTTACATCGATGTATGTTAAAACACAACGAAATCTTGCATTTCGATTTTCTTTGTTTTTTAAATTTCTAAGAACTAGTAAGTTATTTTCGTGATCACCTAAACCACTATATCGTTTTGATAAAATTCCAGGTTCATTATTAAGTACTTCTATTTCTAAACCAGAATCATCAGCTAATGTCGGAATTTTATGTTTATCAAAATAGTGTTTAGCTTTCAAATAAGAGTTAGCTTCAAAAGTTTCCCCGTCTTCATCGATATCTTCAAAATCATTTATATCTTTTAATGAAATAAAATGATAATCGGGGAGTATTTTTTTAAATTCTTTAATTTTATTTTGATTGCTTGAAGCAATTAAAATAGTTTTATTCACCTAGTGTTTCCTCAAATTTACCAATTTTATCGTGTCTACCAATCACTAAAATAATGTCTCCGTGTTTTAATGTGTCAACACCCTTTGGAATAAACGAAACATCATCACGTTTAATCGTAACGATGTTTACCCCAAATTTATTTCTTAAATCTAGTTCAATTAAATTTTTACCACTATATTTACTGCCATTAACAATTAATTCGTAAACGCCAACTTGTTCATCAACCATATAGTAGTCTAAAATATTTGAGCTGATTAATTTTCTAGCAATTCTCTTACCAGTAATTTGGTTAGGGAATATTGCAAAACTAGCTCCGACTTTATAAGCAATTCTTTCTTGGTATTCACTTTCTACTTTAACTGTAATTTGCGGAACGCCTAAATCATGTAACATAAGCGTAGTTAAAATAGCATCTTCAAAATTTTCTAAAGAAATTATCGCATGGTCCGCATGCGGTAATCCTAAATCTTTTAATACTGCCTCACTAGTTACATCTCCGTATGCTGAATAATTAACTATATCCACAACTGGATTTAATTTTTCTTTTGTAAAATCTATAGCTGTAACATTACAGCCTAATCTAATTAATTCTTCTGTGATTGCAATTCCAAAAGAGTCAATTCCTATAACGACAAATGATTTCTTCTTCATAAGCCACCTCTTAATAATTTTACCATAATTTATACATGAATGTATAACTTATAGTATAATATTTATGTTATCCAGGAGGTTAATATGAAAGATTTTGACGAAAAAGATATGACAAATGAACCATATGAAGATTTCAAGGACCTAATTCCAGAAAAAACTTTAGAGGATCAACAAAAAGAAGAAAAAGAACAATTAAGAAAGAAAATGCTAGCACGACATATGATCGCGCTTCCAGTATATTTTATCGGACAATTAGTTTTAGGATTAATTATTGGATTATTAATTTTATCAATACCAGGAGCTAAAGTTGATACTTCACCAGACGAACAAGTCGTATTAGGGGTTACTACTGATACTAACGGATTAGCATTTATGAAAAATGCCTCATATGATACTTACAGTAACAAATACGGCAAGTATTTAAAAACGGTAAAATACAATGATGAATATTTAATTGTTACAAACGTTTATAATTATTCTACTTTTGAAAAAGATTGGTTAATTAAAGATGCCGAAGAAAATTTAGTAATTAATCTTGCGGTTGTTGATGAATTTATAAATGGAACTAGAACCAACTGGGATGAAAAACGAGAAATTAAGTTATACTTAACCGGTGAAGGATTTGGGGCAAGACCAGAATTTATTACTGATTATACAATATTAAATACTGAAAAATTTTTAGAACCAAAAACAGATTTATCACCAGGAGCATCAAATGTTGCATCATTTTTAATTTATATAGGTCTAACTGCAGCAGTAGTTCTTCTATTATTCCCAAATATTAAAGAAGATTTCAAAGCATTCAAAAATAAAGATGCTACAGTTATGGTCGGCATTCTTACAGGATTTGGATTTGCTTTTGCAGGTGGAATTGTTGCAAACGCTGTTAGAAATTTACTTGAGATTTTCCTTGATATTCCAGGCGGGGAAGCAGTAAACCAAATATCAATTGAATTAGCTATGAAAAGTGCTGGTGCACCACTAATGATATTATCTGCATTAATACTAGCTCCTATTGTTGAAGAATTAATCTTCAGAAAAACTATTTTTGAACTATCAAGAAATAAATGGCTAGGCCTTGTAATATCGTCTGTATTATTCGGACTAATTCACGTATCATCTGAATTAATGACATTAACTAGTTTTGGACATTTCTTATACGTATTTGTTCCATATGTGTTTATGGGCGCCGGATTTGGCGTGGCATACATTGTATATAAACAAAACGTACTTACAACCATAGGCGCACATATGCTCTGGAATTTATTTGCCATAATATCAGTATTCTTAGTTTAATTTAAAATAGCTGATAAGCATTTATTAATGCGATTATCAGCTTTTTTTATTATCAAATGAAAAAATAAAAAATCCGCAATTAAAAATGCGGATTTTATTTAATTTTTGTATAGAGTTAATTAAAGTTCGTTAAGAATTTGAACTGCTGATTTCATACGATATTCCTTCGCATAATCAAGTGCAGTTTTTCCTAATTTGTTAGGTCTTAGGCGAGTATGTGCTAAAGCAAGTACTCTAATTTCATGATAATCACGATTTAAAACAGCTAATGTTAAAGCTTGGCTCTTTTTGTGTTCTTGATAGAAAGGTTGATATTGAGTTTCCTCTAAATAACTTTGAATTTCATCACGATCATGAATAATTGCGATGTCATGAGGAGTTTCAAATCTACGGTTTTTAATATCAATAAACGCTCCTTCTTTTACTAAAAACTTAACTATTTCAAAGTTATTGTTTTTAACAGAAGAGAAAATAGGAGTTTCATATTGATCGTTTAATGCGTTAACATCTAAACCTTTTTCTACTAAGAATTTAACCATAGGTAAGCTACTTGTTCTAGTCGCATAATGAAGTAGTGTATTACCATATTCATCTTTTACAAAGTAGGACCCATTTGTTAATTCAATAATTTTAGGTACTAGTTCTACCTGTCCACCTAAAATTGCATAATGAATCAATTGTTTATCATCAGATGCTTTTCTAGTTAAAATAGTTTGCGCTTCTACTAAAAGTTTAATCATATCCCAATCGCCTCTGTGTGCAGCGATATGAATTGGAAGTTCATAACGATGGTTAGGGATATTAGGATTTGCTCCGTGAGTGATTAAAAGTTTAGCAAAATCTAAATTAGATCTTCTTACACTTTCAAAAAGCGCTGTTTCTCCAGATTCATCAATAGCGTTAACATTGATTCCCTCTTTAATTAACCATAAGACAGTTTCCGTAGAGTTACCAATGATTGCATGGTGCAATAAGGTTCTACGTTTATGGTCTAATATATTAATGTCTGTAACTTCATTTTTTAACGTGTCTAATTGGTTTTGTAATGCTAATTCAAATAATTTCATCATACTATCACCAACTATAGTTTAACATATGGGATAACGAAAGTTTTCCACACGATTTGTGGATAAGATAGCGAAAAACCAGTGTTTTTCGGGGATAAAACGCTGTTTTTGCATGAAAAAACGCCTTGCGGCGTTATAATCATTTATTTTTTGACTGCTTCTTTTAATAATTTACCAGCTCTAAATGCAGGTGTGTCTTGTGCAGGTACTACAATGCGTTCACCAGTTCTTGGATCTACACCACTTCTTTGAACACGATGACGGATTTCAAATGTTCCAAATCCTGTAATAACTACTTTTTCTCTTCTTTCTCCTAATGTTTCAGCAACAATGCTAGTAAATGCGTCAAGTACGTCTCCAGCTACTTTTTGAGTAACTCCAGCTTTTTCAGCCATTAATACAATTAATTCAGTTTTATTCATAATCTTTCCTCCTTATGATTAATCCTTATGATTAATTAATTAGATTATATCATTTTACAATTTAATATTCAAGCCTTTTTTTATTTGTTATCGCTTAATAATCAATTTAAAACGATTTTTCCTCTTTCAATTCTCTCGTTAACAAGAGGGTAATTGCTTCTTTAATATCCAAATTATGAAACAATACATGGTACGCAGTTGAGATAATTGGAAGGTCTAAATTTTTGCTTACAGCTAATTCATGAAATGCTTTAATTGATCTTACACCTTCAATAGTTTGAGTAGCTTCGCCCATTACTTGATCAAGTGGAACACCCATTCCTAATCTTTTTCCTGCTTGGAAATTTCTTGAATTTTCAGATGATGCAGTAACAATTAAATCACCTACACCAGTAAGACCGTAAGCAGTTTCTCTTTCTCCGCCCATAACTTCTACTAGTTTTACAATCTCAACTACACCTCTGGTAATTAGCGCCGCTCTGGCGTTTTCGCCCATATTAAGACCAGTCATTACACCACTTACAATCGAGATAGCATTTTTAGCAGAGCCCCCAACTTCAGCACCTACTAAATCATTACTGCTATAAACTCTAATATATTGTGTATTAGAAAAAATCTGTTGGACCTTCTTAGCAAGTTCTTCATTTTTACTAGCTGCTGTTAAAAGCGTTAATTTCCTTTGAATAGTTTCTTCGGCATGGCTTGGTCCAGTAAGAGCAACAAAGCCACCTAAATAATCTTTATCAATCTCATCTTCGACTATTTCACTTACTCTCGCAAAAGTATGTGGCTCAATTCCTTTAGATACATTAATGAAATATGTTTTTTCTGATAAAATCGTATTAATTTCTTTTAAAACATCTCTCATTGCTGCCGTTGGAACTGCTAGTAAAATATAGTTTGAATAAGTTAATACTTCAGTTAAATCATTAGTTGCTTTTAGTTTTTTTGGAATCAAACAACCAAAGGTTGGATGAATATGATTGTTGATTTTGTCTACATTTTTTTGATTTAAATCATAAATTAGAGATTCATGATTATTATCATGTAATACTTGAGCTAGTGTGGTTCCCCAAGATCCACCACCAATAATTCCTATCTTCATATTATTCTTTCTCCCTTAACGTAAATTTAATTGGTGAACCCGTAAAATCAAAATGTTTTCGGAATTCATTTGTCAAATATCGCATATATGAGAAATGAACATATTCTTCTTTATTAACAAATATTAAAAAACTTGGTGGTTTTATTCCTATTTGAGTAATATAAGAAAAATTAGCTCTTCCTCTATTGAAAATTTTTGGAGGATTTGTATATGTTGCATCAAGTAGCACTTCATTTAAAACATTTGTTGGAATATCACGGCTATAATTTTCATAAGCACGGTCAATTAACGGGAAAATCGTATCAATTCTTTGATTATATTTAGAAGAAACAAATGCAACTTCGCAATGGTCTAGAAATTGGAATTCTTCTTTAACTTTTTTTTCAAATTTCTTCATTGTACGATCATCTTTTTCAACCGTATCCCATTTATTTACAACAATAACTGCGGCTTTAAAATAATCTTGAATATATCCAGCAACATGTTTATCTTGAATAATTATTCCTTCTTCAGCATCAAGGACTAATAACGCGACATCGGCTCTCTCAAGAGCTTCTAGAGCCCTTAGAACACTGTATTTATCAGTATCCTCATAAACTCTTCCGCGTTTTTTAATCCCGGCCGTATCAACGACTCGATATCGTTTTCTGTTCTTCATAAACGTAGTATCAATTGAGTCTCTAGTAGTTCCTGATACATCTGATACAATAACTCTGTTTTCTCTTAAAATTGCATTAGTTAAACTTGATTTACCAACGTTTGGTCTACCAATAATTGCAAAAGTAATTGCATCATCATCAATCTCTTTTGATTCTTCAGGCATATGCTCAATAATTTTGTCTAATAAGTCCCCTATACCAATACCATGATGAGTACTAATTGGGATTGGATCACCTAATCCTAATGAATAAAACTCAAAAGCGTTACCTTGATGGACAACGTCATCGATTTTATTTACCACGAGCAATACTGGTTTTTCAGTTTCATAAAGTAAGCTTGTAATGTAGTAATCACTGTCAATAACCCCCAAAAGTCCATCAGTTAACATTATAATTAAATCAGCTTCATCCATGGCAATGTAAGCTTGTTCTTTGATTTCTTCTAAAAAAGGGGCATCGCTTAGTTCGATTCCCCCGGTATCAATAATACTAAATTGTCTAGTTAGCCACTCAGCCTTGCCATATAAACGATCTCTCGTGCTTCCTGACTCATCATGAGTAATGGCTTGTCTGCGCCCAACTAGTCTGTTGAAAAGACTAGATTTGCCGACATTTGGGTGGCCAACAATTGCAACTTTAAACGACATTATTGGCTCCTTAATTAATGATTATTATTTATTTAAAATGTCACCAATTGTAAATCCGCTTTCGTCATCTTGTTCAGCTAAATGTTTTTGAACTTCTTGACGTGCTGCGATTTCTTGAACTCTCTTTAAAGATAGTTCTAATATCCAAGATCTACGATCTACTTTAATCGCTACCGCTTCTACTACGTCGCCAGCAGCAAAGTATTCTTCAGGTCTACCTTTTTCAAGTCCCATTTCATCATTTGCAATAGTTCCTTCGACACCTTGAACTTCTACTACAACATGATCTTCAGCGAATCTTAAAATCTTAGCATCAGTAATTTGTTCTCTTCGAATACTTACATTTTTCCAAGGATCATCTTCTAATGCTTTTTTCGATAAGTTAATTCTTTCACGTTTTTTATCAATTTGAATAATTGCTAAATCAACTTCACTTCCGTGAACTACGTGTGCATCAAAGTTATCGTTTGGATTCCATGAATATTCGCTTCTATGTAATAATCCTACTACATCTCTTGCTACTTCAATACGTAATCCAAATGGTAATTTTTGAACTACTTTACCAGTTACTTTGTCGCCAACTTTATGAGTTGCCACAAATTCTTCAAATGGAGTAGGAAGTAAAGCTTTAACAGATAAGTCTAGGCGGTTACCTTCTTTTTTGATAACTTTAACTCTTACTTCATCACCAATTGATAATACGTCTTCTAATTTATCAATACGGTAGTGAGAAACTTGTGATATCCTTAAAAGTCCCATAACATGTTCAAATTTTACTGTTGCCGCATGTGGTTCTAATTTATCAATAGTTCCTACTAATATATCACCAGTATTAATTTTATCAAGTTCTTTTAAACGAAGTTCCATTCTTTCTTCATATGCAGCTTGGCGTTCAGCTTCAAAGATTGGTTTTCTTGATGCAATAATATTTGGACGACGGCTACGTCCTCTAGCTGGCTTAATTTCACTAACAACTACTTCTAAATCAGTGCCTATTAATTCATGACGTTTATCATATAATTCGTGATCTAGTAAGCTCTTAGGTAAAAATAACTCATAAGCATGATAAGTTAAAACTAATCCACCCTTGTTAGCGGCTTTTACCTTAGTAGTAATTGTAGTTTCATTTTTTAAAGCGTCTTCTAATTCTTGAAGATGCTCTTCAGAAACCATGCCTAGTCTTGATAGCAAAATTAAAGCTGGTTCATCTTGAACCTTTTTAATTTCAGCTGTAACCATGTCTCCTACTTTAACGCCTAATTCTTTAAACCCTTTAACAGGTTTCTTTGTATACTGCTCTAAATAAATTCTTCCTTCTGTTTGAGCGTGAAGGTCAAGTAAAAGTAGTTTATCGTCAATAATTTCTACTACTCTGGCAGTTACTCTTTGACCTTGTCTTGGAACGTTTACTTTAAAATCTTTTAAATCGTCCATGCTCATTTCATCAAACTGACTTGTATTTTTGTTTTTTAAGTCCATAATCATTCTCCTCTTTTATCATTAATTAATTTAATAATGGCTTTTATTGTTTCATCGATTGACATATCACTTGTATCAAGTAAGATTGCGTCATCGGCTTTAATTAGTGGTGATTCTTTTCTTGTAGAATCTTTTTTATCTCTAATTTGTAAATCTTCTTTAACTTTATTTAGATCAACTTCTTTACCAGAGTTAATAAAATCTAAATAACGTCTGCGAGTTCTTTCATCGACTGATGCGATTAAAAATATTTTTAAATCAGCCTCAGGCATCACAACAGTTCCAATATCTCTACCATCTACAATTACATTTCCAACGCTTGCCGCTTTCTTTTGAAGAGCAACTAGCTCACGTCTAACACTTGGAAATGATGATACTAGTGAAACATTTTCGTTAACGATTGGTTCTCTGATTGCTTTTGAGACATCCTTACCATCAACAAACATTTTTCCGTTATGATATTTAATATCTAAATCTTTAACGAATGAATACTGTGATTCATCTTCAAGATTGATTTTTCTTTCTAAGGCGACTAAAGTAACAGCTCGATACATCGAACCAGTATCTATGTGATTCCAGCCTAATTCTTTGGCCAGTCTTGCTGAAATTGTACTTTTTCCCGATGCCGCTGGTCCATCGATTGCTAATTTAAATCCCATAAAAATCCTCCAACTCTAATAATAATTATACCATACTTTGTATGTATAATTCATTTATAATCCGTCTATAAGTTTTTTAAATACTTAATTTCATGTATTTTTAGTCTACGGTAATAGCCTCTACCGACACCTTCGGTAGTTAAATTAGCGATTCTAATACGAGTTAAATTAATAACTGGATGCCCCGCAGCTTCAAATATTTTTCTAACTTCTCTATTTTTTCCCTCAGTTAAAGTAATTGACATTAATGTCGTTTGAAACTCTTTATCTAACTCAACAATTCTAACTTCTTTAGGTATTGCTAGATATCCATCGTCAATAACGACGCCTTTTTGAATTTCTTTAGCTTTATTTCTAACAACTATTCCTTTAACTCTAGCTAAATATTCTTTTTCAACTTCATGTTTTGGGTGGGTAAGCGAATACGTTAAATCACCATCATTAGTCAAAATAATCAATCCGGCAGTATCGCTATCTAATCTTCCAACCGGATAAATTCTTTCTTTAACATCTTTTTGATCAATTAAATCTAAGACGGTTTTTCTACCTTTTTCATCGCTAACAGTTGAAACATAACCTTTAGGTTTGTTTAAAAGTAGGTATACTTTATCCTCTCTTACTACTAATTCATCATTAAAAAAGATCTCATCAGTATCACTAACTTTAAATCCTAATTCAGTTACTACTACACCGTTAACTTTGATTTGCCCAGAAGTAATTAATTCTTCAGCTTTTCTCCTTGAGGCAATACCCGCTTCGGCAAGTGCTTTTTGTAATCTCATCATTTAACACCACCTTTTATTATTATACAATAATTTAACCATTAATGGTTAATGTAATTGTTTTCTTGGCAAAATAAAAGCCGCTAATTTGTTTAGCGGCTCAATTTACTTATTTATGTCTAAATACTATATACTCCAAAAGAACCATTATTAATAGCCCTGCTAATAGAATTACCCAGTGTGTGAAAAACGCTATAACAATACCTTGTAACACATATAATCCAAAATAAATATAATGTTTTAACTCTAATTGTTTAAAACTTTCTACTTCACTAATAATCAATACTAATAGTGATGCAAAAATCGAAATATAAAATGTTAATGTTAATCTTTCAACAATTGATTTGGTTGTTTCAACTTCAACACCATCGACCACTACAAAATCTCTAACATAATATGCACCTACAAGTAATACTCCGGCAACTGCAAGTGCAACCACTAGTGATCCTAGTACAATTCTAATAATTTTAGCTTTCATAACTTCATCCTCAATTCATTTTTATTTTACATCTTTATTTTAATATATCACATCAAATCTAGTTAATCAATAAATGACTCAAACTATGTTTGAAAGAAATAAAAGTAGCAAATTATGCCACTTTTATTATCTAACATATTGTGATAATTTTTATATTATCTATCTCGTGATACGTATGAACCGTCTTGAGTACTAACGATAATTCTTTCACCTTGTTCAACAAATAATGGAACTTTAACAAGTAATCCAGTTTGAACATATGCATCTTTCATCGCAGATGTTTTAGTATCTCCTCTAACTGCTGGTTCTGTTTCAGTAACTTCTAGTGATACTTTTTCTGGTAAAACAATCCCAATAACTTCATGGCCATCATAAACCATTAAGCTAACATCAATTCCTTCATATAAGAAGTTTGATTCAAATGCGATTTGTTCTCTAGGTAATTCGATTTGTTCATATGTTTCCATATTCATAAATACGAAACTATCTCCCATTGCGTATAAAAATTGGTTAGGAATCTTATCAATTTGAGCTCTTTCAACTTTTTCACCAGCAGGAAAAGTAACGTCAACGACGCCGCCAGTTCTTAAGTTTCTTAATTTTGTTCTTACGAATGCCGCACCTTTTCCTGGTTTAACGTGTAAGAATTCGATAATTGAATAAATATTGTCTTGATAAACGATAGTTTGTCCGTTTCTAAAATCAGCTGTTGTAATCATATTATTACCCTCTTTCCATACTAATTATAACTAATTTTTATTAATTGATGAAATCAAATAATCAATTCCTTCAAAATAACTTACTTCTTTCTTCCCGTAGAAGACTTTATCAACGACATCTTTGATAAAATCAACTCGTCTAAATTCTTCTCTTTCTAAATAATTAGAAAGATGAACACTTACTTTTGGTATATCTAATATTTCAAGTGCGTCTCTGATTGCCACACTTGTATGAGTATACCCGCCAGCATTAATGATTAATCCGTCAAAAGTTTGTCCCATTTGAATTTTATCAATGAGATCTCCTTCATGATTTGATTGATAAAATTCAAAATCAACTCCTGGATATAAAGTTTTTATTAAATCATTTAATTTGTCTAAAGTTAGCTTCCCGTAATGTTTCAAATCGCGTTTACCTAACATATTTAAATTAGGACCATTAATAACTAATATTTTCATAATATTTAATCACCTCATCCGCAACCTCATCATTACTTTTTGAAGTAACGTCTACTACATAATCGGCAAAATCTAAATATTTTGCCGCTCTTTTTTCATATAATTTTTCAATACCACTTTCTTTTAATAGTGGTCTTGAATTAATATCATCTTTGCTAAAGATTAAATCTTTGGGATCCACTTTTAAATAAACTACAACACCGTGAAATAGCCTTTTATTTTCTTTTCTTTCAACTATTCCACCGCCGCAAGCGATAACTCCCTCTAACTCGTCGGTTAATCCTAAAATTTCAGTTTCGACATTTCTAAAATGAGACTCACCAAACTTTTCAATAATTTCTTTTGGTGTCATATTTTCTTCTAATTCAATTAGTTTATCAGTATCATGAAATTCTAAATTAAGTATTTTTGAAATAATTTTTCCAATTGTTGATTTACCAACACCTGGTAGTCCAATTAAATAAATTCTCATTTTTCTAAAAACTCCTTAATTACATTAATTACATCACTTACTAATGTATCAGATAGTGGATTTAATAAAACTGGCGAAAATTGATTTAGAAAATATGTTTTTTGACGTTTTGAAAATTTATAAGTTACACTGACAATTTTATCTATCGCTTCTTCAAGTGTCATCTTGCCGTCAAGATATTCGTTAATTTCACGGTAACCAATAATATCGTATAAATAAATGTCTTTTTCTCTTAAAGATTTTACTTCATCAATAAATCCCGCTTCAATCATTTTTAAAACACGAGTAATCATTAAATCTTTTTGTTTATTTCTTGGCATATCCAAATATAAAATTAAGATATCATAAAGTGGTTCGTTACCACTTTGTTTTTTTGATGGTAACTCATCATTTAATATCATATTATAAGCTCTATCAACTCGTCTTGGATTTTCAAAGTCTATTTTTAATGTTGGATCTTTTTTCTTAATTAGTTTTATCTTTTCTTCTTGCGATATATCATGTGATTTAATCTCTTCATCACTAAACTCATAATTATATAAACTTGACTTAATATAAAAGCCGCTACCACCAACAATAAATGGATAATCAATTTTTTCAATTAACTCTCTTACATCCTTTTGATAGTCATAAACAGTATAATTTACAGTTGGCATAACATATGATAAAAGATGATGTTTAACTCCGTCAGCTTCTTCAGGAGTTATCTTAGCAGAGCCAATATCTAGATATTTATAAATAGCGACAGAGTCGCCATTTATTACATCAAAATTAAAATGTTTCGCTATTTTAATACTTAAGCTTGTTTTGCCTGATGCGGTTGGTCCCGCAAGTACAATTACCTTTTTCATTAGACCACTCGCTTAAATAATTTTTCAATATCATAATGACTTAATAAAATTAAAGTTGGTCTTCCGTGAGGGCATGTATACGGAAATTCAGCATTTCCTAAATCTTCAATTAACTTTAATACTTCTTTAGTTGATAATTGATGATTGGCTTTAATTGATGCCTTACAGCTCATCGATTTAGCCATATTATCACGGTACTCTGATAAACTTACTTTTTTATTAAGTGATAACTGTTCTATTAGATATATAACGGCTTCATTATATTCATCGCTTCTAATCCAAGTTGGAGCCCCAATTAGATGATTATTCGAATCAAATTTAAACCCAAATTCAAATAATTTATCCTTAAAAGTTTCGACTTGTTCTAACTCTCGAGTTGAGAGTTCTAATTCATAAGGGATTAATAAATCGGTTGTGACAAGTTCAATATCACCTAATTTACGGTGATAATATTCATATCTTACTCTTTCTTCTGCTGCGTGTTGATCAAGTAGATATAAACCATCTTGGTTTTGGAATAATAAGTAAGTTCCCGCAAGAGTTCCAATATAATCAAACTGAGGTAATTTTACTTTGTGTTCTTCAATTTGTTTTAGTTCTTCTTCCATAAATGAAAGATCAAAAGATTCTTGCAAGTACGATTCTCTTACTTCTTGTCTTTTTGGAAAAGTTACTTCACTTTGAGTTGGAATAACATGTGGTTTACTGGTTAATTTTTCTTTAATCGAACGTTCAATTAAATCAGATAAGAAATATTCGTTAACCATCTTTACTTCTAATTTTTGAGGATGAACATTTACATCAACTAAACTTTCATCCATATATATTTTAACAATCGCAATTGGATAACGGCCAGTCATAATTTTACCGCTAAAACCTTTAATAACCGCTTCTTTTAATAAATAGTTTTGGATATAGCGATTGTTAATAAAGATATTAATATCTCGTTTATTGGTTCTAGTAAATTGATGAGATAGTAAAATAAAATCAATTTTGATTTTTTGTTGTTCAACTGAAAAACTAGTTAAATTATTAGTAAGTCCAGCCCCGTAAACACTTGAAACAATTGAATAAGGATCATCTTGACCAAAAGTTTTTCTAAGTGACTTATTATCTATAATTAACTCCATTCTAATATGAGGGTTTGTAATAGCTAATCTTTCAAAAGTTTCGGTAATCGCCAAAATCTCAGCTCTTTCACTTTTCATATATTTAAAGCGAGCTGGGGTATTATAAAATAAGTTTTCAACAGTTACTACTGTCCCTTGGTTCATACTAGATGCACCTTCTGATACAAAATGTCCAGCTTCAAATATTACTTCATGACCAGTTTTACCCGCTTGTCTTGAAGCAATAGTAGTTTTAGATACTGAAGCAATTGCCGGAATTGCTTCACCACGGAAACCTAAACTATTAATTGATAATAAATCATCTTCACTATAGATTTTCGAAGTTGCATGACGATAAAAAGCCATCTTTAGATCGCTTTTATCCATCCCAATTCCGTCATCGGTGACTTTTATTAATTTCATTCCAAATTCCAAAATTTCAACAGTGATTGATGTGGCTTTGGCATCAATTGAGTTTTCAATTAACTCTTTAACTATCGATGCTGGTCTTTCAACGACCTCGCCAGCGGCAATCATATTGGCAATTTTTTCATCTAACGGTTTAATAATTCCCATAATGCTACCTATTCTTTAACTTATCTTGAATATTCTTTAAGAAAATTAACGCCTCAATTGGTGTCATTTGATTAAAATCAACATATTTAATTTCATCTAATACTTGTTGGGTGTATGAATCAACTACGTTAATTTCTTCTTCTTTTAAGACATCTTCATAATTAAAAATATCAATTTCAACTTGATTTTCTTTTGATTCAAGTTTCTTTAAAATTTGATTGCTTCTTTTTAGTAGTGTTGGCGGAAGTCCCGCTAACGCTGCTACTTGAAGACCGTATGAACGGTCTGATTTTCCTTTTTCAATTTGATATAGGAAAATCATCTTATCATTTTCTTCTTTAGCCTTAACATGTAAATTGGAAAGTCTTCTAAGTGATTCTTCTAATTGAGTTAATTCATGATAGTGAGTTGAAAATAATGTTTGAGCTTTAATTTTCTCATGAATATATTCAATGATTCCTTGAGCTAGTGCCATACCATCATAAGTTGCGGTACCTCGACCAATTTCGTCAAATAAAATTAGTGAGTTTTCATCAGCTAATCTTAAAGCTTCGTTTGATTCAACCATTTCCACCATGAATGTTGACTTACCACCACTAATATCATCTGATGAACCAATACGAGTAAATATCGCATTATAAAGTGGCAATTTCGCTGATTTAGCCGGAACAAACGAACCAACTTGAGCTAAATAAACAATAACCGCAAACATGCGCATATATGTTGATTTACCACTCATATTTGGTCCGGTAATTAAAAATATTTCGCCTTTATTCATAATAATATTGTTTTTGACATAGGTAGTCATTTTTTCTACAACAGGGTGACGACCTTCAATAATTTCAACTTTTCTGTCATCAGAAATAGTTGGCCTTACATAATCATTTTGAAGGGCAACTTCACTTAATGATTGATATACGTCAATTAAAGCAATATTATTACAAAGTGTCTGAAGAGTCGATGTATACGGTTTAATTTCGTTTCTAATTTGAACGAATAACTCATATTCTAAATTAACCGCTCTTTCATTAGCGTTTAAAATTTTAGTTTCCATTTCTTTTAACTCAGGATTTATAAATCTTTCTGAGTTAACTAAAGTTTGTCTGCGTTCATAGCCGTAATCATCACTAACAAGTGATAAATTACCTTTTGTAATTTCAATATAGTAACCGTGAACACGGTTATAACCGACACGTAAGTTTTTAATTCCCGTTTTTTCTCTTTCACGTGCTTCGAATTCTTCAAGCCACTCTTCACCATGTGATTGTAAGAATTTGATATCATCTAATTCTTTATTAAATCCTTCTTTAATAATTCCGCCCTCTTTAATTACAAGTGGTGGGTTATCATCAATCGATCTAGCAATCAAACTTGCAATCTCATCATGAGTGTCAAGTTTATTGGAAAGATTTTCTAATATTGGACTGTTAAACTTCTTTAAGATTTCTTTAACAAGTGGTACTTGTTCAAGAGATTTACCCAAATTATATAAATCTCTTGGGTTAGCATTACTAGTTGAAATTCTACCTACAATACGATTAATATCATAGATATAACGTAGGGCTTCTTTAATTTCTTCTTGTAACCTTAAATTTGAAAAAGCTTCAATATGATCATATCTTTCTTCAAGTTTAACTTGATTACGGATAGGATGATTAAGCCAATATCTAAGCATTCTTGAGCCCATTGCGGTACTTGTTTTATCAAGCCAGTAAATTAGTGTTGTCTTTGGATTAAATGTATTTGATTCAAAGATTTCTAAGTGTCTTTTAACTAGATAGTCGACTCTAACTACTTCATCTTTAAAACGAATATTAAAAGGCATTAGATGAACTAATGGTGTTTTTTGCATTTCGTTTAAATAGTTAATGAGTAAGCTAGCAAGACGCTTTGATTCAAGATCCAAATCATTTACTAATTTATTATTTAATAAATCTAAATTTGAATAATAATTAATAATGATTTGATTATCTTTTAAGAAATTAATTAAATCTAAATCGTATTCACTTGATAAAACAACCTCTTTAATTTCAAGTGATAAAACTAAATCTTTAACCTCTTTTTTCTCTAATCCTTTAACTAAATAACTCTCCCCTGTTGAAATATCAATATATGCTAGCATATATCCAATCTCACCTAAGGTGATAGCTGCTATATAATTATTCTTTCTTTCATTTAAAATACCCTCATCAATGACTTGACCAGGACTAATAACTTTTACTACTTCACGTTCAACTAAACCTTGACCAGGAGGTGAGGTTTGTTCAACTATCGCTACTTTAAAACCCTTATTAATTAATTTTTCTAAATACGGATTAACCGCATGATGAGGAACGCCGCACATTGGAATATCCTCACCAGCTGAGCGTTTAGTAAGTGAGATTTCTAATACTTTTGATGCAATTATTGCATCATCAAAGAATAATTCGTAAAAGTCACCTAATCTAAAAAAGACTAACGCATCAGCGTAGTCTTCTTTAATCGTTAAATATTGTTCAATCATTGGGGTATATTTTACTTTTTTACTCATATGTCCCCCTTAGTGCTTAAAATTAAAATACTCCACCGCGTAAATAATTAATTAATAAGAAGATAACTACTCCTAATAAAATAATCGCAATTACCCAAGATACAGCTACGAAAATATCGTCAGCTTCAGTTCTTGGCTTACCTTGTACATCTGCTTGGTCATTAGAAACAGCTTCTTCAGCTTTAGGTACGGTAGCCATGAAGTCTTGATAATCTTTCTTAGCGTGTTTCTTATCTGAATAGAATCCTGCAGTATTAACAAAGATTGGTTCTTTTGAAGGAACTTCTTCAACTACTTCATTAAACGCATCACATACTTCAACGTGATCTGATAATAATTTACGTAAGAACTTAATTTCTTCTAAAACTTCAGTGTAATCGTCTTCAAATTCTTCAACTGGTTCTTCGACTACTACTGGTTCTTCAACTACTTCTTCAACAACCGGTTCTTCTTCAACAATTACTGAGTCTAAAACTACTTCAGGTTCTAATTCTTGCATGTAAACTGTTGAATCTGAAGGTAAGAAATACATTTCTTTAGTTTGGCTAGCATTAGCTAAAATGTATTCAATAACTTCATCTTTTTTAAGTTCAATTGAAGCTTTAATATCATTGTCTTTAGCAAATCTTTGCATAATAACAATTGACATTTTTCTAATTTCAGCTTCTTTTTCTTCTGAAACAGGTCCGCGTTCCTTAAGTTCAGCAATAATAATATCAGCTAATTGTTCTTTTTTAAGTCTTTTTGGAACATTAACGTCATATTTTAAACCTAATTCGCGGATTTCAACTAATGTTGAACTCTTATATAAAACTGGTCTAAATTCATCTGGTGATAAGCCATCAATTTCATTTTTCTCATCATAAAATGAATCCTTTAGTGCCAAGTTATAAGATAAAATATCTTCATCTGAAAGTGATTTATAGTTATTTGATAATAAAACTAGTTTATGTAAATCAACATCAGAAACTTTCTTTTCCATCATATAGTTAAATAATTCTAACCATAATGTTTCAAGATAAGCTTTGTTTAAACTAACTGATTTATAAAACTTTAATAAGTTTTCTAATTGATACTCAGAAAATCTTGAAAACCAAGATAAACGGTATCCTAATTCATCAGCTAACTTAGCTCTTTCTTCGATTGTTTTACTTACTGGCTCCTTTAAAATTCTTTTTAAAACAGCCATTTTTAGTTTCTTAGGAACAGTTAGTCCGATGTTTTTTAAAAAATTAGAAAACTCGCTACTAGGTAGATTTGCTAACTTAGAAACTAAATCTTTCATCACATAACTTTGATTGTTAATTACGATCGTTGATTCTGTGTTTAATTTATTCATAACATTACCTCCAGTTGAATCGTATTACATACGTATTAATAATATATAATATTATTCATAAAATTTCAAGACAAAATTATTAAAATACTGAAAAAACTTGTATTAAAGCGATTTATCACAACTTTAATCAGTAATTATTGCGTTTTTTCACAATTTTTTAACGTTCATCTTGACATAATTTGCCTTGCAGTGACCAAGTCAGAGCCTTGGTTACTTTAACCTTAACAATTTGCCCAATTAATGATTTAGGGCCCTTAAAATTTATTAATTTATTATGCGGAGTATAACCCGCTAATACTTCTTCGTCTTTTTCACTTGGCCCATCGACTAATACATCAAGGACTTCATTTAAAAATCTTTCATTTCCTTTTTTAAATCCGGCATTTATAAATTCATTTAATTTAAGTAATCTTTCTTTTTTAACTTCATCTGAAACATCATCTGGAAAAGTAGCTGCCGGTGTTCCTTTTCTCTTTGAGTAAATAAAGGTATATGCTCCTTCAAAGTTAGCTTCTTTTACTAAATCTAATGTTTGATTAAAATCTTCAGTGGTTTCGTTAGGAAAGCCAACAATAATATCAGTGGTAATTGAAATTCCTTTAACATGTTCTTTTAACAAGTTAACTTTTTCCATATATACTTCCTTAGTATATTTGCGGTTCATTCTTCTTAAGATTTCATTACTTCCAGATTGAACTGGTAGGTGAAGATGCGGCATTACACTTTTTAACTCTTTCATAGCAAGAATCGTTTTTAAGTCAAGGTCACGTGGGTGACTTGTGGTAAAACGAATTCTTGGAATTCCGGTTTTATCTAAATCAAAAAGTAAATCACCTAGTGTATATTCCAAATCAATAAAATCTTTACCATAAGCATTAACGTTTTGCCCTAATAAAGTAACTTCTTGATAACCTTCGCTAACTAATTTTTTAACTTCGTCTATGATATCTTCTGGAAGTCTTGATCTTTCCTTACCACGAGTGTAAGGAACAATACAATATGTACAAAATTCATCGCATCCATACATAATATTAACCCAAGCTTTAAATTTATGATTTCTTATTTTCGGAAGGTTTTCAATAATCTCTCCTTCTTTTGAATAAACTTGGATAACTCTTTCTTTTGATAGATATGCATCATAAATATATTCAGGTAAAAGATGAATATTGTGCGTGCCAAAAACTAATCCTACAGCGTGTTGTTTTTTAAGTATTCTTTCAACAACACCTGGTTCTTGAGGCATGCAGCCAGCAAGACCAATAATTAAGTCTGGATTAGTTTTCTGATAGTGAGAAAGTCTACCGATTTCTCCCCATATCCTATTTTCTGCATTTTCTCTAATCGCACAAGTATTTAAAATAATTAAATCACTTGTTTCAGGAGAATCTGTTTTTTCAAATCCGATTTTTTCTAAAATTCCAGCCATTACTTCTGAATCAGCTTCATTAGCTTGACAGCCATAAGTTTGAATTAGATATTTTTTTCCTATACCTAAATTTAAATATTTAGGATCAAGCTCGAAATTAATATTATCTACATCACCTCTAGTACGTCTTCTGGCATCTTTAAAAGTCGGAACTAAGTGTTCTATTTTTATGTCGTCTTTTTTCATATTATTCTCCGTATATTTGAATTCGTTTTATAGTTGGCGCTTTTGATCCAAAATCTAAGATAACGCCATTTAACCAAGTTGGTCCCTCAGCTACTACATTAGGACCCGATACACCATTTAAAAATCTAGAAACAATTAAATCTGTATCAACACCAATTACTCCGTTAAGCGGTCCTGTCATTCCTACATCAGTAATATATAAAGTACCATTTGGTAATAACCTTTCATCAGCAGTTGGAATATGAGTGTGAGTTCCTAATACCGCTGAAGCAATACCATCTAGATAATGACCTAATGCAACTTTTTCTGAAGTTGCTTCAGCGTGAAAATCAACAATTGAATAATCGTGATCAACTGTTTCAATTACCCCTTTAATTTGAGTAAACGGATTTTCTAAACTGAAGTTAGAAAACGTTCTTCCTAATGCGTTAATAACTAATACTTTTTTATCGTTGTATTTAATAACTTTATACCCATTACCTTTAACATTTGAATAGTTAATTGGTCTAATGATATTAATGTTATCATCTTCAAATAAATCATAAATTTGCGTATTAGCAAATGTGTGATTACCCATCGTTAATAAATTAACGCCAGCGCTCATTAAATCTTTATAAATTTTCTTAGTAATCCCTCGACCATGAGCACTATTTTCCGCATTAATAATAATTAAATTAGGTTTATATTCAGTTTTCAGTTTTTCGATATTTTGAAGTAAAATTCGTCTTCCTGGTTCTCCGTAAATATCGCCAATAAATAAAATTTTCATACTATCACTCTTTTGAAAAAAGAGGCATTAAGCCTCTCATTTTGCAATATCTGTTGCGCGTGTTTCGCGAATAACTGTAACTTTGATTGTCCCTGGATAGGCCATTTGTTGTTCAATTCTTTCTTTAATTTCTCTTGCAACTTTAAATGCTTGTAGATCATCAATTTCATCAGGTTTAACGATAACTCTAATTTCTCTACCAGCTTGAATTGCATATGATTTTTCAACACCTTCAATATCGTTAGAGATATTTTCAAGTTGTTGTAATCTTTTAATGTAATTTTCAACAGATTCATTTCTTGCACCAGGTCTTGCCGCACTTAGTGCGTCAGCTGCTGCAACTAAAACACCAATAACAGTAGTTGGTTCTTGATCACCGTGATGTGAAGCAATTGCATCAATTACTTCTTTAGGTTCACGATAACGTGTTGCTAAGTTAATACCTATATCAACATGACTTCCTTCTACTTCGTGGTCAATTGCTTTTCCAATATCGTGAAGTAATCCAGCACGTCTTGCAATAATTTCATCTTCACCTAGTTCAGCAGCTAATTTACCTGCTAAAAAAGCAACCTCAATTGAATGTTTTAATACGTTTTGGCCGTAACTTGTTCTAAAGTTTAGGCGACCTAACATTTTAATAATTTCTAAGTGAATACGGCCAATACCTAATCTGAAGACTGCATCTTCTCCAGCCTCATGAATATAAGTTTCAACTTCTTCACGGCTCTTTTCAACAACTTCTTCAATTCTTCCTGGATGAATTCTTCCATCTTGGACTAATTTAGTAAGTGCTCTTCGTGCGATTTCTCTTCTTACTGGGTCAAAACCGCTAAGTACTACTGCATCTGGAGTATCATCGATAATTAAATCGACACCAGTTAATGCCTCTAAGGTGCGGATATTACGACCCTCACGGCCAATAATACGACCTTTCATTTCATCATTTGGAATATCAACAACGGTAACTGTAGTTTCGGTTGTTGTTTCACTTGCATACTTTTGCATCGCAAGTGACATGATGTTTTTAGCTTTGTTTTTAGCTTCTAATTTAGCTTTTTCTTCTTCTTCACGAATATAAGTTGCAATTTCTAAACTTAAATTTTCGCGAACTTCATTCATAATAATCTTTTCAGCTTCTTCTTTAGAAATTTGTGAAATCTCTATTAATTTAGCCTTTTGTTCTTTCAGTGTTTGTTCCACTTCGCTATTTAATTGTTCAAGTTGTTCTTGTCTAAGATCAATTTTTTCTTCTTTTGATAATAAGGTTTCTTCTCTGCGGTCTAAGTTACTAGTACGACGGTTTAACTGTTCTTCGCGTTGATTTAACTTATTTTCTTGTGATGCAATTTGTGATCTTCTTTCTCGAATATCTGCATCAGTTTCTCGCTTCAAATCATGAATTTCCTTTTTAGCTTCAAGGATACTTTGTTTCTTAGCTTCTTCGGCTTCTTTACGCCCTTCTTCAACAATATTTTCATACATTTCGCGGCTCTTTTTCAAACTTTTCTCGTGTTTAAGCACACGAATAAAAAATCCTACTCCGATTCCAACGATGATAGATAGCAAAATGGAGATAATTAACCAATAAGTCTCAATCATTTCTGTTTCCTCCATTTTTCTTCACTTTTCAATTTATTTTTAAGAATATAACTTCCTTTATAATCTTAATTTAATTATACCTTATTTTAGGGATTTTTGTCAATTCTTTCATATTATGTATTAAATAATACATATAATATGAGTAAATATATGTAAAATTAACTAAAAGTTATTTTAGGCTTTATTATGAGATTTTACACTGTTTTCAAGTGTTAATTGATAATTCATTTAAATTTAATTTTTACGTTAATTTTTCATTATTTAATAGTTTTTATTTTTAGTTTTGCTATAATAGATATAGATAAGGATGTGTTATGATGTCACAAGCAAGAAAAAACAAAAAATCTTTCGGAACTTTTATTATCGAATACCGAAAAATTATCGTTTTATCATTATTTTTTATAATCCTACCAATTGCGATTATTGTTGGAGTATATAGCGGCACTAAAGTTAATGGCGAAAAAGTCAAATTTGCTGCTGAAGCTGAGGTTGTAAGTACTAAAAAGTTTATGAATGTAACTGAGTTTTCTCAATTTCAATTAAATGTTGAATATACTAGATTAGCTGATTATTATGATCCTGAAGATGCTACAAAAAAACTAGGTAATAGCTATACATTTACTATTAAATATGAAAAAACCAACCAAGAAGTTAGTGATGTCGTTGTTACTACTTCTCTTGTAGCTCCATGGTCAACATATCAAGAATTTAAAGCTCCGCTTAATTTAACTGAAAGTCGTGTACAAACTTTTGTTTTTGAATTTAAAAAAATGGTTCCTTATAAACCTCTATGGTTTGTTGAAGTTAAAAACCCAATTCTTTATATGGAACTAAAATATAAAATTGCCGGATTAGAACACACTCAATATTTAATGTATGATCTAAATACTGCAAATAACGTAATTGTTTCTTAATTAAATAACTTAAAGGGATGCAAATTGCATTCCTTTTTTATTTATCTTTAAAATATATTGCAAGCCACAACCCTTTAGGACTTGTATTAATTACTCTGTGAACTTCATGAGGTTTGATTTTGATTATATCTCCTTTTATCATTTCAACTTTTCGGTCTAAAAATTCGATTATAGCTTCTCCTTCTAATAGGATAGCTACCTCTTTCCATTTTTCATCGAACCAATCAGTTGTTTGATTGGTAGATGAAATTCTTGAAATTTTTACTATTTCACTAGAAAAAATTTCATCCACAACTTCTTCTTCAACTAAATGTTTTATATCTTGATAAATATTCTCAATCATTTTTTAGCCTCCAAATAAACAAGTGTTTCCATTTCAACTGTTTGGAAAAACATTTTTATAGGTGTTACTGAAATAACTTCATAATTAGTTAATAATTTTAAATCTCTAACTAAAGTTCTCAAATTGCACGACAAGTAAATAATTTTCTCTAAACCGGATTCATTAATTAAATTAATTACTCTTTCATTAATTCCGCTTCTTGGTGGATCTATTATTAAAGCGTTCGCTTTATTTTTAACTTTATTAAATTCTTTGTTAAAATCACCATGAATAACTTCTATATTCTTAATTTTATTTAATGAAATTGATTCTTTTGCTGCTTTAACTGAATCATCATCAATTTCTATTGACAAAACATAATTAGCTCGATCAGAAATGAATTGACCAATTGATGAAATTCCAGCAAAAGCATCAATTGCTACATCGTGTTTTGTTATATAGTTTGATATTTTCATATATGTTTGTTTTGTAACTTCACGGTTTATTTGGAAAAATGAGTTTGGATATAAAACATATTTTTCTTTTCCTGAAATAGTATCAATTAAATACTCATTTTTTGAAAGTAGGACACTGACTTCACCAGTATTTCTTTTTTCTGAATCTTTATAGTTTTGATAAATTGAAATAACATTTCCTTTATTTTGTAGTGGTTTATAGACAATATCAGGAATAACCTTTTGACTTCTAGTAACAAATATAACCATCACTTGATTTAAATAATTAGATCTAATAATAACTGATGATAAATCGTGGTAATAGACCCTTTCCTTGGCGTAATATTCATTTAATTCTTTTAATATTTCATTAATAGATGGTTCCGCTAAAATAAGTTCATCTATTTTTTTGAAATCTCTTGATTTTTCTTTATAACCACCAAGTGTTAAAAATGGGATATTTTTAGCAAAAAATAAAGCTTTATTGCGATAATTAAAATATCTATTGTCAGTAATTATCTCCTCTAATTTAAAATTAGTAATACCATTACGTAAAAATGTTTGTAAGGTAATATCTTTTTGAAATTCAAGTTGAAGTTTACTATCAAGGTGAATAAGTGAATTATTATCTAAATCATCTTCATAATTACTTCTGTGTTTTGAACGTGATAATAATTCAACAACTTCACCTTCAAAAAAATTTCGTTTTTCGAAATTAATTTTAATATAAGCTTCTTCTCCGGGAAGTAAATTTTTAATAAAGCCTACTTTTTCTAAGTTTTTAACAACACCGTATCCACGATAATCAAGTTCACTACAAGTAACTTTATATTTCACATTATCACCTATCAATTTAATCATATCATTTTTTAGTTAAAAAAATACCTTCAAAGTTTAGGTTTTGATAACTTTGAAGGTATTTTGTTAAAAATTAGGTTTTAATGAAGATAGTGCGTTAGGTCTGCGTGGATTAACTACTCCGTATTTTTCACCTAATAATTTTTTTAAAGTTTTGTAATCTTCTTCATTTTTATAAACAGCTTCATTAGCGTATAGCGGAATGATTTGGTAAAACCAAACTTTTTCACCATTTTCTAGTTGAACACTATAATCTGACTTTTTAATTTCGTAAGGATAATCAAATAACAATCCTTTAAAGTTAGTACCTAGTAGTTTGCCACCTAATTGAATTGTATGTTCATATCCCAGCCAAGTTCTTTGAGCAAATGGATATTGCATGAATGCACGAAGATATGCAATTGGCCAATACCATTTTTCATCACGATCTTTTAAATCCCAATTTTTAGGAAGACAAATTAATAACTCTGCTCTTCCTACTCCTTCTTTACGAAGTGATTGTGGGATATTTCTCATCACTCTAGCTCCCATTCCCACGGTAGTTAGAGTATAGTAAGGGCGTTTTTCACTTGGTTTAGAAATTAAAATGGTGCGTTCAATATATTTAGATTTAGTTTCTCTTAGTTTTTTTTCAACTAAACCAAAAGTATTAATTATGTGATTTGTTACTGTATATAAGTCTTTTTTTGAGTATTTTTCGATTTTTGATTTAAAAAAACACATATTCTAAAACCACCCCTTTCTTCGTGTATATAAATTATACCATTTTTAAATAAAAATGCAATATCAAGACATAACTTTCTTTACATTTCGTTATATCTTGAATATCGCATTATAAAGTTATAAATTAATATACAATTAAAGTATGTTTAAGAGAATTGTAAAGACATATTGTATGAGCCTTGTTATTTTACATACTTTTGATTTTTGCTTTTAGGTTTGTCAGGTATAGTCATTTTAATTAGTCCATTTTCTAAGGCGGGATTTAAGTAACTGGCCCTTAATGTTTCTTTTGATTTTATTCCGAGGCGCGCCATTATTTCATTGGCAGATAGTGGAATATCTGGATCCATAATGTCTAATAACCTACTAACTTGATCAGAGATATTTCGTGTATCCTTTTTTAAGTTTAAATTTATTTCGCTTAATGTTTCATCTATTATTTTTAACATAAACTCAATAAATCTATCTGACTTTCCTTCCTTATTTGACATATCTATAACGCTATAATACTCATCTTGATATTTTTGAATTTGCGACTCTATAGGTATATATTCGAAAATAGGATTCCACTTAGTTAATAAAATGTTTTGCCATAATCTAGCGGTTCTTCCGTTTCCATCCATAAATGGATGAATAAATACAAGTTCATAATGAAAGATACACGATTTAATTAGTATCGGTGTATCTTGATCTTTTCTCAACCACTCAAACAAATTTTTCATTAACTGTGGAACTATACCTTCAGGTGGTGCAATAAAAATAGGAATATCCTTCTTAAATACTCCAACACCTTTCTTTCGGTAATTCCCTGCATTATCATCTATTAAATCCATTAATACTTTGTGGGCTTTTAGTAAATCCTCTTCTTGATAACCTTCAAAAGTCTTAATCATTTCATAAGCTTTATACGCGTTTTTTACTTCTTGTATTTCTTGTTTTGGTCCTAATACAGCTTTTCCACTTATTACATCACGAACTTCATCAATCGAAAGCAAGTTAGCTTCAATAGCTAATGAAGCATGAACAGACTTAATTCTAGTATTTCGTCTTAATATAGGCATTCTTTTTAACGATTGATATTGATTGATACTAGTTATTTTTTCCGTAATTGAAATTGATAAAGATAACATCTTATTACTGATCGTAAACGGAGGCTTAATCATAAAACAACCACCTCTTTTCAATATTTATTTTATCAAAATTTTATTATAATAACAATACATCTTGCTTAAATCATACTTAATATCTTGCTTAATATACAAAAAAGCAACCCGTCAAGTGGTTGCTTTTAATTATTATTTTATCGGTAATAATATGGTTCCCAAACTATTCCGGTACCACATATTTCTCTAAAGGCATTGGCTGCTTTAGCGAATATTTTTTCTGGATAAGCGTTATCTCCAATTGATGTTTTTACTGATCCGTCACTGTATTCAATTGTTAAAACCCATCCTCCACCATCGATTATTAAGTCATTTGGTTTATATTCATCCTTTAATTTAAATAACCCACAAGTATATAACTTATCAATTAATATTTTTTCTTCTTCATCAGTAAATGTTTTAAATAAAATTGTTTCTGTTTTATATTCTTCTAAACCTGGTGTTGGACCATATTTTATCCTATTAATTGTATTTTCATTAAAATCAAAGCCATATGTGGTATACATACCTCCCATATAATTGGTTGATTTAAATGATAGTTTATCAATCGGTGTTCCTTTATACTCTTTTATTTTTGAACAACCAACTAAAGATAATATTAAAAGAGCTATTAATAATATCTTCTTTTTCATAATCTTATACCGTTACTAAGACTCCAATAAAAATAGGAAGTTTAGTTTGATTATCAATAATCATATATACAAATGGTCTATCTAACTTAATTATTTTTTCAGAAAATGGATCAACTGCTGTTTCCTTCATACCTATTTTAGTTACTGCTGCCGCTTTAGTTCCCTTTTCATCAACTGAAATATATGTTTTATGCAAAACATCACCAATAAAAATATTTCCTGCGCTTGATTTGCCCATCTTTGAAAAATCAGCTGACATCGGGTCAAAAGCATCATTTATTCCAAGTTTTTGTAATAAGTCACTCATCTCTATTTCATAACTATAACTAAATTTTGGAGTGAATGCTGTTACCTCAGTTCTTTCATAATTATTAAGAGTATTTGTTAATGATTCTTTAGTTAGTAAATTAATATATTCATAAATACTTACACCTTCATTTGGTAAAAGTGCAGCAAAACTATATTTTTCATCTTTATATGGTCTAATAAAACCTTTGGCATAATCATCAAAAATATAATCTATTTCATTTGATTTCATCATTGTTACATCTTTTAAATCCCCGTTGATATCAGTAAACTTATTAGGATTGACATCATCTTTTTTATATGGGATATTCCATTTAGCATCAAAGACTATCGCATTAATTAAAAACATAATATGATCTGGATCAATTTTATCCAATATCTTTTTAATCATGCCATCGGTATTTTTATCTACCCAATTATTAATATCGCTTAATGTAGTATCATCAAATGGTGATTTATATAACTCGGCGTCATAGTAATTAACTGTTTTTTGTAAAAAGCTATCATAAACTTTTAATCTTTCTTCTTGGTCACGATACCAAATTGAATTAGCGATGTTTAGCTTATAATTACTTCCTGATGGTAGTGAGTTTACATATGTATAAAGATATTCATTTAAATCATCCATGGTAATGCCGCCACCTAGAAACTCTTCCATCTGGCTTTTAGTGACGCCATCTGCACCGTTACCGGTCATTGCTAATGCTAACGCGACAGATAGTGGTGAAATCAATACATTTTCATTTAAGCTTTCATTAACACTTTCTTTAAAAAGATTAAGTGAAAGCGAAAATTGTGAATCAAGAAAAGTTTGATTTAATACTTTGCCACTTACCTTTTCGGCAACTACTCCAGATAATAAGTTTTTAGATTTAATTTGTTTTCTACATCCCATTAAGAATATCATAAATACAAAAAGTAATAATACCCCTGTTAATAATCTAATCGACTTTCTCATTTTATTTATCTCCTTATACATTTTAATTATAAAATAATTAAATTAAAAATGTAAGTTTTTTCCATAACTTACATTTTTTCGTACGTGTCTTACATTATTTGGTTTTTAAAGTTAGTAATGTTACCGATTCAACATGGTTAGTTTGCGGGAACATATCAACTGGTGTCGTTTCTATTATGTTATATTTATTTGATAGAATTTTTAAATCATCAACTAAACTCAAAGGGTTACATGATGCATAGATAATTTTCTTTGGCTTTTCCTCTAAAATAAAGTTACAAAGATCTTTACCTAGTCCAGTTCTTGGAGGATTAAAGATCATAACATTTGGCTTAATATTTAACTGTTTAGAGACTTCTAAGGTATCTCCAGAGTGAATCTCTATATTATCGATATTATTAAATTTAACCGCTTCCTTAGCCGCTTTAACGGCATCTTTACTTATTTCAATTGAATAAACTTTATCAACAAATTTAGAAATATATATCCCAATGCTACTAACTCCGGCATAAGCATCTAAAATGGTATCGTTTTTCGTAAAATTACCAACTCTTAAGATTTCATCATACATATTTTTAGCTTGTTTTAAGTTGAGTTGGAAAAATGAATCTGGCCCTACTAAATATTTAGTATCCCCAATTTTATCTTCTAAATAATCATCTCCGTATAGTTTTTCAATTTTTTCAGTTATAAATTCTCTTGAACGAAGATTATCATTAATTGAAACGAAGACTGAGTTAACTTTAGGGTTATTTGCTGCTAAATCGTTGGCTAATTCAGTTAAATCTACTTTCTTATATGAAATAAAGGTAATTTGGAACTGGCCTTGATAGTTAGTTCTAACTTGAATAAAACGGATATAACCTGATTTAGTTTTACTATTATATGGTTCAATTTGATATTTAGTCATTAGTTTAACTATTTCTTTTAAAATTAAGTCAATATTAAATTTATGAACTAAACAAGTATCAATCGGTAAAAACCGATTGCTATCTTGATAATATAGTCCAAATACTATTTCATTATTATAGATTGTTACTGGTAAAGTAACACGGTTACGGTATCTAAATTCTTCAGGTGATAAAATTGTTAAGTTTAGTTTAGTTTTTTTAGTTTCTTTTCTTAAATGAACATTATATAAAAAGTTAATTACATTTCTTTTATATTTAATAGTTTCAAAATACGGCATATGTTGTAAGTTGCAACCACCGCATTTTTGATAGTACTTACAAGGAGGTTCAATTCTTATTGGACTTTTAGTTAATACTTTTAAGTTTTTCCCTTCTAAATTACCTCTAGAATTAGTTTCAAGTTCTACTTCTACTAATTCATCAATTAAGGCATAATTGATAAAAACAGGTCGTTTATTTAAATAAGCGATACCTTCTCCAAAGTTTCCTAATCTCTCTATTTTTAGTTTAACTTTTTTGTTCATTAAAATTCTCCTTAAAGTTTAAAATAAGTGCCGAAGCACTTATTTTATAATAACACATTGTGGATTTGGGTTAATAGTTATTTCTAATAATGGGAAATAATCTTGATAAATCTCACCGCCATCTAACATTACAATAAAATTATATTGTTGTGCTGTACGGTTAACTAAGCTCGGATCAATTGATTCAAGATATTGTAATCTTTTCTCGATTTCTGGTATTAGTTGCTCATATACTTTAACATTGTTAAATGAATTATTAGATAAATTGATAGTCTGTCTTCTTTCTGGTGGTTCTATTCCATTAACAGGTTCAGGTTTAATATATAAATCAACTACTAAAATACTAGAACTATTAGTTTTTTGGAAGACATTACCATTAATTAAACTATTTAGTGTAACTGCGGGTATCACATTATTATCATTAACTAATATAATGTTAGAAATTAATATGTTTTGATATTTTGAATTTAAACTAGTTAAATCGGTATTAACTAAATGCATTCCAAATTTAGTATTTTCTAAAACAATATTATCAACTATGATATTAGAGTTATCACTTTTAATCATAGCTGTATTAAGTTGTCTTGATTTTAGCATTACTGAATCTAAAATCAATTTAGTATTGTTAACTGTAATTAAATTAACTGAGTCAGTATCAAAAATAATTGAATGATAGTTTCCGTACACTGTTGATGGTTTATCAATAGTTATTGGATTTGTTAATAATAAATTATTTTGAAGAATCATCGTAGATTCAAATGTTAAACCTTCTTCTGAGTAAACATTTAATCCTTCGATAACTTTAATTGGTTGAATAATAGTAATTCCGTCATCAGATTGAATAATTAAGTTAAATTCTTTACCAATTGCTTCAGGGCTAAATTGTAACCCGCTTTTAGCTGATAAATATACGCCAGTAACATCAAGTCCGTTTAGTTCTAGTGAATAAGTTAAATTACCAACGTGATCACTAATTTCAGTAAAACTCTTAGTGATAAATTCAGTAACATTTTCTAGGTTAGGAACTAATGCGGTAAATTCAAGTTGAAGTGAAAATCTATTTAAATTTCCAACAAGAATAACTTCATGTCGGTTAATAAAACCAAAGCCGTTACGATAAATCTTAACGTCTTCAACGTCGTATTTAACAATAAATTCGACATATTTTATCATTGTTCCGTTGTCAATTCTAGTTTTAATTGATGATGCTTTTTGGAAAATTAAGTTAGGAACATTATTAACGTCTCTTAAAAACATATTAACGTTTAGTCCAGGACTTAAAACAACATCTTTTGTTGTTATTGGGTAAAATTCGGTAGTAGTAATTGGAATTTGTTCGTATGGGCCTGGATATTTTTTAAATGTTGCACTAATTATTAAATCATTTCTAATATCAGTGTATTCATAAATGGCGCCGTTTACATTAATTTCTTTTCCGTTAACAATTAATTTATCAATTATATCCAATCCGTTATTGCTAATAGATTTAATGATAACGCTTGATCCGTGAGCATATAGCGTTTGATTAGGATCACCTACAATTTCTAAATTTTCATTCATAAGTGTAATCTCAAAGCTGTTTAGGATAATATTCGATTCATAAAAATATAAAAACATTGTTGGTTCAACTTTTAAATTAATGATATTACCAGAGATATTGATATATTTTTCGTTATAAACAATCCTTCCACTAAAATGATGGTTTTGAGGAGCTTTAATCGCAATATCTTGTCCAATTTCATAATAACCATCTTCAGTTGGATTAGAAATAGTTACTATTCTATCATTTGGTGAAACAATTTCTACTTTAACATGTGTTTTAATTAAACTTTCCTTTTCAACAACTATTTTAGTCGCTTTATCAACAATTAAATTGTGAGTTAAACCGTTAATAACAACCTTTTCATCATTAATATATAAATAATCAAACTTATAGTATTTTGGCGCTTTTAAGGTAATTTCGGTATCTTTTGGATAGACGTTATCTGGTGAGTACGGCTCAATTTCTAATGGATACCCAATAATACTAATTCTATATTCCCCACTTGGAATTTGAATAAATGTAACTTTTAAATCAATATTTTTATCAACTGTTATGTGATATTGAAAAGTAGGTTCATGACTAACAGTGTTAATAATAACTTTATCAATCATATAACCTTCTTCAATTATATCTTCTCTAACTTTAACAATTAGTTGAGTTCCAATAGGAAACGATGTATCTTCAATTAATTCTTCTTTAGTGTTATAAACTAAAAAGTTGCCGTCCTGAGTAAGAGTATATTTTTCTTCTTGTTTATTACACCCAGTAAAGACAAATAACATGAAAACTAGTATTAATATTTTAAATATATTTTTTCTTTTCATATAAATCACTTTTTATCACACTTTATTATACCATAATTTCACAAAATCTCAACATTTCTATAAAAATATTTTTTAAATTAAAAAATAAAAACTCCGCAACGTTTCGGTTGCGGAGTTCATTATTATAAATTTTTTAATGTGTTTAATAGTACTGTCGCACTATTTAAATTAGTAGCTAGCGGTTTATTATGAACGTCACAAATTCGTAGTAAAGCCGATACATCAGGCTCATGAGGTTGAGCGGTTAATGGATCTCTTAAGAAAATTACGATATCAATATTACCTTCCGCTATTTGGGCTCCGATTTGTTGGTCACCGCCAAACGGACCACTTAAGTAAACTTTGACATCTAAGCCGACTCTTTCTTTAATTAAGGTTCCGGTAGTTTTGGTTGCGAAAAGATTATGTTTTTTTAGTACCGATTTATATTCGGTTACTAAATTAATCATATCCTCTTTCTTTTTATCGTGAGCAATTAAAGCTATATTCATAAGAAATATTTTTTAACGAATTTTAAGTTTTTATCTAGTTCGTACACTAGTGGATGACCAGTAGGAATTTCTACTTTCATAATTGCATCGTTATCTAAGTTTTCTAAATACTTAACTAACGCTCTAATACTATTACCATGTGCAGCAATAATAACTCTCTTACCAGCTAATAAGTCATGCTTAATATCTGAATCCCAGAATGGTAAAACTCTGGCAATTGTATCAAGTAAATGTTCGCATGCTGGTTGTTCTTCTTTAGGAAGGTTAGCATATTTAGGATCATTTGCAGGGTGTCTTGGATCATCTAATGATAAAGCTGGTGGTCTAACATCAGCACTTCTTCTCCAAATATGAACTTGTTCATCACCATATTTAGCAGCAGTTTCAGCTTTATTTAAACCTTGTAATGCACCGTAATGACGTTCATTTAAGCGGTAAGAATATTTAATAGGAATGTCTTCTTGACCTAATTCTTTTAACATAATGTCTAATGTATGGTTAGCGCGTTTTAATGTTGAAGTATAAGCAACATCAAAAACGTATCCTTTCTCTTTTAATAATTTACCTGCTTCATGAGCTTCTTTAACTCCTTGTTCAGATAAATCAACATCAGTCCAACCTGTAAACTTATTTTCTAAGTTCCAAACGCTTTGACCATGTCTAACTAAAACTAATTTAATCATATTTCATATCTCCTTTATCGTGTTGATAAACATAAATGTTTATTCTTCTTTTTTATTATATCATTTTTATTTATATGTTTTAAATGATTTCATAACAAAGAAAAAAATCCCGAATAATCGGGATTTTGTATTAAACTGCGAATATTATAAGTTGTTTGCTTGGTTTTGCATTAATAATGGGTTAGCAATTCCACCTACTCCTAGTAATACTAGAACTAAGTATAAAATACTATTATCAGATGCTCCTAACTTAGCTAATCTCTTACCTGCAGCATATTGCCAGTAAATAGCATAAATTCCGAATGTAATGAACATCATTAATAAGTGCATTCCACCGCTAAAGCCTTCACCAGTTTTTTCTTTTAATTCTTGTTGAAATTTATAATTCCAAATTAAAGCGTAAATTCCAAATGTAAATAGTAAAAGTAAAACTACAGTAACTAAACTTCTTTTTTGCATTTCACAATTCCTCCTTTGATACATTTATTATACCAAATTACAATTATTTCTATCAAACTTTTTTATTTCTAAGATAATATCACATAAATTAATTTTTAACTTTAATATAAAAAAACTAGCGGAGGGCTAGTTTTTGAGAGAAAGGAGGAATAACGAGTTGTGTAGCTTGCACCTTCATTATACACCTCATTTATCGATATATATCAAATTTTCTATAAATTACATAATTTAATTTATATTTAACATAATTTACTGTTTTTCATGGTATGGATTTACATGAACCATACAATGTTTTACTTGCTTCATCTCATTTTCAATGAGATCATTGACCGCCTCGGCAATGTCATGACCTTGGTCAACAGTTAATTTTCCGTCTACAGAAATTTCGATATCTACGTATAATTTTAAGCCAAATTTTCTCGTTCTAATTTTATCAATATTAACAACACCACTAACTGTCTTTGTAAGTTCTTTAACTCTATTAACATCTTCGAAATCAGCAGCCTCATCAACAACTTGACCAATACTTTCAATAATTAATCCAACACCATTGTAACCAATAAAGAAAGCTATTAAAATACCAGCAATTGGCTCAAAGAAGACAAAACCATTTAAAGCAAGTATAACTCCAACTAGTAATGCAATTGATACTAAAACGTCAGATATATGATCGATTGCTAACGCTTTTAGAGCTTGTGATCTAGCTTTTTTATATGAAACATTAGTCACAATAAAAAGTCCAAGTTTAATAACAATTGTAGCGATAACCGCAATAATTGCAAGTGTTTCAGGCTGAGTAATTGCAATCCCGTGAGCAAAATAATTAATTAAGGTTTCAGCACCACCAATAATTAGTTGTACTGCAACAACGATTAAAACAATCCCAAACGCGATTGTTGTAATACTTTCAAATTTTTCATGACCATATGGATGTGATTTATCTGGCTTTTTGCGACTAAATCTACCGATAAATAAAATCGAGACGGTAACTAATACGTCTAAGCCCGAATCAATAGCACTATTAATTACCGCAGATGATTTACCCACTACACCAAAAATGATTTTTACTATGAGTAGTAAAAAATTAAAAATGATTGCTGTTAATGTAGTTTTGATAATAATATTCGACTCTTTTTTAATATCCATATTAACACTCCTTATTTGGCTTCTCTTATTGTATATAGATTATACCATTTATTGTAAATTTATATAAAATTACTAACAAAATAACAATTAAATAAAGCATAATATTTTCAAGGTGATTATATGATTAGAAATGTAGACAGAATGATTAAAATGTCGGTAGCGTTTGTAGCCGCAATGTTAATAGCTATGTTAATAAAAGTTCCATACTCATTTACGGCTGGACTTTACGGACTTATGTTTTTAGATACAACAAGAAAAACTTTGTTGTTGGTGGTTATAAAAAAATTGCGGGAACTTTCTTAGGCTTAGCACTTGCTATTGGAATGTTTTTGTTATTTGGGTATGATTTATGGGTATTTTTATTATTTTGTGCCTTATATATTACACTTACATTTTTATTCAAAGCCCAAGCAGCAATTATTGCAACACTTGTTGCGATATCACAAATGCAAGGAAATCAAGATATCTATTTTGCAGCTAATTCATTAGTATTAATTATAATTGGCATTGGAGTTGCTCTTCTTCTAAGTTTATATATGCCTAAAGATAAAAAGATTATTAAAAAATTCTTAAACCTTAAATTAGTCTACCACCAAACAGTCGGATTTTTAAAAGCTGTTAAAAATATTAAGGCCGTCCAATTAGACGGCCTTTTTTTATTTTTTACATCTTGTTTTTTTAATATAGCTTTTTTGAAAAGTCACGACTTGATCACTTATATTATCACTTAATTTATATATCCCATCTTCAAGTGATAATTCTAATTCAGCTTCATCAAAATCCTTAAATGCTTTTAAAACGGATTTTTTAATTATAAAATAAACGAGGAAAAATAATGCGACTACTAAGATGATGACCGCAATGATTAGTAGCAATTTAAAATATGGTGGTGTCTCGCTATCACCTAACTCAGAGACTACTAGCCATATTGCTATTGGTAAAAAGATAACTTCCATAATTAAAGATGATTTCATTATTAGTATAAATATTTCTTTAGTGTGCATATTCGCATTTTTCTTATAGTCTTTAAACTTTTATAGTCACCTTAATTCCTCCAGTATTATTTATGGCGCATCCACCAGGGTTCAAACCTGGAACCTTCACCGTCGGAGGGTGATGCTCTATCCAATTGAGCTATGGATGCAATTTATATTACTATTATAGCGAATTATTAAACAAAATACTTAAATAAAGTTATCATAAATGATAAAATGATAAAAAAGGAGTGATTTTTTGTGCAAAACAAAACCAAATTAACAGATTCAATGTATTACGTTGGAGTTAGTAGCCATTTTCTACAAAAATTTGAAAATTTAATCCCATTATCTGAGGGAGTTAGCTTTAACTCATATTTATTAATAGATGAAAAAACAGTATTATTTGATACTGTTGATAGTTCAGTATCAGGAGAATTCTTACAAAATGTCGAAGCCGCATTAGACGGTAGAGATTTAGACTATTTAGTAATTCATCATATGGAACCTGATCACAGCTCAAGTTTAATGGAAATTATTAAAAAATATCCTAATGCAAAATTGGTGGGTTTCAAATATACTTTTAAATTCTTTGAACAATTCTTTAATGATGAATATCAAGATAGATATCATCTAGTAAAAGATGGTGATGAATTAAAAGTAGGTAAAAACACACTACAATTCATCTCAGCATTTTTAGTTCACTGGCCAGAAGTATTTGTTACTTATATCCCAGAACAAAAAATTCTACTATCAGCTGACGCGTTTGGTTCATTTGGATCTTTAAAGGGACATTTATTTAGTGATGAAGCTCATTTTAATTTATCTGAGGTTAGACGTTATTTCGTTAATATTTTAGCGAAATTTAGAAGAAACGTAATTACCTTATTAAAGAAAATCGATAAATTAGAAATTGATTTATTATTATCATTACACGGCTTAATCCATCGAGATAAAGATATTATTAAATTATTATTTGAAAAATATCATTTATGGTCAAACTTTGATGTTGAAGAACCTGGGGTAGTTATTACTTTTGTTTCTATGTATGGAAACACCGCTCTTGCTGCAAGTAAACTTGCAAGCACTCTTGCTAAATCAGGTGTTAAAAACATAAGAATTTATGATTTAAATACTGTTGATTTTTCATTTGTTATGTCTGATGTTTATCGTTTTTCTAACTTAGTTGTAATGGCGCCAAACTATAATGTGACTTTACATATTACCGCACAACACTTTATGACTGAACTTGAATATCACGGATTAACTAAACGTAACTATTCAATTATCGTTAATGAATCTTGGGGCGGTAGAGCACTACCATTACTTGTTGAAACATTTGACAAAATGAAAGATAACACTTTAGTTGGAGAGCCACTTACAATTGTTACTAAATTAACCCCAGAAACTAGTGAAAAATTAAATAAATTAGCTAGTGATATTGCTGAATCAATTAAATGATTTAATATATTAAAAAGAGCCTTGCAAGGCTCTTTTTTTATCATTATACGGTTTATTCAACTGTTTCTAATAATATTGTATCATATAGTATTGGACAAGTTATTATAATTAGCGAAGCAATTAATATAAATGTTATTGGGAAAAATATTAATAATGGGAGTTGAATTTTAAGTGGTTGTTTTATGATATATCTTGTATAAATCATAGCAATATTAATTAGAATAAAAGATGTGCCTGACAATATGCCAAATATAATTAATATTAACTCTTTCGTACTAGGACTTAAAAATATATCAGCAATCTTAAATGAATCAATAATAATCGAACTAGGAATAATAAATATAACTATTGGAATAATGAAAACTAATATTAAATATAATTTGTTATTTCTTTTTATTGTTTACAGGTCTATTTTTAATAGAACTTTTTATAAAAATAAAATAACGGCTTATAAAAGCCGATATTTAATGTTTCTATTATTCAACTATTTCAGGAATAACTAGTTCCTTTTCTTTAGGTTCTTCTTGTTTTGATTCGGTTTTGTTATGGTTATATTTGTTAACTTCATCAATAAATTTTTGTGGGTTTTCTGGAGAAATATAAACCGTCTTTTCTACTCCTTCAGCTAAATAAGTAATTAAAACTCCATCTTTATTTAGTGCCGCAAGAATTAAATTAATATCTTCTGATATTACAGAATTTTCATATTTCTTAGGTTCCACTTTAATAATGTTTTTATGAAGAATATCAATATTTTTAAATAATCCATCGATTTTAACTCCGTTTTTATTGATTGTATATTTAAGCATTAAATAATGAATTAAACCGACTATAAAAAGCGGAAAAACAAATAGTGTTAATAAAAATATTAACAAAACTAAATTATCCATTTTTGAACTAAATTTCATATTTATCTCCTTTGTTTTTGCTAAATTTATCTAAATATTTTTTTACTTCTTCTAATACTTCATCATTTTTCTTTAATTTAAGGACTCTTGCAACTAATTTAGTAAGATCAGTCATTTTAACTTTTGATAACATCTCTCTAATTTCTAGTATTGAAGTATATCCCATTGATAATTCGTCAACACCTAAACCAACTAATAATAGGGCCGATTCTTTAACTCCGGCCATCTCGCCGCATACTCCGACCCATTTATTATGTTTGTGAGCAACATTAATTACGTGTTTAATAATCTTAAGTAATTGCGGGTGATATGGTTGATATAGATACGCTACTTCTTCATTCATCCTATCGGCTGCAAATAAATATTGAATTAAGTCATTTGATCCAATACTTACAAAATCGACTTCTTCGATTAAATCTTCTAAACCGAAAGCCGCAATTGGAACCTCAACCATAATTCCTAATTGATAAGAGTTAATCTTGTGTCCTTCTTTAATTAGCTCTGCTTCAACTGATTTAATTAATTCTTTTGCTTCTAAGATTTCATCAAGTGTTGAAATCATCGGCATCATAATGGCTAAATTAGAATATTTATTAGCGAGTAATAATGCTTTTAATTGTGAAGTAAAGATGTTTTTATTAGCAAGCGAAAGTCTTATCGCTCTTTGACCTAAAAACGGATTTTCTTCTTTTTTAATTGGTAAATAAGTTAAGTTCTTATCGCCACCAATATCTAAGGTTCTAATGACATGAGTTTGGTTTTTATTAGAAGCTAATACCGTTTCATATGAGTGCATTTGTTCTTCTATAGACGGAGTTTTACTGTCTCTCATAAATAAAAACTCAGTTCTAAATAACCCGACTCCTTCAGCATATTTTAAGTGACTAATTTCTTCATGACTTGAAATATTAGCGCCTAATTTAATATATTGACCATCTAAAGTATGAGTTTTTTGTTTTTTAAATGGTTCTAATCTTTTTTCTTTGGTTTGAATTTTATCAAGAAAATAAGCGTATTCGACTAACTCATCTTCACTTGGATCGATACTAACAGTTCCGTATCTACCATCAACTAATAGTAAATCACCTTCATTAATTGAACTAATTCTAATTCCGGCAACTGATGGGATTCCTAACGTTCTAGCGATAATTGCTGCATGTGAAGTTTTACCACCATGTTCAGTAACAATCGCTTTAACTAGGTTAAAGTCAAGACCGATTGTTTGTGATGGGGTTAAATCACTTGCCACTAAAACAACCTCCCTGTCAATTGATAAATGAGGTCTTGATAGGGCATCTAAATAATACATTACTTTCATATAGACGTCATTAACGTCAATTGAACGTTCTTGTAAGTATAGACTTTCTGCTTTTCTAATTTCGTCTAAATATTTTTTAGTTACTTCTTTATATGCATAAGATGCATAATGTCCAAGATTAATTAAATCTTTGACATCACGCAGAAAATACTCATCTTTTAAAATCGCTAAATGGGCATCAAAAATATAGGCGTCGTTATCGTCCATTAAATTTTGTGCCAATTCTTTTGATTTTTTAATTTCAGCTTCCGCTTCTAAGATAGCATTTTCTAGTTTATTTAATTGTTCATTAATATCACCAGTAAGTTCACTTGAAACTACAACTTTCGAATCTTCAATAAGATACGCTCTAGCTAGTCCAAGTCCATGTGATACCGAAATTCCTTTTTTAATCATTACCCAACAGTTCTATCATCCTTAAAAGATTCTACGATAGCGTAGTCATTATGTTTAACAATAATTAAGCTTGTATTAACGTATGGAATAATATTTGATACTCTTTGAGGTGGAATTGAAATTAAAAGTTGAATACTTAATGAGTTATAGAATTTCATCATCGCTTCAATTCTTGATTCGTCCATGTTATTGAATGCTTCGTCAAATAAGACAACGCATCCAGAGTCAATACGTTTGTTTCTAGATAGTAATTGTTGGAATGAAGCCGCAATTACGATATAGAATGGAACTTGCGTTTCTCCACCTGATTTTTCTCTAGAAACTTTACTAAAGTATGATAAGTTACCATTATCGTTTTCAATTTTAATATCATATGACATGTAGTTACGATAATCTAAGAACTCATAAGCTAAGCGGTCATACTCTGGGTTATCTGAGGCAATTTTTTCAAATAATTCCATTAAAATTCTTTCGTTTTTCTTTGATAATCCTTCAGTAAACAATGTTTGACGTTCATGAGCAGTTGAACTCATAATAATTTCATAATACATCTTATACTCTGGATCTTCTGATGGTAAGCATAGAAGTTGGTAGTGGTCACTACCGAATTTTTTGCCTTCTAGGGCGAAGTTTAATTCTTCGATTTGTTGTTGTGCTCGTTCAATTGATGCTCTTAATTTATTAACGAATTCTTCTTTAAATCCAACTTCTGATGCTTTACGAAGATCAGTTGCTTGTTGTTCATATTTAATTAAGTTATTGTTTTTAATTAAATTTGCTTCAGCTTCGAAAGTAATTAAACTTTCAAAGTTTGGTTCAGCGTCAAATGAATACTGATGAACGTAAGTTCTCATTTGGTTAGTAATGTCATTTTGCATTCTATTAAGTTGGTTATTAATAGTTACGTTAGAGCGTTGGATATCTTGTGTAATTGTGTTGTAGTCGTATTGTGTTTTTTGTTTTAACGCTTGATATTGCGTTTGAGCGATACTTAATACGGCTCCGTGAGTAACTGAGAATTCTCTTTGTTTTTCTAAAATTAAGTCTAATTTTTCTTTAACTTCGTCAATATTATTAAGTGTTCTTTGACGTTCTTCTCTCGCTTTAGCGATTTCTGAAATAATCTTTTCAGAATCTAAGCGTAATTGACGACGTTTATTTCTTTCTTCATCAAGTTGATCTTCAATTTTTTGTAAGCTAGCATCCATTGAAAGTGATTGTAGTTGACTTTCAAGAGTTGCGATATCTTTTCTAGTATCTCTAATTGTTTCAATAAATCTTAAGTTGTTTTGTTGAACTAATCTCAGTGCGTGAGAACGAGATAGTAATCTTGAAACAGTTTCGTTTGTATCTGTTTCACTATATGATTTTTTCATTAATTCTTCTAGCTCTTTAACTTCAGCTTCGGCAATCTTAATTTGAGCTTGAGTTGCGTTATCACCAATAAATGGTACTTCATAAACTCTTGGGTTAATTTGACGTGCAGTATAGTTAGCATAAGTCATACCGGTAGGTGTAATTGAGCGCGAGAAGTTTTTTAAATCTTGAACATCATATACGCAGTAAATTCCGTTTAATAACATATTAACGTATTGTCTAGCGTATGGATGTTCTGTAGATAATTTAGAAGCTAAACTGCCTTCTTTAACTTCTTCGTAAGCTTGAAGTTTAGCAGTGTTAACTAACCCTACTCCGTAAATTCTTAATTCGCCTTTAACTCTTTCATAAATATCTAGTGCGTCATTAAAGTACTCAGGATCAACGATAATATCGAATCTTTGAGTATTTAAATAACCTTCTAAAGCGTTACGCCATTTTTCATCGTTTACTTCAATTAAGTCAGCTAATGGGCGAACGTTGATTTCTTTATTGAATTTATATGTTAATTCGCGGTTAATCGAATCAATTAGATCGGTTACATATTTTGGATATGTCTTAATGTTTTTCTTTAAGTTATTTAATCTAAATTGAGCATTTCTTAAGTTAGTTGAGATATCAGTTTTAGCTTTTTCAATGTTTTGTCTTTCAGTGTGAATCGCTTTTTCATAAGCTGAAACTGATCCAGCGACTAAGTTTAAGTGATTAACTAATTCGCGAGATGATAAGCTATTTTGGTTTTGTTCATAGTATTTGATAAAGCTATTCATCGCTTGATCAGGAATAACTTTAGTGATTTGTTTTAAGAATTGAACTTCTTCAGATAAATCAGTATAAACTTGTTTTAAAACTTCTTCTTGATAACTATATTCTTTATTTTTACGTTCTAAGTTATCTTGATATTCACCTAAAGTTTTAGATAAGTCGTTATTGTCTTTAGCTTTTTCTAAATTTAAAATGTTTTGGTCATTTTGTTCAATAACTCTGTCAAGATCAGCTTTTTCAGATCTTAATGTATTTAATCTAGTGTCTAATTTACCAAGTGCGTCTTCACTTGTTTTTAAGAAGTTTTCTCTTTGTTCAACCCAGTTTAAGTTATCGATGATTTCGTTAACTTGAACTTGTTCACGAAGTTCAGTAATCGTTGTCCCAACATCGATAATTGAGTCTAATTTTTCTAACTTTTCACGGTCAGATTTAATTTGAGCTTCAACACGTTTTAACTGAGATACGTTATTTTTAAGTGATTGAATATCAATAGGGTTATCATCAAGTAAGAATTCAAATACGAATGTTTGTAAGTCAATTGATCTAAAAGCTAAGGCTTTTGGAAGTAATTGAGCGTATTTTCTAGCGTCCATACCGAAGAATTTAGATAACCCATCACGATACTTTCTTTGAGTATCAAATGGTTCTAAATCGATATCTTGGGCACGGAAATATTCTTTCATTGATTTGTAATCACGAGGCATATTACCATCTAAAAACATCTCTTCGTGAATTGCGACATTTTCTAAAATGTATAATCTTTCGCGCATTGATGAGTTTTTAGGTAAATCTAAAACAGCTCCAACGATATTAAATGTTTTTTCTTTTTCATCGTAAAACTCTAGTGCTACGTGAGTAATTACGTCACCAGTACGTAAATATTCTTTATTTTCAGCACCAATTCTACCTCTAACGTATCCGTCTAGAGTTCTTTTAGCGTCATCGGTTGCGGCGACGTTAAATTTAACCCCGCCTCTACCACCAACAAGTAAATATTGGACTGCGTCAAGCAGTGTTGATTTCCCTGAGCCGTTTTCACCACTAATTAAAGTGTTTCCTTGTATATCAATAGTTTGGTTTGAGAATAAATGCCAGTTAACTAATTTAATCTTCGTTAATTTCTTCATAACTTACTCCTCCTTCGGCTCTCATGTATCCGTCAAGTTTATCAATAACGCCTTTAATACCTTCTAAATCAGTTACATATAAAATGGTAGGATAGATTTTAATTCTTGCATCATCAGATAAGCCAGTATCAATATAATCAATTAAGTTATATCCTCTCATCATTTGTAGGGCTGGTCTTAGATCTGATTTGGTAATTCTTTTATTGTCTAAATAACCAATTCGTGTTAATTCATCATGAATTTCATATAAGAAGATTTCTACATCTTCATCAAGAGTGATGAAGTCCATTTTTCTTTGATATAAAATTCGTGTTACTAAAAGCAAGACACTTTCAGCCTTACGAAGACGTAAATGGTTATAAACGGCTTCGTTTTTAATGAAAACTACTTCATCTTCTCTTTTAATAATTAATTCAAAATCAATTAATTTAAAGAAGGCTTCGAAAGTTTCTTTAAAAGCTAAAATAGTGCGGTAATCATTACCGTCACCTGGTTTTCTTTTTGTTAAGAAGTTAACTTGTAATAATTTATTACAAATTCTAGAAAAATCAGTTTTTTCTCCTTCTTTTAAGTTTAAATATTCTTCATGGAATTTTTTAACTGCTTGCGTTTTATTCATATCTATCTACCTCGTTTAATTAAAAAGTTATTAAATGTCGCGAAGTTTGATGTCGTTTCACGACCTAACATCTCTACATGGTAATCCATGCCAACTGATCTTGAGTATAGGAAAATTAAAATTAGTTTAATATAATCTTCTTCAGTTTCAAGTGGTAACTCTGAAGCTTCAAGTTCTGGTAAGTGATTTAATTTAGTTAACACGTAACGGTTAATTTCTTTTTTACCATAGATATTGTTTTTCATTAAGAATTGAAGTTTCTTGCGTCTATACTCATCCGTAATTAAATCATCAAGAACTGTTACTGGTTCAGGATCAGTATCAATTCTTAATCTTCTTTGCGTATAGAGTGATTCAGTATCTAAGTTTCTTGCGTGGAATAAATTAAATAACTGGTCATATTCAAAAGTATTTTCATCACTATCAACAACTATCTTAAAGATTCTATTGAAGATACCTTCAATATCATCTGAGTGATTAGTTAAGAATAAAATCTTAGAGGCAGCTGCACTAACATATTGTTCGTTTTTACGGTCAATTGCTAAAATTAAATAATCAAATGCGTTAAATGAATCAGCGATAAATCTTATCTTATCTTCAATATAGTGGAAGGCTTCATCATAGTCTTCGATTTTTTTAGCTTCCATTGTTTGAAGAGCTAATTGATTTAAGATTTCATCGCTATTATAAATTTCTAAGACTTTGTCTAAAATTGATTTTTTATATCTTGGTAAACTATCTTTAGTTTTTAAGTTGTAGTAAGCATTATCGAAGAAATTATTTTTGTATTCAACTAATAATTTTTCTAATAAGTTTTGCAGATCTTGGGCATCTTGATTTAAAGTAATATCGTAGTAATAACGATAAATATTCGCTTTTAATCCTTTTAGGTTTTTAATAATTTGATTAGTTGAATCGTATGCTTGTTCAATAATTCCAACGCCTTCATCAATAGTGAAGTTTTGTAATACTGAATAAACCGTAAATATTTCTCCGGTATATTCAATTTGTTCACGGTCTTGAATTGATTTTAAAACATCAACTATTCTAATTGTATAGTCAAATAAGTTAAGTGATGTTTTATAATCACCTAACTCCTCTTCACCTAACCAACCACATTCTTTAAAATAGTTAATTACCGCTAAAGCTTTTTGACGGCTAGTTCTTCTATCATCAAATTCATCGACTCCCTTTAATTCTAGTTCGTCGAAATAATGAATTAATCTTTGCATTACAAATTCACGATCACCTTGAAAGGAATCTTCAACACTATCAAGAGACTCATAAATAATAAAGATGCAATCAACATATATTTCTTTATTCGGGCTTGAGAGCACGTTAAAGAAATTCGGGTTAATTACGTCAAATAATTTATTCATGCTTCGTCCTCCTTATTCTTATTTAATAATTTCGTTAGTTCTAAAATTGCTTCTTCCAAAGTGAAATGGTTAGTAATTAATCTATTGTTAGAATCAGTACCAATAGCAAAAGACAAATCTGAAATATGAATTTCAAATGGTTCAACTTTTTTGCCGTCTTCATGAAAGAAAAAATTTATGTACGGAGAAAATTCTTTTAAAATTGTCTCTTTAATATTTTTGTCAGTTACGATGATATTTACCATCGGTTGGAAAATACGAAGTAAAACTTGTCTAATTAACTCGGCTTTAGTAGAAACTCTTAACTCCTCACGGAACTCCCCTTGAGCAAAGTTTTGCGCAAGTCTTGATAATATTTTCAAATGTAATTCTTCAGCATTAGACGGAGTCCCAATGACAAAAAACAAATCAACCGGTTCCCCATCAATTGATTTGTAGTCGAGTGGTTTTTTGACTCTGAATAAGCACACAAATGGATGATCTATAAAATCGCCGTAGGCATGAGGAAAAGCAACTCCTCTTCCAACTCCGGTAGTTATTTGTTCTTCTCTAGCGAGTAAAGCGTGATAAAAAGCGTCGCTATCTTGAACTAATCCGGATTTAAAAATGGTTTTACTAGCTGATTTTAAAAACTCATACATATTATTAGCATCATAATCTAGAAACACTAAGCAATCTTTAACCATTTATAAACCTCCAAACCGTAATATTATTATAACATAATAATATCTTTAATAACTACTATTTAATGTAAAATATTGAAAAAGGCTTCATAGAAGCCTATTTATATGTTATTTTCTTTTTTGTTTATTTTTATGACCGGCTTCAGATAACACACTTTTAAAAGTTATTTCTATTGGCGTATTTTCTTTAAGCAATAATTTGGTATTTGGATCTTTAAATGGTCTGGCATCTCTTACTATTTCAACCATCATTGGTGATAATCCTTTAATAAATAAAGTACCAAATTTAGCTAGTAAAGTCGGAATATATACCATTACTTTTTTCTTGCCAGTAAGTTTACCGATTAGTTTATATAATTCTTTAAGAGTATAGAAATGACCATTGATAATTACATCTTCAGTTAAGTCGCTATACGCAGCTTCAATAATCGCATTTGAAACATCAATAACATCAACAAAATCATAGCCGCCTTTAACATAAGGCAGGAATGTTTTTTTAGATGCTTTTATGATTTCTTTTCCGGCTTGAGAGCCTTTATAATCGTTAATTCCAATAACTGATGTTGGATATAAAATAATTGCGTTTAATCCTTTTTCTTGAAGTTCCTTTATGTATAATGTCGCCATTGTTTTGGTTTTTGGATAGTTATATTTAACTTTTCGTACATCTCTTTCAACGTAAAAACCATTATTTTCGCTATGAAATAACACATCAGTTGATGATGCATAAATTAATCTTACTTCTTTTTCTAAACATATATCAGCAATTATTTTAGTCATCTCAAAATTAGCTTTATAACTTTGATCGTAATCTTTATTTTCTAAGTCAATATATCCCGCTAAATGAACTACTACATCACCATGATTAATATGCTCACGATAAAAAGCGGAATCATAAAGATTACCGATATGTTTTTCTATTTTTAGTCCTGCTAGTTCTTTGCCTTCTCTTCTTAGTAATACTTTAAAAGGTATCTTTCGTTCTATTAAAATTCTTACTAAGTTATTACCAATATGGCCACTTGCTCCCGTAATAACAATCATATTTGCCCCTATATTATTAAAAATGGCGCGCCCGAAAGGATTCAAACCTTCGACCTAGACTTTAGGAGAGTCTTGCTCTATTCAACTGAGCTACGAGCGCACTTATTATTAAACTAATAAAATTTAAACTATATATTTTCTTGATAATAAAATTGGTTTATACGACAAAAATAATTTGACAAAATCATCATCATAAGCGATTAAAGTCCCTCTGTATTTTTCAGGAATTTATCCACCATGATAATTACCACTTCCAAAAGCAACAACTGCTTCTGCGTTTTTGTTTAATAATTCAGTTAACCTATTAAACCTCCACATTGATTTATCTATTTAAAAGTCTTACTTATATTATACTCTTTTATCATCTGGTTTGTAAATTTTGGTAAAATGACTACTAAAAAAGACCCGATTGGGTCTTTTCTTAAATTATTAATTAGTCAACAATTTTAAAATCTGGTTCTTCCCATTCACGTTCAGAAAGTTCTTTATCTAATTTATAAACGCCAGTTCCACAATTTTTAACTAAATTGTATTTATCAATTAATTCTTGAGCACTAACTTCTTCTTCAAGTTGTTCTTTAACAAACCAGTTTAACATTTCAGTAGTTCTAAAATCACTTGCATCTAATGCTGCTTTATAAATAGCGTGGATTAAATCAGTAACATGCTGTTCATGTTTTAAACCTTCTAATAAAATTGATTCTAAACCTGTGATTTTAAAATCTGGTTTAGTGATTGGTTGCATATCAACTAAAATACCATGTACATTTAAATAATCCATAAATAAATGTCCGTGTGCTAATTCTTCTTTAGCTTGGATTTTATACCAATTAGCAAACCCTGATAATCCTTCAACTTCTAACCAATTTGCGAAGTCTAAATATAAATACGCACTGTAAAATTCCGCGTTAACTTGTTGTTGTAATAATTCGATAACTTTTTTATCTTTTAACATAATTTTCACCTCTTGATTTTATTATATATCAAACGAAATTATGTTTCAATTAACTAGACTTAGTTATTTTTTATTTAAAAAATTTAAGTATTTCGTGTGAATTAATGTGGCAAATTCTTCTAATATTTGGCCATCGTTTTGAATTAGTAAATCAATTTTTAAAAGTTTGTCTTTTGAAAATAACTCATCATCAGAAGCTAATCTTTTATTAACTTCTTCTATGTCATCACCACGCAAAATCATGCGTGATTTTCTTTTTTGTCTTGTTGATTCAACTAAGACTAAAAAGATATCATTAGGAAGTTTTCTTAATAGTTCGTTAGCTCCGTTTGGTTCTAAAATAACTACCGCGTTGTTAGTAATATCTTTTCTTTGTGTACCATAATAATTATCGCGATATTTAACATGTTCAACAAACTCACTATTGTTTAGTTTATTAATGAAAGTATCTTGATCTAAAAAGTGATAATCTTTGCCGTCTACTTCACCAACACGTGGTAGTCTTGTTGTAGTGGTAACACATTTATGATAGTTATAATTTTTAATTAAAACTTTCGTTATTTCAGTTTTTCCGCTCGCACTAGCTCCAACAATAATAATCATTTTCTCCCCACTTATCTTACTGATTTTGAGACTTGTTCATCAATAAATTGATTTTTATATAAGGTGTAGTATTGACCTTTTAAATCAATTAATTCTTGATGAGTTCCAGACTCGATAATTTTCCCTTTATCAATTACTAAAATTTTAGAAACATTTCTAATCGTTGAAAGTCTGTGAGCTACAATAAAAGTAGTTCTTCCTTTCATTACTTTTTCAATAGCGCCTAAAATCGCTTTTTCTGTTTCCGTATCAATTGATGAAGTTGCTTCATCTAATACTAAGATTTTAGGGTCAACTAATAACGCTCTAGCAAATGAAATTAATTGGCGCTCGCCAGCTGATAATAATGAGCCTTCTTCCCCAACAAAAGTATCATATCCATTTTCCATTTTTGAAATGAATTCATGTGCGCCAACGGCTTTACTAACCGATATTACTTCATCAAGTGTAGCATCTTTACGCCCGTATCTAATATTGTCTAAAACTGACATATTAAATAGATGTGGAGTTTGTAAAACGTATCCTAAATTAGCTCTTAAATTACCAAGTGCAATGTTTTTATAATTGTTACCATCAATTAATATTTCACCTGCAGTTGGTTCATAAAAACGACATACTAAATTAACGATAGTAGATTTACCAGATCCGGTTGCTCCCACTAATGCAATACTTTCTCCTTCTTTTACTTCAAGATTAAAATTGTCTAAAATAATTTCATCTTTAACGTATGAAAATGTAACATTTTTAAATGATACGTTGCCTTTAATTTCAAGATAATTTTCCACTTTTAGATGTAAAATATCTCCGTATTTTTCTTTAATTTCTGGCAAGTCAACTATTTGAGGTTCTTCTTCTATTAAGCTTACGATTCTTTCAGCTGCCGCTTGGGCTTGTTGTAATTCAGCTAAAATATTAGCTAAAGCGATAACCGGATCAAAAAATCTAAGTGAATATGAAACAAATAAATATAAAGTGGCAACATCAATAATATCTTTAATTACCATATCGCCACCAATGTTTAAAATAAACATTAGTCCTGTATAACTTACAACAATTAAAATTGGCCAAAATATTGATGAATAGAAAACTGCACGGATTGATTTACGTTTCATATCATCCGCTAAATTATGAAAACCTTCAAAGTTATGACGTTCCAATACTAATGTCTTTGAAGTTTTATTACCCATAATCCCTTCATTATATGAAGCGGTAATTTGCGAGTTCGTTCTTCTAATTTCACGGTGTTCTTTTAAGATTTTTCTTCTAAAGAAGATACTTATTAAAAAGATTAAACCAATTAAGCCTAACATTATTAATGCTAGTTGCCACTTAATAATAAACATAACGACTAATGCTCCTAGCATTGTCGCCATACTCCAGACACCTTCCATTGTTCCCCAAGAGACAATTCCTGATAATCTTCTTGAGTCATTAGTAAGTCTTGCGATAATCCAACCGCCTGGAGTTTTATCAAAATAATTATATGATAAGACTTGAACTTTGTTAAAAGCTTGTTTTCTTAACTCATAACCTATTTCTACTTCTAGAGTTCCAGCGGCTTTAATAAATCCGAAAACTACTAATCCAAACATTACTGCCGTAGTAATATAAACAATAATAAATGTTGTTTTATGGGTATAATCAGGAACTTCACCGAAGAAAGTTTTAATTGCATATGAGTTAAGTAGAGGATATAAAATATCAAAAAATGCTAAAAATAGTGAGCTAATAATTAAAATAATTAGCGGCACCTTCTTTTTAAGCATTACCTTCCCTATTTTTTTCCAAACACGAATATCTAGTTTCGTATTTACTTCTTGGTGTTCATCATAGTGTTGCATCTTGAACACCTCCTTTAATATGGGTTAAGAAGTTTTCTTCAAGTTGTCCTTGAATATCCCATAAGTTTTTATATAAGCCTTCTACTTTTGATAACTCTTCATGAGTTCCAATTTGTGAAACTTTACCACTATCTAAAACAATAATTAAATCCGCTTCTTTTGCGGTTGTAATGCGGTGTGTAATAATAATTGAAGTTAAATGTTCATTTCTTGTTTTTAATGCTTTACGAATCATTAAATCAGTTGTTGTGTCAACAGCTGATAATGAATCGTCAAAAATTACAACTGGTTTTTCAAGGAGTAACATTCTAGCAATTGCCACCCTTTGTTTTTGACCACCTGATAGAGTAACGCCTTTTTCCCCAACTAAAGTTTCATATCCTTTTTCAAATTTATTGATATCACTATCAATTGCAGCAATTTTTGCAGCATTATAAACTAAGTGTTGTTCTGTCTTAGGTCTTGCAATACTAATATTGTCATATATTGATCTAGCATATAAGAAAGGCTCTTGTAAGACTAGTCCAATGTTTTCTCTTACGTGTTGCTTTTTGATATCTTTAATATCAACACCATCTAATAAAATCTTACCGTCGCTACAATCAATTAATCGTGTTAATAGTGAAGCAACTGTTGATTTACCAGCTCCAGTTTTACCGATTAAAGCAACTGTTTGTCCTGGTTTTATCTTAAATGAAACACCATTTAATAAATCGGCATTTTCAGTATAGCTATATTTAACATTAATAAACTCAATTTCTCCGGTAATTTCAGGTTCTAACGTGCCGTCATTAACATAATCTGTAGGAGTTTCTAGGACTTCCAAAATACGTTTGTTCGCAATAATCGCTTTACCAAAGTCACTAATAATTCTACCTAAACCTCTAATTGGCCACACTAGCATTCCAATATACATCAGTCCTACAACAATATCTCCAGTAGTCATAACCCCTTTTTGAGATAGATAGATTGCAGTAACTAAAGTAATAATATAGGAAATATTAGCTGAAAAATCTGATAGTCCCCAATAAATTGCTGAGACGTTATTAAATCTTTTCCAATCATCACGATACGCTTTACTTTGTTTATCAAATTTCTCAATTTCATCAATTTCTGTATTAAAAGCTTTAACTACTCTAATACCATTTACGTTTTCTTGGATTATAGTTGTCATTTTTGATTCAACTTCTTCAATTTGATTAAATCGTTTAGTAACATATCTAAAATACCAAATTGAAGAAACTAATGATACTGGGAATAACACCATAGTCGATAACATCAAAATAACATTAATTCTACCAAGTTGCATCGCTCCAAAAGCGAACTGTGCCACAATATTAACCATTGATGGTAATTGGTTTGCAATAAACGCTTGAACCGTTTCAATATCACTAGTACATCTTTGAAGTAAATCACCAGTGTTCGCTTTTGAGTGATATGAATATGATAAATCTTGAATGTGCGCATACATTTCATTTCGCATATCATAAGATATTTCTTGGCTTAATTTACCTCTAAAAAATCCGTTAGCAAATAATATGATACTTCTTAAAAATTGGTAAATAACAAGTATTAAACTAACATTAAATATCGCTTTAATTCCTTCTAGTGAATCAAAATAATTTAAAAGGAAAAAAGGCAATCCGACTTCCGTTTGGTTCCCTTCTAAGACAATATCAAATATATACTTAATAAATAGCGGAACATATGAGTAAGTAAATGGGGCAAACACCGCTAAAAAAAGTACTACAAATAGTATAAACCAGTGTTTTTTAGTCCAATTGAATAAATTTCTGATATTTTTCATGGTGTAATTCTCTCCTTGATATAATAAATTATACCATAACATTTATTAGTAAACTTAAATAACTATTTTATGGTAAACTATAGATGTAAAAGGAGTGTAAAATATGAAAAAAGTAATCAACTCTAAAAATGCACCAAAAGCTATTGGTCCATATTCACAAGCTATTTTATCGGGAAACACATTATATGTTTCAGGACAACTTCCTATTGATCCTAAAACAAACTTAATGCCAAAAACCATTGAAGAACAAACTAAACAATCACTTGATAATATTTTAAATATTGTTCATGAAGCCGGCTTTGAATTAACTGACATTGTGAAATGTCAAGTATATTTAAAAGACTTAAATGATTTTTCAAAAATGAATGAAGTCTATGCTAATTTTTTCTATGAACATAAACCAGCAAGAGTCGCTTTTGAGGTAGCAAGACTACCAAAAGACGCACTTGTTGAAATTGACGCAATTGCAGTTAAATGAAATAAAAGCGGCTTAGTTAAGCCGCTTTTTCATATTAAGAAATTTACTGGATAAAACTTATTATAAACCAACTATGTAAGATAATCCCAATAATTGCAAGCACTCCTACCACAATTGGAAAAATTACTTTATGTTTTTTATTAGTCACTTTTCTACTTAGTAAAAAATATAAAATTACTATTGCCGCTAGTCCAATTGGAACTGCATAAATTTAGTATCCATAATTAAAAAATGTTCCAGCGATATTTTGATCACTATTAAGAGGTTTTTTCCATAACAATCTAAAGTCTTCTACGAATAATAGTAAAAGCCACTAGCTAGTGTTATGAAACCCATAACAATAAATCCAACCACAAAAAACATCATTTTCAAATAAGGACTCAAGGTTACTAAAGCTTCTAATAAAAATGACGTCCCTATTAAGACTTGAAGGAAAAACATAAGTTTTCACCTTTTGGTCGTTGAGTTTCAGAATTTATAGCTTTATTTTTCATAAATTCACCTTCTTTTATATGTTTTGTTTACTTCATTATGTCACTTATTTATATGTTTTAAGACTCAATTTTAAATATTGATATATATTTATATTAAAAAAAGCCACACGTTTGTGTGGCTTTATATCTTATATAATGGCGATGCAGGCAGGATTCGAACCTGCGACCGACAGCTTAGAAGGCTGTTGCTCTATCCAGCTGAGCTACTGCA